>Ga0255044_10000030_pt1 | contig 24258 bp, 18 predicted proteins | sample BC1_12_21_MG_FD_183651 | JGI IMG/M metagenome (GOLD analysis project Ga0255044, IMG submission 183651) | Seawater microbial communities from Strait of Georgia, British Columbia, Canada - BC1_12_21 | ecosystem: Environmental > Aquatic > Marine > Strait | place: Canada: British Columbia... | reverse complement strand
TTCAGTGGCATGAAGTTTATTGGTCTTAATAGCTACGTCCCATGCATTGCTGCAAGGAATGGCCTCAACAAAACGGTCATCAGAAATGAGATCGACTTTCAGTTTGGAGTAATCTACATCTCTGCTTTGGGGGTCATGGTAGGTAATCTTGGCGCCACCTAGAGAGATATCAGAGACTGAACCTATAATTTCCGGGTACGATGTAATAAGAACTGCAATCACACCGTTTGATACGGGTGAACGCTGATGTTGACGGCGCTCTTGATATTCAGAGCTTTCTGCCATTTTGTCACTCCTGAAAAGTATTTATTTCATATAAGATAATACTTGGTTTTAAATGTGTCTATATTTTTTTTAAGATGGGCTTCTCTTATTTCCTGGAATACAGAGTGGGATGAAAAATATATTTTTTGATAAAGTCAGATAAATGGATTGTATGAAGAAAACATTCCCTTGAACACCCAGGGACGAACAAGCAGCAATGCAGAGTAAAAAACAGGAAAGGACCAGGCAGGAAACCCAGGTAAAGGTCCACAAATATGTCACCTGTCAGATGTGTAGCAGAGAAATTAAACCCGATGCATGCAGTTGGCGGGAAGATGATGAAGAAACCTTATATTGTCGAGATTGCAAGGCTGAAAGGGGGAATCACGGTTCCTGAGAGTTTGTAAGTTTTATTGATGCTTTCAAATAAAAAGGCTGTGCAAATGCCATGCACAGCCTTTTTATTTTGCGATACATCTCTGAATTACTGTTCTTTCTCCTCAGCTTCCGGAATCCTTCCTTCTTTTAAATCCCTTCCTTCCAGGTAGCGGATGATCGATTTTGCTGCCTCTTTACCCTGGTAAGCTGCCTTGGCGGCCGTTTGCGGCCCAAGAACAGCGTCACCGCCAGCAAAAATCCAGTCCACAGAGGACTGCATAGTAATTTCATCTACCTCAAAGGTGTTCCAGCGGGAAAGATCGAGTTTGATGTTTGATTCCGGCATGTGTTCAACATCCTGGCTGATGGCAGGAATTATGGCATCAGCTTCAATCATGAAATTGGAACCGTCAACGGGTACGGGGCGGCAGCGGCCTGATGCGTCACATTCGCCCAGTTCCATCCGGATACATTCAATTTTTGTCAGCTTGCCGTTTTCCCCATGAATTTGTACCGGGGCAGCAAGAAATTCAACGTTGACACCTTCTTCCTCAAGGTGATGAATTTCAGCCTGTGAGGCTGGCATTTCCTTTTTGGTGCGGCGGTAGAGAATAAAAACCTTGTCAGAGCCTGTACGCAGGGCTGTCCTTGCCACATCAATGGCAACATTACCACCTCCTACAACAACAACATTGCGGCCAAGGTTTAGAGATTCACCGAGGTTCACCCGCCGGAGGTAATCAACACCATGCATTACGCCCTCTAAATCCTCGCCTTCCAAGCCAAGCTTGCGGCTGGCATGGGCGCCAATACCGACAAATACTGCTCCATAGCCCTCATCTTTTAGCTGCTGTAGAGTCTTGTCTTTGCCTATAGTGACATTATTGACGATTTCCACTCCGCAGTTGACCAGGGCCTCAAACTCAGCGTTTATAATATCACGTGGTAGACGGTAGGCGGGAATGCCGACTGTCAGCATGCCGCCAAAAGCCGCCAGGCTTTCAAATATTGTAGAATGGTACCCTGCATGGGCCAGGTAGAAGCCACAGGCCATACCCGCAGGCCCGGAGCCCACGATGGCAACTTTTTTGTCCTTGGGCATGGCACAGGGCTTGAGCATGTTTTTTTTGTTGGCTACCATCCAGTCAACCAAAAATCGTTCCAGCATACCAATGGCAACAGGATCACCTTTCTTTCCCCGGATGCAGGAGCCCTCGCATTGAAATTCGTGGGGGCATACCCTGGAACAGACTGCTGGGATGGAATTGGTCTCTCTGTCCTTCCAGTAAGCTTCTTCAATTTTATCTTCGCGCAGCAACCTGATGAACTCGGGGATATCATTATGAATAGGACAACCGTCCCTGCATTTAGGTTTTTTGCATTGCAGGCAGCGATTCGCCTCTTTGACTGCAGTTTCGGCATCAAAGCCGAAAGTCACTTCATTAAAATTGGTAATTCGATCTGCAACTGAGAGCTCCTTGGGTTGTTGTCGTGGAATTGCCAGTCGTTCTTTTGGTTTCATTTGATTCTCCTCTGGTGTTCTCTCCATTGGGTACAATAACATCAAAAAAGGCCGCCCCTAGGGACGACCTTTATATAAAACATCTAATTTAGCTATTGCAAGTCCATTTTGTTTTTACTGACGTTGAGCAATTCTCAGTCTGGCCAAGGCTCTTTGCAAAGCGGCTTCAGCACGGGTTCTGTCGAAATTTTCCTGTTGCTCCCTGGCCTGCAATAGTCTTTTTTCTGCTCTTTCTTTCGCCTGGAGTGCACGGTCAGCATCAATCTCATGGCCGCGTTCTGCAGATTCGACAAGAAAGGTGATTTTATTATTTGAAACCTCACAAAAACCGCCACTGACCATTAACTCCTGTTCAGTGCCGTCTTTTTTATAGCGAAGAGTGCCAATTTTAATGGTGCTCAGGAATGGAGCATGATTGGCCAGAACCCCAAATTCACCGGCAAAACCGGGAGCGGTGACAATATCAACTTCCTCGCTGACAATTGGTCCTTTGGGAGTAACCACTTCAAGATTAATTTTTTCAGCCATATTTTTACCTTATATCCACATTATCTATATAAGTAGCAAATCTTTATGCAGCTTTTTTAGCCTTTGCCGTAGCAGCCTTTTCAACTGCCTCTTCAATGGTGCCTACCATATAGAAGGCATTTTCCGGCAGATCGTCATGTTTGCCGTCGAGAATTTCCTTGAAGCCGCGAACAGTATCTTCAACTTTCACATAACTACCAGCCATGCCGGTGAATACCTCGGCTACTGTAAATGGCTGTGAGAGGAATCGCTGCATTTTACGAGCCCGGGTAACGGTGACCTGATCTTCTTCTGAAAGCTCATCCATACCGAGAATAGCGATAATGTCCTGCAGTTCTTTATATTTCTGCAGGGTCACCTGGACACCGCGGGATACCGTGTAGTGCTCTTCACCAAGAACGTTTGGATCAAGAATTCTGGAAGTAGAGTCAAGGGGATCCACAGCAGGATAGATTCCCAGCTCAACAAGCTGCCTGGAAAGAACAACAGTACCATCGAGGTGGGCAAAGGTTGTAGCTGGCGCAGGATCTGTCAAGTCATCTGCAGGGACATATACACATTGAACCGCGGTAATGGAACCTTTGGTTGTTGAGGTAATGCGCTCCTGTAACTCTCCAAGGTCGGTACCAAGAGTCGGCTGGTAACCAACAGCTGAAGGAATACGACCGAGGAGGGCGGAAACCTCGGAGCCAGCCTGGGTGAAACGGAAAATATTATCAACGAAGAAGAGAACATCCTGGCCCTCTTCATCACGGAAGTACTCTGCTGCACTCAAGCCGGTCAGAGCAACCCGGGTACGAGCTCCTGGGGGCTCTGTCATCTGGCCATAGACCAGGGCAGCTTTAGGCAGAACGCCTGATTCTTTCATTTCGTGGTACAGATCGTTGCCCTCACGGGTACGCTCACCAACACCGCAGAATACGGAGATACCACCATGATGCATGGCGATGTTGTTAACCATTTCCATCATAACAACGGTCTTGCCGCAACCTGCTCCACCGAAGAGTCCCATTTTTCCACCGCGAGGAAAGGGAACAAGAAGGTCAATAACCTTAATTCCTGTTTCCAGCACGTTAACCTCTGTATCCTGCTCTGTAAAAGCAGGTGCCGGTTTGTGAATTGAGCGCATCTTGTCAGATTCGAGTGGTCCCAGGCCATCAACCGGACGACCGACAACATTCATGATCCGGCCCAGGGCATTTGGGCCGACGGGAATTAATATGGGGCTTCCTGTATCCTTGGCTTCCATGCCTCGAACCAGACCGTCGGTCTGATCCATGGCAATACAGCGGACAACATTGTCACCAAGATGCTGAGCAGTTTCGATTATCAGGTTGCCTTCAATATCGTTGATTGCCGGGTTACTGACCGCAAGAGCGTTCAAGATATTAGGAAGTTTGCCGGGTTCAAATTCGACATCCACAACCGGACCGATTACCTGTACTATTTTTCCAATTGACTGTTCTGCGCTCATCTGAAATAAGCCTCCTCAGGGTGTATTATTTTCCAAGAATTTGCTTCTCGGCGTTATTCTTATCCTTTCAGGGCCTCTGCCCCACCCACAATATCCATAAGCTCGGCAGTAATGCCAGCTTGTCTCGCTTTATTATAAAGAAGGGTAAGATCCTTAATCATGTCTTTACAGGCGCGGGTAGCATTATCCATGGCAGTCATTCTGGCCGCATGTTCACTGGCTCCTGTTTCCAACATGGCATGGTAGGTCATTACATTCATATATAATGGAAGAAGTACATCCATGATTTCAGTAGGGCTTGGCTCATAGAGGTAATCACCGGCAGCAGCGCCTGCTTTAGTGGCAGCATCTTCTGATTCGCTTACTTCAGGCTGTACGGGCAGAAGTACTTCCATATGAGGCCGTTGCACGGCAACACTCATGAATTTGCCATAAATTACATGGACCTTGTCAGCTTCACCGGCCAGAAAATTAGCAGCAACATCCTGGGCGATAGACCTGGCATTGAACATCTGGAAACTTCCCATGATGTCGGTATAGGACTTTCTGACTTTTCCTGTTTTTTTGAAAAAGGCATTGCCTTTTTTGCCGACACAGACAAGGGATACTTTTTTCCCTTCAGATTCATATTGGGAGATAAGTTTTGCAGCTGCTTTGAAAATGTGTGAGTTGAAGCTGCCGCATAGTCCACGGTCAGACGTTACAATTACAATTTCGACTGTCTGGACATCGCGAACTTCCATGAGCGGAAACTGGCCACTTTCCATGTTAGCGGAAAGACTGGACATTGCCTGATTGAATTTTTCCGTATAGGGACGGAAATCTTCCATCTTCTGCTGGGCTCCGCGCAGTTTGGAAGCTGCAACCATATTCATGGCGCTGGTGATCTGTGCAGTTTTCTTCACACCACCAATTTTTGATTTTACATCCTTCAGACTTGCCATTGCTTTGCCTTAGTGCGTATTAGTTAAGACCTTTCGAACTTGAGAACGATTCGTTGAATGCGGTCAGAGTATTTTTCATTAAATCTTCGAGTTCGCTGTCAATTGCCTCTTTTTCTTTTAAGGTATCAAAAACTGCCGGCGCGCTCTGTTCAATATAGGCATAAAGATCCTTCTCATAATCAGCCAGCATGTTTACCGGAATCGGATCAAGGAATCCCCTGGCACCTGCCCAAAGGATGGTAACCTGTTTTTCCATGGATAATGGCTGGTATTGTGGTTGTTTGAGAACCTCAACAAGCCTTTCCCCACGATTCAGCTGCTGCTGTGTCGCCTTATCAAGGTCAGAACCAAACTGGGCAAATGCTGCCAGCTCACGATACTGGGCAAGATCAAGGCGCAGCGAACCTGCAACCTGTTTCATTGCCTTTACCTGGGCAGCACCACCAACCCTGGAAACCGACAGACCGACGTTAATGGCAGGACGGACACCTGCGAAAAACAGGTTCGGCTCGAGGTATACCTGGCCATCGGTAATGGAAATAACGTTTGTTGGAATATAGGCGGAAACGTCACCTGCCTGTGTTTCAATGATCGGCAGAGCTGTAAGTGAGCCGGCTCCTAATTCATCATTTACCTTGGAGGAACGCTCCAGCAGACGTGAATGGTTGAAAAAGATATCACCGGGATATGCTTCACGTCCTGGTGGACGACGCAGAAGCAGGGACAGCTGACGGTAAGCAACAGCCTGTTTGGAAAGATCGTCATAGATGATCAGGGCATGCTGGCCATTATCTCTGAAGTATTCACCCATTGAGCATCCTGCATAGGCAGCAATGTACTGCAAAGGAGCAGGATCGGAAGCACAGGCAGCAACGACAGTGGTGTATTCCATGGCACCATGCTTACGCAAGGCTTCAACCACAAGGGCCACTGTTGATTTTTTCTGGCCGATGGCTACGTAGATGCAGTGCACATCGGTTTCCTTTTGGGCAATGATCGCATCAACACAGAGAGAGGTCTTGCCGATCTGGCGGTCACCGATGATGAGCTCGCGCTGGCCGCGGCCAACAGGTGTCATGGCGTCAACAGCCTTGCTGCCGGTGTAGCAGGGCTCATGAACACCCTTTCTGGCGATAACACCGGGAGCGATGACTTCGATTTTCCGGGTTTCTGTGGTTTCAATCGGACCAAGACCATCAATCGGCATTCCAACACCATCAACAACGCGGCCTTCCATTGCCGGTCCAACAGGAACCTCGGCAATTTTTCCGGTACGCTTGACGGTGTCGCCTTCTTTAATGTGGGCAACGTCACCAAGGATTGCGCAACCGACGTTGTCTGTTTCCAGGTTGAGTGCCAGGCCCAGGATACCGCCTGGAAATTCCAGGAGCTCCATGGCCATACAATTCCCAACACCATACACACGGGCAATACCGTCACCTACAGAGATAACCGTTCCCGTTTCGCTCAGATCAACCTTGCTTTCGTATTCCTTGATCTGTCCCTTGATAATTTGACTTATTTCTTCGGCTTTAATCTGCATTTTGCCTATTCACTCCCCTTTATGGATTCATTCAAACCCGCAAGTTGTGTTTTGATACTCCCGTCCATAACAAGATCTCCAACCTTGGCAATAATCCCGCCAATGATAGATGGATCAATCTCGGATGTGAGAATCACCTTTTTGCCTGTAATATTCTCCAGGGTTGACTGCACTTTTGTCTGCAGCTCTCCTGATATTTCTGAAGCAGAGATAACGGTACCGCGGCTTATATTTTGATCGGCGTCGAACAGAACCTGAAATTCATCCGCTATTTCAGGTAAAATGTCAGCACGTTTTTTCTGCACAACCAGATTGAGAAAATTTGCCATGAACTGATCGGCCTGCAGTTCACTGATTAAATGTGCCATAACCGTTTCCCGCAGTTCCATGGGGTATAAAGGGTTTGTAAGCGCATCCATGGCCTCAGGGTATTTTCCCAGAAAATCACCGAGGTCATTAAGGGTCGCACTGAAGGGTTCGTTTTTCCCTTCATCCTGGCCGACAGCAAAGATGGCTTTGGCATACCGTTTAGCTAGTATTGTTTGTCTCACTGGAGTGTACCTACTTTTGCGAGAGAATCTTCAATTAATTTTACCTGATCAGCATCCTGTAAATTTTTATTGATCAGTTCCTCAGCCATAACAACAGCCTGATTGGCAACTTCTTCACGCAACTTGAGTTTTGCTTCAGCAAGTTCGTGCTGAATTGCCATTTCAGCCTGTCTTTTGATATCTTCTGCAGCCCTGTTCGCATCACTGATTATACGTTCTTTTTCAGCTTCTCCCTGGGCAATAGCAGATTGGATAATATCGCTTATTTCCTGGTCAATTGAAGCCAGTTTTTCTTCATAGGTCTTATACGCATTGTCGGCTTCAGCTTTACGTTCTTCCAGGTCAGTGAATTGTTCCTTGATTGACTGTTGTCTGGCGTGAAGGCCGTTGGCTATAGGTTTTGCCAGGACTTTGATCAGGACTATCAGTAAGACGGCAAAGTTCAGAGTTCGCCAGAGGAGATCCCACCATTTAGCGGTCGGGAGACCCCAAAAGGTAGGGCCTGTAGGTGCAGCACTGGATGCATATACAAGGCTGGATATGCCCATAAGGGCTAATAAGAAAAGAGAAATGCCGAGAATTTTTGACCATTTACCATTGCGTTTCATTTTCAGATAGACCTCCCCAGTATTTTAGCAGCCATTTCAGAGGCAAAAGTTTCTATCTGGCTTGACAGCTGCTGCTGGGCTTCGGCAAAGTGTTTTTTGATTTCACTCAGTTGGGTATTTTTGCTGTCCGTGGCCTCCTGGCGGACTTGTGCCAGGGATTCGGCAGTTGATGCCTGGGCAGCACCCTTGGCTTTGTCAATTTCTTCTTTGGCCCTGCTTCTGGCATCATTAAGCTTGCGGCTTATCTCTTCTTTTCTGAGCTCTGCATTTTTCTTGAAAGTTTCAATGGCAGTTGTAAGCTCGGCAACCTTTTCTTTTCTTTTTGCCAGGGCCGCTCGCACAGGCCTGTAAAGCACTGCGTTCATGACGACGATGAGAAGCAGAATGTTAATAATCTGAATGATGACGGTGATATCAATGGTAATCATTACAAAGGGCTCCTTATATTTACAGGTGCTTGCTGGTTGGTACTTTCAAGCCTTATGAATGAATGCTCGTTCATAAATTTTATCGTGGTTATTTAATGTAAACTGAAGGGCCTGTCAACTTTTTTTATCAATATTTTAGTATAGAAATTATTCAATAGAAATTAGCAGAAAGAAAGTAAGTATTTCTACTTACAGATGTGAGGTTTGGTTGTGGGGGTGAAAAGAGGGGAAGGATTTGAGTGGTTTTTTAAAAAAAACATGTAAAAAACTACCAGTAGAGAACTGTGAACACAATCTCTGCTGATAATCTATGAATGTTCATCCTGTATGAATCAGGCCTGAAAGCAGAAATTTTAAAAAGGGCAATCTTTATATTTTGTAGAAAATCTACTGGGCGGAGACTATACCATAGACAGCTTTCAACGCATCGCTCAGCTTGTCAGGGTTTGGCCCCCCTGCCTGGGCCATGTCGGGCCGTCCACCGCCGCGGCCGCCCACCAGGACTGAAACCTTTTTTATAATATCTCCAGCCTTGTACGTGCTGGTCAAGTCCTTGGTGACCATGGCCAGCAGGGCGGCTTTACCTTGGTATTCACCGCCCAGGACCACAATGCCGCTGCCCAGCTTGTCCCGGATCTTGTCCCCCATTTCCCGCAGGGTTTTGGGAGAATCCAGGACAACGCGGGATACCACCACCCTGATGTCGCCCACCATTTTTGCATTATTAATGATTCCATCGATGTCACCCAGAGTCAGTTTGGCTGTTAGGCGGCTCACCTCTTTCTCCAGGTCTTTTTGGGCGCGTATAAGTTTTTCAACTTTTGGGCCAATGTCTTCTGCTGGAACCTTAAGAAGGCTGGCAAGTTCGGCCAGTTGCTTTTCCCGGGCCTGGAATATCTTGATGGCTTCAGGGCCTGTGACAGCCTCAATACGCCGTACTCCTGCAGCAACGCCTGTTTCTGCGGTTATTTTCAGAAGACCGATTTCGCCGGTGGCCCCGACATGGGTTCCGCCGCAGAGCTCCTTGCTGAAATTGCCGATGGAGACCACCCGGACCTTGTCACCGTATTTTTCACCGAAAAGGGCAACGGCTCCTGACGTAATCGCTTCCTCTTTCTCCAGCATTTCGGTATTGAGAGGGGCGTTTTTCCTGATCTCTTCGTTGGCGATTTTTTCGATCCTGGTAAGTTCTTCCTGGGTAATGGGAGAGAAATGGGTAAAGTCAAAGCGCAGTCTTTCGGGGGTTACCAGTGAGCCCGATTGTTTGACATGGTCCCCCAGCACTGACTTCATTGCTGCATGCAGTATATGGGTGGCCGAGTGGTTAGAGGCGATCCTCTGGCGTCGGCCTTCCATTACGTTAAGTTCAACCTGATCATCAATAGATAAGGTTCCCTCAGTAATTTCTGCAACATGTAATATGATACCATCGGCCACGATAACAGTATCCAGGATTTTTGCTTTGCCGTCTGGGCCGGTTATTTCGCCCTGGTCGCCCACCTGGCCTCCGGCTTCAGCATAAAATGGTGTTTCAGGACAGAAGATGGATACGGATTCCCCCTGAATTGCCTTGATCCCTGCCCCCCCTGCAGAATCTACTATTCCTTTTATGATAGAACTTGCACAGTTTGTCTTGTAGCCGACAAACCCTGCTTTATGTCCTTCACTAACAAGTTTTTTAATCCCTGCTGATATTGCAGCCAATGAACCGCCCTTCCAGGATTTTTTAGATTGGGTCCGCTGCTCATCCATGGCTCTGTTAAAGCCTGATTCATCAATGGTCAGTTCATGTTCAAGTGCGACATCTCTGACAATGTCCACTGGAAATCCAAAGGTGTCATACAGCTTGAAGATAAAGTCCCCGGGAACAGAGATGCTGCCTTCCTGCTGCAGCCTTTTTATTTCGGTGTTGAGCATGACAATGCCATTGTCAAGGGTTTCACGGAATCGCTCTTCCTCGTTGTAGGCCACCTTGGCAAGAAGTTCTGAAGCTTCGGAGAGATGTGGATAGGCGCCTTTCATGGTTTGTACAACCTCTGCAGCAATTTCAGACAGAAATGGCCGCTTGATGCCCAGGGAGCGGCCAAAGCGCACAGCTCTTCTCATTATGCGTCGCAGGACATACCCTCGCCCTTCGTTTGATGGCAGCATGCCGTCAGCCACCAGAAAGGCTGTGGCCCTGCAGTGATCTGCAATAACCTTCATTGCAGTATCAGACCGTTTGTCTTCGCCGTATGGTGTGGAGCACAGGGTTGCAATAGAATTGATAATGGGAGTGAAGAGATCAGAGTCATAATTTGTCAGTTTTCCCTGCACAACAGCAGCGATTCTTTCAAGTCCCATGCCCGTGTCAATACTTGGTTTCGGCAGAGGTGTCATTTGGCCGGTTTCATCCCGGTAAAATTGCATGAAGACCAGATTCCACAGTTCGAGGTAGCGGTCGCAGTCGCAGCCCATTTTACAATCTGGACTCCCGCAACCGGCTTCCGGACCCTGGTCGATATGGATCTCGGAACATGGGCCGCAGGGACCGGTGTCGCCCATGGCCCAGAAGTTGTCAGCTTCCCCGAGCCGTACTATCCGTCCTTTAGGCAGATCTTCAATCTTCTCCCAGAGAGAAAAGGCCTCATCGTCATCCTCAAACACAGAAATCCAGAGCTTCTCTTTGGGAAGAGCGAGATCAACGGTTAGAAATTCCCAGGCCATTTGAATAGCCTCTTCCTTGAAATAGTCACCAAAGGAAAAGTTCCCGAGCATTTCAAAAAAGGTATGATGCCGGGCAGTATAACCAACGTTTTCAAGGTCGTTGTGCTTGCCTCCGGCGCGAACGCAACGCTGGGATGTCGCTGCCCTGGTATACCCTCTTTTTTCCTCTCCCATGAAGACCCGTTTGAATTGAACCATGCCTGCATTGGTAAACAGTAAGGTAGGGTCATCCTGGGGAACAAGGGATGAATCTTCTATTATTGAATGATTCCTTTCTTTGAAAAAAGTGAGGAATTTTTCGCGAATTTCGTTACCAGTCATAATGTCTTCCAGGTTGTTTTGGTTTAGCGCGATATTGTGCAATAAGGGTTTTTATTTCAGATGGGGCAGCATGGCCTTGAAAGCAGGACTTCCAGCCTTATACAGTAATTCATAAATTGCCATTTCCGCAGGCCCGACAGTCATGCCAAGGGTTTGCATTCTGCTTAGTGCAAGCTTTGCGTTTCTTTTTTCTCTGGAGGATACTGCATCTGCAACCACCCAGGGTTGATAGCCGGCCTTGAGGGCACCCATGGCAGTCTGGAATATGCAGATATGCGCCTCGGCTCCGGCCAGAAGAAGAGTGTCAACATACTTGGGAAGCGAGTTTATCTGTTTATTAACAGCAGGATTGGCAAAAGCATTGAACTCGATTTTGTCGATACAGGGAACATCGTCCATCAACTCTTCCAATTCAGGGACGTAGGGCCCAAGGCCTTTCTTGTATTGTGTTGTTGCCAGAATGGGAATTTCAAGGGTTTTGGCACAATGAATAAGGAGGATGATATTGCTTACTACCCTTTCAGCTTTATAAATGGCTGCCATAAGCCTTTCCTGGGGGTCCACTATCATGAGGCAGCAGCGTTCCGGAGTTAACATATCAAAGTTGTTTTGCATGACAAATCCCAAAGCCTTACATTTTTTCAGGCAGTTCAGAAATTAAAGTTTCAGCTGTATTATTCAGTAAAAATACTGATGAAATATTGCATAACTATTCAATATACCCCTTGCATTTACTTTATCAAGCCCATTTTAAAAGGTGCAGCAAAATAAACCTGCTGGGTAATTCTGGCAAGATTAATCACATTTATTTTGAAAAATTAAGGGAGTTAAACCTTGCCCAAAGACCAGATTGTTGGCATCATAAATACATGGTATTTTAGAGATGCTTGGGCTTAATAGCTGGATATCAATCCCGGATACTTTGCATAAGGAACTGTACGAAAATGCTTCAAGACGAGATTATTGATTTTTTTCAAAATGTTTTACCTTTTGATCGGCTTTCCCGTGAAGCTCTTGAGGATATGGTTAGTGACATTGCCATGGAGTATTATCCAAAGGGGGAGCAGATATTGAAGCAGGGTGGTCCCCCAATCGAATTTCTTGGTGTCATTAAAAGAGGAGGCGTAAAAGTTTACCAAATTTCAGAAAATGATGAAGAGATTGTTATTGATCTGAGAAGCGAAGGAGAGCACTTCGGCATGCTTTCACTGATCAGTGGTGATCGTTCCAGAAACAATGTTGTCACCATTGAAGATACAATATGTTATCAGGTTCCCAAAAAGACAGTCCTTGCCGTGCTGCAGAACAATCCAGAGGTAAATGATTATTTTCTCAAGTCATTTTTTATCAATCTGCTGGACAAGACTTACGAGGAGACGCGCAAGGCATATTCAAACGGGACAACGGGCGAGCAGTTGCTTTTCAGTACAAAAGTCAAGGAAATTGTGCGCACAGAGCCCAGAACAGTTTCTCCTGATATCTCCATTCAGCAGGCCGCAATTGAAATGGCGACTCACAAAATCAGTTCACTGATTGTTATTGATTCTACGGGAAGGCCTGTCGGTATGGTCACTGATCGGGATTTCAGGGAAAAGGTTGTTGCCGAAGCTAAGGATGTAGCGAGTCCGGTCAAATCCATTATGAACACCCCTCTTATCACCATAGATGCAGAGGATAACTGTTTTGAAGCGCTGTTGAGAATGATCCGGCACAGGATCCATCATATATTGGTACTGGAAGGGAGAAAGCTTAAGGGCTTACTGACCAACCACGATTTTATGCTTATGCAGGGCTCGTCTCCCACCATTCTTGTTAAGGAAATAGGCCAGATCGAGTCTATTGAGGAATTGCAGGATATTGCACCGAAGTTTTACAGGGCTGTTTCTTCTCTCCTGCATCATGGCGCAAGGCCGCATAATATTACAGGCTTGATTACAGAGCTGACCGAAAAGATTACGAATACCGTTATTAGCATCTTCGAAAAGGAAAATGGAAAGCCCCCTATAGATTATACATTGTTTTACTATGGTGGAGCTGGAAGACGCGAACTTACCCTCAGCTTCAGGGTCAGCATGGGAATAATTTATAGTGATGGCGCCTCTTCTCAACTGCAGGCGGAAGCAGACAATTATTTCAAGCTGTTGACAGGAACAATTAACCGCTCAATGCTTGCATGTGATCTTACTGGTAAGAAACAGTGCATTAAAATGGATAACATCCAGGGGGCTTCTTTCTGGCAGGAACAGTTTAGTAAGTGGGGCACTGGAGCTGGCACAGGGCGTGAAGCAGGTTTTTTTGACATGCGGCCTATCAGGGGTGATCACAAGAGAGTGGATTCACTCTGGCAATACCTCCTCAATCGGGCGGCACAGTATAAAGGAATGATGGAAGCCATTGTGGCAGATACTTTGCAGGTTAGTCCACCCGTGGCATTTTTTAAGGACTTTGTTGTAGAAAAGGGAGGAGAGCATAAAAATAAGCTGAATCTCTATGATAAAGGTATAAAACCCCTGGCAGACTGCGCCAGGATATATGGTCTTGAAAAAGGGGTAATCCATCGTTCAACACTTGGGCGTCTTCATGAACTGAAATCAATGCATGGTTTTAGGATAGCTGAAGATATGGCACAGGCATTCGGTTACCTGAATGGGCTGTTGATTAACAATCAGCTGCGCCAGGCTGAAGAAGGCGAAAAGCCAGGCAATTTCATCAACCCGGACATCCTCACCAACTTTGAGAGGAAGACCCTGAAGGAATCATTTAAGTTCACCGCAAGGCTTTTTGAAGAAATAGAAGGCAACTATTGGGGCGGCAAGGTGCTGCCGTGACCTCTTTTTTTAAAAAGATACTGGGGCAGTCAAGTGCAGAGCTCCCGGACTGGCTGAAAAGTCAGCAGGACCTGAAGAAAAGTTTTGATCCGAAACTCTCGATCGGGCAGGTTGATTTTGTAGCCTTTGACACTGAGTTGACCGGGCTTGATTTTAAGGATGACGCTATTATTTCCATAGGTGCTGTCAAGCTGAGAGGAGCTACAATTCTGCCGGGAAAAACCTTTTACCGGCTTGTTAAGCCCGAGTGCGAGCTGAAACGTAAGAGTGTTGTGGTCCATGAGCTGACCCATTCCGATCTGGAATGCGCAGAGGATATTCTTGATGTTGTAGGTGACTTTGTAAAATTTGCAGGCAATGCTGTGTTCATTGGCCATTTCGTGCACATTGACCTTAATTTCGTTAATAAGGTTTTAAAACAAAATTTCGGGGTTTCTTTGAAAAACTCTGCCGTGGATACCTCAACCCTGCATGACTGGCTGTCTGAAAATGATTCGCGTTTTGCCAGGCATTATAAGGGCATGACCCTTAAATCTGATTTGTTTTCCATGGCCAGGAAATACGGGGTAGAGGGCGGTAAGGCGCATAATGCGTTCAGCGACGCCTATATAACGGCCCAACTTTTTCAGCGTTTTGTATCTTTTCTCCCAGAGTGCGGGATTAGAACCCTTAAAGAACTGCTTAAAATTGCCCGACCGTAGATATTTGTGAGCCGGCGTATATAGGTTTTTCTGTAGCTCAGAAGGGCGGTTCTGCAAAGAGGGCAGATTTAAATCTGTCCCCAGATGAGTACTGTTCAGAGTTTCAGGGCATTAATCAGGAAGAGAGAAGGTGAATTTTGACCCCTCACCAGACTTACTCTCGACCCATATCCTGCCATTATGATATTCAATGATTCTTTGGCAAATGGTTAGGCCCAGTCCGGTGCCCTTGGGTTTTCCATTTCTGAGATCGGTTATCTGTTTGAATTTTTCAAATATTTTTTTCTGTTCTTCAGGATGTATGCCGGGGCCGTTGTCAGCTACTTCAACGCGTATTTCTCGTTGTTTGAAATAGACACGGACAGTCACCGTGCCTTCTTTAGATGGGCTGAATTTTGCTGCATTGGACAGCAGGTTGATTATAACTTGCATAATTCTGTCCCTGTCCGCAAAAACGTTGATGGGAAAGCTGGGAACTAACTCTATAATGGTAACTGTTTTTTCGCGGAAGATTTGGCTGGTTGAGGCAACGGCCTCTTTGATAATCTCTGTAAGGTCAATGTTATCCATAAACCAATCAGCCCGGCCCGATTCAATTTTGGCGAGATCGAGAACTTCATTAATGAGCCTGGTAAGCCGCTCTGTTTCCTTTACCATTATATCCAGGTATTTATGGCGCTCTGCCTGGCCCATGTCCTCATTATCATGCAATATCTCTGAAAAGGCCCGCACTGAAGTCAAGGGTGTGCGTAGTTCATGGCTCACAGTTGCAACAAACTCATCCTTTAGCCGGTCAAGTTCCTTGAGTCTTCTATTTGCATCCTGCAGTTCTTTGGTGGCAGCCTCAAGTTCTATGGATTTTTCCTCAAGCTGGTGACTGTATTCAAGCACCTGGGAAGTCTCATCAATTATTTTCATAATTCCTTCAGGACTGATTTCCTCCCCCTCCACTATGGAGGAAACCATGACACGGGCAGAGGCAGCACCAATGGCACCGGACAAAAGCCTTTCAGCAAATTCAACCAGTTCAGCGTCAGCCTGCATATCTTTTGTGAAATCAATTTTATGGGTGCTGGCATATGTTGCGAAAGCCCTGTCAGTCTGCCGTGGCCCAATAAAACGGGCGAGCAGGTTTTTGAGTTCGGTGATCATGGCCTTGCCTTTCCACAGGTGCGTATCGCCACTGTGCCGGTAAACATCTACAAAAAGGGAGGCCTGTATCCGATCCATGGTGCTTTGTCTGTCAAGGAGAGAAATGCCTACCAGGAGTCCGATGTTGACAAGCATACTCCAGAAGACAGAATGGGTGATCGGGTCAAACATATTGAGGCCAAAAAGCTGATATGGCTTGAGTAGTTCAATACCGAAGGGGCCATGCTGAAGAAAAGAGATGGGGATCCAGCCTGACCTGGCAAAAGAAGGGAGGAGCAGGGTGTAGAGCCATACCAGAAAACCGGCTGAGAGGCCACTTATTGCTGCACGGCGGCTGGCATCTTTCCAGAAAACTCCGAATAGAATTGCTGGACCAAATTGTGCCGCAGCGGCAAAGGAAACTAACCCCATGGTGACAAGAGTGTATGATTCACCAATGAACCGATAGTAGAGATAACCGAGTAGAAGGACAAAGACGATACTGCAGCGGCGTATGAAGAGCAGGATGCGGCTGAGATCTACCTGCTGGATGGAGAGCACCCGCAATAAAATCGGCATAACCAGGTCGTTGCACACCATGGTGGAAAGGGCAATAGTTGCAACAATGACCATGCCGGTGGCAGCAGAAAGGCCCCCTATGTAAATAAAGAGTGCAAGGATGTTTTGTCCTTCAGTAAGGGGCAGGGCCAGCACGAAGATATCCGGAGCAACATGCCCTTCCGGAAACAGAAGCATGCCCGCAAAGGCTATTGGGAGCACAAAAATGTTGATAGCCAGGAGGTAAAGCGGGAAAAGCCAGGCAGCTTTTCGAACATGTTCTTCATTGACATTTTCCACTACCAGGACCTGGAACTGTCTGGGCAGAAACATGATTGCCATCATGGAGAGAAAGGTAAGGGTGAACCAGTTTGTATAGCCTCCTGGCATGACATCAAGCTTCATAAGCTTTGCAGTTTCCTGATAGCGGCTTGCCCAGTCGAAGAGATCAACAGGACCGTCAAACATGGTAAAGGTAATAAAAATGCCTGCAGCACTGAAAGCCAATAATTTGATCACGGATTCAAAGGCGATGGCGGCAACCATGCCTTCATGCCGTTCCGTTGCATCAATATGTCGTGTTCCGAATAAAATAGAAAAGGCGGCCATTATCATGGCTACTGAGAAGGCATTGTCATTCCACAGCGAAGATACCCTGTGCTCCTGGATCATCTCGAAATCGGGATAGTGCACCATAACATAATAACTCGTGGAAACGGCTTTCAACTGCAGGGAGATGTAGGGCATGATGCCGACAACGGCAATTATCGTCACCAGGCCGCCGATCACCGAACTCTTGCCATACCTGGAGGCGAGAAAGTCAGCAATGGAGGTAATGCGGTATACCTTGGCAATACGGATTATTTTTCGTAGGAGAAACCACCATAAGGCTGCCATGAGTGTCGGCCCCAGGTATATTGGCAAAAATCCTACACCTGTTTCTGCGGCCCGTCCCACACTTCCATAAAATGTCCAGGCTGTACAATACACAGCAATGGAAAGGGTATAGATATACGGATTGCTGATAACCGATTCGCCCCGGTCAGACTTCCAGTCAGCATAATAGGCTATGGCAAAAAGAGTTCCCAGATAACAGAGCGAAACAAGAAGTATGACCCATTCCTGCAACATGCTAATCAGTTTTCCTGCTAATGGTTAAAGGATATGATGCTCTGGGCATCTTCTTTCTTTCAGCTACGAAGGCAATTAATATGATGAAAACAGCCCAGACTGCAAAGAGATATAAATAAAGTAAGGGGATGCCGAACTCCATAACAGCTTTGCTGAAGAGGGCCAACAGTGGGTAATTCAGCGCAAGGACGCCAAAGGCAAACAGTACAAGCAGGCGCTGGATTTTTCTTCTAACAGGGGGCATGGGGAAAACCTCTCAAATTTTCCAATAATATTCTGAAATGTGGCTGTATTGAACAGTAAATTATTGGCTTAATGATCTCTTACTTTTTCATCCTCATGGCAAGTGGCAGGGCAAGACGTAAAGTGGATCTGGAATTTTCATGTTGCTGGCTCCATATGTCCCCTCCCATGGAGTGGAGGATGCCAGCCACGGTTAATCCACCAACACTGTTTTGTAATTTTGCCTCCAGCATTGCTTCCACCGCTGCTGTCGGCAGAAACTCTCCGGACCAGATATAATCAAAATAAATAAACTGTTCACCTATATGAGCCTCACAGAAAAGTTCAGTCAGCCTTCTTTCCTGTTGAATTTTATTGGCCAGATGGTCCAGTACAAGAAGAAGCCCGTAGCTGTCAACTCTCACGACTGCTGCCTGATCAGTTGATGCTGTGAAATCTATTGCTTTACTGCGCAAATGATTTGCAATAAAGCTGAAGAGCGTAGCTGCTTGCATCTCGGTCAGGTGGCTTTGGGTTTGCATGAGAAGGTTGCAGGCCTGATCCAGAGAGTTGAAGGCTTCTGTCAGGTGCAATGATTCCTGTACCAGAACATTTTCAAAGGCGCTGTGCATGACCGGAGACATCTCCGGATGTTCCGTGAGGTTCTCCAGTGCTGCCCGCAGATTTGTCATTGGGGCACGAAACGCATCAATTTTCATAAATAAAAGATTGTTCGGTTTGTACCAGGTGGAGACATCTTCGAAAATGATGACGAAAAAATTATTATTTACTGTGTGAGACGGGAAGAGACTTAAGCGGCAGCGGAAAAAATTTTCCTGATTGGCTGCTGCATTCATGAACTGTATATAAGGATGTATTTCAGGGCCACTTTTTTTGTCCTGCTGCTGATACTGCAGAAGATCCAGGGCGTGCTCAACAGGAGATTGAAGGCATAGGGTATAAAGAGAATCGCCACTGCTAATTGCTTGACTATCGCCAAATAAATCAGCTGCTGCTTGATTAAACAGGGTTATCTTCCCATCAGGATCGCAGACGATCACACCATCCTGCAGTTCAAGCAGTAATGTCTGAAGGAGTGCTTCGCGGTCCATCTTTAAATGGCCATCAGGCTTGTCGGGGTTTGGCTTAACTGGCACAGGTTGCCTCCCGGGTCAATAAAACAGGCTAAAAAATCAGCCAAGCAAAGATTTTACTTTTTCAACGAGTTCCTGGGTGGCAAAGGGTTTTGTTATGTAATCATTTGCACCTAGTGCCAGCCCTTTTTCACGTTCTACATCCCTGCCTTTGGCTGTCAGCATAATAATCTTTATATCCTTCCAGGAAGGATTGGCGCGAAGCTCCTGGCAGACCTCGTAGCCATCTTTTCTGGGCATCATCACATCAAGAAGAATCAAGTCTGGAGCTTTTCCGGCAATTGCCTGCATGGCTTCTTCGCCATTAGCTACTGACCGCACCTCATGGCCTTCTTTTTTCATAAGAAATTCGAGGGACAGCACTATATTAGGCTCATCATCAACTATAAGGACATATTTTGCCATGGCATTATTCCTTTAAATTCAATTAAAACCCATTAGGTCAAAGAAAGGTAACTATCCTAAATATGCTATAATTCATTAAGTTGCTAAATATTATGTTATGTAATGTTTGTTGGGCGGTTGATCCTCAGTGGATTAATCTGGCTATATCAATGTTTTTTCAAAAAATATTGTAACTTTCCCGAGTTGAATGGTAAAGAATGTTAGCTGAAAGAGGAAGATTGCGCAACAGAGTATTAAATCCTCCTGCCAGCAAGTGGAGCTGAGGAAAACTTTATGAAAAATCGAGAAGACAGATTTATCTCCAGTAGCTGTTTATGGAAAATATAGAGCCAACAATAGAAGTGGAACATAGCAATCTTGGTGGAGAAGGTCATGAACAGGGTGTGAATGCCGGCTTTTCAGCACGGCAGAGCCATGCCCAGGAAACCCTGGCCAGGAGTCAGAAACGTTTCAGATATGCATTTTTGACAAGCCCGGATTCAGTTGCCATAATCAGGGCAAAGGATAAAACCTATACTGAAATAAATGAGATGTTTTCCCTTTTCCTCGGCTATGCCAAAGAAGATATTGTCGGTAAAACTTTTACGGAAGTGACTGCGTGGCAGGATACTGAAGAGCAGAAGCGCCTGCTGGGTTCTATTGAGAAAAGGGGTCCGGTTATCAACCAGGAAACCCGTTTCGTTGACGCCGAAGGCTTGGTCAAAACAGGTTTGCTGTCAGTCATGACCATGCCCCTGGACCAGGAGCTCCATTTTGTTCTGGCCATTCGTAATATTGACGCCCTTCGTGTAGTTGAGGAAGCCCTGGAAAAAAGTGAGGCCCGGCACCGGGAGCTTTTTAACAATATGAGCAATGGTGTTGCTGTTTTTGAAGCCAGAAACGATGGCAGGGAATTTATATTCATAGATTTCAATCGCGCTGCTGAGCGTATTGAACATCTGAAAAAAGATGATCTTATCGGTAAAAATTTAATAGAGGTTATTCCATCAGTTGAAAAACATGGCTTACTGGATACCTTTAGAAGGGTGTTTAAAACAGGGACTCCCGAATATCATCCCGTGGCAATCTATAAAGACGGTGAGCTGAAAATATGGAAAGAGAATTATGTATACCGGCTGCCAGCCGGTGAAATTGTCGATGTTTACGACGACATCACGGAGCGCAAGCACGCTGAAAGCAAACTCCTGGTCTATCAGGAAAAACTGCGATTCCTTGCCTCTGAATTGTCCCTGGTGGAAGAACGAGAGAGGCGTTCCATTGCCACTGACCTGCATGATCAGATAGGGCAGACACTCTCTGTCATTAAGATGCGTTGTTCAGAACTGCATGATAAGCTGAATGCTCCAGGCCTGATCGGACAGATAGATGAAATCGGGGAACTGGTTAAACAGACTATCCATGACACCCGTTCCCTTACCTTTGAATTAAGTCCGCCGGTTCTCTATGAACTCGGCCTGGTTGCAGCAATTGACTGGCTGGCGGAACAGTTTCAGCTTAAGCATAACCTGAAGTGTACTGTTGAAAGTGATAAGAAACCAAAACCACTGAGCCAGGATATAGAAATTGTTCTTTTCCGGTCAGTGCGGGAGCTGTTTGTTAATATTGTAAAACATGCGCAGGCGAACAAGGTAAAAATAACCATCCGGGTCAATAAGAAAAATCTCCGCATCAGGGTTACAGATGACGGCATTGGATTCAGCCCGAAAACGAAAGAAACCAGGGAATACAAAGACCAGCAGTTCGGGCTTTTTAATATTACCGAAAGAATTCAATATCTTGGAGGGGAATTCAAGGTGGATTCCCAGAGGGGGAAAGGCACTATGGTGACCCTGGTCGCTCCTCTTAAAGCACCTGATAAGGTTTGAGGAATAATATGAGTATTCGTGTTCTGATAGCAGATGACCATAAAATCATGCTGGCCGGGCTCCGTTCCCTTCTTGAAAAGCAGGCAGACATCGAAGTGGTAGGTGCGGCAGAAAATGGCAGGAAGGCTGTGCAGATGGCCCAGGAGAAAAATCCTGATGTAGTTGTCATGGATGTTTCCATGCCGGACTTAAATGGCATTGAGGCAACCAAGCAGATAATAGAAAGTCTTCCTGAGACAAGGGTTGTTGCACTGTCAATGCATTCTGACAAGCGTTTTGTCATGGGGATGTTACGGGCCGGTGCCTCAGGGTACCTCCTGAAAGACTGTGCTTCACAGGAACTCGCCAATGCCATTCTCCAGGTGGCGGGGGGGAAAAAGTATTTAAGCCCCGAGATAACAGGGGTTGTCATAGATGACTTTCTGCTCGGGGGCTCGTCAGAAGAAGTTACTACTGCTGCATCGCCGTTGAGCCCCAGGGAGCGGGAAGTCCTGCAGCTCATTGCCGAAGGCTGGTCAACAAAACAGATTGCCTCCCACCTTTATGTCAGTGTAAAAACCATTGAAACCCATCGCAGGCAGATAATGAGAAAGCTTGACCTGCATGCCATTGCCGACCTGACAAAGTATGCCATCAGGGAAGGACTCACCTCTATAGAGTAGCGGCTCATTCGTTGATAAAAGCAGATCGCGGCACCCATTCTGAAATTCCATAAAAGAATATAAGGTTTTACGAAGTGTAAAATCAGAGAATCCCTTATAGCCCTTTGTAGTGTAAAACTGTTTAATGCTTTATAAATTAACATATTGATATGATATGAAAAAATTACGTGGATGGATTGCTACATTGTGATACAGTGCTTTGGAGCATAAAACCTTGCCCAAGGTATTACAATGTGGTAGATATGGCACAATTGTTCTAATTGTCTACTAAGGGAGAAAAACTTGTAATTTCAACAAGTAATTAAGGTATTGCTGGTGGCGGGCCAGGAAACAAAAAGGAGGTGACAAAGAAAGACACCTGCTACAGCAGTAAATGAATTCTACACTCAACTTGCAACAATAAGGAGGGGAGCTTTGACTACAGCAACAGTATGGTTAATTATTTTCGTTGCCGCCTACTGGTCCTACTGTATTTTTTGGGGGATTAAAGGAGCCAGGTCGGCCAAGACAGCATCAGATTACTTTATCGCCGGTCGTACGATCCCTATTTGGGTATTCGTTCTGGCTGCAACCGCAACAAGTTTCTCCGGCTGGACCTTCATGGGCCATCCGGGACTTGTTTACCGTGATGGTTTCCAGTATGCATATGCATCGTTTTATGCCATCACGATTCCTTTTACAGGCGTAATGTTCCTTAAACGCCAGTGGATCATCGGCAAACGTTTCGGCTTTGTAACTCCGGGCGAGATGTTTGCAGACTATTACGGTTCAGAGGCTATTCGAATCCTCACCGTTATCGTTGCCCTGATCTTTTCTGTTCCTTATCTCGGACTACAGCTTAGGGCATCAGGCTTTCTGTTTAACGTACTTACCGACGGACTGTTGGGCGTCGAGGCAGGCATGTGGATGCTGTCCCTCGTCGTTATCATCTACGTTGCATCCGGTGGACTCCGGGCTGTGGCCTACGTTGATACCCTGCAATGCCTCCTGCTGGCCTTTGGTATTGTCGTAATCGGTTTTATCACCCTGAACGCTGTCGGCGGCTGGGCAGCTCTGCAGGAAGGTATTGGAAAATTAACCTCACCTGAGATTATTCCGGCACTGGGTACTGCAGTTGATACTAAAAGAACACCGTCTGGATTTAGTCACTATACGGCCATCCCGGGTGTTATCCAGTTTGTTAAATCCGGTACGAAAGCAGCTGGTGGCGCCTGGACAGGTATGATGTGTCTGACCTACATGTTTGCCCTCATGGGTATTCATTCTTCCCCGGCTTTCACCATGTGGTCATTCGCTAACAAGAACCCCAGACCTTTTGCACCGCAGCAGGTTTGGGCCTCTTCAGCCGGCATCGGCTTCATCCTTATTATTTTCACCGCTATTCAGGGTCTCGGCGCTCACCTTATCGGTGCCGACGCTAATGCACTGACAGCAGGTATTGCCAAGGATGTTCTGCAGATCGGCGGAAATATCATGGAAACGCCAGGCAAGCAGGGAATGCTCGTTCCTGCACTGATCCATCTTCTGGCTGACACGGCTCCATGGCTTGTTGGTTTACTCGCAGTTTGTGCTCTGGCTGCCATGCAGTCAACCGGTGCTGCCTACATGTCAACAGCCGGCGGTATGCTGACCAGGGATCTTTATAAGCGTTTCATCAATCCTGAAGCAGGTCATGGAACCCAGAAACTGTTCGGTCGTATCGGTGTTGTTATTATCTGTGGTCTTGCTCTGATAGTTGCCACAACTTCCAAGGATGCCCTTGTTCTCCTGGGCGGTCTGGCTGTTGCTTTCGGCTTCCAGATGTGGCCTGCCATCGCAGGTGTCTGCTACATACCATGGTTTACCCGCCAGGGTATCGCAGTCGGTCTTGCTCTCGGTCTTGTCGCAGTAATGATGACTGAGTCCGTCGGTGTAAAATGGTTTGGTATTACTGCCTGGGGCCGCTGGCCATTGACTATGCATTCAGCCTTTTGGGGGATGTTAGTTAACATGGGGGCGGTCATGATTATCTCTGCAATGACGCAGGGTGGCGATAACAAGGAACACAAGCAGAAGTTCCATGACTTCCTGGGTGAAGTAGCATCTGTGCCTGCCGAAAAGCAGGGCTTCAAGCCTATTGCGTGGATTTTAACCATCATTTGGTTTATTTTCGCAATCGGGCCGGGCGCTGTTATCGGTAACACTATCTTCGGTAATCCCAATGATGCCACTACCTGGATGTTCGGTATGCCTTCCATCTGGGTATGGCAGATCCTCTGGTGGTTCCTCGGAGTTTGCATGATGTACATGCTGGCATACTATATGCAAATGTCAACCATGCCGGAAAAAGACATC
>Ga0255044_10000029_pt1 | contig 24427 bp, 47 predicted proteins | sample BC1_12_21_MG_FD_183651 | JGI IMG/M metagenome (GOLD analysis project Ga0255044, IMG submission 183651) | Seawater microbial communities from Strait of Georgia, British Columbia, Canada - BC1_12_21 | ecosystem: Environmental > Aquatic > Marine > Strait | place: Canada: British Columbia... | reverse complement strand
TGTCGTTCTTCTTTTTTTATTGTGGTCATCGTCATGTAGTTTTTGAAGTTGGTCAGTTGATAAAGTGTTCAAATAAGATTTATCAAACTTATGATTGGTCCCAGCAAGATGAGATATCAAACCTACTCTACTTTGTGCTTTATTCCAGCTTCCGTTTACGTTCCACTTAGGATTGTAGTAACGGTTTTCATTGAGGTCAATTTCAGAAATGTCTGCGACATCTTCGACCTGTTCGTAAATTTTAAGCTGATCGACTGGAAAATCTAGTATTTTATACTGACCAATTTCAAAAATGCAGCAGGAGTAAAAAGCAGCAGGAAAGCTGCTGGATTTGTATTCTTTTGATTCGCATTTTCTAGCTAAAGCAGCACCAAAAAAAGGAACTGCCGCTAAAACCTTTATAAAATTTCTTCTTTCCATTATCCTACTCCTAAAAGAAGTAAACCACCACCACCGCCACCACTACCCTCTATACCTCTGGAAGTTGATATAACATCAATTTCTTCTTGAGTTAGTACCGTTTGATAAAACCGCAAGTCATCAATTCTTCCTGTCATATAATCCTCTGTTGTGGAATACTTTCTTCTGCCAACATCAAACCTAGAAGCATTAGCCCAGTTACAAGCCGATTTAGTTGCTCCACCAACAGATGTTCCATTTATAAATAATTCCATAAAGGAAGCCACAGCATCGTATGTGTAGCACAAATGCAACCAGCCAACGGTCGCCGTTCCGGGTGGAGATGTGACAAACTCCAACGCTCCGGTGAGGTTGTGTCCACAGACATGAGAACCGTCAGCCTCACTAGCTGCATACGCTGCTCTGTAAGTCCCGTTATCCGATACAAGCGTTGCATAAGGTTGTCTCACGGACACAGAAGAAGGTTTTACCCATAAAGACAAACTATATGAGTTAGAAAGAGTGTCCATTGTTGGACTTAAAGTTTCTATAAAATCATCTATTCCATCAAAAGAATAGGCTCTTGTTCCTCCGTAAGTTGGATCAGAATCGGCAACGGTTGCCATGCCTCCTTGATATGTGCCATCATTTCCGTTGCCGGTAAGGTCAAGGGCGGAATCGTCTATAGAAGGACAAAACCAACATTCCTCTGTGCCTAATCCTGCGGGGTAGGTGTTTACATAGTTCCTACTGGTAGAAAGTGCTGTAATTTGTGCTGTGGTTAAAGCTGTATCCCACATTCTAACGTCATCTATTCGCCCTTCAAAGGGGTATCGAATAACTCCGGTCAAAGTACCACCAGTAGTACGCTCCCTGATCGCACCAATCGAGTAATCTGGTCTTGATCCCACAACGTTGCTATCCCAAATACCTGTTGGTTGCGTTCCGTTTGTAAAGTATTGTTGTGTTCCAGAGAATTTTACCCCATCAACATAGCATATTATTCTATTTTGAGAAGTTGAAAAGTCGGTAGCGGGTTCGTTTGCGTCATAAGTAATGACTATGTGATACCATTGATCTGCGTTTGGGATAGCATTAATCGCCCATAACGATTCGTTGTCAGTGTTACTAAGAGTAGGATCGAAATAGCTATTATAAAAATGCAAATCTTCACCACTTTCCCTGCGTAACTGAATATTTCCTTTATTCATTGCATGATTGGCTACAATTACCTGATCACCAGTACCACTTTCATATTTTATCCACGCACTAACGGTACATTCCACAGAACTGTCAAGTTCAACAAAAGTGTTACTGTCTGCAAAGTGGCTATCAATTGTTGGGAGGTCTGGAAGCGTGTCAAAAGCCGCTGTTCCACCTGAATCTGTATCAGCGGTAATTTCGCCACCGTTATAGATAGTTAGATTACGCCCGCCAGATGTAAGATCATCCAAGCCGTTATTGGCCCCAAGTCCAGCATTATGGTGAATTAAAGGGGTTGGTACAATAGCCATATTTTTTCTTCTTTCATTATAGTGTCTGAGTTGTATTCTACAATAGGAGACTGTTCCGATTCGCCATAAGAATTTTGCTGTCTTGCTAAATAATTAAGAACAAGCAAAGCGTCCAAGGTACTTCCTCGACCATCATTGTTTACATCGTAGTAAATTTCTGGATGATCTACAGAAGATGGATCAACCAACACATAATCGTTTTCAGCATCGGTGTACTGACCCCTTGCTATTTCGTTTATTATAATAAGTGCGTCAAGAGTTGTTGTCTCACCGCTATCATTAACATCTGTAGGCTCTGCGTAGTTGTGCCAAGTGGGTTCTCCACATTCTTCTGGTTGTGGAGCAGGAAAGCAAATGTCTGCTGTCATCATATTTCTATGGTTTAGCTTTTCTATTTTTAGGTTTCTTTTCATTTTTTTCTCCATTCTTTTTCTAGCCAAGTCGAAGATTTGTAATATTCTGGGAACAGTTTGAATCCAACATCTTCCCAAAGTTTATCGACAAGAACCTTAGAGGCAAAACCGTCAGATGGGTAATGAACTCCTTGAACAACTCTAGCTAAGGCTACTGTTTTAGCCACCTGTTCCACTTTCGTCTTTAGTGACGGATGCACAAGGGATATTACTTTTGCAGAAACGTATCCAAAAGCAGCGTGACCGGAGGGATATGCTGGAGTTTGGTGAGTTTTTGTTGTAATCACATTGATGTCACTTCTAAGCTGTTCTGGCCTAGCCCTATTGTGTTTTCTTTTTAAGGACACGACAACGCCACGAACTATGGGCCAAGTCTTGTTGACCATTTTTTTTAGATTTTTAATTTCTGTCGCGGAAAACCCACCCGAAAGAAAGTCATCAAATATTAACCAAGCGTTATCATCTACCCGCTTTATAAAATCTGACCAGTCGCCTGTAATGCACTTTTCCATGCAGAACGCTTCTTCGGAAAAACTTGACCGACTACCGGTTGTTAACTTCCAGATAGGAACATGAACTGGCGATCTCTGGAGTTCATTTAAAATAACAACTTCATCTAACTCATTTTGGGTTTCTTGCGAACTGTTGGCGGGAGGATCTGGCAGAATATTCTCCCAGTCCACGGTTACAAATTCGTGGATTTTTTCTGCGGGCTTTTGCTTTTCGTAAACAATGTTGTCGAGAGGATGTTTTAGTTTTGCCATTTTATCTTCTTTCGGGTATAAATCTACTATAATCTATACGCAATCTAAAGACATTTTATACAGTCTTGGAGCAGTGTCTCTGAGTCTGAGTATTTTTTGTGTGGGTTACTCTTAACAAGGGAAGAAATTAACACCTTTCCCCTTGACTTTGGAATACCTAGTGACAAAAGTGCCATCAGAACCTCGTCCACAATGACACTACTAACAGCGGGGTCGGCAGGGCTTTTTGGCTTGGTCTGCTTGGTCTGCTTGGTTTGCTTGGTTTGCTTGGTTTGCTTGGGTTTTTGGACTACGCGATCTCTGTAAACAACCTTTTCTTTATAAGAAACCCTTTCCTGAACAATAACTATTGGTTTTTTCATGTCGAGCAGTCCGTCAATGATGCTAACAATAGTGTTCAAGCAAAACGGAAGGAACAAAAGTAGAACAAGCCAGCTAATTTCAGTCATTTAAATATCCAAATGTGTTACACGCTATTATACACTACTGATTCCGAATTGTCAACCCTTGATTTTGGATTCTTCTGATCGCATCCTTCATCTTAAATGTTTCCTTCTCGGCCTGTCTGTCCTTAATCTTTTCAGCCAATCTCTTCTTTGCTTTTAGTTTGTCGTCTGCTTTTTTCTTTATCCCTGCTGCGAACTTTTTCTTCCCTCTTGCTAAATCTTTTTGCTGTTTTTTCTTGTTGGGACGCTTCATGTTACTCTCATTGGTAGGTATAGGACAAAAGCCCGTTTGGATAATAAGGACGGGCAACTCCCCAGACAGCTTACGCTGCCAATGCGAGACTTTCATCTGCAATTAAAAATTTAGAATCATTTTAACGTAGCCCTGATTCCAACTACGGATTGCAATTATTACATCATATTGTATGTCGAATCTAAGTCATCCCCGTAAATGGAGATGGAGGGAATTGCACCCTCGTCCATGACAACATCAATAATAACGTCTACAATCATATCTGGCAAAGCCAGAATTACAAATCGTACTTAGGATTAAACTTGACTTGTTCAAGTTTTTTTACCAACTTGTCTTTAGTTTTAATCAGCTTCTTCTTCCTTTTGTCAATTTCTTTTGACTCAGAAATGCTTATGTCTGGACGGTACGACCTCTCCTGTAAAATTTGGATACGGTCGTCTACGTTGACAATCTTTGATTTTATACTAAAGTAGTTATTCATCTTTTCACTAAAAGGTTACTTCTTCGTTGGTCTGAACAGCAGCAGGCTTGCTTACTGGTCGCGATGCGGGCTTATAAACCTTGGAGAAAGTTTGAGCAGCAACAGACAGCTTCTCTCTGTTAGCTCCGGTTTCCTTGTCAGTCCATGTGTTGGGCTTGATTCGGCCTGTTACATGAACTCGGTCACCCTTTTTCAAACCAACTGACTCTGCATAATCGGAATGATTACGCCAAGCCTCTACGTCGATGTAGGTTGTTTCCTCTTTATCCTTGCCAATCGACTCGTTTACTGCGATACGAAAGGTTAGAAGTTTTGTACCCTTGATGTCCTTGTACTCAGGTTCACGGGTAAGATTTCCTTTGAGGTCAACACGATTGTTATACATAAATACTTCCTAAAGTTAATAAACTATACTATCAAACAAGCTGTCTACGAGACAACGCTTTTCCTGCCAAGGTTCTAGCGTGATCTACGCCATAAGTTCTAAGCAGATTTCTAACAACACCAGCTTGTGGAGTTTTGTGAGAGAAGTACATAGTAAGCTGCCTTCCCGAACACATACCCTCTGCAAATGCCGTAACTACATTTCTGTCATTCCTAGTCTTTAAAACTGATTCCCAGTCCGTCATAACGCTTCCTCTTATTGAAGTTAAATAGTAATCGGGTTAAACCCGCCAAATTTGATACACTGTATTATAGCATACAGCCGCCAGTTTGTCAACACCTTTTTTAAAAAAATGGAAAAGTTTGCATCGGAATCCCAACCTCGCAAAACATATCACTGGATAATTGAAAGCTGCTAGACCATTTCTGATCTTTACTCTCAACGCTCACAACACGCCGTATGCCCGCCTGAATGATTAGTGCTGCACACCGACTACAAGGCTGGAACGGCCATGTGTATATCGTACAGCCCTTCACGGGAGCATTTGCGAACAGGAGAGCGTTTGCTTCTGCATGTACGACCATTTCGTACTTTAACTCTCTATTATCTAATCGGTGATCGTCCTTGACACCTTTAGGAAAACCGTTATATCCTATAGAAACAACCCTGTTGTCAACGTCTGTGATTACTGCCCCGACCTGAGTAGATGGATCTTTTGAAAAAATAGAAACCATCTTAGCCAACTTTAAAAAGTTTTTGTCCCATTTATTCATTTATCAACCCTTTCTAATTAAATAACCAAGTTTATTACTCGTTATGTCAAGAAGGATCGTACCCTCACTCCCCATCGACTGTTCCTCCATTCCCATAATTGCCCTCGATGTCAACCCTTCTTCAAGTTGGTCGAACATCGGCACGACAACATTTGAAAGTGAATCATAATACGCTGTTTGGCGGTCATAGCCAATCCAGTGTTTTGCTTTAACCAGTTCAAATGTCCAGTTCATTTATCAACTCCTTCAAAGATATTCCCAATCACTTCTTTATATTCAGGATGAATACCGCCATAATAGTCATTTGGCTCGTCTGACTTCACATCTTTTCCTTTATAATTTCGGATTGTAAATTCACACCACTGTCCTCCCGAATACTTTATTTTCACTCGCTCCTTGTCGTTATTTACAATAGCGTCGAAATAACCTAAGATGTCGCCCTCATAAATCTCCACTCCGTTCTTATCTTTGAGTCCGGTGTACTGTTGTGGAATATGATCTTCCGTGTTTACTGACGACAGAACACCTTTGTTGATATCAAAGAGGTCGCAATATATGAATTTTTCATTATGCTTATCCCAGAAACGAAATTTAATCTCTCTCATTTGTCAACCTCTCATTGATCCACGACTATTTATTTGATTGATTAACATAGCTTCTATTTCAGCAATAGAAAAAGACCCTTTTAGTTGAAAAGAGTATTCTTCAAATTGTGGGTCAAGCAAAACAACGCTTCTGCTTGATTCTTGCTCCAATAGATACGCCACTAAGTCAGGCGTAGACCAAGAAGCTAGATTCTTTTCCTCACGCATTTTTTCAACCAACTTATGACCATCACTCATTTAATTTTCCTCATCGTTTTCGTCCCAAGTAAAATATTTATCCAAAAAGCGGTCATAAGTATTAGCCGCTGTCAGGTCTTTACAAATCAATTTATACAAATCTTTGGGAAACATCATCATTCCCCTGTCCTTAAAGAGTTTTGTCTTTATAGACTTAATCTCTTTGTCGTCTTTGTAAATGTAGATTCTACACTCACGCTGTTTAAGTTTCACAACCCAGTCTTGAATTTTACACTGAACAAGCATACTTACTCCAAATCTCCGGTCCTTGTTGAACAGTCATAAAGCCTCTAGGGGCTTGTGGTACACGGTTTAGCTGCATTTTAGCTTGTTCGGGCGTTCTGCTACCCTTCTTTGTGTTACAGTCCTTGCAGGAGGCTACTAGATTGTCCCAAGAGTTTGCTTCCAGCTTACTTTTAAACGAAGCAACTGGCACAACGTGATCTACACTGGCAGTTAAATGATCTAATTTAACAGAGCAGTATTGGCATGTCATATTATCTCTTGCTAGAACATACCTTTTGCTTACAACTTTTCTAGTTGGAGGTTTGACAAATTTATTGTAAAGAAGAACCGCTGGCACAAAGTAGTCGTCTAATTCAGACCTAATAGTAATGTCTGGATAAATATCCAACACTACAATGTTAGGATTATTCAAAGACAATAGTAATCCACGCTTTCCCTCTACTATAGCAAGGGGAGAGAAGTCAATATTTAAAACCAAAGTTTTCACAATACTTATCCTGTTAAGCAGGCCGACAAGGATTTGAACCCTGACAAATGGAGTTGGAAACCATTATGCTACCAGATTACATCACCGACCCGAATAGTGCGGAAAGCTGTACCGGCAGGACTCGAACCTGCGACAACTCGCTTAACAGGCGAACGCTACTACCAACTGAGCTACGGTACAGTAAGTTGAAACGGTTGGATTTGAACCAACGATCTTCTGTGTATCAGACAGATGCTTTCACCAGACTAAGCTACGTTTCAGTGCAGAATGAGAGACTCGAACTCTCAAGAACAGTTTGGAAGACTGTCATGTTACCAATTACATCAATCCTGCTAAGTTGTGGCCTTACGAGTAGCCACACGCCCCTTGCACTGAACCACAAGTTGCGATCTTGTAGTGGGGTAGGCGAAAACCGTCAACGATACTATTACTTCTCGCACAGTTTCGCGTTAAAGGCCACATTCGGAGTCGAACCGAATTTTCTGGGTTACAAATCCAGTACATTACCACTTATGTTTTGCGGCCAAAGTTTCGGGAGTCAGAATCGAACTGACGAGCTATTTCTAGCACCAGCTTATGAGACTGGTTGGGATTTCCAACATCCTTCCCGAAGTGTGTACTATCATTATACACTATTTTTCCCAAAAGTCCACCCTACTTTTGCTTTTTTTTCAAATTTTTGTACTCAACTACGTTTTCCGGCTCTATTCCTTGAATGTGAAAAGGAACCTGCTCACTTAAAGATGTGGAGTATTTAGCACATCTACCGCAATTTCTCCTGCCTTTGTTTCCACCATGCCCCATTGCTGAGTGTTCTGCAATGTGCTGGACAGGGGAGGGGTCCATAAACCACATGCTTTTACCCATGTTGTTCATCATCTTTCCTATAGCAGTATCGCTGTTAGCTATCATATGAGGATTCTCACCTCGTTCCTTTTTCTTTCTTTCCCAAGCCGATTTTGTTTTAAGGTTTGCACCTCTCCACTCTTCTATGAAGGGATTATCCATCATTTCCTGTAAAACGCTTCTAGGAAAAATCAAAGCACAAGCACCCCATAGGGATTTAGTAACAATTCTATTTAAACCAAGTGGACGAGGTGGTTTACTTTTTAAATGACCCCTAATACTATAATGTTTTGGTGTATAAAGAGACACGAATCCAGCGTCTTCTCTGGGCCAAAGAAAATTTTCCACAAAACTTTTACTGTCTGGGTGAAAAAGAGAATCGTCCTGTACCGTCATTATATTTTCAGCAGTAGTATTATCCAATGCCCATTTACAACTATCAACCCAGTTCCACCAAACACCTTTTTTTGACCTGTTCTGTATTAAATTACCCTTATTTGCTTCGTTTAGGTAGCTATAGTCGCCCGGCTCTGCAAACACCTTAGCGTTCCATCCGGCTATAAGCAGAGAGTCCAAACTCACGGAAAGGGTTGGTTCGATTCTTGGGGCTGTGGTTACGACAACTGCCCATTTATCTAGGCTTTCTTTTTTTCTTGCTCTTTCAATAGCTACTGTTAATAGATTGTTGGCAACTTTTCTTGTTGCCGCTTCTGGAACCCAGCTAAATATTGCTCGCTTCTTGGATTCCGAAGTTAATTTATCTACTATTTTCTCCCTGAGTGCTTCGCACTTATCTGGACCCCACACGTTCATTTTTTTAGCCCAGTCTTTACAGCTACAGTTTTTACTTTCTATAAATTTAGGAATCATTTTGTGCAATTCGGAACCTGCCCCTTCTCCGATTCTTCCGTCTACAGACAGTAAAAGTTTCTGACCGTTTTTTTCCGATGCCTTGCGGGTGGCTATTTTTATTCCCATATTGCCTAACTTTTTAGGCTCTTTTGAAGACAGGCATATTGAACAATAGTGGGGACTTGTCTCAACGTCCCAACCTTGGGCCTTAGATGCCAATTCGCAATGTTTTTTTTCTGGGTTTTTGCCTATCTGTACTAAGTTTTCGCAATTTATGTCACACCACTTTGCGTCAGGTTTTCCTAGCACCGTTCGTTGGGATCTCTTTTTATTCATTTTTCCTTCTCTTTGTAAACGTTAATCAGATTATAGGTCGTCGCAAGAAGTTTGGGACGGAATGTTACCGTCTGGAACCCAACAAGAGGTAAAAAAGTCTACGCCCTCAGTGCAGTCCGGTGCTGAGACTTCTTCCAGACATTCGCAATTCTCACATTCCAATTCTTCTCCTCCGCACCCTTCTGGATACGGAGTCGGTGGAAATCCTGTGCTACAGTTACCACTAAGGATTTGACCATAGTTGGGTCCAAATGGATCAAAGACGCACTCGTATTCACACGCTCCCTCGTTGTCACCAAAGCAACAATTACTCCCAACAAGGCTTCCACTCGATGTCAAAACAGATGACCCGCTTACATCAAGCGATGACGGCAATCCGCTACTGCCACTAGCACTGCTACTAACAGATCCGCTGGCACTACTAGAACTAACAGAACTAGAAGAAACACTGCTACTACTGCTAGAACCAGAACTGCTGCTAGAACTGCTAGAGATACTAGAACTGCTAGAACTGCTAGAGCTAGAGCTACTAGAACTAGAACTAGAACTAGAACTGCTAGAACTAGAACTGCTAGAGCTAGAGCTAGAACTAGAGCTAGAACTACTGCTAGAGCTAGAGCTAGAACTACTACTAGAACTACTAGAGGGATCGTCTTCGCAGCACTTGCAAGGTCTACCCATTTTCTTGTTTTATTTCCTTTTCAACATCAATAAGAACCATCATTATTATGCAAATATATTGATTTAGCTCATCTGGCCTCAATTCATGGCCCATGTCAGCAATTTTGTTTCTATAGTCTTTTCTTTGTGCTATGTCCAACTTTGTAACATCCGAGAAAAAATGCCAGTCTTTCGTTTCCGCTTTTATTGAATCAAAAATTATGGCATAAAAATTAGAATACACCCTTGATATTTCCTCTGGCGGCAAAGGCCAATCGAAAATCGAAGTAATCTTCCTGACGGCTAACTTGTCTGTTTTGTTTTCCATGATATTAAGTCGTTAAAGTTATAAATCTCCATATTGTTATACGCAATTATCGCTCGTAGGGCCAAGTCTCTTTAAGTATATCGGTAACTCCGTCAATGTCAACCAGCCATCTTCCATATTTTCCTGTTTTTGTTGTTCTTATTTTTACCCAGTGTTCTGGTTGTCCTATAGATTCGTTACGAATGTCAGCAACAGAACCCAAAAGTCTAGCACAGGTTTCTGTTGCCTTCTTCCAGTCTGGATGTCCTCGTTCTGGCGTGTCAACGCCAATCAGTCTAGTTCTAATCTTTATATTGATATTAAACCCAAGATCAACAATAAAATCTACAGTATCGCCATCAACTACGCGATCAACTTTAGCGTTATATTCGTACATTTTAATTTTCCCTTGTTAATTTAAATGCGTCAAGCGTACACTTGAATGGATTTCCTTCAATTCCCTCAACCAACTCTAACATTTTAGCAGCAACTTCGCGGATTTCAACCTGTGCGTGTTCAGAATTACGAAGTTTCTGGAAATTAGCAAAGGATCGCATATTAAACGCAATGTCTGCCTGAATCTGACTGTTGTAAGTCTTGAAAAATCGTGCTGACTCTTTTGCTCGTTTACGTCCCAATACTGGCTCAAGGTCTGCGACACACTGATGGTATAGTTTATTGCCAATACCTGTATATTTTTCTAAAATAGAAATCCACCACTGATCCGGTTCAGCAAATGAGTGCTTGGGAAAGTCGTGATGAATATACTCAGTACATTCAATCTCGCCCCAATCTTCCGGCAGGTAATACTTATCTTCTTTTAATTCTTTATACCTAGCAGATTCGGCATTAACACTAACGCCAATGCGATGTTTTATTATTTGGATGTGAGTTGCTATATCCGTATTGACTAAAAAATGAACTGCACCTTTTTCAAACGGGGTTTCATGTCCATTGACCCACAACATTTCAATCAGTCGTGGGATTCTTTCTCGTTTTTCATCCGTAAGATTCCTGCTAGTAGATGTCCAAGCACTGCAAGCAATCACAGTGTCAGAGCCGTAGTAACCTAGTAGTTCTACTTTGTTGTCCATTCTCTCTCCACGAAGTATTTGTTAAAGTCTTTTGATTTTAAGACGACTGCTGACTTGCCACCCATATAGTTTATCGGTCTGAACAGGTCAGTTTCTTTAGCATAATTGTAAAGTTCGTGGACACCACAGCCTCGCATGATGCCCCATCGAATGTCCGACTCGTTCTGTTCGATCAGTTCGATGTGACGGTCAAGGTCGTAGTCCTTTGGTTTTCTTAGCTTTGCGTTGCCCGTATTGTAGATGAACAGAATGTTTGCACCTTCACGAATGTAGGCTTTTAGATCGTTCTCTTTCAGGGTAAACTTGCCAGCAGTAGGAACCCATTTAAGTTCTAACGGTACATTATTAACTTTGTAATCAGCACCAGCAGTATTGCCTTTGGCGATAAACTCACCATCGTTACCACAACCATTATCTTCCCATGTAAGATTAGGGTCGATGGTCTTTACAATCTCTAGCCACCTCTCAAAGAAATACTTTTCCAGCATTGTGCCGAACATAATGTCTTTCTTGAAAGTGCCGACACTACGATTATCAAATCTATTACTCACCTAAACCATCCTTTTATCTTTTGCCAAAGGGTTTTTTTCTTTCTTGCAATCTTAGTGGCAGCATCTAGCCTAATTCGCAATGCCTCCTCGGTAAAACTCTTGTCAAGTTCTTCCATTGACTCAGCGTTCTTTTTCTGGATCAACTTTTGGGTTTTCATAAACCTGCTATCTGTCATGCCGCTATCTTGCATCTTGTACCCCTTATTATAGTGTACGATTACCGTTTTGTCAAGCGTTAAGATGAGAAAATGTATTTTATTAACGACTTAGGAACGGCAGCTTTGTAAGACTGTCTACAAACTCTTGCCACTCTGGACTGACAAGGGGTGGCTTATGACTTGGCAGTTTTGTAAGTCCTCTCCTGAAATCAGTGTGAAAAAACTCCCTGTCTGCAACCTCTGGGTCATACTGTGTGTATGTTTCTACAAAAATCTTTGACTTTATAAGTCTGGGAACACCCTTTTCTAAAAACCTTACCTCCCAATATCTTGTCTTAAAGTTCTTAAAAGGATAATACTTACCACCAACAAAATCTCCCCTGTAGGCACTTGCGTTTAAAAAATCTCGCCTTGCTTCCCAGTCTTTAATTTTATCTGCATAAGCCTTTGTCTTTTTATCCCATTTCTTCTTGCCTTGTTCTGTTTTCTTGTATGCGTCTTTCATCATAATCCAATGATGAACTCGAAAAACGCTCTTTCTGCCAACCCAATCCCAGCAGATTAGCTGCGACCAAACTTCAACACCCCACTCGTTGTGGTAGTGATTTACTTCAATCCTACTAAAAGTATCAACAACGGTTGGATTGTTGTCGATTCTAAAAAACAATAAAAGAAGAATTACTTTAATCATATAATTGAATCCTTGAGTCTTTCTAGTATATTATGCAAAGTTTTATTCTGAAACAAATTGTTGTTTGCTGCTGCTCTGATGCCACGATCTACTTCTTGCTGGTCTTGGTTGACCTGCTCGAATGTATGAGGTACATCATCGTCCTCGATTGGTCCGTCATTTATTAACATTCCTAGAGGGACGTTCTTCGGCACAGCTTTTGTCTCGTTGCCCTCAAGCAAGTTGAGGATTTGAATAAGTAGTTCTGCGTTTTGTTTTTCAACAGCAGAGTTTACTCCAAGACTATGAATATGTTTGGTATTCCAATCAATAACTTTTGACAACTCTTTTTCTTCCCGCCGTTCTGCTGATCTGCCCGTAATAAAACCTGCGGTCAAAGAACCAAGGAAAACAAAAATAATTCCAATATAAAACTGGCTATCTCTCATTTGCCAACTCCTTCATATTTTACAATTTTGTCGCAAATTTCAAAACTGGGATTGCTGGGACCATACGGAGGTTTATTCTTCTTGCAGTATGTATATCTTGTTCTACCATCAACAGTTGTGATCTCGTATAGGTAATAACCTTCTAATTTTTTTTCTGACTTGTCACTCATTTGTCAACTCCTAATTTTTGTTTCTTTTTTTCTAACTGAGAGTTAAACTTATCAAGCACCTCTGTAGAAGTTACCTTCTTAACAATCTTGTGGATCAATTCGATCTCTGACTCTAAATCTGATATTTTATTAGAGTAATCGAAAATCCTTTTAGCTTGTCTTGACTGGCAATCCATTAGAAACTTGATAACTTTGTCTGGTTCATTTTTACATCTTTCTTCAAAATCACTCATCTGTCAACTCCTCTTCATTACAATATTCGTCGTAACTTTCTAAACACTTAGGACAGTCCAGCCAGTCATGACCATAGTTACCATAATTATTACAAGCCCATTCTGGCTTGCGAACATTGACTCCACTTGAAATTAAGTCTACCTTACCCTTTCTCATTTATCAACTCCTTCAAAAGAATCTCAGAAGATATTTTCAAGTCCATTTCTAAGCAAATTCTTCGACGAACATTCCTGCTTACTTTCTTTCCTGATTCTTTTTCCTTTTGTTTCCACTTATATGCCATCCACTTAAATGCTTCTGTTCTTGCTTTTCTTTGCCGTGGAGTTAGGTAGTTTAATATGTTGTCACTCATTTGTCAACTCCTTCATCATGTATCTGTTTAAAAAGGCCGTTGGGAACATTAATAAAAAAGCACTTTTGACCATCAGCACAACCGTCACTCCATACATGAATACGGGAACATTGGGTTTTCTTATCTTTTTCTACCGATAAGACACCAAACGGAACAGGGTCAATCTGTGCTGCTCTCGTCTTGTAGTGACCGCCAAATCCTCCACCTTCCTGTTTTAGAACCCAAGTTTGTTCATGGAACTGAATTTTGAAGTTGTACTTTTCGATATTCTTTCTGACTGAATTTTGAATCAATGAGTGTTTTTTGTTTACGGTTCTTTCGACAAAAGAATCATTTGAAAAGTAATTTTGATTACTCATTTGTCAACTCCTACCAAATATTTTTTACAATTTAAGCATACTATATAAGGATTGTCATTTTTGTCAAATTTTAGCAAAGGAGAATGACCAAATGTGGCAAAACCACAAAACGCCTGTTTCCACCATTCTACAATACGGTCACTCATTTGTCAACTCCTTCAAAAATAATTTCGGGATTTTCTTGCAATAGTTTTTTAATTTTACTGGCTAGTTTATGATTCTTTTCAATGAGGTTTACGACAACATTATCCCCATGCAATATTGCGTGATATGGAAAACCAAACTGGTAGTGTGTTTTTATTTTTATCTTTTCACTCATTTGTCAACTCCCACGTTCTTCAAGTCCTCAATAACTTTTTTGTAAACTTCTGGATCAATATGCTCAGTCCAACCCGTCCAAGGGTCTTCTAAATAATCAAAGACTTTAGGATGTACGTTGCAGGTCATACCTCTGATTGGAGAGCCTATGTAATATCTTTTATTACCATCTTCATCCAAGCGGTAGTAAGCACCGTCTTCCACTGGCAGGCTTTTGACCCATTCTTCTAATTCTTTTTCTGATTTATCAGTCATTTGTCAACTCCTAAATATCCATACTCGCCTAGTGGAACCTTATAGGTATTGCAGGTTTCAGTAATAATCATTTTGTGCAAACAACCGTGTGGGTGATGGGTTTTTTCTTTGTTAAGCCACTGATTGATGGCAAAATGTTCATCTTCTGCGTTTATAAAGTCAAAACCTTCATCACTATCTCTTTGCCACATTACAATATAATTAGTCATTTGTCAACTCCTTCAAAGATATTTCCAACTACTTGAATGTCTAAACAATCAAAGTCACACAGACCCCATTTAGTCTTTATTAAAAAACCAGTACCATCATCGGGTTCATCAGACCACACAACGGTTCCTTCTGCTGGCGTAACAGTTTCGTTCCAAGTACACTCCCCGTAAGTTTTTAGAATATCGCCCTCATAAATCTCAACTCCTTTTTTGTCTTTGAGTCCAGTGTATTGTTGCCAAACACAATCTTCACTGGTCATCATCGGTAGTTCCATAGATTGCGTAGCATCATCTTGAATTTCTTTAGGGGTCATACCGTTAATGATAAACATATTACGATTCTTATTCCAAACCCTAAACTTAGTCTCTCTCATTTGTCAACCCCTTCAAAGATATTTCCTATTACTTCGCAGTCATTAAAGTCAGAACCGTTTAATAGTCCACTGTGACCATCTTCATATTTTCTTTCAAAGAACTGTGTTTCATGTGCGACTATTGTAAACAATTCTACTACTTCCTCAAATGGATAAGAACCATCTTCCATCCAATAATCTCCAAGACAATATTCTGAATTTGCTCTAGGTCTTTTGCGATAAGATCGCAAGGTATCGCCTTCATAAATCTCCACCCCATTCTTATCTTTGAGTCCAGTGTATTGTTGGACAGTCCATTCTGCTTGAGTTTCTAAATAACGACTACCAAGAGGTGTGGTGGTTTCAATCATAGGAAAACCGTTTGCTTGATGAACAACAAAAGACTCTCTAAACTTTTCGCCATCCCACGCTCTAAACTTAATCTCTCTCATTTTCAACTCCTAGCTTCCGTGTAATTTTAACTCCTAGCTTCCATGCAATTTTAACTCCGCAATCTTGACAATATGATGCTACAACCATAACCATATCTTTCTTGCAATTTGGACATCTGTACCAGTCAGTGTAAATCTCATCTAGGCCGGTCCAATCTTTATCTTCTATAATATGTTCGTCAGAACTCATTTGTCAACTCCTTCATTATAATCCAGTGTACTATAAACCACGCATTAACACACACAAATGTTCAATCTATGGTACATCACTCATTTGTCAACTCCTGTTCCATCACAATAACCACACATAGAAGGCAGCATCCCTTTTTGTTCTGCAACATACCCATCACCCTGTCCACCGCAACCGTCACAATGTTCACACTCTTGTGTTGGATAATAATCTTTAATGTCCGACTCCATAAAACTTTTAAAGGGTTGAGCAAGTGCCTCGCCCAGTTCTTGAAAAGCAGCACAGGCACGAATCGCTGCGTCCTTGGATTTAAGTTCTACGTCCCAGTCGTATGCTTCACTGGCGGGGCAGTCTGTGGGCATGTCTGCGTGTTTGCGTGGATTCTTATGATCTGGCATGGACTCGCTGTAGTGATACAGTGGCTTAAACTTACCCCATGTAAATGCACAGGTTTCCATAGGTAGAAACTTTCCTGATGGATTACACTTGTGGTGAAGATTGTCAAACGTAATAGGCAAATCAAAATAATACAGAAGATTACCTACAGTCCAGCAACCCTTGTCCTCGTTTTCAATCACTAGCCGCGACTGTACGCTCTGATCTGTCTTGTTTAGGTTGGACATAAAGCGAGCAGCAATATCGGCAAGGTCGCCCTTGGTATTGTTGACATGAATGTTCATAGGATTGCGGTAACTACGCTCACAACCTAGCTGATCCATGACCCAGCCATGATGGTTGAGTTCTGCAATAGTCTTATCTACTGACGCTTGATTCTCACTGGCAAGCACGTTGAACTGGTCTGGATGCGTACTCAACCGAACCTGCCATGTCTCATTGTAATAAACAATGTCACGAAATTCCTCTACGATCTGAGCGTACTGTGGAACGTCTGCGATGTCGTATTCAAACTCTGGATGAGTAAGACAAGGGAAAAGTGAGGACGATACACGATAACCCCAACCGTTGTCATGGCAATGCTCAATGCACAGGCGGGTAACTTCTACATTATTGAGCCAACGCTGACCTAGCTGATCTAATGCGTACTCCGCACCATGCTCGTCACGCAGTTGATTAAACCGCTTCCAAGTCATAGTCTGAAACTTGTAGCCTTGCTCTTTGAGTTCGTTGCTGATGCAGCATAAGTTATACATGGTTGCTCCGTAAATTAAATAAACCCGATGACACACTATCATTATACAGTATGTATCGGGCCTTGTCAAGTGGTTTGTTTAATTAAATTTATTTTTCAGCACTCCCACCAAGAATCGAACTTGGAGCAAATCTTTAGAAGAGATTTATGTTGTCCGTTACACCATAGGAGCGTAAAGGGCTGAAAACAGTACAAACGCAAACTCTACGCAACCGACTAAATGAAGCGTTTTCTAATTCCCCATTTCCACAGATACACCGATCAGTCAGCCTTAGCCTAGCCATCTGTCGCTATTAACACCGTAAAAACAGTTCAATTACTCCTGTTCACAACCCTAAGTAGTGCAGGTAGGAGTTGAACCTACGGAGGCGAGTATATAAGACTCGCGTGGATAACCGATCCGCCGCACCGTGTTGTCCCCATTATAACATCGGGACTTCGTATGTCAAACTTTAATTAAAAAGTTTAGCAACATCGTCGAACACGATTCAGCAATCGTTGTAGCGGTCGTACTGCACGAACACGGAAAAGTGCCGATTTCACTGGCCGAACCGCAACCAACGATCTTACAGGTTGAGCCGAGACAACCCGCGAAACGACTGTTCGCACTGGGGTACACCCGCTGACGCAATCGCCCGCATAAGCAGATCCGGTCATCAAAGCACAAGCCAGAACCGTAGCAACAACAAATTTCATTCTAAATCCTTTTTAAAGTAAACTCACTGACAATAATACATTATATTGTCTAAAATCCAAAATAGCACAACTTTATTCATAATCTCTAACACAAACTCCGACAGGGAATCTTGGCACAGGATTTTCACTGGTCGTCCACTCAAAGAATTTTACTGTTAACATTTTACCAGTAAGTTTTCCTGCTTGAAAGTCAGTCCAGTATTGCTCACGTTGAGCCTCTGTACCCATTGGCTTTACACCAAACTCTGTACCGTCCTCTGTCTTGCACAGGAACGTACACTGGTTCTCCATCTTACCTTTGTTTTGGTACGCACCAACGATCTCAAACTCTGCATCAAGAAAAGACTTGTACTTCTGTAGGTCAGGAGATCGACGATTATGTTGGTATCCACCCTTGGCGTTACGGATCATGCTGCCCTCGTAACCATCCTCTAGCCACGATGCGTTCTGCTCGACAACACCATCTAAGTTATCGACACCGAAAGTTGGCACGATCTGGATAGCGTCAACATCTTCCAACCACTGATCTATGTGTTGCAACTCTACAATACGATCCTCAAAGTCTCGACCCTCTGCTACAAAATCATAACAGTGGAACTGTACTAGGTGAGTGTTCTCGCTTGGCTTGTCACGCTTGATTGCTGACACTAAACCTTGGAAGTCGTCCTTAAAGTCATGGTTGTATAACTCTCCATCAAGAACAAATGATCCAACCGACTTGCCCATAACAGACACCAACTCTCTGACCGCATCAGCAATGTGACCTAGAGATTGAAACTCTTTACCAGTACGACTTACTAGCTTGACGTTCTCACCGTCTGCATGGATGAAGCAACGAATACCGTCTAGCTTAGGCTGAACAAACGCAGGATAGCTGATCTTGTGACCATGCTTGTCGTGCGACTGTGCTAACATCGGCATCATAGGCTTGTTCTCTGGAATAGTCTCGCTGTAACCGCTACGGTCACGCTTCTGCTTCCACTTAGCCTCTGCCTCCTTCTCTGCCTGCTGCTCGTCGGTCGTGGCGTTTGCCCGTCCAATGTTCTTGCCCTCGACATAGGTGCGACTATGCTGTAGCTTGCCGCCATGCAAACCATGCTCCTGCTCGTAAAACCATCCACGCTCGTCGCAACCATGATACACGTTCAATACGCGAATCTTACCCTTGCTGTCCATCTTGTAAAGTGGTGCTAATGCAAATACTGTACTCATAATAATTTTCCTGTGGTTAGTGTTTTGTATGCCCTATTATAACATAATATCGGTTATTGTCAAGTGATTATTCATATTTTGTCCCAAAAATACCAAATAAAGTATCCCACTGTTAGGGTTTCGACCACAAACAACACATCAAGTATATCAAACTCATCCCTCATATTCAAAGATTCTCGCTACGCACTTACAATTTGCCCCACAAATCTTGCAGGGGAAAGCCTTGTTATGGTCTTTATTCCAATATCCCCTAATATCATCCCTTGGCTCGAATCCGTTGTTCATTAGCATCTTTTGTGCGGGAACAACACCATTTACAAACCAAGCGTATGATCTAATGGTCTTAACATTTTGCTCTTGTAACCAATTTAGCCTATGTTTGACCATAGCGTCCCCAAACCCCGATCTCTGCATGGTTACTACAGAGGTTTTGAGTATTCCTAGCAATCCTTCTTGTTTAATTTGCACAGAACAATATCCTCCTAAACACTCATTCCAACCGATAGGTTCTTTGTAAAACAGAAACCACTGATGAATACTGCTATCCCAAGTTTGCTTGAAGAACATACCTTCGCCAAACGTATCGTCTACTAATTCTTCTACATGAGCAGCCCAGCCTATGTTTATGTCTGCTGGCACTTTAATTATATTAACTGGAATTTTATTCATCGTCTACAATTCCTGACCAAAGCACAATAACAACTAACGCCAAAGATAATCCAAACGTAGTAAAAAATGTAAAAAAACTCATCACTTAGTCCTTATTCCCCCCTTTAACAAGAACCATAGTATCCCAAGTCATGTCGCCGTTTCTAACCCATTCCCCAACTGGCAGGGCGTCACCTTCAACGGTCTTGCCAGCAGCACCATCTAGTCTTTCCATGCACCTTTGAACATCAAAAGCGTCTTTGAAATAATCTTTTTTTGGCGTGTAATACTTTGAAACAACAAAGTAGTGATACAAATAAATGTTAATCACTGACACTATAAAGCAAGTAATAATCATTTTCATTATTTTTCCAAGAAAAAAGAGGGGCAGAGCGAATCATGCCCCATTCACCAACCACAGTGATTACCAAGAGTCGTTAATAATGTTATCATCTTCGTCGTACTCGTATAGGTCGAAGTCATCCATATCTTCTTGCTCATAGTCGTAGACTGGTTCTTCCAGTTGCTCACGGGCGATTGCGACTACCTCGTACTCGCTGACTCGCAACTTCTGATACTGGCTGTCGCTTGGTACACTGACAATATCTTTTGGGTTGAACTTGACAAGCAGCACAACTCCACCGCTGCCTGCCCAACCAGAAGCGTACTCGTAAGTGCCGACATGCAGACCAGACGAACATCCTTGTGTGTGGTCATCGCAGACCTGCCTACGCTTCATGCTGCACTTGTCGCCCACGTTGTTGCGGAACGACTTGCCAGTGTAAATATCAACATGATCTCCGCTGGTCAAAGGACGACCGTTCTTGTCGTTGCGATCTTCGCCACGGTAGATTCCTACACCCTTGTAGCCAACCATCATACCGTCCTCGGTAATTGGCAGACCTTTGTGACTTGACCACTTGTAAGACTCCTGAACAGCACGTTCGCTGACGTTATCATAAAGATTTGTCAAGTAGTTAAGCATAAACTGGTGAGGAAAACCTCCACGGATGCACTCGATGATGCGTTTAGTGGGGTCTACAGCAACCTGCTCGTCCTCGAAATACAGATGACCGTCATCTTTCTTGAAAGCAAAATTGCCCTCTGACCAGTCCTCGATAGAGTCACCCTGATTAAGCAAGGTGATGAACTCGGTTGCGTCCTCTGCGTGAACACACTCCACAAGACCAGTGTAGTTGTGGTGCGATGGGTCAAAAAGATGGGGCTGACCGTCAAGAATGACAGTGTAGCGGTTGTCGTTGGATTTGATGTGCGTAAGTGCCATAGTAAATTCCTAAGTAGGTGGTTAGTGGTTTGACTTTTCTATTATAGTGTATGTATCGTCAAATGTCAAGGGGTTTAATAACAATCTTTCAGATTTTCTATTTCTTTTTCTAGGTCGCTGTAGTATTTGTCCATGTTTGCGTCCTTGAAACCACTGTCATCGCGATTATTGTGCCAGTCTCGATAGTCAAGCACGTTTACATTGAAGGTTTCATCTGGGCAGTAGATACCCGAAATCAAACCGCTTTCATCCACCTCTACAATAACTTCTTTCGATTTTAGCATTATAAACCCTTTTTCTTTGGAACGTATCTGCCAGTAGTTTTATCGGTAATAGTTTTATCTTCCTTGTTAAAATGCAGAAAGAAACTTCGCTCACCTATTCTGTAAGTCCAACAAAATTCGCCCTCTCCTTCTAACTCATACTGCTCAAAAAGGTCTAGTCTATGACGCTCTACATCGCCCTCTGTCCAAAGGTAGGCATCGCGAACAAGCGATATGTTTTTAACATCCTTTAATAATAGTTTATTTTCCACAAAATCCAGCAATATATCGTTTGGAATAGTGTGGTTGGCTTTTCTTAATGGTACTACTGTGGGTAAACTCATGTTTTAATATCCTGTGGTTGGTAAAGTAAAAGGGGCTTATCCGACTTTATCGGGTTACGGTTTTGGCAGCACCCTGATCGCTGCTCGCCCTTTCATTATAGCATAAGTATCGTCAAAGTCAACAGCTATTCTTTAACAATTCCAGAAATATATTCTGCAACAGTCGTCTTATTTTGCCTGATCTCCCAGTCGCTAAGAATAGACAGCATCTTGAACTTGTCGTTGAACTCATCCATGAGTTCCTGCAACAAGGTATCTTCGGTCATATTTACAATAACTCCAAGTCTCTTGCAAATACTGGCAATCTTATCGTTCTTGCATGACTCTGCAAGATCGACAATCTCACGAACAGCATCGCACTTGATGTAGGAGTTGATACTCCTAAGCTGATCCAAATCGTTACCATCGTACTTGAAGAAAACTTTAGGTGCTTTCTTCACATACTCTCGCTTGAGGTAATCATCCAGATGAATAAAGCTACCCTTACGAAATGCTGCGGTCTTGAGGAACGCAGTTTTGAGTCCAATCAAACTGATCTCGCCAAGATGCCCATCGGCAGTCTCCAAAGTAGACTTGATTTGTCGATTGCTGTTAGTAAATTCACATCCTCCAACGGGTTTGCTACGATTAACTTCGACGTACACAATCTCGGAACCGTCAAGTTCAAGATCATGCTCGCTCCAACTCTCGGAATCATACCAACCGCAATAAGACTTCTTAAAAAGAAGCGTCTTACACTTGCTGTATGTGCCTCCACCTCTGGTCACTCGGTCTACCTTTGGCAGATCATCCAAGTCCTCTAGTTTATCGGTAGGAATACCGCACTCTTTTGCCTGTGCCAAGTCCTTGAAGATAAACATAGTGTAACCACTTGGGCAATCTTTTAGGAATGACTTTATACGAGTCTGCATACGAGGTTTGTCAAGGTAATACTTAACGTCAACATTAGCGGTAATCTGCTTAGTGTTATATTTCTCGCTGCCACGATATTTAGCCTGCCAGTATGTCACCGATTCTTCTGGTTCGGGTAGGACGTATTCCTTCAAGGTATCCCTACCAATGTATCGACCAAGCTGACCCTTGGTGAGAGTCTCTGCAATAACAGCTTTCTCCCAAACATTGTCTGCCTCGTTGATCTGCTCTTCTGCAATCTCGGCAAGACTATCTTTTACTGATGTAAACTTAGCTTTGATTGCTGCCTTGTTCTTGTCGGTAACTGCAAGGTTCTCGCGGGCAGTATCGAACTCTAACTCTCCAAGGTTAAATTTTAAGTAACCATCGACATTGAACTCGTCCATGCTGTCAGGAATCCTGTACGCAATGTTACCCATAAGAGCGTACATATCACCCCAAGATGGAGTCAAACCAAAGTCGTCACTCTTGAAAACATACTGATCCCGCATCGCCTCACAAGAACGATTCACCTCTTCTGAGTTAATGTTAGGCATAGTGCCTTCCCAGAACAAGAAAACCTGCTTTGCTTCCTCGGTAAACTCGCTAACCTTATCGTTTACGGTCAGTCTAACCTCAAGACCATTAGGCTGGGTAGTAGGTGCTGACCCTAGAGGAATAACCTTTGGTTGACGTTTCTCGTCACGCATACATTGGTAGCTACGAACGATACCATTGAGATAACTTTTGACGGTAAAACTATCGCACATGCTGTAGGGCGACAAGCTACCGATACCAAAACATCCAATGACCTCGTTGCTGTCACGCTTGGTGCTGACCCCGATAGCACCGTACACATCGGCAATATCAGCATCCTCAAGACCAGTACCGTAATCACGCAGGCTGAACCAAGGCTCAAGCACCGTAGGCAAGTGTACGTCAAATGGAACGCCCTCTGTGCCTGCCATAACGTGCGAATCGTGAGCGTTACACGCTAACTCGCGGATAACAGCACGTTCCTTGTTGCTGTAAACTTTATCTGCGAACATATCTAAGATGAACGCTACGTCACCAATGGCAACATCACGCTGCTCGAAATCGCTAGAAAGGGTAACGTCTTGTGGTGCGGTTGCAAGTTTCATAATAATCTCCGAAGTGGTTGGTTGGTTGATGTCCCCATTATAACATACACATCGTCATTGTCAACGGGGAACTTGAGTTTTTTCTGAAAAGTCCTGACCTGCTGATTTAGCTTCCCTAATCATCTCGATCCAACAATCTTTGCAAAAGCGATTAAAAGTTGAATCTTCGCTGTGGCACATTTGACACTCATTCATCGTCATTCTCCTGTGGTTGGTTGGTTGTATGGCTCTATTATACCATACATATCGGCAATGTCAAGAGGGTAGTTAAATTCTTTTTAGAAAAATTTTCAATTCCGTCATCAACTCTCTTGCTTCCGACAGGCTATAAACATTATTTCCTATCTGAACTTCTACTGTTTCGTCAACTAGGTCAACGTGAACATGCTTCCCTTGGTAAATTTCTTCAATAAATCCTTTGTTGTAAAGGTCTTTCCATTCTCCTAAGTCGTCACTCATTTGTCAACTCCTAATAATGATCTGCAAACATTTTGTACGCTTGGTTCTTTTTGATTTTACTTTAACTTGCATTGGGCTTGTCCTACTTTCTCTCTTGCTCAAGTAAGTAAAGTTCGTTTTTTAATTGGTTAATTCGACTTGTAAGTTTACTTTTGCGAGTGTGGTAATCGCCATCATGCTTGTGAATTGATCGCACCTGAACGTCAGGATATTTTTCAGACCTCCACGATCCAGAAGACGGGCTTCTGCCCATGATGCCAGCTTGAGTGTCTGCAAAGTTCCACGCTGCGTCCTCGTCAGTGAAGAATCCACTGTCGGGAATGTGCCTCATTGGTCCACGACCTTCGTTCTTATCTGAGTTTTCGTAAACGAGATAAATTGTTTCAATTTTCATTTGTCAACTCCAAATATGTTTCAATATCTTTTACGACATCCTCGTACAAATGACCGTCCATATGAACGACACCACCCGCCGACACCCAATCCTTGCTTTCTAGTAATTCTTTCAAGATATAGTTG
>Ga0255044_10000028_pt1 | contig 24530 bp, 27 predicted proteins | sample BC1_12_21_MG_FD_183651 | JGI IMG/M metagenome (GOLD analysis project Ga0255044, IMG submission 183651) | Seawater microbial communities from Strait of Georgia, British Columbia, Canada - BC1_12_21 | ecosystem: Environmental > Aquatic > Marine > Strait | place: Canada: British Columbia... | reverse complement strand
CCATATATAGGCCCTAAATCACCCCACTTCTTTGCAAACTCATCATCGGTTTTTATTTTGTTAATGAATTCTTCTTTTGATAACAATTCTATTTTTGCTACCTTAAGTTTTTTACCTTGTTTTCTAAGTTCTTGGACTCTCTTTTTCTGAATCTCCCTTTGTTTTAGTATGTGATTTTCATACTTCTTATACGCATCACCATTCCAAATATGACAGTCATTGTCAACAAGGTATTTGATGTTTGTATCTCCACGTAAGAACCATAACAATTCTGTTACAATTCCTTTCCAATACATTTTCTTGGTTGTTAGTAGAGGAAATCCTTTTGACATATCGTGTCTGATTTGTCTACCAAAAACAGAGATAGTACCAGTTCCTGTTCGGTCTTGTTTTTCTACTCCATTTTCTAAAATGTCTTTGAGTAGATTTAAGTATTGTTTTTCTATATTCATTTCCAAAATATTTGTATTATTAATATAATAAAGGCTAGGATTAAAGTAACCAATGTTTTCGTATTAAATCCTTGGTTAAAAAAATAACTAACTAGTAAACCATAAACAATGATACCTAACGCAAAACCAAGGAATCTAGGTGGCCAAAATAAACCATCAAAAGCACTAACACCCCATCTTGTTGCCCATATAAATAATATTGATGCGGGTATCCCTATTAGGGAAACTAACAATAAATTATCTTTCCACCCTTTCCATATAAATTGTCCGTTTAATTGGAACCAAACAAATACATGAGCAATAAGAAAAAATACTGATGATATTAAAACACTTTTAACCATTTTTTACTACTGGTTTACATGGTTTATTACATTTATTACAAAAATAAACGTCTTTCATCCCTAAAAAATTTTTAACAAATTGTATGGCTGAACCACAACAATTACTGACTATTCGCTTTTTTATTATTTTTTCTTTTTCCATAAACCCTTTTCTTTAAGTCGTTTTTAAGATTCCAATAATTACTCACAGTTAATTCTTTATTTTCATTAATTTTTTTGTTTAACATTAAAAATGTCACACAAAAAGAAATTATAAAGGCCAAGATAACCCCATCCATTGCTCTAAGATTTATTAAGTTAAAATACTCCATTAGGAAAAAAGTACCTAAAGAAGAAAAATAACCAATAATAAATCTGATGATTAATATTTTATTTTTCATTTTTTAAAATTATGTTTTTTAAGACCAAATTTAATCTTAAAAATTTTATTATCTATTATTTTAACGTAATCGTCACGATAAAGTTCTACGTTTATTGTATTACCACCTTGGTTAACAATGGTAACGAAACAATTAGTATCTGTTATATAGTTAATTTCTAAATCATCCCATTTAATAGCTTCTTCATAAGGAACCTCATCCCACCATAGTTCATTAGGAAACCTAATCTTTATTGTTCCACCCATTTTTTAGTTTCATTTTTTTACTAAAGACACACCTATCCATAACATCATTCATTTTAACACCAACATCGTATTGTTGTTTAAACATGTTAACATAATGTTCAGCATATTTTAATTGTTCTAATGTTACACAACTGTTTACAACTAAAAAAACTTTATGATAGTCTGGTATTGGGGAATCGAAATCAATTTCCATCATATTATTTTTTCAAAAGTGTAAACATATAGTTTACCAATACCATTTAACCAATTTATGGTTTGTTTAAATTTAGGACCACTTTCACCAAATGATTCAGATAATAACATTTTCTCTTTACCACCAGCCTCCTCAATTGTTAATAAACCTTTGTTACTAACAAAAAAATCAACACCATTGAATCTAGTTACTGCGGTTTCACCGGTAAACATACCTATTTGTTCACTATTTTTTTTACTTCTTATTGTTGTTGTTTTATCGCCTGATAATAATTTAATCACATTATCACTACTCATTGGTATGAAAACTTTATTCATCATATTATTTTAAGTATAAATCATTTAATTTAGTATATCAATAATTACATTGATATTATTTAAAATATTTATCTGTATGACTAATAAAATAAATACTAGGAAAGAAAAGGTTACATTCATAGTTGGGATGTTTAGGTTTCACCAACCCACATTAAGTATTCCTGAACAAATAGCTTTATTAACTTTATGGGAAGAATCTTGTGTTAATGCTGAAGAGTATGAAATGGCTTCCGCTATAGTAAAAGAGATTAGGGATATACAATCCCAACCAATGAAAGTACCACAAAAAGAGTTATTTTCATTATCAAATATTGAGGAGTTAAAACAAAGTCCTTTATTTATAATAGAAAATAAAGATTTTATTTTTAAAAAAAACAATAAAAAATCATTTTTTAAAAAAATATTTTACTGGTTTAAAAACTTATTTAAATGTAATTAAATATTTATGTATATATGGAAGGTGACTTAGATAAAATTACAAAGGTTTTTTTGATATTGAAAACTATTAAAGAATCTAAAAATAGATACATAGCTATTATAAATCCCAAAAGTGGTGAAAAGATTATGAAAATAAAGTTAAATTTAGATAGTAAAAGGACTGTAGATTTTTTAGATACTTTTTTTGATTCTGGGTTTAAAGTGGAGTCAATATCAAAAAAAGAATTTAATTCTTTAAAATCTAACGATATTTTAAATTTTAATCTAGATAATAGATATTTATAATAAAGAATCAATCAATGAAAAGGGTAAAAAAAATAAATCATAATAACATTAAGAATATTGTAAAAGAACATTTTCTTAGTGATAATAATTTATTGTCTGAAAGTAAGATAGATAATATTATAAAAGAATATCTCTCTGAAAGAGATGATTATCTTGATGATGAAAGTGCTTTGGAAGATAAAATGGATTTTAGTAAAAAAACATCTAATGCATTAAGTGATATGTTGGATGGGTTAAATGAAATGGTGGGTGATTTAGAGGTTATTAAAGAAAAAGAAGGTAATGTTTTAGTTTATCAAGATGAATACGCTGATGAAATACTAGAAGACGTGATACAAGATTTAGAAAGAATCGTTGATAGAATTAATGGTTTAACTGAACTTGGTGATGATGAAGGTTTGAATGATGAAGATTTGAATTATGAATAGTTATGGAGATATATTCAAATCTAAGGAGAAATATTGTTTTAAAAGGTAACACATATATAGCTGGGGACTTATTCAACAATCTAATTAAAGAGGATTCATCTAGCCCAGAAATTGACAATCCAGAATTTTATGACGTTGGGACCCACACACTTAAATTAGGTAATTTATGTATTAGGGAAACCCAAAAAAACGAAAAAGCAAATGTATTATATGATGGTGTCCCATATACAACATATTGTTCTTTATTACAATTAAGTAATAACCTACATAAAGATTTACAAAATAATTTACATAAAGATTTAGATACTGTATATAATTTTTTAAGGAGAGACCTATCTATCGATAATAGGAGAAAGTTTCATAATCTAATAAAAGTTTTAATGGGGTACGACAATCAAGCCAACTCTATAAACTTAGTCGCTGAATATATTAGAAAAACTGATAGTGCTGATGATATCGCAATTTCATTAGATTTATTTAGAAAAAAGGATATAGGTGAGGACGATATCGAAAAATTCCTTAAACAGGCTAAACATAGTGGTTATAAAGAGTATGAAAGAAGTTTTGTTGGTTCTCATTTTAAAACAAATGAGAATAAATTATTTTTAAGGTATAAAGGTGAAGATGAATCCAGAAGTATATATCAAATAGTTAAAGCCGTTATTAATGATGAGTTAACAGTAAAAGAATCTATAGGTTATTTATACGAGTTAATTGTGGGCAACTACACATCACAAGACATGGTTAAGGGTGATTTAGAATGTATTAAACCTGTTTATAATAAAAATGGGGGAAAAATTATTGATTCTGGAGAAATAGTTGAGGTTAAAAAATTAGACCACGGTGGTGATAGCTATTTATCAGAATTTTTCGCTATATATAAAAACAGCAATATACCCAAGGACGCTCTAAAACCAAAATTTATTAAAACATATAATGACCTTATAGACGGCTTATATGAATTATTTAAAACATCTGGTAATAATATTTTAGAAGATATAAAAAATAATTTTGCTGGAATAATTTATTCCCAAAGCACACTTATTACGAGTGATGATATTGAATTATATTGGAGTAATAAAGGTAGGTCATCTTGTAGTAAAGACCATAGATTATCGATAAGATATAGAATTAATAAAAGTGTGGTTAATGGGTATATATATGAAAATAATGTAGATGTTTTATTGGATAAAAAAATTAATATTAAATTAGATAGGGATAAAATTAATTGTCCAATACTGAAACCTAAAATAACATCAGAAGCTTTTAAATTAGAGGAGGTTTCTAATTTATTAATTGAGGGTAGGTTAGAAGATACCATTAAAAAATATGCTCAAATGGATGATATGGGAGAAGAGTACATACGTTATTTTTCTACCAATGACCCTTCTGGTAATAACAAGTATTTAGAATGGATGACTAAAATGTGGATGGGAAGTGATAAAAGTTACTCACCAGAGGATACTGAAGTGGTTGATGTTGTAAAATTATTTCATAAAAATATACAAAGAATTACTAATAAAGATATAAATTCTTACACCTTCAAAGAACTCAAAGAAACTGTTAAAGAGGCAGAAGAAAAAAGAGAATTAGCCCAATTAAAAAAAGAAGCTAAAAAACAAAAAACCGTTATTTATGAAGATGATAAGTGGTTTGTGGTTTCCCCTCATTCTTGGAGAGCTTCTTGTTATTATGGAGCCGGAACTAAATGGTGTGTCACCCAAAGAAATACTTCCAATCATTGGGATAGATACTCTAGAAGAGCAAGTTTCTTTTATATTATAGATAAAACAAAAGATAAAACAGACCCACTCTATAAAGTGGCTTATAGAAAGATAGGTTCTGGGGATAGGTATGAATTGTGGGACGCTGAAGACGCAGAAATAAGCCGTAGAAAGATAGGTCAAGAGTGGTTTGATTCCTTACCTAAAGTAATGAAAGAAAAAATTAATGTATACCATGAAGAAAAACACCCTAAAGGTAGTAAACCCGAATGGATTGACGATGACCCCAAAGCTCAAGCTTTATTAAACCACATAGGTGATGTTGGTGTTGAACTTGTTGATGACGAACATTATGGTATGTCTGTGTATGATACTGATGAGGGTTACTATGTGGTTGGGGATAGTTCTGAGATGGATGACGCATTATGGACCTATTATGATGATAAGCCTGATGATGAATTAGTTGATTACCATGACTATGATGGTTATTACATTCAAATGTATGATGAAGGACAGTTTATCGATGAACAAGTGGATAGTTATCTTGATAATATGTCAGATGATGATATGTTAGATATGACAGATAAAGATGGTAGATATGAAGATATTGATAATGAAATAGAAAAGTTAAGAGATGAAAAAAGTGAAATACATGTAGAGACAGATGAAGAAGAAGAAAGGGTGAACGATATAGAGTTTCAAATAGAAGAGTTAATTAGTGAACAAAGTAACTTAATCGATGAGGCTAAAGAAGAAATAGAAGGTAGAGAAAGAGAGAATTGGGAGGGTTGTCTGAATGATGGTGTTGTTGAATGTCTAGTACATGATAGAGGTTGGTATCGTAGTGCTGGTGACCTAATTGATTCGGGTATTGCGGAACTTGATAGGACAGGTTTAATTGATAATTTGGTTTCGTCTGATGGCTATGAAAATTTAACCCATGGTTATGGGTATGAAGAAGAAATGGATGATGACGGTGGTTGGTGGGTTATTTTTGAAATAGATTATTAAATTTCTTTTACTTTTTTTGATATAACTAAATTATTAGATATTTATCAATAAAGTGATATGTCATTAATTATAAACGAAGCAGAAAAATCAAAATTATTTAGACAAGTAAAACATAGGTTAGGTGCTCCAATGAGAAAAATTGAGTTGGAGGATGATACCATGTCTACTTTAGTTGAGATTGCTGTTGAGGACCATTCCGCTTTTATTAATGAATGGTTAATAGAGGCTCAATGGACATCACTTTATGGTAAGGATTTAACTATAACGGATTTATCTAAGGCATTAACTGTAAGAGAAATGGATTATGAAGATTCGTTTACTTACGCTTACTCTAAAATTGTAGGACTACAAGCGATGGGTCCTTGGGAATTAAAACAGGACTACGTAACAATAAAACAAGGACAACAAGCTTACTCAATACCAGCTGGTCGTGAAATAAATGAAGTTTTATATATCACACCACCAACGATTGACCACGCTCTATTTGGAGCTTATGGTATTGGTGATTTAGGTTTTGGTGGTGGGTTTGGACAACTACCCTTCGGTGGTGGTGGTACCGCTGGTTTCGGTGGTGGATTCTTTTTAGGTTCATCTTACGATATTTTAAGTAGAAACGCTGACCTAAATTTAAAACAAAGAGTAATTTCTTCAGATTTAATTTATAAAATAACAGCAGGTCCTGACGGTACTAGAATATTACATTTAATACCACCCCCAGGGTCTAGAATTAGATTCGGTGTTGGTGGGTTAAATAATGGTATAGATGTTTCTGGTAGTAAGGTTTGGTATCACTATTATGATGTTGCTGATGACGATGAAAGACAAAGATGTCTTAATGCTAATAAAGATATTGTTAAATTACCTTCAGATGTCCCAATAGACGTTGTTAATTTCGAAGAACTAAATACACCATCCAAACAGTGGGTTAGAGATTATTTTACAGCTCTATGTAAAGAAACTCTAGGTAGAGTTAGGGGTAAGTTTGGTGGTAACTTGGGTGTTACTGACGCTGAAGTTACTATGGATTATGATTCACTTTTAAGTGAAGCTAAAGAAGATAAGGACAAGTTATGGGAAAGACTAAAAGAAAGACTTGAGAGATTACAACCAGAAAAAATGTTGGAAAGAAAAGCTAATGAGGCTGAAAATCTTAATAAGTCACTACAATATCGCCCACTTGGACATAACTGGAATGTAATATAATATAAAATGCCGTTTTTAACAAGACCTCATTTTGAGGACAGACAAATAGTACAATATAGTGATGAAGTTATACACCTTTCTGGTACTTCATATATTGCCGCAACGATTTTAGATTTCACTGGTACAACAACTGGTGAAACATCCGTAACAATAAATAGCTTAACAGGATACCTTAATGGTCAGAGGTTGTCTGGTTTAGTTGTAGAACCCGCACAACTTAAATTAAGTGGTTCAACAGGAACAACAACACAAAATGTAACTGGTTTTGTGTTACAATCAATAGACCCTTATGGTTCAGTAGAATGGGCACCAATTAGCGGTGTTAGTTGGTCGGTATCGGCTTGCACATCACCATTATACGTTTCAACAATAGAAGCTTGCCCCAACCCAACAGACCCAATATATATTACCGCGGGTAATGTTCAATTTGGTGCATCACCAAGTCTTATAGCTGACATTACAAATACAAGGTTAGGTATTGGTATTCCTAGCCCAACAGAAAGATTACATGTAAGTGGTGGTGATATATTAGTAGAGACTTCTAATGGTAAAATTTATACTGATTTAGATTTTGCTATTGGACCACAATTAAGATTAAGTGGTAACTCAACAGATTTAATAACTATGGGTACTACAGATTCTGGAGTAAACGGTACAATTGTCGGAGTTCGAGGTGATACTGAACCTTCATATCCAGGGTATGGTAAACAAGGTGATGGATTTTTATACTCTTCGGCAGAACAAAATGGTTTAAATATCATTTCTCAAGACGGTACAAATAAAGATGATTATATAAGATTATACGCTGGTAAAGACGCAAATGGTACTACACCAGATTTTCATATACAAGGTAGTGGTACAACTAAGGGTAATGTAGGAATTAATACAATTACACCAACAGAAAGGTTACACATTAAAGATGGTAATGTATTAATAGAACACGACCAAAACACTACTACTAGAGTAGGTGTGAGTAATTTGGGTGGTGGTAATGATTCATTCGCTCAATTTTCTTTAAGTGTTTCAGGTACTTCATCACCAAATTCTAAATTTGGTTCAATCATAGCAATAGGTCCAGATTCTGTACCCACAGGTAGCTTTATGGGTAGTTATTTACCTGATTCATTAAATATTATGACCGCGAATGGTTTAGCCGCTGAAAGATTACACATTAATATTGGTAGTCGTAGAACAAATGGGGAAACAAGATTTTTTGGTGGGTCGGATGACTTTAACTCATCTTCTTTATTAGGTGTATTTTATACTTCAGGTTTAACTATTACCGATATGGTTAATACTGATACTCTAAGAGTTAGAGATGGTGCAACATCAGGTTATGTGTTAACTTCAGATTCTAGTGGTAATGCCACTTGGCAATATAATTCAACAGGATTCTCAGGAAATACATCAGCAAGTTGTATCACAGACTTATATGTAAGTAATGTTTATGGTTGTTCACCTATAACGATTCATGATACAATAACTTATAATGGTTGCATAATAGATTCCGCAACAACTAATTCATTTATTTTTGGGGATTCACATGTACTTACAGGGACTTCTGGTACACATGGTACTGGCTTTGATAGTAATGTTCTTTTAGGTGGTTCTAATAATAGAATCACACCATTTCAAATTGGTACCTATAATACTATTATCGGTGGTTCTAATAACACATTAGGTATAAGTAGATTATTATCTTCGTCAATCATAAGTTCAGATGACTCAACAATTAGTGGTTCTAATGGACCTAACGTTATTTTAGGTGGTTCTAATAATACTCTAGATGGGTCCAATGGTAATGTTATTCTAGGTGGATTTACAAATTCGTTAACCACAGGCTCAGGTAGAAGTGTTATTGTTGGCGGTAGAGATAATATTATTTCTGGCGTAACGGATTCCGTGATTATTGGTGGAGATAATATAGTGGCGACAAGTGATAGTACAGTTTATGTACCAAGCCTAAATATAGGCACGGCATCAAACGATAATGTACTATCTAATATTTTAGTAAGAGATTCCGATGGTACAATAAAATATAGAGCAGCATCTTCGTTAACCTTCAGTTGGTCTGACCCAGTTGTAACATCAGGAAACACATCAGCAAGTTGTATCACAGACTTATATGTGAGTAACCTATACGGGTGTTCACCTATAACCATACATGATAGTGTACAACACACTGGTTCCACAGCTAGTGGTACTAAGTCAGTGGCGTTTGGTTTGGATAATGTAACTAATTCTGATAATAGTGCTATATTAAGTGGTAATGACAATAATATCGATAGTAGTGATAACTCAACTATTGGTAGTGGTAAATTTAACACCATTACTGGTGGTACCGACAATTTTATTGCCACTGGTGGGTTCACGTCAGTAGCATTTGGTAACCAAATATTAGGGGCTTCTCGTTCATTCATTGGTGGGGGTAGGGTTAATAAAATATTAACCAGTGATAGTTCTATTGCTGGTGGTTCATCTAATACTTTAAATGGTGGGTCACGAAGTTTTATCGGTGGTGGTGGTGGTAATCAATTAAATGGTGGTTCTGCTTCTTCCACAATTGTTGGTGGTAATAATAATACAATAGACATAGGTAAATATTCCTTTATTGGGGGTGGTATAACGAATTTAATGGTTTCATCTCAAAGTTCAGTTATCGGAGGTGGTGGTTCTAATAATCTACACTATTCACCATACTCCTCAATTGTTGGTGGTCAAGATAATATTTTAAGTGGTAGTAGTATAAATTCCTCAATTGTTGGGGGTCAAGATAATACTTTAAATGATAGTAGTACACACTCCTCAATTGTTGGTGGTCAAGGTAATACTTTAAGTGATAGTGGTACACATTCCTCAATTGTTGGTGGTCAAGGTAATACTTTAAATGGTAGTAACTATTCCTCAATTGTGGGTGGCCAAAGCAATATCATATTAAGTGGTGGTACACATTCCTCAATTGGTGGTGGTGCAGGGAATACCATATTAAATGCCTACAACACATTCATTGGTGGGGGTAGGGTTAATACCATATTAAATGGTAGTAACTATTCCTCAATTGTTGGAGGGGAAGATAATACTTTAAGTGGAGCTTCCCATTCCTCAATTGTTGGTGGAATTGGTAATAACATAATTTCAGCCGGTACAAAAGTTACTACATATTCCTCAATTGTTGGGGGGGAAGATAATACTTTAAGTGGAACTTCCCATTCCTCAATTGTTGGTGGTAATGATATTTTAGGTACAACAGACAACACAGTATACACACCAAACCTAACAGTAAGAGGTGATTATGTTTTACATTCTGATGAAGTACTTGAAGTTTCAGATGTACCTGGGAGTTTGGAAGGTACAATGAAAGGTTCTTATACTGAATTTAATCATAATTTAACAACCGCAAATATTATAAGTAATAATAATGTTAGTGGGTTCACTAGTGTTATTATTGGTGATTTATCTAATTACCCAACAAAGAAATCTTTTGGGTTTATTTCTTATTATAATTCACAGTTTACTAGAACTGGAACACCACCTGTTGGTACAGATTTTAATAGAGGTAAATTAGTATTTAAAGCTTCTGAAGACACTGTTGGTATGATTATTAATCCACGAGCGGGAGACCCTTCAGCCCCACTTTGGTTTGAAGTGGATGGTACGTCTGTTATGAAATTACAAGGTGATGGTGCTGGAAAGGCTAATTTAGGTATTGCGATGAGTCAAGATGGTACTGAAACCGCTTCAGCTAATTTACAAATAGGTGGTACAGGCACAACGGGAACATTTAAATATATTGATGGTAATGAACAATCGGGTTATGTTTTAACTTCTGATGCGGACGGTAATGCAGCATGGCAAGTTTCAACCGCTTCAGGTGGTACTAGTAGTGGAAACCTTTTTAGTAGTACAGAAAGAGCACTAAATAACACCCCATTAAATTATGGTTTGAGTTCTGGGACACCAATTTCCGCTATTACCTACACCACATACACTATACAAAATCCGTGGAGTGATGACCCAAATAGTATGATAACTGGTAGTACATTTTCACCGTCAACGGGGGGTACGTTTACAGATAAAACATATACATTACCTTTAGGTACTTTAGATGATGGAGACATATTAAATTTCAAATTAAAATTTTCTAGAGGTATTTTGGGGGATATATTAACAGTCCCAGTTACTGATGATGACATTTTCACCACCTCTTTATCACATACACAGCTAAGGATTGATGGGGATTTCTATGATGATAATTATATCCTAGCACTTGGTGGGACTTTCGATTTAAATCCAACAGCTTTAACTGGTGGTACAGTACCTGGTATTGGTTTTATGTATCGTTCAGACAAACCACCAGCATTATCAGATGCACAACTTACGGGAACAACACTACTACATTGGGATACGTTGGTTAATGTTGGTATGGTTAGAATAGACGCAACCACTTTAAATATAACAACAACTGTTGAGTATAAATTACGCCAACCATGGACAATACACGTAACATCGTCACGACAAATTGATGGGAATGTTTATCGTTCAAGTAGTAACACTAATTTTACAGTAAATGATATGGACTCTAATCCAATAGTGTTTGATGCGGCTGGTTGGTGTTTTGGTAGTAGTGTAATATCCCCTAGCACTTCACCAGAAAACATATATTGTGACTATATGATAATAGATTTAAATAAAAAGATATAATTATGGATTATTTTGAAATAACTAGTGAAGGTGGTACAGATATCATAAAACAGACCGATAGTAAAATATTATTATTTACTAATAACCAAACTACATTAACTAACGATTATAATTTATCAGTTAAAAGTTTTAATAATGATTTTTATTTTGAGGTATTTTATGATGGGAATATAATACCAAACGGAAATAAAATTTATATCGTTGGTGAGCAATTTCCCGATAGTTTGTACACCACAAAAACTAAAATTAGTTGCTTTTATCAAAATAAAAAATGGGTTGTTATATTTAATCCGACACAATTTTAATTAGATATTTATAACATATGGGAATTAATAGTTATTATTTTAATAATATTGACGGTAGTTTAATAGACATCGATAATGGTGATTTTTGGTTATCTTCTGATAATCAGGGTCAATTATTAAATTACGCTACAGACACATCAGATGGTTGTGCCGGAACATTTAATGTTATAACTGATGGGTTAGTTTTATGGTTTGATGTTAATCAAACAGGTACGACAACAAATGGTGACTCTTTAACTTCTTTAGTTGGGTGGAGTGGTGAAACTATTAAAACTTCAGGAATAACAATATGTGACGAATACCCACCATCAACAGAAAGTGGCTCTGTTATAATACCTTCTTCAGGAATAACATTGTGTGATTTTGGTTTAACTGGTGTTGACAATGGTAGGTATAATATGTTATCTGGTATTACGGTTAATATAACTTCAGCTGACACAAAAGTTGTTTTATACCCCGTAACGGGATATACTGTTACATCTGGTAATACTATAACAACAAAAGGTATATATGATTATCCATGGGATTTTAGAACTGGGACTACCACACCTGAAGGTTGTGTTGTTGGTGACACTATATGTTTAAACGGTGGATTTTACCAAGGTTATTTTAAATTAGACTTCGAAGCACCTAATCCAATAGAGGTTAGTGCTACAACTGAAAATTGCGGAAAAGACGTTGTAACCGAAAAATTAGTAGATGTTGACCCAGATGCAACAAAATATGACTTAATGCCAACAGATTTTGATTGTGGGTCAGGTAATGGTGGCTGGACAATGGAAACATGGATTAAGTGGGATAACTCATATTGTTCAGATTTAACAGGCAACACATTAAATCAAAGTTATACTGGTAATACTGGTTTCTTTTTCTATATAGGTACAAGAGCTGAAAATAAATTTAGAAATGTATTTTCTGGTGAATCTGGTCTATATACTTGTGATGGGGTTGTACCATTATCACCTGACGCTGAAAAGCCTATCGCAATAGACGGGCAGGATTGGTTTTCTATTAGTAGTTATGGTGGCAGGTCAAGTTGTTGTAGTCCTTGTGTAGTTAGTGGTGCAACTGGAACTACTACAGAATATTGTGACGAGTTATCAGAAAACGCTTTAGGGTTTAGGATAACGCCAAGTGGTCAAATAGGTTATCGTAAAATGACAGTAACAGGTTCTTGTTATAATAATGAATTTAGAATAACGGGTACAACAATGGAAGAAGGTTATTCTACAGATTCAGTTATAAATACTGGTGATAGTTGGAACCATATATCCGTTACGTATTCACAAAATAGTGTTAAGTATGGATTACCAGCGGGTACACTTAGATTTTGGGTTAATGGTAGAGTTGTATATAGAGTAGAAAATTTTATAGGATTAAAATTAAGAGCACTTAATGAATATAGTTCTAAACAATTAGGTGTACCATATAATATTAGTTGGGGTGGTGGTACACAAGGATTGGTTGAGTCACAGACCTTTGGTGGTCCTGACCTAGCAGACCGCGGATTACAATTAGAAAAATATTTCGCTGGAACATTTTTAGGTGAGTTATCACAATTAAGATTTTATGATAAATCTTTAAGTATCTTAGAAATAAGAAATAACTTTTTTATGGACACAACTAGGTATTGTATAGTGGAAAAATACGGTGGTTCTATCAGTATTATACCAAATTATAGTAATTGTGATGACTGTTCAAGAGGAAATTATACACCATACAACTGTTAGAGATATTTATTATTATGGCACAAAACTTTTTCATACGTAAAAACTCACAATTACCCATTCTTAAAATGAAAGTTAATAATGATGGTAGGAATGATTATAAAAAAATCTTTAAGGATTTAGAAAATGCTACAATAACCTTTTCAATGAAAGAACTTGGTTGTAGTAGTTGTAAATATAAGGTATATAATAAAGCCGGATTAGTTATTCCTGTGGTGAATAATGATTGTGGAACAGAAATAGAGTATTATATTGGTTATAAGTTTACAAAAAAAGACACTAATACGGCCGGCTCTTTTAGGGGTGAATTTAAAATAGATTTTTTAGATGAAAACATCACATTAATAGTACCAATAAGAGAAGAGTTAATCATTAATGTTTTAGATAGTCAAACCCTATCTAAGATTGTTTGTTAATCTCTAAAAGGATAGGTTACTTTTAATTCTGGATATTTTTTTTGTGTTTCTAACAATATTTTATTAATAGATTCATAAGTACCTTCAGCATACACATCTTTTAAATATTGCATATAACTTTCTCTTGTTTTAAATTTCCTACCATAAGCGTTTTGCCATAAAGCATAATCCAAAACACTCATTTGCCAATTATCAAATATTGCGTGATTATGTTGTTCCCCCTTATTTGTTGTTCCCCTTGAATTAGCGACCTTCATGCCGAATAAATTACTGTTCTCTCTGAAAACTAAACTTTTAAAATTACCCGTCTCATATCTAGCCTGTGAAAAAACAATATCTGGAAACTTAATATTTAATTCTAATAAGTAATTTACTAAGTTTTCTTCTGAAAAAGTTTTTAACGTATCAATAATAAATAACTCTTTTTCATACTCTACTTTATCACTAGGTGTAATGGAAACATTAATACCCGCATTACCAAAAACATGACCAATCCTAAATGTGGTATAAAGTAGTATGGTTAAAATAAGAAGTGACAACCAAACCATTCTACGTGTTTTACCATAATAAAAAAGTTCATAACTTAATTTTTCTTCATCGTATTTAAATAATTTCATTATAAAGGTATTAACCCCCCACAATTTAGTGGTGGGGGGTAAAGATTAAACATTCACAACATCTACAATTACATCACCCTTAGAGTAACCAACCTTTATTGTATCACCATCCTTCAAGTCACCATCTAACATCCTTTCAGCTATTGGGTCTTCTACGTATTTTTGTATTGCTCTATTCAGTGGTCTAGCTCCATACTTAGCGTCATACCCAACATCAACCAAATGCGATTTTAACTTTGTAGAAATTTTAATTTTATAACCTAATTCTAAAATTCTATTTCTAAGTTCAGTTAATGGTATGTCAACAATCTTTTCAATATCTTTTCTCTCTAATGATTTAAATATAATAATATCGTCCAATCTGTTTAAGAATTCTGGTGAAAAAGCTTTCTTTACCGATTCTTCAATAACATTATTTCTAATATCTTCTAAGTTATCTATCTTAGCTTTCGTACCAAAACCAACGCCAGTACCGAAGTCTTGTAATTTTCTAGCCCCTATGTTGGATGTCATAATTATGAGTGTATTTCTAAAATCAACTTTACGACCTAACCCATCGGTTAAATGACCTTCATCCAAAACCTGTAGTAAAATATTAAAAATGTCTGGGTGTGCTTTCTCTATCTCATCGAATAAAAGTACCGAATAAGGTTTTCTACGAATCTTTTCAGTTAGTTGTCCACCCTCTTCATAACCAATGTACCCTGGAGGTGCCCCAACTAACTTAGATACTGAATGTTTTTCCATGTATTCAGACATGTCCATTCTAATCATAGAATCGGATGTACCAAACATTTCTTCCGACAACATTTTAGCTAAATGTGTTTTACCGACACCAGTAGGTCCTAGAAATATAAAAGACCCCACTGGTTTTTCGTGGTTTTTAATCCCCATACGGTTTCTTCTTATTGCTTTGGATATCTGCTCTACCGCTGAATCTTGGCCAATAACTTTAGTCATTAAATCTTTAGCCATATTTTTAAGTCTCAATAAGTCATTTTGGTTAACTTTAGATATTGGTATCCCAGTAATCATAGACACTACATTAGCAACATCCTCTTCCGTTATCTCTTTTCTCAAGGTATCCAAATTATCAGACCAATTTATAGTTTCAGATTCTAGTTTGTTTTTTAAATTTCTTTCTTCATCACGAAGTTTAGCGGCTTCTTCATACCTTTGAGCTTTAACCACATCAATTTTATTTTGGTCTATTTGAGCTATCTTATCTTCCAACTCTAAAATATTCTTAGGTGGTTTAATGTGAACTTGTGAACGAGCACCAACCTCATCTAAAATATCTATTGATTTATCCGGTTGTTCTCTATCGGTTATGTATCTATCAGCTAATTTAACACAAGCTTTAATGGATTCTTCACTATACTTGACTTTATGGTGGTCTTCATACTTATCTTTAATGTTTTCCAATATTATTAAAGTATCTTCCATTGATGGTGGTTCAACCATTACCTTTTGGAATCTTCTTGTTAAAGCCCCATCTTTCTCTATATTTTCACGAAATTCATCTATAGTTGTAGCTCCAATACATTGTATATCACCCCTAGCTAAAGCCGGTTTTAATATATTAGACGCGTCTAAAGAACCAGACGCATTACCAGCACCAATCATAGTGTGTATCTCATCAATAAAAAGAATAACATTAGGTGTTTTCTCTAATTCTTGTGTGATACCTTTTAATCTTTCCTCGAATTGACCTCGATATTTAGTTCCAGCGACTAACAATGCCATATCCAAAGCAACAATTCTCATACCAAACAATATTCTAGGACATTTTTTTAAAGTTATTTTTAGAGCTAAACCCTCAACTATAGCCGTCTTTCCTACACCAGGTTCACCAATCATAATGGGGTTATTCTTTTTTCTTCTAGAAAGAATTTGTGAAACACGTTCAATCTCATCATCTCTACCGATAATTGGGTCTATTCCACCTCTTAACGCGATATCTGTTAAATCTCTCCCAAAGTTATCTAGTATAGGTGTTGATGATTTTTCACCTCTTCTTTTATTTTTAAGGTCTTCCATACCTTCGTATTCTTCTGCTGTATCCATATTTATTTCTTTTTTAATTTCAAGTAATGTGTTTTTAAAATTTTTATAATTAATTCCTAGGTTTTCCATTAACTTAGTACAACCTAGGTGTCTATTTTTTAGTATCGCTAACATTAAGTGTTCTTCTCCAATATATCCATCTTTTATTTTATCTGATTCCATTTCAGATATATTTATAGCGGTTTTAGAACTTTTACTTAATGGTAATATTTTTTTCTCTATTTTTGGGCTTTTTATTACAATTCTTAAATAAGACTCTAACTTAGAACTTAACTCTTCAATATCAAAATCCATTGATAGTAGTACCTCAACTACATTATTTTCATAATCATTTAATAAGGCTAACACTATGTGTTCGGGATTTATCTCTAAATCACCCAATCTTAAAGCTTCTTTGAAAGACTCCTTAAGTATTAACTTAATTTTATCACCCAATGGTTTCATTTATTCATCAAATATATAAACAATTTAGTATTAAGACAACTGAATTTACTTTTTTTTTAATATTTGTTATAATTACTTTAATTGTTTAGACAAATATAATAAATTTCAAATAAAACAAAATGGAACTTAAAAAAAATATAATAATAATATTTAAAAATAAGCACGATGACGATGATGAGTTTGGTGGTGGGACCTATTCTGTTGAATATGATAGTGCGGAAATAAAGTTTAAGGGTGAGTATCTTTTATTGAGTACAGTTTTAAGTGACTCATCTATTAAAACTGAGGTTCACCCACTTAAAACAATAAAAGCTTTTAAACACGACAAACCTAAAAGTCAGATAGGTGATTTAAGAGAACATTTATAAAATAATAATAAAATGGCAGTAGTAAAAAGAACAGAAAAAGAAAATGGTGTAGTAGAATGTTTGATTGATTCATCTAACATATTATTATCTGAATATAATAAAAGTAAAAAAACCTTAAAAATAACATTTAAAGCGGGGACACAATATCTATATAAAGATATGTTAGATAGAGATTATGTTAGATTTGAAGTTTCAGAAAGCCAAGGTTCGGTATTTAACAAAACAATGCGTAAGTATGAATTCGAGAAATTGGAAAAGGTTGATACTTCTGAATTATTGGAACAAGTAAACGAACATAAGGGGGATTAAGCTTTTGTGTAAGCGATAACATCCATTACTTCCATACAAGGTGGTTGAGTTTCGGAATTACTCATAGTATCAATGATAAAGATGGGGCCTTCAGTATGGACTATGTATCTAAGTACTTTTTTATTATCCTTACCGTAACCTAAAAATTTAATATTAACATCTTCAAAACCATGGTTCATTATTTTTTTATTCATTATAGATTTAATACCTTCACCAGTACAAGGAATATTTTTTAAGGTATCAGCAATATCTATAGCACTAACCTCATTCATGTGGTCTTCAATTAATCGTTTAAATTGACTTTCCTTTAATATTATATTTTTAGTTTTCACTTTTCCTTTTTCCTCTTTTTTTCTTTTTATTTGTTTTATCATCTAAAAAATCTATAATAGAACTATCTTTTTCTAAAATACTAATTTTTTCCATTAAAGAATCTATTTTATTATTGTAAAAATTTATTAAATAAACCTTTTCATCCATAAATTTCTCAGATTTTAAGGCAAATTGTTCTTCAATGTTTGATAATTCTTTTTCTTTTTCTTTACACTTAATCAAAGCGTTTTCTAACTCTATTTTTGTTAGTTTTAAATCAGAGTCTACATTTTTCCTTCTATCAACCTCTTTATTAAGGTCATATAATGCATATTGTTCAATTTCAATAGTGTGTTGTAAAGAATCTACAAATGTTCTTTGTTCTAATTTCTCTTTTTTCATAACTTCAAACCCATCATCAGCTAAGTTTAAAATACTATCGGTTTGAGATAAGATGTGTTTATGTTCGTGATTATCTAATCCACAACTTTCTTCTTTTAACACCTCTTTATTTTGTGTGTTGCAGGATATCATACCTAAAAACATAACAATAATTAATTTATACTTAAACATTCTAATAACTTTTCATTTATTTTTTCTAATTTATTTTCCATTTCTTGTTCTTCGGACTCTAATTTTTCAATCCTTATTTTATGTTCCTCAAGTTGTTGTGAGTGTACTGCTTTATTGTCTACATAAAGATAGCCAACAACAATAACTAATATAAAGGCTATTGCCGCTATTGGGCTTTTTTTAAATTGTTCAAATGATACTGGTAATTTCATAATAATAAATATCTAATTAATTTTCATAATCTCCATCATAGTCCCTTGGGTCAAATCCAGATTCACCCCTTTCATACTCTTCTGCTTCTTTTTCTGATTCATAAGCTCTACCTTCCTCAAAACCTTTATTATATATTTTTTCTTTTAATTCATTCTCACAATTTTTCTGCCCTAATTCATAACCTTCATCATAGCCTTCATCATGTCCTTCGGTATAACCATCATCTCTTGCTGCATAAATCTCATCATCACAATTACCTTCTAGTTCTCTTTCGGCTTCTCTATAACCTTCTCTATAACCTTCGCTTTCACCTTCTTCCCAACCATCTTGTGCTCCACGTTCCCTACCTGAGTCATAAACAGATTCACCAAAATCATATAATACTCCAACCATACCATCTAATTTATTAACATCTAAACCTAAGCTATAAATAAGGTCTACAAGTTTATTTTTGTGTTTTTCTGGGTTATGAATATAATAACCCCAGTCCTGTAAACCACTTAATTCATTAGCGATATCGGTTTTAGAAGCCGGACTAATATCTTCAGCCCAACTAAAATCATTATCCTCTTTTAATATTTTCTTAATTAAATCTTTCATTATCATTTAATAAATATCACGATATTTATGAATATGGATATAAATGAGAAAGAAATAGAACAAGCCAATAGGAAGATAGATTTATCGGGATTTAAAATGCAAGATGAGCTTAATCCTAAAATATGGGATAAAGAACAAAAAATGAAATCTGATGTTAGAAAAACTTTATTAAAGATTGCTGATGATTATTTTGAATCTTTAGAAATACCTGGTGTTGATATAGAGGATGTTACAATGACGGGGTCTTTAGCCAACTATAGTTGGTCTAAATACTCTGATGTTGATTTACACATTGTTGTAGATTACAAAGACATACCTGTTGATGAAGATTTAGTAACAGATTTTCTTAAATCAAAAAGTGATAATTGGAATAAACTACATGATGTTAAAATTTATGGTTATGATACTGAAATATATGTGCAAGACGAAAATCTAGAACACCACTCAACAGGTGTTTACTCTATATTAAAGGATGAATGGGTAACTAAACCACAAAAAAAGAAAATTTCTTTTAGTGATAAATCTGTTAAAGATAAATCAAATCGTTTTATGGATAGGATTGAGGGTATATATGATGATATGGGTGAGTTGGAAAATGGTGAAATTGTAAAACGCACCGAAAAACTAATTGAAAAAATTAAAAATATGCGTAAATCAGGTTTAGAATCTGGTGGGGAGTTTTCAGTTGAAAATATTGTCTTTAAGGTTTTAAGACGTAATGGAATGTTAGATAGGTTATTTGATATTAAGACTGTTGCGTATGATAAATCAGTAACATTAGAATCAACAAATATAAATGAAAGATTAATGGATAAGATAAAAGACATTAACCCAAAAAAAGAAATAACTAAAGCAAAAAAAAAATTAAAAAAATTTCGTGAAGGTTTAAAACAAGAAGGTAAGGAAACAAGAGAGGCTTGGGGTGTTGTTGTTGACTCAATAAACGAAAAAAGAGATTTAACACCAGAAGAAAAAAAAGAAGTAAACAAACAATTAGGTGACCTACTGAAAACAACGGGACTGACATTAGCCACTTTTTTACCTGGAGGTATATTATATATTTTATTAACAAGAATTCCACGCCTTAAAAAGTACTTAATCCCATCTGCTTTTTTAGAAGAGTCAAAAGATTTTGAATGGGTTGAGGATGTTAAAGAAAAGGATTTTTGGTATAGGGGAACATATGTTTTATATGAAGACCATAGTGGTCCTGGTATAATGGAAATAGATAATTTTGAATACGAAAATAGTGCTATACAATATGGTGATTATTTTCATGGTGAACCAACCATTGTTAGTGAATTTGATTTAGTATTCCCTGGTGGTCTTGATTACGAAATCATTATGGATTGTTTGGAAACAATCGGTGATGATTATAGAATGAACAGAATTCAACCAAAAGAAGAATATGTTTATGATAAAAAAAATAATGAAATCGTTTAATAAATAAAGAAATTTAAACAATAACAAACATATTTATAATAAAAGAAGAAAATTATGGACAGTTATTATATAGTAGATACAGTAGCAACAGCTAATTATTCAGCTAATACATATTATTCAATTTATGTTGACACAGCTGCGTCATTAACATATAAAGGTGTTGCTTTCCCTGGTCCAACAGGTGGCCCAATAGTAATAGATTTAACAGTAAATGGCCCAACTGATGTTGCTGGTAGTACTGGTATAATATTAATGGGTAAGAAAAAACCACAAGCATTTGCACCAGGACCTTTAGGTCAAGGTGGTGTTAATACAGATGGTACTTGGAACATAAAAGGTTAAAAAAATATTGAAAATGAAAAAAAGCACTTTAAATAGAATGTTAGAATTAGCTGACATTAAACCTGTGATAAAGGAGAGTAAAATAAATCTTTCTAATTTTGCGTTGGTTAAAGAATCGGCAGATGGTAACACGTATGCTATAGTTAGAGAAAACAAAAAATACCACATAAAATCTACACAAACAAAAAATTCTCTAACTGAATCTGAGTTTGATTACGTTGGTGGTGTGGCCAATAAAAAATCTTTTTCGTCATTTGAAAAAGCAACAAGACATTTAAATTTAATGTTTGAGGAAATTAACAATCACTATGACGTTGAAAATGTTAATCTTTTGGAATCTAACACATTGAATGAAAAAAAGTTTGTATTAAAAATGAAAAAGAAAAAATCAGCACCAATTGAAGAGCCAGTTGAAGAACCGGCTGCGGAAGAAGAGTTTGATTTTGGTGGGGATGAAGAATCTACTGAAGGTGAAGAGGAATTCGATTTCGGTGGTGAAGAGTCTACTGAAGGTGAAGAAGAATTCGATTTTGATGCTGAAGAAGGTGATACTGAAGGTGAAGAAGAATTCGATTTTGATGCTGAAGAAAGTGGTGAAGAAAGTGGTGAAGAAAGTGTTGAGGAATTTGGTGGTGAAGAAACTGATGAGGATTTGGAAATCGATGATTCTGAAGATGAGATAAAAGATATACAAAGTATAACAGGAAAGTTAGGTCAACAACTTAGGGATACAGAAGATATAACTTCTGATATGCAAAAATGGGTGGCCAAATCAGTATTATCGGCCTTAGATTTAGATAACATGGATTCTGAAGATAAAAAAGATATTATTAGAGTTGTTAAGAAAAAATCAGATGAACCAGCTGAAGAAGAGGTAGAATCTTCTGAAGAAGAGTTTGACTTTGAAGAGGAGAGTATGGAAGAATCTTATGATTCATATATGGAAGACGATTTTAATGAAAAAGAATATGATGAATGGTTATCAGATATGGAAACGGCTGGAATAATAGAACCGTCTGTTGGTGAATATGATGATTATGATTCTTATATGGATGATGTTAATGAAATGGATGTTGCGGTTAGTGACGCTAATTCTGGAGAATACCCAATTGGTAGAGCCACTTATGAATCTAAAGGTAAGGAGTATAGACAAGAAGAGCCGTACGATGAAGACAACCCAAATATAGGTGGCGATGAAGAAGAGGTAGATGGTGAACTACTATTAGACGACATTATAGACGATGACCCAAATGACATATCTAATGTTGAAGCGGAAGCTTTATATGGGCCGAACTCAAAAAGACGATATGATAGGTCAGACCCATCTAGAGCTATGAGACAAGCTAGTAAAGATATTTCTAAATATTACCATAAACCAGCGGCACCAGGATACGATTTAGACCCTGTAGAAAAATGGGCAAAACATAAATTACCTTATGATACTTTTATTGATGAGCACGATTCTATCGAAGATGAATTAGGTCTACCACCTTGTGATAATTGTGATGAATCAGAATATAGACGTGAAAGTGTTAGAAAAAGAAAAACATTAAAAGAAGACCATTTAAATGACAAGATGGATTCATACGAACAAGAAAAAGCTTATGAGGATGTTGAGACAGTTGTTAGAAGGTATGGTATGGATGTCGAGTTAAGAGATAAATCAACATCGGAAGACCCAGAAGAAACTTTAATTTATTTAGACATTGTTGATGGTGACGATAAGTTACTTGTTTCAAGAATTAATTCAGTAGGTGATATTGAAGTTGGTGAGATGAGAGGTAATAAGTTTACTGGTGAACCAGTTGACAGTGTCGAAGATTTTATCGAAATTTTTGTAGAAGATTTAACTAACAAAGAAAGAGAACAATTAGAAATGGAAGAAAGCATAGAAATGAGTCCAGCACCACAAAGAGCACCGGAAGAACAACCAAGTCAACCTGAAACAAAACCTGGTACACCCGATAAGTCACCACCAACTGAAAGACCTTCAAGAAGACCGTTTAACCCGCCACCAGGTATTACACCAGATGATGAACCAGGACCTAAAGCTCCAGCTCCAGAAAATTTACCAACAATGGATAATGACGTAGAGTTTGAATAATGTATCTAATTTATATTAATAGGATTGGTACAACATTTAAAGGGGAACACATTTTTGAATTCTTATTCTCTAATTCAGTAGAATGGGAATGGGATGAAACTTGGTATGAGTCTTCAGTGATGACAGATACTAGAGAATTATCACCCAATGAATCTATAATTAAAGTAGTTGGTACTTTAAAAACAGATGAATTTAATTTAGAATTAGTGCAGGAGGACGGAGTTCGTGATATTTATAATGCAGTAGAAGGAATTATTGCGTTGGGTTGGGAAAAGTTAGAGGAAGATGAAGAAATACCTGAAAAACGTAGGGTATTTAATTTTGGTGATACTAAAGAGTCCATTGATGAACAACTTTATGAATATGACCTAGCATTAAAATATAAAGAAAATAAAGTAACAAGAGATGTCGAATAAAGAAAAAAATAAAGAACAATATCTTTTACAAGATGAACAGAATTTAGATGAGTTCCAAGACGTTATAAAGACCATTATCTCACCAAAAGAGGTTGAGGATGCTGAAGGTGATGAAAAAAAAGGTGATGAGTTAACCAAGGCCATCCAATCAGCTAAAAAACCCGAAAATGTCGACAGGAAACCTGATGGTTCAATTGAAATAACACAAGAAGGGGACCTAAATGAATATCAAGAAACGGAAGGTTATTGGTTTGACAAATTACAAATAAAAGGCGGTGATGAAAAAAAGTTTTTAGAATTTTTACAAGCTGTGGCTGATGGTAAAGTTAAAATAAGTACACCATCTATTGGACCTAAAGGTGATTTAACAGTTCAAAAAGCACATTACGACCCAACATTAGATAATAATACTAAAATTATTACCGCAGAATCATTCAAAAAAATGGTTAACAACTTTAATAAAATAGATTTGTCAGAGTCAGAAATTTTATCTATACTTAAAGAAACTCAGAATCCTATAATGAAAAAATCTGAGTTAATGGAAACTATACAAAAT
>Ga0255044_10000027_pt1 | contig 24709 bp, 51 predicted proteins | sample BC1_12_21_MG_FD_183651 | JGI IMG/M metagenome (GOLD analysis project Ga0255044, IMG submission 183651) | Seawater microbial communities from Strait of Georgia, British Columbia, Canada - BC1_12_21 | ecosystem: Environmental > Aquatic > Marine > Strait | place: Canada: British Columbia... | reverse complement strand
TTGCCATTTATCATAATCTTCAGGTAACATACAATCATTATACCCATCGTATTCAATTCTACGAGACTTTGTGCCAAAACCATTTTTCATATTTCTATTACTACTCCAATAACCTTTGTTATATGGTGGAGATGTAACGATCAAATCAATAGAATTGTCAACCATCTTTGACATTGTTACTAAACAATCTTCATTATGTATAATATCACTCATCTTTCATTTGTTTTAATATTCGTGTACAATAGTTTCTTTCAATTCTTCTGTTGTATGTTCTTGAACTTGAATATCATTCTCTATATAATGTCTTGCATTTGACAAATCATAAAAAAAATCCTTCTGCCAAAAGCTCACCCCAGATATTTCAGTAAGTTTCCAACTTCCAAAGTATTGGTAATCTGATGTAATGTCTTTACCATTTTTATCTTGTCCTAAAACATAATAAGCACAGTTTTCATCTTTATATTGTGGGTAAAAATGACTTACGTGTTCATACTTTTCTTCTATTATTCTATATTTTCTTTTACTCATCGTTGTTTAAGTTCTTTAATTAAATAATCTTTCAACCCTTCTATCCAAGTTGGAATCATATTATAATATTCGTGCGCCCAAGAACTAAATCTCATATTACGATTGTCTTTATAGTATTGGTGTTTATCTTCTAGTTCTTGTATTTTACTTTCAACATCTTCTACGGTTGAAACTTTTATCATACTCACTATTTCTTCCTTAATTAATGTATTCATCTTTGTTCAAATTTCATTTTTAACATAATCCCTGGTAGTGGAGAAAAGTATTCACTTCTCATATCAGGAGTTAATTCTAATGGTGTTACAATCAATTTCCATTTATGTTCTGAATTCCTTTGACCATACCTATATAATTCCCTTTGGAGTTCAAATATTATTTCACCTACGGAGTACTTACCTTCGTGTATATGAGCTCTTAACTTTCTACTCTGCATACCTTCTCTCTCACCAATCTCAACGAATGGGGCAGCCTTAATGTAGTCAACAAAGTAATCATTAATCTCATCAATGTATACGACCTTATCTTCCTGTGACATATCATCCAATGGTTTATGGTGTACTATAAAATCTTTACTCATCTTTGTTTTGTTTATATTCTTCAAAGGTCATGACCTTAAATTTACTTATCGATTCTTTCCATTCAATGGTCTTAGGGTCTAAGCAATTTTTAGAACCATTTAATATTAACTTTTCAAAGTTGTTTAATGTTTTGATTAGTTTTAATATCTCCCTATTACCTGTTCTGTATATATGAAAAGTTTCACATCCATAAAGTTCTGATAATAATTTCACTCTCTCGTATGTAATTATCTCTTTATCTAAATATGTTTTGTATTTACATATCCATTCCAGTTCTTCTAGTTCATCTGGTGATAACTTAGCCAATTCTGACGCTATCCACCAATCAACATCTCCTATACCAGAAAAGAAATTCATGCAATGTATGTATTTTTCTTCTCCTATTCCAATGTTTTCAGAATAGGGACCACCTATAAGGATTGGTTGATATCCTTTCCAATCGCGGAGATATTCTCCAGTTTTAAATTTTTGTACCCAATGTCTTTCGTATATTTCTCTACTCATCTTTGTTTTGGTTTAATCCTTAAATACGGGTGTATAATTTCTATATTTTTTTCTTAGTACATCATAAGACATATCCCAGCCATCTTCTCTGATAACCTTACTGTGTAATATCGGAGGATGAGAAGAACCTATTTTATCTTCAACCCATTTTAATCTTTTCTTTAGTTCTTGATTTTCATACTCAAGTAACCTTACTCTTTCTTTTAATTCTTTATTAAAAATCATCATCTTTGTTTTGGTTTATTTTAATAGAATAAATTCATAATTCTTTATCCAAAAATTCATTCAACTTTTTTTCTATCTTTTCTCTGTCTTTAATAGTATTGTCAACTCCGTTGTTAAAACTTTCCCACATTATCAGTAAGGATTTTATTTCTTTTTTACTAATATCTTATTTATTTCATTCCACCATATAATCTTTGGTCTAATATACTGTTGATGATGACTCCATTTGGCTTTTATCCTTATTATGTCACTTTCTGTTTTACTCATCTTTGTTTTGGTTTATCACATTGTTTTACTACATCAACAACACTTTTTAACCAAGTCCCCATTATATCTCTACCCATTATTATATTACATAATGACATATCTGCATCCCATATTTCTTTAGGGATTGGCACTTTAATTATTTTTCTTTCTTTTTCACTCATCTTTGTTTTGGTTTAACAGATTCTTTAACTTCTTCTGTCGTATATGTCCATTTCATATCACACTGTGCTGAACCAACTAATATACCCCATAGTTGTTTATGTTCGGGAGTCGTCTCTTTACCATTTACCGTAACCATACATAATTCTTCATCATACTCTGTTTCTGGTATTTTCATAGGGCTTATGTAAGTATACCAAACATATTTAAATGGAATGTACATGTAATGTCGTCTTCTCCATAGTTTTACTATCCAATTACAATCTTGATATCTTTTCATCTTTGTTTTGGTTTAATCTTTTTTCAATAATATCTTCTAACTTTTTAGTTATCTCACTTTCTTCATTATCCTCTACTTGTAACCACCAATTATCAAAACCATTTCTACTACCTAAATAATCTATTATTTCTAACACACATTTTTTAATTTCTCTTTTACTCATCGTTGTTTTGGTTTAATCTTTTGACATCATATAAAATAATAACATATAGATTGCCATTAATATAGAGCCATTGAATTGTCCAACATACATAAAGTAAGTCGAAGCAATCATTGCAACAATACTAAAATATCTCCATTTACCTTTACTCATCATCTTTGTTTTGGTTTAGTTTTAGATGTTTTACTTGTTACCCACTTCCATTTAATAAATCCAAATAAAGTATATTCTATACCACTTTCTATATAAAAATGGTCAAGAGGTTTACATTTATCCCAATCCATACCCTGTTGATAATTATATTTCTGCTTTTTTAGAATCATCTTTGTTTTGGTTTGTTATAAAAGTAAGATAAATTTTAAAAACTATCAAGCATAAAAAACCCCCATATTTCTATAGAGGTTTAAATATTATTTATATCCTAGTATCCATCATTAAGCCATATTCCATTCTAAGGTATCTCTATTTATCCAAAGAGTAATATAATTAGTTCCTTTGAGTGAACCTTCTTCACAAGTTACCTCAAAAGGGATTACCACTTCCTCTACGTAATCTGAGTTTTCTTCAAATGCCACCCCTGTAATTTTATATATGGGGTCACAACCATAATAACCATGTTCATGTTTGTCAGATTCAAATGCGGCTTCAATTAAATCACTTTCCTCATTGGTTAATTGACTTATTAGTTTTGGATTAATATTTTCCCATGGGTCATTAACATTTTTAATCCAGTCTAACTCACTAGATTCATTAAGATTATTATGCTTATTAATTTTATCTGTAATAATATCTTTATATCTATTCCATACATCTTGTAAATCTTCTTCTATTAAACCATATTGTTCTTTGCAATATTTTTTAAAAGAGAAGAAAGGATAGGAAGAGAGGGAAAGGAGGAGGAAGGGGGAAGGGAAGGGAGAGAAGGGATGGGATAGTTTATTATCCTTTATTTCACTTTTATCAGCAATCTCTTGAGCAATGTCCTGATTGGATTGAACATCCTTAATCCATTCTAGTTCATCCTGTTCTTTTAGGTTCTTTAACATTCTATTATATATCTTTGGTTGAATTGATTTCTTTAATAATTCATAACCTTCTAGAAACTTTTTATCCTCTTTTTTAAAGTCTTCATAACTTCCAGGAAAACTAGCGTACTCACCTATTCTCCGAAGGAGTATTCTTTTAAATATAACCATAATGGCATCTTCTATAATATTCTTACTACGTGTGTGTCTTTTTAGTAATCCTAATTGTCTTTTTATATTTTCATCGAAATAATATGGGGTATCTTCCATTAGTTCTATTGCCCTTATTACCCATGGTTCATATAATTCCTCATTCGGGTCAATATCCTTTATCCATTGTAGGTCATCCATTTCTTCCCTTATGATTCTTCTGATGTTCATATACCTATAAATATTATCTAGGCATAAAAAAACCCATATTCTAATGGGTAATTTATAACTAATTGTTTATAGTGTTTACACCTTAACTATACTTACCATACCTTCTTTGTGGAAATCTTGATTATAGTAACCTGTTGAATCGATAGTGTACACGTAACTCCCAACTGGAGATTTATGTCCGTGGTAAGTACCATCCCATTGATTATCTTGTCTGTCGGATTCAAATATTAATTGTCCCCATCTGTTATATATTACTAAATGATAATCTTTCACACCATAACCAAGTGCACCAAATGAATCATTTAATCCATCATCGTTTGGGGTAAATGCGTTTGGGACATACATATATAATTCCGGATTTACTTTAACAATGTTTGATACGCTACAAATGTCATTATCTGTTTTGTTAACTGCCGTTACTCTGTAACTTGCACTAAAATCAAGTCCAGGTATTGGGTCACCACTATTTAATAAATTGGCATTGTTTTCGTTGATTTCCATTAACAAGTCAAATGCGTTTTTGTGATATGTTTTATAATTTAGGTTTGTAATACCTATAACAATTAGAGTAATAATGGTAATAATTTTTTTCATGATTTCGTTTGTTTATACAAATATATATCAAAAAATAATCAAAATAACCCTCTTTATTCACGTAAAAAAATAAATACGTGTTTTCACTTTAATAAAAAAAAAACACTTAGTATGGACTATAGTTTAAAAAATTTCATCATTTCTTTTACCATCCCTATATTGCCTGTCATCACACCTATTAGTGTTACACCCATTATAATCATTAACATTAATATTATTAATGATAACGGTATTATCCAAATTAATTCACTCATTTTTATGTTTTTCGAAATAAATATATCAAAAGTTAATAACCCTCAACTTAAGGTTAAATTTTTTTACTAAATCTATCATGTGTTTAGTACCACTACTTTTTCCATCCCAAAAAACCACACAAGAATCCGCAACTTTAGCCATCTCTTCGTTTCTTTTATATCCAGCACTTTTGCCGTATATATCCCACATCGCAGGGTATTTTTCTAGTTTATGATGGGTTTCTTCAGCATATCTTTCACCAAGTTTATCCGCACCCCTAGCGGTTCCAGAAACAATTATAACCTCTTTTTGATTACTTAGTATAACATCAAGTTTATTTTTTAATAAATTATAATCATTAAAATTTCTACTACCCGCAACAATTACTTTCATTTTCCGTTTTTTTCTTTATCTTGTTCTTTATTATTGTATATTATTGCTCCCTTTACGTCTTCCCAACTGATAGTCATATGATAACCACCATCAATCAAATTATCCCTTATTTCTTTAACTTCTTTTAATTTTTCTGTTAAATTCATCTTTGTTTACCTTAATATTATTTAACTATATTTTAAAGATATTTGATAAACCATATCCTCAACCTCTTTTTTAGATAAAAACCCATCTTTTAACTCTTCGTAATACCCTTCACATCTTAAGGCATCTTCGATAGTTATACCTCTTAATATTTTTTTCCACTTTTTATGTATCTCTACCTCACTCATTATATTTTTTTATTAGATTAACCATTATTTTAATAACAGTAAATATATTTTTTGTTTTGCTGATTAAATTATTTTACTTATATTTGTAATAGTTAATAACACCCTAAAATAAAACATATGAGTAAAATAGTAAAATTAAGAGATTTAGAGATACCACAAGAAGTTTTAGTACCTATGAAGACCAATACCATATTAGATGGTTTTATATCTGATAGAGGTGGTTTATTACCTTCCTGTATATACATTGTAGTTGGTGGAGCTGGTAGTGGTAAAACTTCTTGGTCTATAGATACTGTACATAAACTACAAACGGTAAACCCAACTAAGAAATTCTTATATATTTCTGGTGAACAAGATGAAATAGATAATTATGAATTATCACAAAAACTACCTGGTTTAGCTGATATAAATACTTTATATTTAGCTGGATGTACAAACCCAAAACAAGTTTTAATAGAAACATTAAATCAGGGGTGGGATGGGGTTCTAATCGATAGTTTGGAGGTTGTATCTAATAGAATACAAACAACCACATCACTGACCGCTAAACAAAGTTCTAAGTGGGTTATGGATTTAATGTTCAAACATAAAAAGGGTGCTAACCCAACAAAAACATATACAGCGTTTATGGTTATACAACAAGCTACAAAATCTGGAACATTTAAAGGTGACGCCTCAATCGAGTTTGATAGTACTGGTATGTTATATGTTGTGAATGATGACGCTGAAGAAAATCGTTACCTTATGTTTAGTAAAAACCGTAGAGGTGATAATAGGGTTAAGTTATACTACAGATTATACCAAGGTAGAATGCGTTATATACCTAGAGTTGCTGAGGTACCCATAATAAATGAGACTATTGTTTCAGATAATAGACCTAGAAACTTTAGACATTCTTTTCTAAGTTAAATAAGATATTTATTTTTTACTCTTTCCGATATTGGTATTGGTTCACCATCCTCATCTATTCTAACAAACTTTATATTTGTGGTTAAGATTGGGGACTGTTTACCTGTATAAACATTATGAGCTCTACATTCTAATAATATGGTTAATGACGTTACACCAAACTCAAATACTTTACCATATATTTTTATTAACTGACCTTCCTTTGCTGCTTTTTTAAATAAACACTCATCTATTTTTATTGTAACCATTCTTGGTGTATCACAAACCTCCATTGCGTATGCGGCTCCAGCTGAGTCCATCCATCGTAGTAAATTTCCACCAAATAGGTTTCCATGAAAACCTAAATCAGATTTCTTTATTGGGTGTGTGGATATTAGTTGGAATTCCCGCATTAACTAGTTATAGTTGTAAATCACTGATATCTTCAACAGAAATCATATTAAATTTTACATCGGTTAACAAAGATTCCCACATATCACCCTCTTCTTCCATATCCTCATCATCAGCTTCATAATACCAATTGATTACTAATTCATTTACTTCTGTTAATGTTTTGACTATTTGAAATATACATTTTTCTGAGACTGAATTCATTAATGTCATTGCTAAATTAATCATTACTTTATTTTCTTTGATTTTTGGTAAACATTCATTAATATATTCCATTATTGGTTCATAGAAATTACCGGCATGTTCAGGATATGACGCACCTTTAATTGTTAGTATGCAATTATCCTCATCTAAACGTACATATGGTTTGTTTTGTTGTTGTTGTATTTCCACTATTCTTTAATAAATTTTCCCAAACCTAATTGTCTTTTGTTTTTAACTTTGACTATGTATATTCCTGAAGATAACTTACTGACATTTACTTCATAATCCTCTAAGTTACCAATTAAATTATTACTAAATATTATATTTCCCTGACCATCAAACACCTTTATAACATGTAAATCATTATGTAGGTTACCATCCATAGTTAATGTAATAATATCTTTTACTGGGTTTGGGGATATCAGTAATCCAATAATTTCAATATCATAATTAACAGAAACTGGTGGGAATTCTTCATAAACACCATTAAAATCTGTTTGTTTAAGTCTATAGTAAGATGTCCCTAAATATGGGTCTTTGTCTACTAATTTGTAATTCATTTGACTATTACTATTTCCGGCCCCTTCCACTCTCCCAATCTCAGTCCATTCGTAAGCATCAATACTTCTAAGTATTGAATAATAATCGTTATTTACTTGAGACGTGACTGACCAATTAATGTCAACATTATCCCCACTTAATTCAGCGTCAAACGATAATAATTCAATTGGTAGTGAGAATCCACCACCAAACCCAAGACGCATATTAGGTCTATAGTTATTTCTCCATCCGTTTGCACTTGGTGCACCACCATCAGCGTAATTATAAACGACAGTATTCGGTGCAGATGTATATCGGAACAATGGATAGTCGAAAGTCCATACTCCATGTTCATTAATTGTCTTTATTAATAGGTTTCCTAACCCATTAAATGTAAATGGTGCATCTAATGTAATTGAGTTCCATCCTTGCGTCCAAGTTATATCTCCAGTATAAACCAAAGTCCAATCAGATATTTCAATATCTCCATCTACTGGTTCAGTTCCATCAGGAAATATGTCCATAGTGGTGTGAGCAATAAAAATCTTTTGATTTGTCATTGTCGTATTGATATCATTCTCAACATCAAACTGAATTTCATCTATTATGATAGGAACGCCTATTTCAGCGGCTTTATAAACTAAAGCTGACCATGAAAAATCATAGTATCCATAAGATGGGACTCTTCCGTTAGTTGTTGTTGAGTTAGGGTCACCTAGTTGAACGGTCTCAGTAGGGTTTATTACGGTTACATCTATTTTAAACCCTGCGTCAGCTATTGAAATGTCAGATGACCAAACTAATGTTACAGCACCCGTTACATGTGTTGATTGTACTGTGTTAGGTATGCCTATACCACAATACTTACCTATTAAATTTGATAAGTCATCACCATCATAAACTTCTAAATAATCATAGTTGCAGGTTGCTTGGTTCTCAACTCTAAATTCTAAAAATCGTAGAAATATCTTATCGGTAGATTGGTTGGTTGGGTAGATTGTTAATGTACCCAATTCATTGTTCAAGTAGTCACCGCCATCACCACCACTATCATATAGGGTGCCAACATCTGTAGTCCATGTTTGAACCGAACCATCGGTATGCATTAACTGTTGTGCAAAAGTGTGATAACCCACAAATAAGTAGGTTAATAATAGTAATTTACTTATTGTTTTCATTATAATACCCCTCCTTTCCCACAACATCCGATTTTGGTGTTGTCTTTAAAATTACTGAACCATTTTTTTTTGGGTGAACTTGTTTTACTCTATTTAATTCATCCACTTTAGGGATTTTTATTTTTATTACTTGTTCTAGTTCCATTTCCAAAACTATTTTTTGTGGATACTGTTTTTCTGATTGTGCGTAACAAGTACCCCACCCACCTAAAATAAATACAATAGTTATTAACACCAAAGAATAGGACCTATAGTTTTCTTTAAAAATTTTCATAATGTTTTTGATTTATAATAATAAATATCGAAAAATATTATATAATTGTATAGTTAATATAATTTATTCTATTAGTTTATTTTTAAAACTAACATCAAATCTCTTAAACGCTGTGTATAAATTCCAAATACTAACAATTATTGAGTGTAGTATTTCAGGTATAGCTAAACCCTCAAACATAGTCATAAAAGTGGTTGGTACCAAAATCATTACTATAGAAAACATTAAATGTGTGAACCATTCTTTATATAATAAAAATTTTCTATTTAAATAAGCCATAAAAAATATGGATAATGGGTACATAAAAAAATAAGACCAAGCCGGTAAATCATGTAACACACCATAATCTAAATTGAATATTCCCACCATCATTAAACATAAAGCGACAAAAGAGAACATAACGTATGATATGGTTTTTTTCCTTAATCTAATATGTTTTTTAACAAATAATATATTATTAGCTAAAATAGATATGGATAACACAACTATTATCGAATTCCATAACCAACCAAAATGTAAATCACTAGAACCCCAAAAAGATAACTGTATTTTTTCTAATTCTAAACCAGTTGTTTTCCAACAAAAAATTAATACAATAAAGAATAATATTATAGATATTAAGGTTTGAGTACGTCTTATTAGTCGTACTAAATTTGATTTGGGGTTTAACATTTTTTTATTAAATCGTTTGGGTTACTTTATCCACTAAAACTTTTGATTGTACTACACCCGCTTGCCTCCAAACGGGTTCTCCATTTTTAAATAAAATTATAGTAGGTATACTTTTTACACCATACTTAATAGAAACATCTCTATTATCATCTACATTAATTTTTAATACCGTGGCTTTATCACCTAGAGCGTTTTTAGTCTCTTCTATAATGGATGTCATCATCTTGCACGGCCCACACCAATTTGCGTAAAAGTCAACTAATGTTGGTTTTTCCGAATTTATTATTTCATTAAAATTACTCATTTCTTATCTTTTTATCTTTTAATGTTGGCCTATCTTAGATAATCCAACATATATTCTAATTCTTTTTGAACTTCTTCTTGAAGAATACGTTCTATTTCTTTTTCAGTGGGCAAAGCATGACCCAAATCCATATCAGGATTCCAAGCAACCCTAGATTTAATTTTTCCATAAAAATTTCCTACCACTTTTTTTGATATATTTTCTGAAATATTTTTAAGGTTGGGTTTTTCATCTGATTCTTCTTTTACGAGTTGAGTTTTGGGATAAATTCTTCGGGTATTCATATGTGAACCATCACAATAACCATCAACATTTTTTGTGTTACCACAACCACATTTTTGTCTTTCACTCATTTTAAACTATTTTTTTAAGTTCTATTATTTTATTATTATTTAATGGGTATTTTATTTTTTCTATTTCCCACAATTTGTCTCTTTTTTTATTGTTACATTCATAACAAGAGATGACAAAGTTTTTCTCTTCTTTTTTTAAATATTCAAATTTTGATTTTGGATAGAAATGGTCAACTGTTGCCACATTGTCAAGATTAGTTTTTTCACACCAATCATAAACCCTTAAGTTTTTTTTACCACAATATTCACAATGTAGACCTTTATTTTTTTTATCTATTTTTTTTAAAAAATTTATATTAAACTTTAATTGTGACCACTTATCAATATTTTTTTTAGCCCAAAAAGGCTCATCTTTTTTACAATTCATCTTTTTTTAATCTCTACCAACTCATACACCCAACCACTATCAGAATTTTCATTTAAAACACCTATAATATTTTTTGCTATATTTTCATGTTTTATTTCTAGAATCTCACTGTGACCGTTAGTTAATAATACATGTGTTTTTTTACCGTTTGGTTTAGTCATTATTTTTTTTACCATATATGTACTCATACCTTTAAAAATTATGTGTTATACTATTATTATTCACTAAATTAATATCAGATTTAATTATATTATTAATTGTGGATAAAGTTTTATGATTTGTTTTTTTTACATGATTTTCTAAAGTTTTATATAAACCACATAACATAGGGTATTCATTTGAGTTTATATTATAATTAATTTTACCTACATTAGATGTTATGTTTAAATCAGCTATGTATAGTTTCTCAGTGAATTTTTTTTTAATAAACATTTTACGTAAACTTAAAACTTTTCTTTTTTCAGTTACATAACAATAAATGTGTAATAAACTTCCGTTATCTTTATTGTAGTGTGCACTAAATTCATATTTATTTTCACCTCTCCATGAACTTTTTTCTGCTTTACCATTAAAAAGATTTGGTATTCTTTTAGTGTCAAAATTTTTTATAACACAATTTTCAATATTTTCTAATATCTTTTCCATATAAGAAGTATAATTAAAAAATATGGATTAGGAAAGAATTAGAAAGGGTAAGATGAACCATTTGTTTCATCATATTCTAAATAATCACGTTCTCTAACTAAAGCTTGGATAGTAATATCCAACTCTTCTAAGTCTATTTTATTCTTTTCTGGGTTTTCTTTATATAGTTTTTCCCATTCATCTTCTAAATAGTCTATTTGTTTACTTAATTTTTCTACCTCAATCGTATTGTCATTACTAGGTTGGTCAAATAAACTTAATTGATTACTTGGTGTTTTTGGCTTTTCACTGTATGTAGGGGTTGTTGTTTTTGGCTTTTCCCATTTTTTTGGTTCGTATACTGGTTCTGGTTTATCATGAACATACCTCATTTTATCAATACGTTTCAGTATATCCCTACCCCTTTTATTAAAATATTTTTCAGTATAATTTAAAAAATCAACAACATTTTTAAACTTTCTAAAGAAAGGTATATTATATTCAGTGATTAATTTAGTCCAAGACTCTTGTAAGCCTTTCGCTGGTTGTCCTTTTTTATTTAAAAAGTTAGAAGCTTTAAATGACATTAATTTTTTAGCTGTATCACGATAGTCACCACCTAATGCCGAATTATCATACTCATTTTCTAAATAAGCCGGAGACTCTAGTTTTGAGCCTAAATAATAATACCTTATTATTGGGTGTAGCATTGGGCTTAATTTAAATGACCCACCTAAAACTAATTTTTCAAAATCAGGTGTGTAGATATTTTGTATTTCCCATCCATCTCTAAGTGGTGGTGCTCCTCTACTCATACGATTCCAATCATCGTAAGCGTGTTTAATTTCATGTACTAAAGCTGAACCACCTACAGATGATATTGACATGTTTAAGTAAACAACATATTCACCATCATCGTTGTACCCAGATTTCCAATGGTCATACTCAATTCTACCTGAATTTGTAATTACCCATTTATCAACTTTAAAATCATTATAAGCCTGTGGAAAATCTTTACCGTTAATTTCTATTTTATCTATTTTTGGTTGTGGTGTATAATAACCACCATAACCCCCATAACTTCTTCCGTAACCACCATAATTTCCATAGTTACCCCATCTATTATCTTCATTCATGTAGCTATCATAAATTTCATCATTCCAATCAGTAGCATAAACTAAATCATAATCATCAGTATAGAAAACACCATTAACCGCCATATGGTCTTCAATCATCTCATCTATTGCCACCCTATATTCTTCAGGAAAATTAGAACTTTTAGTGTCAACATAGAAAGACCCACCATTTTCATCAAACTCAATAACAAATAGTTTACCAGATATCACGTTTTTTATATTTGGCCAGTCTTCTAATATATCAGAATTAATATTTAGTTCATCAGCGTAAACCATAGCTTTTTCCGTGAATATTTCTCCATCCTCAGTTTCAAAATGCGTGTATGATGTTTCTGTGGGTGAATCGTCTATTTCTTGGTCACTATAAGACCATGACCCGTAAGGTGATTTGGTTTGGGGTTGTTGTTGTTTGGGTTGTGAGGACTTCAGTTTTTCTTTTTCAGCATCAACATAGTCATCAACATACTTTTCAATAATTTTAGCCCATTTTCTAACCTCAAAAGAGATACCTGCAGCTTCTGACAACACTTTTTTAACAACCTTACTTACATTCATATGATATAAATATCAACTTAAATGGTAATATTATTCTTTTTCTTAAATAAATAACTTCTTATGTCTTCTACTATTTCCCTTTTTATTATAGGGTATAATTCAATACCATTATGGTGTATTCCATATATGGTTGGTATTTGTTTTTTGCCGAACGGACTAACAACATAGGTAATGTCTACTATGTAATTACAATCGTCTATTGATATATTATAATTTAATTCTTTTTCAGTCTTCAACATCTTCAGATTCGGCTTTTTTAGTTCCAATACCAGCCTTTTCTTTTATCATTGATGATACACTTTCTAATAACTCAGTTGTTAATCCTTGTTCAATTGATGTTGATGAAGGTCTAAACCTATATTCATCAGTAATAACACCAACAGAGTAATCAAAATCTGAACTGTGTATAACAGTATTTAACTCACTTAAATAAATGTAAGAACCGCTTCTTAATTTTCTAAATATTTTTGCTTTTTCACTCATAATTCTACTTTTTTTATTTTTTTGTTTATAACCATGGATTCGGTTGATTTTTCTAAACAATCATTTAACCCCTGACCTAATTTTTTCATAACATTTAAAACAATTTCCCTTTCTTCATCTGTTACATCAAATTTAGGTTCATCACTAATCTCATTAACATAAGCTTTGTTATTAACCATTTGTGTTACCATTTGACATGTCCATAATCTCATTAACTGAATAGATGTGACTGGGTTAGAGTAGTGTGAATTTCTATGTAATCCCCAATCCATTCTACCACCGCTTTGTAATATCATTTTTTGTTCTCCTGAATCGTCATCACAATAATTTGTCTCAGAATTTAGACCACCTAACCCATTGACCCTAGCCCTGGACACAATAACCTCTTCTTCAGATATGGGTTCATTAATATCATAATCTGGCGTTACTCGTATATCTATTGGTTTATTGAACTTCATTATCTTTTTTTGTTTTAATTATTTCTACTATTTTTTCTATTTTACTTTTTTCTTCTTCTTTTGCTTGTTCAGTTAATCCATCTAAGTCTTTTATAACCGTGTTACCAATATGGATATTACATATCTTATGTTTGGTATCGTCACTAAAAGTTAGTTTAATTCTATTAATATCTTCTCTGTCAGATTCTACATCAATACTTAGAATATTTTTAGGTATTAAATTCAAACCCGATTTATCAAAGATAATTTCAAAATAATTGTTTAAATCATCATCATTCTCTTCATCTATTTTATATAAAATATCTTCTGGTTTTACCCAAAACTTAATTTGAGCATCAGAATGTAAAACCTCATAAGACCCATTTGCCATAAAAGATGTTGGTAGGCTTACTATTGTAACTCTTCTACCATCGACTAATTTTACTATATCACCTTTATCCATAAATTAACAATAAACATATAAAATTAATATATCAACATTAGTTATGGAAAATAACATTACTCTGTGTTGTATATACTGTAACATCGTCAAAATAATAAACTTCGTTGTTTGCTTGGTTACCTAATAAAACTCTTATCTTTAAAATATTACCTGTACCGACATAGACACAGTCAGTACTAATAAAACCATTTGTTGCCCCACAAATGGTTACAAAGGGAATCCAAGGACCACCATCGATTTGATATGAAGCTTCTAAATAATCACCACCCAAACCACAAGCGGCACATTCAACATCACCAACAACTCTAGTTGTAATAGATAGATAGATACTTGAATATCCGTTAATTGATACGTCCTCTGACAACCATAGATTATCAGCTTCTCCTTGACCACCTGAACAACAAGTTAGGCCTTCAATATCTTCACACCTAAATTCTCCATTAAATGTCCCCCAATAGTTATCCGCAACAGTTCCTGGTAAACCATCAGCATCACAATTGTTCGCATTGGTAGTCCATTTAACCGCATTTTGAGTTCCGTTTATATAAGGTGTAAAGTCTTCTAACCATATTGTTTGTGAATTTACAATGAATGGTAAAACAACTAGTAATAAACATTGTAAGGCAATTTTCATTTAATAAGAATAAGAATAAAAATTAATTTTTTCTATTGTATTCTAAAAGTTTTTTACTTTAATAATGTTACGTGGCCATGTGTTTGTAAACGGTAACCATCAATAGGTTTATAATACATTAACCACACATACACTCCATCTTGACATATTTTATCTTTATACTTACCATCCCAAGTTTCTGATGGGTGATGAGACTCCCAAATCATTCCTCCCCATCTATTAAAGATGTACATTTCATATCTAGTATCATCCCATTCACCACTAAAGATAGGTCCCCACACATCATTTATCCCATCACCATTAACAGTAAAACAATTTGGTACGTAAACCCCATCAAAAGAACATTCATCAATATCGACCAATAAGTATGATGTATCACCAATACATCCAGCATTACTAATAACTGAAACCGATATTTGATATATATCATATGGTACACTTAACCAATTTACTGTAATAAAATCAGTACCTTGGCCGTTAATAATAGTCCCACCTTCTACAACCCATTCATAAACACTCGGTATCGGATTATCAACCCAATAATCTTGTAGGTATGATTGGTCTTCAGTACACACTTCGATTGTCTGCACATTTTGAGCAGACAACCAAAGAGGTATTAAAAATAATATGGATAGTAGGTATTTCATTAGTTATGTATAATCGGTCCCAATACTGGTGCCGCATTTACATCTACAACCATTACGATTGAACATCCACCAACTGTATAAGTTAAGTTAAATGTACCCGCACCTGATGTAGTTGGACAGAACTCATAGACACCACCTGTTAATACAACTCCCGTACCTGTCCAAGTACCACCAGCTGGGGTTCCTGTCAATGTTACACAAGGGTCACCCTCACAAAAAGGACCTATCTGAATAAATGTTGGTAATAGAATAAAGATATCTAACTCAACTGTATCAGTACATCCTGCAGCGTTTGTTTCAATTACTGTAATAGCAGTTGGGTATAATCCTGGAATATTTCCCCAATCAACCGTTATAGCTGATGTTCCTTGTCCAGAAGTAATTGAACCACCTCCACTATTCAATGTCCAATCATAAGTCGAACCCGCTGTATTTGTTACCCAATAGTTTTCACCAACTGCTCCCACACATACAGTATCGGGATTAGTTGTAATTTGTGAATAAGAATTACTCACAAATAGTGATATAATTCCTAGAAATAATAATAGTTTTTTCATTTTTTTTTGTTTTATTTTTTATTGTTATTTATTATTAATTATGCCATATACCTACGGTACTGGCTTGACCTCCGGCCAATATAGTTATTGTTATCGTTTGTACACAACCATCATCATCAGTGACGGTAACAGTGTATATACCAGGTGATAAACCTGTAATATTATCTGAACCATTAACATTATTTGAAGTTTGAATTACGTTTGAATTTGGGTCTTCCCAAACATAATCCCATGGACCACTTCCTTGTCCAGTTACTGTTATAGTGCCATCATTACTACCTAAACATATTTCATCAGTATGTATTTCTGTCGGTGGTGGACAACAGGTAAGACTCCCACTGAAGGCAAACACTGGGTCTGTTTGACAAGCAAGACTAGTCCAACTACCAGTTTCACCATCAGCATATGTTTCTACAAAGACGCTTAAATCATCACCATCATTTCCAGGTGGACAATCTATAGTGGTAGCCTCCCAACAAAATTCCCAATTAACGTTGCCGTCGCAATTATCTCCATAGTTATCTGCTGGATTGCCGTTTGGAAAATTAAACAAATCCCCATCAAAGAAAAACCCGTTTGCATTTCCATTAGGTGTATTCACCCCATTAAACCAAGTCCAAACACCAACACCACCATCACAAGTATTCGCAGCACTGACCGGTGTAATAGGTCCCCAACCAGAACCCATTATAGGTACAACCCCATGAAACCAATTCTGATTTTCTTGAGACCATTCTGTTATGGTAAAACAAAATGTTACAGTGGTCCCTGGTTGATAAGTTCCATTAATAGGTAGTGGTGTTACAGTTAAACTGGATGATAATAAACAATCGTCACAACTATTATTATTTTGTAATGTTAAATCAAAAATTCCTTGGTCGTTTACATTTCCACCACTAATTTGAATATAATATGTTTGTCCTGGGGTTAGTTGGGTGGTAGTATTTAAATTACCTCCAGCACCAATATCACACCCAACACCTATTAATGCTCCACAATTTCCAGTCCACACACCAACATTGGGTTGGTTTATTCCACCTGTGATTGTTAAGTCTAATGAATTACCAGTGGCAACAAACGAGTACCAAACATCTGTAGCTGGTGATGACATATTATTTCCTAAAACCCCTTGACAATTAATTAAAGTTGTATAAGGATTTTCTGATATTGAATTTACATTTGTAAGATTATTAAATGTGATTGGAGAACCTTGTCCATTATTCATAGGTCCTGGACCACAATTAGATGGGTTTGGTAGATTACCCAATACGGTTGCGTTAAAACAATCGTCATTGGGGACTTGTGAGTTAACATTGGTTATTGAAAGTATTAATGTAAGTAATATTAAAAAATATCTCATATACTAATAAGTATTGATAAAATCTATTAACTTGTAAATGGTTAGGTTATAACAAAAAAAAACCACGACTAATCGTGGTTTTAATTGTTTGGACAAACGTCCCTGCGAGCGGATGGATAGACTCGATACTTCATCTTCTAACTGGATGCTAGACGTTTTACAATTAAACTACACCCGCAAATTCGGTGGTCAGAGGTTACCAATCTAGTTGGGTTTCGGAGATTACTCTCTCACACTTAGAACCCGTAGACCACCATATATATTAACAAACTTGTTGAGTTTCTTTTCTATAATTAAGAATTAAAATAGTTTCCATGGTAACGATGACCCTTCCATCTATTTTGTTCTTCTACTCTTGTATAAACTCTTTTGTTTGATTACAGTATAATACTATTAATTTTATTTTAATCTGTCAATAGGCCTTCTAAATAAATTTCTAATTTTTTTATCTCATCCGATTTAAAATCAATATCTATATCATAATTTTCCATTATAATATCTTGGATATAGATATCCAAATTTTCATTTAATATGTCATATTCGGGTGGTTGGTAATAGTCACCTGGGTCATACCTTTCATCGAAAGAAAATGATACTTCAAAAATAACAGTTAATAATTCATTGTTATAGTCAGATAAATAAAAACTAATCTCACATTCATCGTTACTATAATAACCTTCTTCAGCAGAATCTATCATGTCTTGATAGGAAAGATTTAAATCAGCAGATATATCATTAGAATCTAGTATTTCTGAAATAATAGACTCATCAAATTTTTTAAATTGGTGGAATGGTATATATTTTTTAATCATTATAATCTTTATTATCCCATATTTTTTTTAAATTTTCATGACAACATGGGTTATTCTCCATTTCTGACAATGTAGAACTTAATATTTGATTATCATCATACAAAAAATCAATAACATCTTCAGAATGTTTTAATTCGTCTTTTAAACTATTAATTTTATCAATATGGTATTTTTCCATAATTATAAGACTATCTATAGTATTATCTCTCTTTTTTAGGTATTCGTCTTGCCAGGAAGTTCCAACACAATTTTGTGATAATTTATAACAAAATAATACCATAAGTAACATTATCAGTACTTGTAATAATGTTATTAACTTATTTTTAATCACAAACCTTTATTAATTTCAGATAATGTAGCCTCTAGAAAACTTTTAGCCGCTGATTGATTCCAAAACCTTCTTTGTTGTGGATTCTTTTTTGCTATTGATGTTTCTATTTTATATTTACCACCCGTATTGTTAACATAAGAAACTAATGATTTATTTAATAAAACATTTTTAGTGGTGTCAAGAATACTATTAATTTTTTCTTCATACTCTAAATCAGTTAATGTTGTTTTGTTTGTTAACTCGTCCTCATAACCATCAGCAAAATCAACACAAAAATCTATAATGGGGTTACTCGCGGGTTTTTCGGGGTTTGGTTTAAAAATATTATCACCTTTTTTATCGATAACCTCTAATAAATTACCCATCATCTCTTCTAAATTAAAATTAGGACCAACCCTCCTATATAATCTTCTACAAATAGGTATTAAAGTATTTTCATAGTTTTCGGAAATATTTTTAGGTATTTTTTTAATAGAGATATCTGAAAGCATTAATCTAGTCACGTTATCATATATTTGAGCTAATTCAGTTTTCTCCAATACTGGTAAACCATCCAATAGACCAGAAGGTTCCCACCTTTCTACTACGTTTAAAATTTCTTCTTGTTCTTCAATATTCATAATTATTTTAATTTATTTTTTAGTTTTGACTTACAATAGTTACAGCCCTTTTTCCAACACCATTTAACATTGTGTTTTATAACATACAACACAATTCCACCTGAAGTTAGTAACCATAAAAGTGAAGGATGTGGTTCACCACAAAATCCAAATGTATGTTTGATTATTTCAATCATTTTTATAATGATAAAACTTCTTTCGCGTTAATAAATGTTAAGGGAGTCTCATCAACCAAAGGTGATGTAATTTGGTCTGGATATGGGTTTTGTTTTTCATCTATTATATCAGATTTCTTAAAGGGTGTACCATTTAAGTTTCTATTAGAATCTTGGACAACCTTTACTGTATAACCCCTCCTTAATAAACCTAAAACAGTTGGCCCAATGTCTATACCATAAACTAGAAATATTGGTCTTTGCATAATCGGTATACCTAAATTATGTATTAATGATTCGGAATAAGTATTACCTTCAAAAAAATCCCTAGTTTTTTTAGTTACAACAACATTATTATTATTATGTAATTCATGAAACTGTAAACCTTGTGGGGAATTCCAATCCATTAAAAAATAACTCTCAGGTGACGTTTCTTTTAAAAATTTCGCACCTTCAGTATTCATTAGACAATGTTTTGGGTATGTTTTGTTATAATCTGGTGTATCAGATAAAAATTTAGAATTAGGGTGATACCATCCCACTGTACTAACTACTTTTGCTCCTTTCATTTTAGCGTACTGAGTAATATCATTTAAATTTACTAATATGTGTTCAGCACTTGGTATTTTATATGTTCCACCCTCAAAAAAATCTCTTTGGGTGTTAACATTAAAAAATATTGGGAAAGTTTCTTCTATTATTTCTTCCATTATAATGACCTTATTTTTGCTTGTGTTATTACATCTGCCATCTCTTTTAGAATATTACTATTTTCTAACCACATAACAGCTATTAGTGTTTTGGCATCAATTATTTGGTATGGTGGTTTCATTGTTTTTTCAACACCTTCTTCCATATTAGGGTTGGATGGGTCTTCTAGAAATATTCTACCCCCTAATCCTAGTTTTTCAACCTCGATAATTGATATCTCTTCATCACCTATACCACCACCATCGTTAACCTTTTCACTTACCTCACAATAAAATAACGATACTATATCGTTTGCTCTACCTGGGGTTAAATAAAAATCTTTAGCGTGTGAAACATAGTCAACTTTATAACCAGTTTCTTCCATTATTTCTCTTTTTATAGATTGTTCATGTTTTTCATCTTCATCTATCGCTCCACCAACAACTTCAACCATAACCCCATCAGCACCAGCTCTATACTGTTCAATAAAAATATATTTCTTTTTAACTGTATCATATATTATTGCGGCCACTGAATTACATGTTTTAATGACTTCTCTACTAATTTCCTTATCACCGTTTGATATTGTGACTTCTTCTAATTTAATGAAACCATCGTATAATTCTTTGGTTTCTTTTACTTTATAATCTGTTATAACGTTTTCCATATTTTTTATAAATTTAATTCTTCAGGTTCTTGACCTGATTGTTTTTGTTGTTTAGCTAATTCTTCAGCCACTTCAGTACCAAATTTTTCTTGTAAGTTTTTCATGAAAGCGTGTCTTTTTTGTTCTATTTTTTTTCTTCTAACAGCAACTTTCTTTTTGTGGTTTTTTCTATGTCTAGATTTTGGCATAATAAAATTTTTAATTAATAAATTATTTGTATTAATAATAGGTTTTTATTTAAATAAACTAAAGCCTAACTCATTTTTTAAATGAAACTCTTCTTCTTGTTGGGGCACTGACATTAAATTTAGATATTTTTTTAACGGCGTAAGTAATCCATGTTTGTAAAAGAGTGTCACCCTCATCTGCCGTAATATTACCATCCATAATTTCTTTTTTAATATCTTCTAACATTACAATATCTAAAGGTTTTTTTTCTAACTTAGCTCTACGATGAAACCCTCTTACCAAAGCTTCAACTTCAGAAGGGTCCATGTGATGAGCAAAAACTGTTTCATAGTTAGCTGTGTCTTGTATTGGTTGTTGTCTATCGTCAAATATATTTTGTAAATGGTGTTCTAACTCATGTCTAACATCTTCATTTATTTTATAAAACATCTCTTCATAAAATTCTCTACCGTAAGTCTCATCTATTGTTACCTCCATAACCAAAACATCATCAGTAGCCACATAAGTATTGATATGGTAAGGCAACTCTCTATTACCATATATAATGGTATTATCTGTTCTTTGTATCCTTAAATCAACTTCAATACCTAAACCTGATTCATGTCCATATCTTTCTTCACCATTAACATCATATGGTAAATCTATATAATGTTTATCTTCAGTATCACCTTCAGTTTCTTTTATACTTCTGAAAATGTCTTTGCTAATAATTCTTGTAAAAGAATCATATCTACCTTCTAATAATATTTGTTTTTTACTTTTAATCATCATCAAACATTTCTGGGTTTCTAAGGTAATTTATTTCATCATCTATAGAATCAAAACTACTATATATATTTCTTAATTCGTCACCAATGCCTTTAACCGTTAATGCTAACATCTTATCTTCATCTCCCATATCACCCCTAATACCCCAATTAACTTGTGGAGCATTTTTATAAAATTCGTCTATTTTTTGAATCCATCCAGCAACTTCATACCTAGTTTTGCCCATCCAATCTTCAATATCTTTTATTGGCACTTCGTTGGTATTTTCTTTAGCCCAATCAAAATCTGACTCTCTTAATATTTTTTTAATTTTATTCCTCATCATACGGTGTAAATCCAAATAATTTTTTAAAAGGGTCTTCAACTTTAATTGGTTCTACCACTAATTTAAACCCTCTAACTTCTAAATGTTGTAATAATTCATTATAATAATCTATTTCTTCTTGTATATTCCAAGCTCTTTTACCTTCATCATCTAAAGAGGCTCTTTTTTCTAAACTATCTTTTTCTAATTCAATATCCTCTATTACCTCTTCAATCTCATCCATATCCTCGAATGAGTATTGAGCAACTGACTTTGGGTCACCGAAGTCTATATCCCAAGTCCCATAAGCTGAACCACCTGAATCTTCATACCCTAATCTCCATAAACCAGGGTCCATTACTGTATTAGTTCTTTTATCAACAATAAGATAATAAGCTGTTGGTTGTTTTTCAGTTTCCTCTATTAATATTTTTCTAATTTTATCTCTCATTTAACTGTATTTTTGAATGATATCATTAATCTTATTAACAATATTCATACTGTTTGGGTTTTCGGCCCACATTTTATCACCGCCACTTTGAATTGACATTCTTAGTTTTTCTAAATCTCTAATTAAATCTTCGTTGTTTTCTTCATAAGCGAATTGGGTTGCTGATTCAATTAATCTTAACCCTTCTGCGAAATGGTCTGCTGCTTCATGTAATAAAGCCATTGTGATTTCAGTTGTAGACCTTTTTTCACTGTCATTATATTCGTTTATATGGATACCATGTCTAAGTGTTTCAGACTTTTTGATGTCGTCATCAACCCTATCTTCAAAATATTTATGAGTTAAATTTAATAACTCTTCTAGGGTTAAATTATATTTTTCACCATAACCTTTAAAAGCTTTTAAAAATCTCCATAATTTCTTTGAATGACTTTGAAAATAGTCTACATAGTAATCATCATATTTGTCGTCTTCATCACCTAACATACTCTGTATATTATCTAACATATCTTGGGTGTGTTGTAGTCCAGCTGAACTATTTAAATTTTCAACCATTTCAAATAACGTATGTGTCTCATCAGTAAACTCTTGTATAAAAGCTTTTGTGTCTTCAGTTAAATGTAACCAATGTCTATCAGTCAAATCCTTAAATCCGTGTCTTGTGCTTTGTGATTCAGCCCATTCTTTAAACGTATCAATAGGGTCAATTTCTTGAATCCAATTTAAATCATCATCAGATAATTCCTCTTTTAATATTTTTCTAATTAAGTTTTTCATCCTATTTTATCAAATGGGTTTCCGTCATCAGCCATATGTAAATAATCTTCTACTAGTTCAAAAATATTAATACTTGCATAAATTAATGTACCAAATTCTTCTTGAGTTTTATAAACCGACCAATTATGATTACTACCAATAAATGAATTTAGTTTATTATATAGTTTAGAACCTACCTCATTATCCCATTCATAAATTGTGCCATCTCTATAATACTTCTCTTGTGCGTAAGGACCTTCATCCTTATATTCTCCATAAATAGCTTTATCCTTATTATCATAAGGTATTATTTGCATTCTTATTCTACCATTACTTGCACGGTTCCATGGAAATATTGCACGATATTTAATGCCATCTGATTCAAAAAACTCTCTAGTATTACCGTCAATCCATTTGTCAGGTATAGAATCCCCATGAACGGGTTCCCTAGCTTCTTTTAATATTTTTCTAATTAAATTTTTCATCACCATTTTTTACAAGACCAATACCTAGCTTTCCATTTTGGACCAGGATTATCACAATTATGTCTAGCTCTAAAAGATTTTCTTCTTTCAGGGTCAGATTTTTTAATTCTCATTGTTTTTTCACCTTTACTCTTAGCAGAAGTACCACCATGGCCAAAATTAACCTTAACCACATTACCTTTATCGTTTTTTACGTATACTTTAAATTTCTTAACATCACCTCTAGTGGGTTTATTAAGTTTTACTTTTCTTCCTCTGTATTCTGCTTCGGTTATTGTTTTATTAGTTTTTTTTCTACAAGACCCTTTTTCACCAACTTTAGTGTTTGGGACTCGTTCATAACCATTCCAACAAGGTCCCTTTGCCTCGTTTGTTTTAGGTGAATTATCTTTACCACATTCGTGGCAATTATATAAATCATTAGGTTCAGATTCAGACTCTTTCCAAGACCAACCACAACCAGAACATTCTATAGTTTTATCTTCAGTTCCTCTGATTTCTTGACCATGAGTAAAAAAGTTACAAACTTCTTCAACATCATCTTTAGCTGTTGAGATGTGTTCTGAAGCCCAATCATGTTTTTTTAATATAGAATCCATTTCTTCAGTTGGTTTGTCTAATAACATATCTACATGATGTTTAATTGTTTTTAGATTTTGAAAAAACATATAGTTTTCAACCTCTTCTTTTAGTAATTTTTTAATAATATTTTCCATAATTATTTACCATTTTTA
>Ga0255044_10000024_pt1 | contig 25897 bp, 25 predicted proteins | sample BC1_12_21_MG_FD_183651 | JGI IMG/M metagenome (GOLD analysis project Ga0255044, IMG submission 183651) | Seawater microbial communities from Strait of Georgia, British Columbia, Canada - BC1_12_21 | ecosystem: Environmental > Aquatic > Marine > Strait | place: Canada: British Columbia... | reverse complement strand
ATGGTAACGACATCGAAACTGACAACATAAAGATTGCATTACATCATGGTGCAGTTCATAATGCAAAAACTGACATTGGTTATGAAATATCAAATGAACATGTAACTACTGAATTATTTAATGGTCATGATATGACATTGTTAGGCGATATACATAAACCAGCTCAATTCTTAACAGACACTATTGCATATCCTGGATCATTGATACAACAAAATCATGGAGAAGCATTGGATCATGGAATATTAATTTGGGACGTTAAAACTCAAAAGGCTGATTTTGTAGAAATACATAATGACTATGGATATGTTACCATAGAAACCGATGGGCCTAATATAATTAAGTCGCCACATCGTATGCCCAATAAACCTCGTATCAGAATCAAGTTTAACGAAACTAGTGCGGCTGATATGAAAAAACTTGTTACGACAATACGTAAAAAATATAATGTACAAGACATAACAATACAAAGAACCATTGCAGCAAAACACGAAACAAATGCAAATTCAATTACAATTGGCAATGTCCGAGATGTTGAGTATCAAAATACATTATTAACTGATTTTATTAACGTTAAGTTCCCAACAGCTACTCCAGACGAATTAGACGCAATACGACATATTAACAGATCCATTAATTCAAAATTACCTGCCGTAGAATCTGTAAGGCATATAACATGGCATCCGGTTTCATTTGAATTCGAAAATATGTTTTCATATGGAAAAGGTAATCGAGTTGATTTTAATAAAATGAGTGATGTCTGTGGTTTATTTGCATCAAATACTAGTGGTAAATCATCTTTATTAGACGCAATAACATATACCATATTTGATAAATGTAGTAAAACTAGTAAAGCACATGAAGTATTAAATAATAAACAAAGTTCGTTTAAAGGTACTTTTAAATTTAAAATGAATGATGTGTTATATACTATTGAACGTGTTGGTAATAAAAAGAAAGATAATCATGTTAAAGTAGATGTTAATTTTTATACTGAAACTGAAAACTTAAATGGTGATGAACGTAGTGATACTAATAAAAGTATTCGCCGTTATCTGGGAACATATAATGATTTTATATTAACTGCATTTTCTTTGCAAGCAGATAATAATAACTTTATAGAAAAATCACAACGAGAAAGAAAAGATCTATTATCACAGTTTTTAGATATAACAGTATTTGAACAATTATATCATTTAGCTACTGATGAAATTAAAGAAACGGCTGGTAGATTAAAAGCATTCAAGAAAACAGATTTTGCTGAAACTATTACATCAGCTGACATTGTTATTAAAGATAATAGCAAACTAATAAAAGATACAAATAAAAAAGAATCAACAAATCAGGATTTAAGAAATAAACTACAAGAAGATATATTGCAATTAATAGAAACTAAACAACCTACTAGTTATGAAGGCGATGATATTAGTATATTACAAGAAACAGAAACTGATTTAATAGATAAAATAGAAACATTACAAACAACAATTGACGAAACTGAACAAATAATAACAAAATATCAAGACAAAATTGATAATATATCTGAAACAGTTAAAACACAAAATTATAATGTACAAGACTTAAAAGATAAAGTTCAGCAATTAACAGACACTGAATTCCAATTGGATAATTTACAGGATGATCTGAAAAAACAACAAAGGATTGTAAATGATAAGCAAACAAAAATTGAACATCTCGAAACACACGAATATGATCCAGATTGTAAATACTGTGTCTCTAACGTTTTTGTGCAAGACGCAATACAAGCAAAGAACGAGATTAATCAAGATAGAGAAATATTAAATAATATTCAGAATAATATTGATGCAAAAAATACAATAATAGACAAGTTAACTGTAGCTAAAACTGATCTTACAAATTATAATAATTCGATTGATAATATTGAGTTATATAAAAATAAAATAGAACTACATGAACTACAACTTCAAATTCATGAAAATGATCTTCAAACAAAAGAATCAGAATTAGAAAATAACATAGAACGACAAGAGCTATTTAAACGTAATGAGTCTGCTATACAACATAATATTGAAATAGATAATAAAATTACTACATGTAAGTCTGAAATTGACAATATAACAAAAAAGATTAAAAAATTACAAGATCAGATAAAAACGAATCATGGAGAAATTGAGGTAGCTAAAACAAAAAGAAAAACTGCATTAGAACAATTAGAAATATACCGACAATTAGAAATTGAATATAAAGCATATGAATACTATTTGAAATCTGTAAAACGTGATGGTATTCCATATGACTTAATATCCAAAGCAATACCAAAAATTGAAACTGAAATAAATAATGTTTTAAATCAAGTAGTTGATTTTAATATGGTTATGAATACTGATGGTAAAAATATTAACGGATATATTATATATGATGAAGATAACTATTGGCCATTAGAATTAACGAGTGGTATGGAGCGATTTATATCTAGTTTAGCAATTAGAATTGCACTTATCAATGTGTCTGCATTACCTAGACCTAATTTTATTGCAATCGATGAAGGTTGGGGAAGTTTAGATGCCGATCATATTGCATCAGTTGCAAATCTATTTGATTATTTTAGAACTAAATTTGATTTTTCAATTATTATATCACACGTTGATACTATGCGTGATATGGTAGACAACCTAATTGAAGTAAACAAAACTGACGGATATAGCCAGATTCTACACATTTGATATTTATATATAAAGTGTAAATTATCAATGGAACGTAAAGAAGCTGTATATCAAGGTTTAGAATTTATACCGGTTTTGTATGAAGATAAATCATTAACATCTCCAGAATACTTTCAAATATCAGAATTTCCAAATAGATTAACTGCTGGTAAAAATTTATTTAAATTACGAGGCCATCCAACTAATTTAAGAACCGGTGGTTCATTAGGGTTTGAAGTTTTAGATTATAACGGTGATCCTATATATTCTGAAGTTGTTGATTATATTGATGAAGATAAGAGTCGTGTTATTGCAATTTATATTTATGAAGATACCTCCCCTGGTGATTGTACCATTACATTAGTAGCTGATGCTGCCACCATAGAAAATAATCCAACACCACCGGATTGGCAAAACAAAGTCAATGTTAGATGGTCACGTACCGTACCAGTTAATCCGATGGTTGCTAATGTTTCTGAAATTATATTTGACCGATTACCAACAGTTATCGTTAAAGAGCAAATTGGAGTGCAGTTGGATAGACAATATGCAACAACACAATTTCCAACATATAATACCGGACAAGTAAGATTCTTTTCACTGAATAATCAACCAGCAATAGAATTAATTGGTGGAGAATTAGAGTCTGATATGCAAAACGGAACACTTACAGTTTCAACACCAACAAATCCAACCCCTACACCAGCGTATCCGATTAGTACAACGGCATATACATCAACAATAAAAAAGATATTAACTCCGACTACAGCATTGTTAGATCAAGAATATACAGTGTATAGTAGCCAAAGTATTTTTCCGCATACATATAATTCATTTGATGCATCTGCATATTCTATATCATATGAAGCAACTCCAACATATGTTGAAACTGAAAATTCACAATCCTTTGCATATATTCAAATAGAAGGTTTAGAACCAGCAACTGGTGACATTAGTCGCACAAAAATATATACTAATAATAAAGGAACTGTAGGAACATGGGATCTTATTAATGATGTTGAATTAGAAGAAACAGAAATATTTGTGCCTAGCACATCATCTCTATTACCAGACGTTAGTATAGGAACATTTGTAACACAGAGCACGATTGACACATATTGGGAAGGTCATTCATATCAAGGCAATATAGAAAGCACCGCTCCAACATTAACATGGACAACAGCATCATTGGGTAGAGCCGTATTAATAGATAGTGCTACTGATATAACAGCAAATAACAGTGTTTTAACATTTCAAACACAAAATGCATATAATGGAGTATTTATTGCAACTAGTTCATATAAGGTAACATTTGATGCATTAGGAACACGTAGTAGTGTTAGCAATAACAATGATCCGGTTATTAGTGTTTATATGTCCGGTAGTGCATTTGATTTTGATACGACAGATTTATTTAATCAGGAATTACCAGTAACATTGGGTAAACGAATTGGAGAACTACGAGTAACTGCAGATTCACAAAGATTTGATGATGTTGTGTTTAATTTTGAAACTGATAATGCTGGCCATGGTGCATTAATATTTGTAGTAGAATCTGGCAAATGGCAAATATCGGATGTAAAAACAACAACAGATAATGATGTTGGTTATACTCCTAATTATACTAGAATCAAAACATTTGTAGAAACAACACATAAAATAGACAATCAGATATCATTTAAGGTAGAATATTATAATGTTGATGGTGTTGCAAGTAATCATGTAACATATGTGTATGACAAAGATTGGGAAGGTGGTAATAGATATGTTGATGGTGATTTTTCAATGCTTACTGGATCTTTATATGTGGCAAATTCACTCAATAGTGGAGTAGCAATAACAGGTGATACTAGTACTGGATTTATTAGATCATTGGGATATCAAGGATTTGATTCTGGGGATCCTGGATTTTTGCTTTGGAGCGGATCTGCATTATCAGGACAAACATCTAAAGGTAGTCCATATAGTGGTGTTGGTTTAGAGTTATATGCTAATGATGATAACTATTTTCGATATTCTACTAGTACTAGTGAGTTAGATATTCACACAAAAACGTTTTTCCTAGGAGACCCAGCAACCCAATTTATATCCGGTTCTAGCGGAAACTTAGAAATATCTTCGAGTGGATTTCATTTACAAGCAAATGGTGATGTAACTGCATCATCATTTATTGCAAAAAACGGAGATACTGTATTATTTGATTCAAATTCTGAATATCTTGATGGATTAAATGTAGGAAGAGTACTTTACTTTGATAGAGATGAATTTACACATACTGGAAATATCGGCTCATCCGGAGGAACGCCTGTAACTGCGTCTGTATTTGAAACGTTTATATTGCCTGGCGAAACGAATATACAACTTTCTGCCATGGTGTTTTATAATCATACTGGTACCGGTACCAAATCGTTACGATTTGCACCATATATACAATCAGCCAGTTATACATCGTCAATATCAGATGGATCTGGTGCAAATTACGATTCATGGAGTACTCCAGATTTATTGAAATTCCCGCCAACTATAATGTCAAGTATAACAGCTGGTACAGAAGCATCATCAGGAGTAACATTAGAACTAGTTGGTGGTAGTACATTAAGTGATTATCAAGGACATTATGTTAGACTATATATATTAGTCGATGTTCTTGGCACTGGCCATGCGTCTGCTGTATTCAAAGCTAAAAATTTTGTGTATAGAAGTAGTCGTGTAGTAGGAGGATCGATAAGTGCACCAACAGCACCAGTTGCCCCAGCACCAGCATAGAATTAAACTAACAAATATTTATATAAAATGAATAAAACTATAGTACTTTTTCCAGGAGGGTTCAAACCATTAACCGGAGCCCATTTAGCATTAGCAAATCGTTATGCTCAATCTTCTAATGTAGAACGGGTAATAATGTTGATTGGACCAAAAGAACGAGACGGTGTTAGCAGACAAGATACTGCCGAAATCTTCAATCTAATTAATAATAATCCAAAAATTGTGATGCAACCCACCGATTACAATTCTCCAATTATGGCTGCGTATGAGTATTTATTTGCATTACCAGAAACAGACAACGGAACATATGCCATGGCTGCATCTAAAAAAGGCGATGACTATGCTCGTACCATGAGTTTTGGAAGCAACGTGGAAAAATATAAAACAGTTGGTGATAAAGGCGGCAGAAAAATGCCTGCAGGTATCAAAGTTAATCCACTCGAAATTGATGTAGATCCATTAGCATACGCAGACGGAACACCTATTTCTGCTAGCACAGTAAGAAAAGCAATTGCAGAAAAAGATTATGAAACATTTGCAGCATCATATCCAGGTACTAAAGAAGCAATCGTTAAAAATATTTGGCAAATGTTAACTGGAGTACAAGAATCAGTATTTAGTAAGACTTGGTGGAGACAACAATTATCTGAAGATATAGATGAAGTGATTGAAGGATATCAAACTCCTAAAATGGCTAAAGCTCATGACAAAAAAATAAAGAAATTAAAAAAGTTTCTGGATAAGAGTAGAGGAAAAGAATTTGTTTATGACTTTAATAATTTTAGTAAAACGGTATTTGGTGCTCCTATAAAAGAATCTTTAATAACTGAAGGTGGTGCTGGAGGTCATATGAATCATCCATATGATGCGTATGGTTTAACTTTCAATGATATGAAAGAAATTGTTTCTAGAGCATTAGAAGGACGTTTAGACATAGAACAAGAAGTAACAGAAAAGACTGATGGTCAGAATATTCAAGTAACATGGAAAAATGGAGAACCTGGATTTGCTCGTGGGGTGAAAACAATTAGAAACCCAATGACAACATCAGAAATTATTGCTAGCTTCGAAGAAAAATATCAGAAAATAGTTGATGAAAGTGGTGTAGATGCCGCAGAAGGATATAAATCGGTAGTAGAAGCATATACCGAAACAGCTGCAGACTTAACAAGTGCTTTAAGTAAATTATCACCACGCACATTGCAGTCTATATTTAAAAACGGCCGGGTTTTTGCTAACATGGAAATTATTTACCCAGCTACTAAAAATATTATTGCATATGAAACTGCAGTATTACAATTTCATAATTTAGTAGAATATGATGAATCAGGAAAAGTTGTGCAGACAGACTTAGCTGGTGGTACTACATTACAAAAAGTAATTCAAGATGCAAATGCACATTTACAAAAGACATTTTCATTTATACCTCCTAATAAAATGAAGCTAGGACAAATTGAAGATTTCGAAGATAAACAAAATGCATTCTTTGCTGAAATTGATAGTTTACGAAATCAATTCGGACTAAAAGAAACAGATACCGTTTCTGAATATCATAAAGCATGGTGGAAAAATATAATACAAGAAAAGGCAGATCAACTAGGATATGATATAACCGATGAAATAATAGAGTTATTAACATACCGATGGGCATTTGGAGATAAATCTACTAGTATTACTAAAATTAAAAAATTGGTTGACAACGATCAATTTGCTGAGTGGGTTTCTGCATTTGATAAAAAAGATTTTAAATTATATCGTAAACAAAATATACAACCATTTGAATCTATATTTTTGAGACTCGGAGCTGTTGTATTAAAAAACATTAAAAACTATCTTGCAGCAAATCCAAATGCAGCAGTTCAAGATATAAAACGAAGTATAGCAAACTTAACTAAACAATTACAAACATCAGATAATATTGAAACTATTAACAAATTAGAAACTGAGCTTAAGAAAATAGAACAAATTGGAGGCTTCGATACTATAGTTCCAATTGAAGGCATAGTATTCACATACGGAGGTAACACGTATAAACTAACAGGCTCATTTGCTCCAGTTAATCAGATACTAGGAGTGTTAAAATACGCAAGGTAATATTTATATTAAATAAACGGATAACACAATGGCAGAAAAACATAAAACAAAGTATAAATCACCAAAAGATTTAGAAAAATCAACAAAACCAAATACTCGTAAAGATATTAAAGATTATACCGGTGAGGAAGCTCATGGCATGGTTCCTAACTTATCAAAAGGAGTACAGCCATTAGTAGTAAGAAAATATGCTACTGATGTTTTAGATGACGTTGAAAATATGGTTCCTAAAATTGTAGACCACATTTATAAAAAAGTTGAAGAAGGAGAATATTCTCCAGAACATGCTCGAAAAGTATTTGAAAAAATGCAATTAGCAGGAACTGAAGAATATATTAAAAAATTAGAACGAATCGATCATGTAGCTATTACTAACTCATTAGTAAAACCAGAAAATGAAGAAACTCTTAAAGAGTCAATATCAAAATTATCTGAAGAGCAAAAAGAGCAAGTAATTAGAAAATATGTTAGAAATAAAATTGCTAAAATATTAAGAGAAAATTATGTATTCGAACAGGAAGACACAACAGATATAGATACACCAGAGCCGGCAGATGTAGACGTTGATACTCCAGATACAGAGGCAGGCGTTGATACTCCAGATACAGAGGCAGACGTAGATGTACCAGAAACAGAAGTAGAAGCAGATGCAGAAGCAGCAGTTGACTCTGATACATCATCACCAGCACCAACATCATTTTCGGGAGGCGGCGGTTCTAGTTCACCTAGTCCATCACCAACCCCAACATCAACTGATACTGCTGAAACTACATCTGATACATCATCCACTGAAACATTTAATAAAATGAAAGCATCAATTGATTCATTTGTAGCCGATATAAAATCAAAATTAGTAAACGCTACTCCAATTGAAGTTGCACCAGAAGTTGTACAACCAATTAAAGATTTAATGAAAGGTATGACTGCAAAAAAGTCTAAAGAATTTAAAAAAGCAATCGCAACAGCAATGAGAAATGCAGATATTAAATTACCATCTCCATCTCCATCAGACGATTATACTGAAAATTAAACATAAAAGGTTATGGCAAAAACAAACAAGTTACAAAACATCAAAGCCGTTCAACAAATGATTGACGGTACTCACAAATTCCAAACAAAAAAAACTGTTGGATTTAGTGATGCTGAGGCAACGAAAAAAAGAAATGAACATCATGAAATTGGAGATATCTGGGAAGATGTTGATGCTAATGGTAATATTACCATTATAGAACAATTTGATGGATTCAGAACAAGAAAACCAAAAAATTCAGAAGTACTTAGTGAAGTTCGAGAAGAATTAAGATCATATGCTAAATGTCCAAAAGAGACATGTACTTGTGATCCTAACTATTATCTTAATCAAAAAATGAGAGCAATCCACGGAATGTGTTTTGACTGTGTTATTGATATGGAGCATGAACTTAAGAAAACGGGTAAATTTGAAGAATATGCTAATAAAAAAATAGAAGCTAATGCATTAGCATGGTTAAAGAAAGCAGAACAAGATGTTGATATGTTAAGAGAGGCATATACTAAAGCATCTAAACTAGTTATTAACAGTGAAGGAGAAACTGAAACATGGGCTGCACAAATGACACCAGAAGAATTCGAAGAAAAAATCACAAAAGGATTTGAGTCATATAAAATAGACTTTTTAAATAAATTAAAAAAAACAGTTACAGGAGAAACAAAATGAAAATTTGGAACACTATTAAATCATATAGTAAATGGATCATTGGTGGAATTATAGGATTATTAGCTCTAATTGCAGCAATTGGAAAATTACGTAATCGAAAAACAGTAGAAAAAATACAAGAAAAGATTGACGATAATACAAAAAAAATTGAACGTGTTAAAGGTAAAGAAGATCAAGTTAAAACACAAAAACGACAAGTAAAAAAAGAATTGACAGAATTAAAAGAAACTGTTAAAAAAACAAAAGCTACTAAAACAGCAAAACGTCGTCCTGGTCGTCCAAAGAAAACCACAGCACAAGCAAAACATAATATTGTTTCAAAAACTAAGAGAAAACGATGAAACAATTAATACTGATACTATTATTTCCAATAGTTGGGTTTGGTCAAACAGTAGTTGACACATGTTTTACAGAACAACAAATACATGATATATCAGAAACTTTAGATGATTTATATTATAAAGATTCAGTTAATAATCAACTAATAAATCAACAAACAGCTGTTATAGATAAACAAGATGAACTAATTAAATTAGATTCATTACAATTGGTATATAAACAGCAACAAATTGATTTATTAGAAACTAACATAAATTTATATATCGAACAACAAAAAAAGTTACAGCCTAAATGGTATAATAATAAAGTTGTTTGGTTCGGTGCCGGCATTCTCACAACAATACTAACTGGCAAATTTATTGTAGGAGTAATTCAATAATGTCACAGCCTAGCATAAAACAAATAATACAGCAACAATATCAAATGTGTGCTGCAGATCCAGTATTTTTTATGCGGCAATATTGTTATATACAACATCCTAAACGCGGAAAAATTAAATTTAATTTATATCCGTTTCAGGAAGATTCATTAACCAATTTACAAAACAATAGATACAGTGTTATTCTAAAATCTAGGCAGTTAGGTATATCAACTCTATCTGCTGGATTTGCACTATGGAGCATGTTATTTCAAGAAGACTTCAACGTGTTAGTTATTGCAACTACACAAGAAGTAGCAAAAAATCTTGTAACTAAAGTTAGGGTAATGCATGACAATTTACCTAGTTGGCTAAAAGGAACTATTGAAGCTGACAATAAATTATCGTTAAAATTTAAAAACGGATCACAAATAAAAGCAGTTTCTTCTGCGACAACGGGCGCACGTTCAGAAGCGTTATCACTATTAATAATAGATGAAGCTGCGTTTATTCGAAATATTGAAGAAATATGGATAGCATCTCAAGCAACACTATCAACTGGTGGTGGGGCTATTGTATTATCTACTCCTAATGGTATAGGTAACTGGTTTCATAAAACATGGGTTGATGGAGAAACAAATCCACAAACAGAATGGAACAATATAAAGTTACATTGGACGGTACATCCAGATCGTGATCAAGAATGGAGAGATAGACAAACACAATTATTAGGAGAACGTGGAGCAGCTCAAGAGTGTGATTGTGATTTTGTTAGTTCAGGACACACTGTAATTGATGGTAATATATTAGCCGAATATGAATCTACATGCACTGATCCTATAGAAAAGCGAGGACATGATCATGGTTATTGGGTTTGGGAATATCCTGACTACTCAAAAAATTATATGGTAATTGCAGATGTCGCTCGTGGTGATAGTGCCGACTGGTCCACGTTTCATGTAATTGAAGTAGAAACAATAACTCAAGTAGCTGAATATAAAGGTAAATTGCCTCCAAAAGATTTTGGAAACATGTTAGTTACAGTTGCTACCGAATGGAATAACGCATTACTGGCAATTGAAAATGCTAATATAGGTTGGGCTGCAATTCAACCAGCACTAGATAGAAATTACGAAAATTTATTTTACACATATAAAGATGATGGTTATGTCGATGTAGATGTCCAACTACAAAAAGGATATGATATGAAAGACAAATCAAAAATGGTACCTGGTGTATCTACTACTAGTAGAACACGGCCATTAATGATATCAGCATTAGAAATGTATATGCGAGAAAAAACTCCAATAATACGGAGTAAGCGGCTCATACAAGAACTATTTGTCTTTCATTGGTTAAATGGGAAAGCTCAAGCACAGAGCGGTTATAATGATGATTTAACTATGGCATTTTGTATCGGGTTATGGTTGCGTGACACATCATTAAAATTACGACAACAAGGAATTGATCTAAACAAGCGAGCATTATCACAATTTCAAAAAACAGATAGTGTTATTTATACAGGTAAAAATAAACCTAGAGACTCCGGTTGGGATTGGAATAATGGTAAATCTGACGAAGGATTAACTTGGTTATTGTAAAAATTGCTTGGATCTTAAAGTACTTATATTTATAATAAAAGAAAATACCATATGGCTTCTTTAAGAAAACGGCTAAGAAATCTATTCAGTACAAATATAATTGTAAAGAATGTTGGAAACAACAAACTACGTGTACTTGATACTAATAGATTACAATCAGACGGAAATTTAGCAAAGAGTAAAATTTCTGATAGATATACAAGATTACATGGTGCTAATCGACATAAGATTGGCGGAATGAATGGTGGATATGATTCTAATTATTATATGCATCAAAATCGTATGCAGTTATATACTGATTACGAAATGATGGATAAAGATCCAATTATCCATTCAGCATTAGACATATATTCAGATGAGTCTACATTAGAAGATCAATTTGGTGATATATTAACTATTAAAACTAATGATAGTAAAATACAAAAAATACTTTATAATCTATTCTATGATATATTGAATATCGATTTCAATATGTGGTCATGGATTCGTAACGTAACAAAGTATGGCGATTTCTTTTTAAAATTGGATATTGCTGATGAGTTAGGAGTAATTAATGCTAGACCACTTTCTAGTTATGAGATTGAACGATATGAAGAATATAATAGTGATACTGGCGAATATGAAATAAAATTTAAACACTTATCAACTCACGAAGAGTGGTATGATGTTTTTGAGATCGCTCACTTTAGATTATTATCTGATTCGAATTTCTTACCATATGGTCGTTCAATGCTAGAAGGAGCGAGACAAGAATTCCAGAAATTAACAATGTTAGAAGATGCAATGCTTATTCACAGAATAATGCGAGCTCCGGAAAAACGTATTTTTAAAGTTGACATTGGAAATATTCCTCCAAATGAAGTAGACACATTTATGCAACAAATCATCGATAAGATGAAAAAAATACCACATGTAGATCAAAATACCGGAAATTATAATCTTAAGTTTAATCTTAATAATATGCTTGAAGATTATTTTTTACCAGTACGTGGAGGACAGTCGTCAACACAAATAGATACATTACCAGGTATGACTTGGACTGGTACTGAAGATATCGAATATGTAAAAAATAAAATGATGGCTGCTTTAAAAATACCTAAACCATTCTTAGGTTATGGTGAAGGGGTTGAAGGAAAAACTACATTAGCGTCGATGGATATTCGATTTGCTAGAACAATTGAACGAATTCAAAAAATTATAACATCTGAACTTTATAAAATTGCAATCGTACATTTAGCATCACAAGGATATGAAGGTGAAGACTTAATTAATTTTGACTTAGCATTAACATCTCCGTCTATTATATATGATCAGCAAAAAGTTGCATTAATGAATGAAAAAATACAACTTGCTAATACAATGAAAGATAGTAAATTAGTATCAGATAAATACATATATGAATACATATTTAACATGTCCGAAGAACAATGGTTACAAGAAAGAACCAATGTTATTGAAGATTTAAAATTACGTTTCCGTCAAAATCAAATTGAACAAGAAGGCAATGATCCAACTATAACAGGTACATCATATGGAACACCACACGACTTAGCGTCAATGCATATGAGCTCCAACGATGTTGAGGAAAAAGATAAAGGCGGACGACCTAAAGAAGGAATTAAATCAGGCCAACACGCCAATGAATTTGGATGGGATCCGACTGGCAAGAAAACGTTGGATCAGGCATTTAATATAAAAAATCAAACAAATGCATTTCAGCCAGATGTACGTCAACGAAAACTATCAATGACATCTGAACAAAAGAATGTTTTAAATTATTTTAAGAATCAAAAAAGACAAAAAATTATAACAGAAACACTGAATCCTGAAACAAAAGACACAGATTCAGGAACAATGTTAGATGAAAACAATATTTTATAAATTTGTCTATATTTATTAATAAATAAAACTACTGGCACCAGTATGAAAAAATTAAAACATTCGAAATATAAAAACACCGGCATCTTGTTTGAGATGCTTGTAAGGAAACTTACATCAGAAACAATGTCATCTGATAAAACAGTAACAATTGATATTATTAAAAAATATTTCGGTAAAAATACAGAACTATCAAAAGAACTTAATTTATATAATTCACTAATTAAAGAACAACATAAATCTGAAGCAAGAGCATTAGAATTTATGCGAACTATTAGAGAATCATATAGCCGACTCAACCAGAGCGCATTAAAAAGACAACGATATAATCTAGTTAAAGAAATATCTGAAAATTTTATATTTGAGCGTGTTTCTAAAATACATATTAATAATTACAAAGCATTAGCATCAATATACATGTTGTTTGAATATAAAGATTCTGATAATCCTAAAAAATTAATGGAATGTAAAAATGCTGTATTAGAGCACACATTAATAGAACGAAAATCAGAAACACAAAAAGATATTGTTATTGAAGAATTCTCTAAACAAGAAAAAGATATACGTCTATTAACATATAAGTTAATGATTGATAAATTTAACGAAAAATATTCAGGATTGTCAGAATCTCAGAAACAATTGTTAAATAAATATATTACTAATGTTAATGATACTGAAGCATTAAAAGAATATATATCCGAAGTAATACCATCATTAAAAAATAAATTAGCAGAACATTCTAAACACATAACAGACAAAGTAACACAAATTAAGGTCAAACGACTCTCAGAGATGCTTTGTAATGTTGAAACTATGAAACGGTTAAACGAGTCCCATATTGTATCATTAATGCGTTATATGGACTTAATTGACGAATTAAATAGGATACAATAATGAAATCATTTTTAAAACAAATAGAAGAAAGCTTTCAGTCATTAGAAGAAAAAGAAAAAAGATGGCAAGACAATGATGGTGATGGAAAATGGTATGAGCCTGGCGTTGATGTGAAAGCAGAATCAAAAGGTAAATATGATGATGGTGATGGTAAAGATGAAAAATGCGATCACGTACCGTGCAATGAAGATATTTCAATTTGTGAAATTTGTGGAGAATCATTAATTAACGAAGAAGAAATAGATGAAGCATCTACTTCTGCAGGAGCTGGGGCATATATGACGCCTAACGCATTTGGTAACGCTGATGATACCACTGTTGAAGCATTAGGATATAAAAGAGTCCAGGAAGCAATGGATAATAAATATGAGCGTCTTATCGAAGGCTATAAAACATTTGCATTGAGTGATCCTAAAATGAGTCCTGCTAAAAAAGTAAATGCATCTATTAAAAATGTAGCTAAACAATTGAAAGAAATTGAAGAAACTATTAAATATACTAGTCGATTAAAAACAGAATCAGGAATATCACATTCTGGATTTGGTCCTAGTACTAGCAAGGCACTAGGAAAAATATCAGAGCGATTAATTAAAATATCAGAGCGAGTTAGATCATTAGGAGAATAAAATGTCAAAATTAATATTACAAGACTTCATGCAATTTAAACCAGTTGGTTCACTTAATGAATCAAACGGAGCAAAATACGGCATACCAGGAGGATTCGTAGTACAAGGCGTTTTACAGAGAGCTGGTGCTAAAAATCAAAACGGCAGAGTATATCCTAAAAATATTTTAATGCGAGAATGTCAACGATATCAACGTGAGTATATAGATCAGAATAGAGCATTAGGTGAACTAGATCATCCAGAATCTAGCGTTGTGAATTTAAATAATGTATCTCATAATGTTTTAAAAATATGGTGGGATGGTGATGATCTAAAAGGAACCGTTCAAGTATTAGATACGCCATCTGGTAAAATATTAAAGTCATTATTTAAAGAAGGCATCACATTAGGTATTTCTAGTAGAGGATTAGGTAGTGTAAAAGAACTTAGAAATGAAGGCGTAGTAGAAGTGCAGGATGACTTTGAATTGATTTGTTGGGACTTTGTCTCAAATCCATCTACCCATGGAGCATTTATGGGAGTAATGAAAGAATCAGTTGAGAAAGGTATAACTAATAAATATAAAACGGTTAATGACATAATCACATCAATATTATGTGAAGATGGTAAATGTAGGATATAAAATGAAATTTGAAAATAAAAATTTAACAGCGTTGCGTGATCTATTAAATGAAGACAAACAAACAGTGTTTAGTGAAGGACCTGCACCATTAACTAATGAACAAAAACGGCAATTTGCAGAAGCAGTAAAAACATTTTCGCAGATGGGTGAGTCTGTATATAGCAATGGTAAATTAAAAGAGATTGTAGAACGTATCTCTAGTATAGTTGAAACTGCTTCACAACTTGTTACTGAAAAAGAAGATTTAGTTGACAAAGTATCTGCTAGTAGACACATGAAAGAAGTATCTGGAGCACTTAAGGCATTTCAATCATCTGCAAATGAAGTAATGATTCACGAACGTAGAATGGAAGCTGCATTTGAAGATATAGCTCAAGGTATTCAGAAATATTTTGAAGTAGGATAATTTGGAGATTTAACTAATTATTTATATAATATAAGAGAATGATAATGAGTAAGTTTAAAAACATATATAAAGAGTTTTTTGGTTTAAAAGAACAAGCAGTAAAATTTACAGCCGATGATGCAGAAAATGCTGAAAAGGTAGCATCTGCAGTATCTGATATAGCTGATGATTTAAAAACGTTAAATGCAAATAATAATCCTTTATTAGACGAAGCTCAACTAGTAAACAACTTAACAGACTATGCAGGACATGTTATATATCAATTACGTGATCCACAAGAAGCTAACGCAGTTGCAAAGGACATACAACGTTGGACCACCAAAAAAGGCTTTACTATTATATCACATGAAAAGTCAAAATCTGGTCGCACTGGATATTTTTATTTTAGATTAGGAGAAGATCCGGGAACAGAATCACAAAAGATTCAAGGCTACTTTGCTCAATTACCAGAACTTTTAAAGTTTGCGTTTAAAGCACCTAAGAGTAAAGAGTCTAAAAAAATGAAACAAAGAAAATTTTAAAACAAGTTATATGAGTAGAAACCAAAAGTACCACAACAGTATAGTACCAGGAAACGCAAATGCAGTTGCCGTAACCGGAAAATCAGATCATGATCTGTCATTTGCTTTAAAGAATTTTAAACGCAAAGTAAAGAATTCTGGAATATTAGAACATATTAAAGAAAATCGCACATTTACTAAACCTAGTGTAAAACACCGAACAAAACTAATTAAAGCAAAGTATATCCAGAAAATTAAAGATATGCATCGAGACGATTAATCATATTATATTATATATTATAAGGTCCTAGCAGAAATGTTAGGACTTTTTTACTGTTTTTTAAGTAGCCTTATATTTATTAAGGAAATACGCTATCTCTATATAGTGTCTATAAAAAACAAATTCTATTAAGATTTCAAATAATCTTATTTCCAAAAAACAAATTTAAGGAGAAAACAAATGGCAAAATCAGATTTGCTAAAAGAAGCGATTGCTGACGCAAAGGCGGTTAAAGAAACTGCATTAGCTAATGCGAAGATTGCTCTTCAAGAAGCGTTTCAACCTAGAATCAAAAGCATGCTCGAAAACGAACTAATGAATGAATTAGAAGATGAAGACATGGTAGATGGCGAAGAGGTAGAAATGGGTATGGATGACATGGATATGGATTCAGACATGGCTGACGAAACTCCAGATATGGTTGGTGTTGCTGTCGATTTAGACAATGACGGTGATTATGATCTAGAGGGTGAAATTGGTATGGATGATGAAGAAGAAATGGAAGATATGCTCCCAGCAGAAACAGACGACGTGTCACCAGAAATGGATATGACTGACGATATGGCTGATATGGGAGATGACGACATGGATCTAGAAGAAATCATTAGAGAACTAGAAGAAGATTTAAATTCAGATGCAGCAGCTGCAGGTATCGACGAAAAAGACGTTGAAGCAGGTATGTACGAAGGTATGTATGAAGAAGAAGACGTTGAAGAAGGTATGTATGAATCTAATAATTCAATTGACGAACTCATTGAAGCAATCTTAGCAGAAGAAGAAGCAAAAGAAAATGAAGAAGTAATTGGTGAAATGGCTGATTCTAAAGATGAGGCAAAAGATGAAGAAATGAAAAAAGAGCTTGAAGAAGCTTATAAAACAGTAGAACATCTTAAATCAGTTATTAATGAAGTTAATCTTTTAAATGCAAAACTTCTTTACACAAACAAATTGTTCCGAAATTTTGAGTTGAGCGAATCACAAAAAATGAAAGTGATCGAAAACTTTGACAGAGCAGCTAATACAAGAGAAGCAAAACTAGTATTTAGTACTTTAGCAGAATCATTCCAAACGCCGAAGGCAGGAAAGAAAATTGTTAAAGAATCAAAATCAATGGCATCTCGTCCAGTAGCTACTACTGCTCCAAGTAAAAAAACAACTCAGGTATTAACTGAAGGCTTTGCACAAGCCAACCGTTGGAAGAAACTAGCGGGTTTAAAGTAAATTAATTTTAAAAAAGAAAAAGGAAAAGAAAAATGAGTCTTAATTCATTATTACAAAGTCCTGACGCTTCTCAAAGAACTGCTGTGAAAGCACACATTTCTAAATGGGAAAGAACGGGTCTATTAGAAGGTCTTAAATCAGAGACAGAAAAAGCCGGAATGGCTACATTGCTTGAAAACCAAGCAAGACAATTAGTAAAAGAATCATCTGCTACAGGTACGGCAGCAGGTTCTGAGGAATGGGCAGGAGTTGCTCTTCCATTGGTACGAAGAATCTTTGCTGAATTTGCAGCAAAAGAATTTGTATCTGTTCAACCAATGAACTTGCCATCAGGTCTAGTATTTTACTTAGACTTTAAATATGGTACAGCTCGTCCAGGATTTGACGATGATAACGCAGAAGGCGCTGGACATCCATTTGGTTCTCCAGAAGCTGACGATTCAATGTTTGGTGTAACTAATACATCAGGTGATCCTTCAGGTGGTCTTTATGGTGCTGGTCGTTTTGGATATTCTATTCCAAACGTATTAGCTTCCGACGTAACTGCGACTACTGGTTCTGGTGCTGCAGCAGCAGCTGCATCTAGTGCATCATTAAACTTTGATTCACTTTACACTAAAAATTCTGATCAATATTTTGTATTAGAAGTTAATGTACCTACTGACGCTGATCCATTAGCTGTTAGATCATTTACATTGGCATCTGGTTCTGGTCAAACAGAAATAGTTCCAGTACAAGCATTCTCAACTATTGATGCTAACTTTACTGCATCATTTGTTGTAACCGCTTCATTAGCTGAGCCGATTCAAGCAGCAATTGGTGCTAGTAATTTAGATCTTAACTATAGCAAAGCTCCAACCGATATTACAAGAGGTGACTTTGAAGATGCAAATCCGTTTAAAGGATCTGGTGCAGGTACTGGTATCGATGATGGTACAGATATTGACATTCCAGAAGTTAACTTGGAACTTCAGTCTGAGCCAATCGTTGCTAAGACAAGAAAACTAAAAGCTGTTTGGACTCCTGAGTTTGCTCAAGATCTTAACGCTTACCACTCAATCGATGCTGAAGCAGAATTGACTTCAATGTTGTCTGAGTATGTATCAATGGAAATTGATTTAGAGATTCTTGATATGTTGATTTCTTCTGCTCCGACTACTGAGTATTGGTCAGCAGTAAACAACGAGTTCTGGAACGGTACATCATTCGACGCTGCAGCTTCAGTTGGCGCTGGTGGGTTCTATAACACTCAAGGCGGATGGTTCCAAACTCTTGGTACTAAACTGCAAAAAGTTTCAAATAAAATTCATCAGAAAACATTGCGTGGTGGTGCTAACTTCTTAGTAACATCTCCAGCAGTGGCAACTATCCTAGAATCTATTCCTGGATTTGCTGCAGACACAGATGGAAATAAAATGGAATTTGCAGCTGGTGTACAAAAGATTGGTGCAATCAATAACCGTTACACAGTTTACAAAAACCCATACATGAAAGAGAATGTAATCCTAATGGGATTCAGAGGAGCACAATTCCTTGAGACTGGAGCAGTTTTCTCTCCATACGTACCTCTTATCATGACTCCATTGGTATACGATCCGGTAAACTTCACTCCACGTAAAGGTGTTATGACACGTTACGCGAAGAAAGTAGTTCGTCCAGAATTCTACGGAAAAGTATATGTCAAAGGATTAGAGACTCTTTAGTATTTAAATAGTTAAACACTTTTTGATTTAAAGAATTAATAATTGAGTTTAAAGGGGGTGGCTTCGGTCATCCCCTTTTTTACTGTTTTTGATATTTATATAAAAAAGAAATAATATGGCAGTTCCAAGAATAAAATACGAAATGTTTGCTGATATTCGATATGAAGGTAGGCTAGTAGATGTATTAGACCGTATACGAGCTATACGTTTAGTTTTAATGGTACATATAGAAAAAGACTTAGGACCAAAAAAAGAATTAATTAAAATTAAAATTCTAAGTCCATATCCCCCAAAACAAACATTTGACGCAATTCGACAAATTTGTTTAGGCAAGATAGAAACATTAACAGATCTATCTTACAGACAATCAACACTTACAAAATTAAGTTAATAAAGGTTATAAAAATGCCAACATCAAATCGGGTCAAAACCCCTCCAAAAAATAGTATTAAATTTTCTATAACATTATCAGAAGAACAGAAAATTGCAAAATCAAAAATATTAGAAACACCATTTAATTTTATATTAGGTAAAGCTGGTAGTGGTAAAACATTATTAGCAGTACAAGTAGCACTAGACAAATATTTTAAACGTGAAATAGATAAAATTATAATTACTCGACCAACAGTGTCAACAGAAGATAATGGATTTTTACCAGGTTCATTAGAAGAAAAAATGAGCGAATGGCTAGTTCCAATCAGAAGTAATATGCGAAAAGTATATAATAAACCTGAGCTATTAGAAAAAATGGAAAAGGAAGAAAATATCGAATTGGTTTCTTTAGCACACTTTAGAGGACGTACTTTTGATAATTCTATATGTATTGTAGATGAGTTTCAAAACTTAACTAAACAACAATTACAAATGGTATTGAGTAGATTAGGAAAAGGATCTACTATGATATTATGCGGTGATAGATATCAAATTGATTTAAAATTTAAAAATGATTCTGCAATACACGATGTTCCAAAAATTAAAGAATCTCGTTATGTAAATGAAACTATTTTAACAGATAACCATCGACATGAATCTTTAGAAGAGATTTTGAACCTTCTAAATGAAAAGTATTGATATTTATTATAAAGGATATTAATGGACTACTCAGAAAATAAACCAATATGGCCCGGAAGCTCTTCATTTAGCCCCGGAAAAACACCATTTGGTTTCTTTGATACTGATACAGCATTCCAATCAGAAGCTGACAGCTTTGCACAATTTGCTGCAAACAACGTCGGATATCCAATTATGGATGTTGAATTAATAGATATAAATTTTTATACAGCTTTTGAATCTGCTGTTATTGAATATTCTAATCAGGTAAATCAAATTAATATTGTTAATAATTTAATAAATACATTGGGTGTCGAAACGGGATCTGATTTTTTAACTAATGACGGATTTACTGGAGCATTAGTAGGAGGTAATTTAAGCTATATAACTAGACTATCAAAAGCATATGGAACAGAAGCAGATTCAGGTGGTGATGTGCGTTGGTATAGTGCATCAATTGATGTTGTCGACGGCAAACAAACATATAGTATTAGAGATGCCGTATCTGCATCGTTAGGAGTAGATATAACAGATAATAACGGCGTTGAGATACGTAGAGTACTTCATGCACCACCTCCCGCAATTGTTAGATACTTTGATCCATTTGTAGGAACAGGCCTGGGTTCACAAAACATGATGGATGCATTTGACTTTGGTGGATTTTCTCCTAGTGTAAACTTTATGATGATGCCATTACATATGGATTTGTTCCGTATACAAGGTATTGAGTTTAATGATCGTATACGTAAATCAGCATTTTCTTTTGAGATTCATGGAGATGACATTAAATTATATCCAGTACCTGGTACTCAGGGAACAATATCTACTCCGTTTTATGATAAGGTTTGGTTTGAATTTATATATGAAAAAGATAAAACTAATAGCGGTGTGTTATTTGGGAATAGCGCACTTCTAAACGGAGTAGTGTCAGACGCATCTAATATACCATATTCATATCAAAAATACGCTAACATTAATGATATGGGCCGTAGTTGGATATATAGATATGCATCTGCCATTGTGAAAGAAACATTAGGCTATGTACGTAATAAATATTCGTCAGTCCCAATACCAAATGGAGAAGTAACCTTAAATGGTGCTGATCTAGTATCACAAGGACAATCCGAAAAAGAAGCATTGATAACACAACTTAGAGAATTTTTAGACAAGTTAACTAAAGAACAGATGTTAACAAGACAAAACACAGAAGCAACACAACAAATGGAAATATTAGGAAAAGTTCCATTAAAAATATATATAGGATAGGAGGTAGATTATGGCATTGTTCGGAGGTCAGAGAGATGCTAAATTTTTAGCTTCAATTAATTCAGAACTAATAAACGCTGTCATTGATACAGAAATTGAATTTTATAAACTTGTTGTTGAGTCATCGAATTCGAATTTATACGGTGAGTCTGAATCTAAATCATATTATGACTCTATATTGATTCCATGTCTAATTACTAAAGACGATAAAAATTCTAGTATGGATGATTATGGACATACATATACTCGTACTTCTAAATTTGCTATTGCTCGTGACATTCTAGTAAAAGCAGACTTTTATCCAGAAGTGGGTGATATTGTTTTTTGGGATAATGAATATTTTGAATTAGACAACGTAGATTCTAATCAATATTTTGTAGGTAAAAATCCTGAAACATGGCCTAATGGAACAGATCATGGATATAGTGTGTCAGTAGTTGTTGATGCACATGCAACTAGACAAACGCCGCAAGGTATTTTAGATATGCGCTTTGGTGGTAATAATAATTCACCTGCATATAAAGGAGATTAATGCCAAAGTATAATAGAAAAAATATCGATCGAAAAACAAATAAACCAAATCCCGATAGAACAGAGGGATTGGGAGCTGATCCAATCTTAAATAGAGCGGAACAGACACGTCGTGATGATGATGTAATTCGAAGTGCATCTCGTACGATATATGATATTGACTATGCAATAAAATGGTATATTGAAAATGAAATAGAACCTCAAATTACAGCAAATAAAAATTTAATATCGGTTCCTACTATTTTTGCTAATGGTGAAAAGTGGGATAATGTTCGTAGATTAGGATATATACGAGACGAAAAGGGAATGTTACAATCTCCTTTATTAATGCTTAAACGAAATTCAATGTCAGAACGAGACAACAGAAAAGGTTTAGATGTTAACAGAAAATTAACTGATAATCGTTTAATTTATCGATCTAAATATAATAGTAGAAATAGATATGAAGATGAACTATTTCCTATACCAACAAATCCTAAACAGAAATCACAAAAAGTATTTGTAGTAGATGTTCCTAAATATGTTACTATTGAATATGACTTGATGCTCTGGTGTGATTTTACTACACAAATGAATGAATTGGTAGATCAAATATTACCATATGGTAGATTTGCATGGGGAAATGAACAAAATCGTTATGAAACTATAATTGGAAATGTAAGTTTTGAAACGGTTAATACGGTAGGAGAAGATCGATTAGTTAGAGCCACAATACCATTAACAGTACACGGAACATTGTTATCAGAACACGAAACCAAAATATCTACACTGCAGAAAATGTATTCAGTAAAAAAATTAGTATTTCAAACGGTTGTCGATATTGATAGTAATATATTTGAAACAACAAAAATTCCTACTCAATTATTAAATTCATCACAAACTATTGTAGGTGGAGGTACTGTAATTGTTAATGGTGCAGGAGGTAGTCGTACGACAATCGATGGTAATGTATTAACATATTTAACTACATTGACAGATAAAACTGCAACATATGTATCTGCTACTACGGTAACAGTAAACGCAAAACCAGCAATCAATCCAACCAATCTACAATTTGCAAATGTAAATGAGTTTGACATATATGTTAATGGACAATATATTGATAGTAGTGGGTACACGTGGACGCCAAATGATGATACAATTCAAACAATAGTATTTGATACTAATGTATTGGGTTATGATATTATAGATACCGATGCAATTATTATTAATGGGAGATGGCAATAATGGCTAGACAGATTAGACCGGGACAAATACAAACGGGGTCTTTATATAATATATCCTCATCATTTGCAGTAACTGCTTCTCATGCATTAAATTCAACATCACCATTCCCATTTGTTGGCGATGCTCAAATTACCGGCTCATTAGATATAAATGGAACCGGCGGAGATATATTTCTTATTAAATCATCATCATTTGGTGTTGTAAGTGTAGAAGAAACCGGCGCTGTTACAATAACTAATAATGCACCGACAATGTTTTTAATCAGAGATACATCATTTGCTCCCATATTAGCAGTATCAGAAAGTGGTGTAGTTATATTTGCAACTCAATCACAAGAACTAACAACGACAGCACCAATTGGTGCAATATATTTTACATCATCTAGTTTATTTGTAGGACTAGATTAATTTAAGTACACATATATTTATATAAAAAACAAAGGAATAAAAAATGGCAGATTGGAAAAAGGTAGTCGTATCAGGCTCAGCAATATCACAGTTAGATAACGATGCTGGATATTTAACCTCTGTAACAACGCAAAAAGCTTTTGCAACAGCATCCTTCGATGGCACTGAATTATTAGCAAACGATGCTAATGGAAATCTAACATTTGCTTCATCATCAGATCAAGGACTTACTATTTCAGCTGATGCAGGTACAGATACTCTAACTTTTGGATTATCTGCAATCCCAAATACATCACTTGCTAATTCTACAATTAGTGGAATTTCATTAGGCAGTAATTTAAATAATTTAACAGACGGAAATGGTATCACAGATTTTACATATAATGGATCTAGTACAGCTACAGTTTCTGTTCAAGCAGATTCAACCACCGGCGGTAATGTAAAACCTGTTTCTGTAACTGCTAATGGTGTTGGTTTAGATGTAGATACTATAGATGGAACTGGTTTATCTGCAAATGGTAGTGGATTACTAGATGTAGATTATGGTTCAACATCAGGAACTGCCGTTGAAGGTAATACTACTATTACTTTAACTGAAACCGCAGGAGAAATTGATATTACAGGTACTGCAGCTCAAGCATTAGGTGGAGGACCTTCATATACTATTGGCTTAGCTGATACAATCTCTGGCAACAGAACATTCTCAGGTGATACTATTACAATTAATAATGATCTTATTGTACAAGGTACTGCATCATTCCAAAATACTGAAAACCTATTAGTAGCAGATAGATTTGTACTGTTTGCTTCTGGATCAACTGGTACTGGCGATGGCGGTATTGTAGTGCAGCAAGCAACACAAGATGTTGGTGAATTATTTGGTTATGATTCGGGAGAAACACGTTGGGGGGTAACAAGTAGTTTCTCTGCTGATAGTACAGCATTTACACCAGACGCATTCATGTCAGCAGTAACAACTCTATCAAGTACTAATCCAAATACATCAGGACCAGCAGCTAGATATAATAAATCAGGTAACATATACGTATCATCAGGAGATGAGAGTATTTGGATATATGCATAATATTTTATATATTATAAAAAAAGTTACAAGTAAATATATGGGGTTTAGAGCATCTAATACGATCATCAAAAAAGAAACTAAAGCAAAGTCGCAATCTGACGTCAACTTGAATGAAACAGAAATTGCGACTTTGCTTTCTTTGGTTAAACGATCAACGTTTAGTGGAGAAGATATCGAACCGTTATATAATTTAGTTTTAAAACTACAACAACAATATTTAAATATTACTAAATAGTTATGAATCTATTTTCAATTGAAAATCTTACAATAGAAGAAATTGCAACTCTTCGGCAATCATTAAATGTTATAGACATAAAAGGATCTTCAGCTCAATTTATAGCACAATTACAGGTGAAGCTTGATCAAGAATTAAACGATGCAAAACAATTTTTAGAACAAGAAAAATCTGCTAAGGCAGAAGGAATTGAGGAGATTAAAAAATCTACTAGATCTAAAATAAAAGTATAATATATTTATAATAAATTATTGGCCCTTAAGGGAAGTGGGCAACACACATTTGTTGTAACCAACCATAATTAAAATTATATGCCAAATTGGAAAAAAGTAATAGTAAGCGGTTCTGATGCTGCTTTAAATTCATTATTAGTAACAGATAACATTGAACTAACAGGTTCTTTAAATGTATCTGGTTCAACAACACAAATAG
>Ga0255044_10000022_pt1 | contig 26191 bp, 34 predicted proteins | sample BC1_12_21_MG_FD_183651 | JGI IMG/M metagenome (GOLD analysis project Ga0255044, IMG submission 183651) | Seawater microbial communities from Strait of Georgia, British Columbia, Canada - BC1_12_21 | ecosystem: Environmental > Aquatic > Marine > Strait | place: Canada: British Columbia... | reverse complement strand
TTACATTAAGCCTATCGAAGAATACTATCAGAAAATAAAAGATTTTCAAACAGGAATATCATACCATGTTGGAAAGGGTTCAAGGATATATTCTAATTTTAATGGTTACTTTTCAATAGGGTTTATGTTCTCTGCTGGCAATAATAGATTCTTTGGAGACATCTTAGACTCGGTTATGGCACGTAAGAATTTAATCGGCTACCAATCGGCAGGCGTTAGCCCGTTGTATAGGATGCTTGGTAACGCAAAAGGTATTGATAAATACCGAGAAGGTATGAGCATTATCCCAATGAAGGTTGTCTATCCTTATAGATCAAATCAGCAAAAGTATTTTTTTCAAGTTGTTAATAATCATCAGATTCATGGCGACTTAACAATAGGAATACATTGGTATGCGGGACATCGAATGGCTCAGAGGTTCAATAACCATATTTCTCCAGAAACGCTAAATAGCCAGAGCAACACTATGTCGCACTGGCTAAAATACGTTCTTGATGCTTAACATGCTTATTCAAGCATTGACTTTAAATTGCTTTCCGTTACGGGAACGCTAATGGCCTCGGCTGTTTCCGCTGTAATAGCAGACTGATAGAAATTATTCATCTCTTCTGACAGCTTGTTTCTGATTACTGGCAGATCCATCGTGAGGAAATTGTTAACTGAAACGTCGTTGTATATCCTTTTGTCCTCTTTTAGAACAGAGACAGTTACAACGTATTTATCTGAGGGCTTGAGTTTTTTGATAATTTCAATGGCTTTGTCTTTTTTCATTTTATCTTTCTAGATTAGGAGGTTAAAAAAATAAGGCGATCAAAGACCGCCCTATAGTAGTTTAACAGTTGATGTTACTCAACGGTTTTTGTCTGGGGGTTCCAGCGAACCCAGCCACCGTCAGGTAGCCAGTTGCCGTCGCCATCCTTGCGTTTAGGAAAAATTCCCCCGCCCTTCTTGTTGCTGCCAAAAGCTAATTTAGCACGACAGTCAGGGTTCTTGCAAATAATTTCACGAAACTCGTTATCAGCGTTCTTTCTTACGCCGTATCTCAAGTCCCCATTTCCACATTTACCACAAGATTTGTGACCGAACACCTCTTGAAAGTCAGCGATAGCGTTAAAGTTTTCACCCAAATCGCCATCGAGTTCCGCAGAAATTTCACCATTACTTGTTACAATAATCTTCATTTTACCTCCAGTTTTCTTCAAAGCCCAATATAGTATCAGGCTTATCTTTCTTGTTAGTTTGATACTCGTTTAAGACTCCTAGCATTTTAGCTGCCGTCTTTTTGGAAACATCTTCAATCACCTTATAATTAGCAACGCCCATATTCACAAAGTTCATCACATTGATATCCATTTGCTTACATTTTGATGCAATGAAGTTAATTTGGTAATCGTTAATGCTGTCCGCTTCTTCCCATTCTCCCGTGGTTTCTACCATCGGAGCAGATTGCTGAATAGCACGTTCCACGGCTTCTGCAACGTCCTTCTTAGCAAGTTCCTCTGCTGCCAAGCATTTAACCTTGAGAGCCTTTCGCAAAGCCCTACCTTCTGCCCTTGTAGAAGCTGTAGCAACAGGATGCCCTGCGAACAAAGCGTCACAGTTACCATGCCACACATCAGCTACTTCTGAGTAAGTTCTTAGCTGTCCTGAGTTCATCCAGTCGATCACAACTTCAAACACCACGGTCGCCCTTCCGGGGCCGTTAGGGTCTGTTGAGGGCCAAACTTGAGATGGTCTACTGACAACAATATCTCCTAAGAGTTCTTCCGCAACCCGTCTGAGTCCAGCACAAACAGGGTTTCCGTCAAATAACTCATTTTTATGGAACTTACTCATAACGTAATCATTCCAACCTTCTGATCCGTACTTTGGACCGTACATATCCTCGTCCATTTCCTTGGCGACTTCTTCTTTGATACTATCTGCGTCAAAAAGAGAATCGTCATCTTGTCCTACTTTATTCATTTTATCTCCAGTTCAATAAGCCTTCGGTGTACAGGCGGAAATTTCTTCTCAATGTTTTTTATCTGTTCAGATACGAGCGACCATATCTTACGTTCTACAGATTTGTTCATACTTTTGCAAAGATACTTCAATCTAACAATGCAGAACCCCTTTCCTATTAGCAGTCCGTTTTTAATGTTGTCCATTTTAACAACGTTTTGCAGCTTTTCTTCTCCAAAAATAGGTAAAAAGTGCTGCGGCCCATCTATCTCTATTATAGTGTTTAGCTCCGGTAAAAGCAAGTCAATTTCAAAATTTCCTTGAACTAATCCTTTCTTATGCATCACTACCTGATACCCTAAATCGTTGAGTTTTTTCTTCAAAAACTTCTCTGCTTTCGAGCCTTCGATGGAGGAAATTCTCAAGGCACGACCGGCCTTTTCCTGCATCTCTCTTTTTTTCAATGGGTCGATTTTATCCCACCTTTCTTTGGCGGCATCAGAGAAGGCTTTTCTGTCTAGTTCATCCATTTCTTGCCAAGACTTCTCTACGCCTTTGCTGATAGCCTCTCTCTCCGCTTCTGTGCGTATTTTACCCTTTGTTGGATGCTCTAACCTGCCTTTATTCATTGCTCCCTTGGTGGCATCTGAGCGGCTTCTGAGCGTGACCCCATGCTTCTTGAGCAGTCTCTCGATTTTCTTAGGATAGGTGTCATAACTATCAGCTATCTCCGCACAACTAAGTCCAGACTTGTATTTTGAGATAACTTCGTTTGTATTAATTTGTTTCATTTTGTTTCTCCTAGTTTTTTCCAGACTGCCGTTGTCCAAGGCCCGTCTGTTCCGGTGTGAGTTTTTTGAAATCGTTCATCTAAAATCCATTGATATTCAAGCGTTGTATATCCTGACGAGTCTTGAAGGTAGTTATCGAAAATCAAATATCCCCCCGGTCTTAAATGTTTTTCTGAAACAAGTATTGCATTATCTCTGTAACTACCGTCAATAATAATACAGTCGTACTTTTTATTTAGCCCATCAATGTACCCTAAGTACCTGTCCATGTTTTCGGTTGGTTTGTTTTGTGACCCAAATTGTGCATTTTTGTTATCGACATAAACACAGTCGATAGAAAAATTTAAAAGGCTATAGTGGTCAAGTCCCTTTTTAATATCTTCTGTCCATTTTTCGTCTGTTTCTAGGGTGTCTACATGCTTTGCGTTTTTAGCCCACCATAAAGTCGATGCTCCACCACCCCATTCAAAAACCTCCCAATTCGATACGTTTTCTTTAGCAAGCCATTCTTTCAAAAATGATACTTCGTACCAAGGGTACAATAGACCACAGGAATCGTCCACTTTTTGTTTGCCACGTTGTTCAAAGTATGTCATTTTTTTCTCCAAAATAAAAGAATTGCTGGAAACAGGATCGTCGCCATATTGCACATCCGTTTCTTGAACTTGATTGCCAGAACATGTGCCACTCTGGGTCGTTTACCAATTCTTCTTGTATCTTTTTTGTTTTTAGCAGATGAGTGTCGTCCAGAGCTACGATAGACGTTCTGCTTTTTAGTATTTGCCATTCGGGATACGTGGAATATTCTCCACCATCCAAAATTAGTAGGTCAATTTGTTCTGGAAGTTGGTCAAGGACGTTTTTAACGTCACTAATTGCCTGTATTTCTTTTTCGTAGTAAAGTTCAAAGTGTTGTCGTTCTACATCTTTGCACGAAGCTAGATGCTTTTCAACGTCAAACCAGTCAAGATCTTTAGGTTCTATGATTGTTCCGTTAAGTAGCTTGGTGTAGCCGTTTTCTGGCACGTTCACAATAGCCTGATCGTACATTTCTTTTACTAGCTCAATTGAAATAAAACTACGGACTTTGTCACACAGTAGATTCTTCTCCATTCCCGCGATGACACACCTTGTGGAACCGCACCCGTTCCATGTGCCAATCTCAACCACGGTTTCTGAAATTTGCGACAATGCGGCTATGTTTTTGCCAAAGTCGCTATTCATATTGATCTGTCCTACTGGCATATTTCCCACTCCAATCTTCTAGTAAAAGGTAATTTTGGCCGGTCGTTGTAAAAGAAAAGTTTAGCCATCGGGTTCATAGAGTCAACCAAATGCACAAATGAAGAATTGATGCAGTGGACTTCTGTCGCTCGCTCTATTACTTCCATCCAGTCAAACATGCTTTTTTCAACAGGTAATTTTCTTAAATCCACTCTTGGTAGCTCTGTTTGAATATCTACATCTGCCTTACCTGCACTAGCTACATCGTTCACCAGTGCGAATCTGGGCGGAAGATTTAAATAATCTGATATTGTTTTTTCCTGCTTGTAGTCCCTTTCGATGTGAAAAGAGTCCCACCTATGGGAAAAATTAATGTTAACTTGGTCGTAAAAAGATTCATCGAAATTTAAGTTTTTACTTCCACCAAATGCCCATCCAATATTTCCTCGGCTGTAAGATTCTTGATTGTTTTCTGACACGGGAGCAAATGCTAATTTCACATCCCGAAACATTCTTGTCACATTGCTTAGGTTTGAGTGTTTTACGACCAAAACATTTACTAAGTCTTTTGGAATCGAATCACCGAAGATGTCGCGAGGTACTTGTTCGATGAGTTTTCTAACAAGCCCATTGCATATAATATGATCTCCAAGACCTAGATGATGATGAATAATCATAAAAGACTCTCTATCTGTTCTAGATTCCAGTTGTCTACTATTCCTATGGGTCTTTTATTGCAGAAGTTTTCTATCATGAGTGCATGTTCTTCACTTCTGGCTATGATCTTAATTTTGTCATTACTTAAAACCTCGTACACGGCATTATAGGAAGTCTTTCCCTTGGTCCATTCAAAGTCCCATAAGTACAAATAACGATCCATTCTCGTTGGCATTTTTAGCGATATGGCAGCATTTTTGACCGTTGTAGAAATTAGCACTCCATGATAGCTTGACAAAAAAGCCGAAACCTTGGACGAGAACAGGCATGTACTCACAGGAACAGAATGAGCATTAACAAAAGTACCCAGCGTCAGGTCAATTTTATCTAAGCCCTTGTTCCATTCTTTAATAAGGTAATAGGCACTTTGTGAAGCCTCAAGGCTATCCATAAATGCCGATATGTTTTTTGTCATCATCTCTCCAAATATTGATTCATTCTAACTTCTGCACCAGTCGGAAGAAACTCGAATATTTCTCCTACGAAATGCTTATCCTTGTCCAGCGGGTCTGGAAAATCTTTTGCAAAACCTTCTGGTCTAAAGACCCATCCACTGCTATCAAAGTCTTTAGCTTGGTGAACCATAGAAGTAAGAACGTTGCCGCCAAACTTAGGATAGACAACATCTCTAAGAAAGTCCATGTCTACCATTCCCCAAGAAGACTTGTCATAAAATGTTAATTCTTCTGTTACTTTGATGCCTCTTTTTGATTGCCATGTTACAATCTCTTTGAAAAGATCAATAAATTCTCGTCGGATACCCCACATTCCTCCCAGCATAGGATACCCATGATGCGGATGATCTCTCATAATATGAAGAATACTTCCACTGCTTACCCATTCGTTTACTGCGGCTGCCTCTCTTTGAGTTATTCTTGAATCGGCATCCCTAAATATCGTTACATCGTTATAACATTCTGATAAAAATCTCCAGTTAACAGGAACAATGCAACGATCCCCTTCTCTAAGTTCAACATTGGGAAAGTCTTTCAGTGTTTTTAGAACCTTTTTTGAAACGGAGCCGTCATACCAAATATCGACAGTCCATCCGGGGTAATGTTCTGCGGCAAGGTGGACGTTTTTTAACATCCCTTCCGTATACTTGTATCTGTCGCCCCACAAGCTAAAGGCAATTGCACGTTTTTCCATTGTTTTCCTAGCTTATCCTTTTTCTTAAATTAATAGACTGTCTGCTAACTACTTTCATTAACATCAAATCTTTCCCTGCAACGTTAGCAAATGCACGAAATGTGTTTTCTTCTATGTTTAATGATGAAATTGCTGGCACGTTGTCCCACACCCTTTCGAGCGTTTTGGTTTTTCCACACATGAATATAGGAGATAACATTTTAAAGTCAGTCGATTTTTCTTCATATAGACTTAGGCAGCATAGCTCGCCCTTTTCTACAAGTGGACCATGCTCTCTTGAAGAAAACCTGTAATCCATTATCATTGAGTTCATTGTTCCCGCTTCTCTACATCTTTTCAAGCCCGTACTCAGGCATTTTTTAATATTTTCAAAACTAAATTTTTGATAGTCGAGAGAAGAGAGTAGTACGTTAAACGATCCGTCAATTTTTTTTTCGATTTGATCTACAAAACTAGAATCCAAAACATTGTTTTTAAAAGCTATGCAAACCGTTATTAAAAAAGAAGATCCATTTTTTAGACGATCTGACTTCCAACGGTCAACACTTTCGTTTAGGATTTCCCAATCGCTTGGTTTTTTTATTTCTCCGTAAATAACAAGCCCGTACTTCATTTCAAATACTCTCCATCCATATGATTGAATATATCATAAATGTTTTGTTTTCCCTGAATGTAGTAGGCACAATCAACATTGTATCTGTATAGATCCTCTTTTATCATTATCGCCCTCTTTTCGGCTGGAAGCACACAAACCTTTATGTCACAGCATGTTTTAAATTTAGCTCCACTATAGTAGGCCCGCATCGCCATCTCTCCATCGGCACAATAGTATTGATATGCTGGATTATAAAGTCCGTAATTACGAAATACGTCTTTTTTGTAGATTCCGTAGTTCATAACCACCTCTCCCTTGACTGGGTTGGGATAGCTATAGTCGGCACAATTGTGAAGATTCCATCCGTTATCCCTCATTCCTGCACAATTTGTCCAGTTTAGGTATTTCATAGATTCTGTGTCGCCCTCTTTCCAATTAAAAAGATAGGCATCATGCTCGTCGTCAATCGTTTCAAAAACGTCGTCCCAGTCATTGCACAACAGAACGTCATCGTTCCACTGACAAATGTTTTCGTGCTTTGCTGCTTTGACTCCTAAATTCATGTAGTGGGGATAGAAACTTCTTTTGCCCACCTCTATTAGTTTAATGTTGGGGTGATTTAGCCTTTTGATAAATTCCACAGTTCCGTCTGTGCTTCCACCATCTACTAGCACTAATTCAATGTCGTACCATCCTGACTGAACTGTGTTTTCAATCAAACCGCCTAAGTATTTAATGCGGTTTAATGTTCCTGTTACAATACTAATTCCTTGCATAAAAAGCATCTCCCCAACTCTGTGATTGCCAAGAGGTTGCAAGTCTAGAAAATCCAAACTCTTCTAGAAATTCATCCAAATCTTCCACCATAGGACATCCTTCGTAAACCTCATCTCTGTTGACTTCTAGAATTATAGAGTCTACTGTTGCCAACGAATTGACCGCACCTTTTAGGACTTCTAACTCATAACCCTGAACGTCTATATTGAGAAAATTGTAAACTGGATCGTAATAGTTGTCCAGAATGTCCACCTTTACACTTATGGTATCATTAAACAAAACGTCAGCATGTTCTGTTAGGTGTTTTTTTGGCTTCATTAAAGAACTAGATGCTCCACTACCCTGCTGAACTCCACCGGCCCTCCAAGAAACGTGCATTTCTTTTTCACATTGCCTAGATCCTAATGCAACATTGTGGATCTTTTCGGGGTCTAACATCCTGCCTCGCACCAGATTATACAAATCTGGTTGGGGTTCAAACATTACAGTGTTGTTTAGCCCTAGATTTCTATAGCTGACTAACTCTTCGCCAGCGAAGGCTCCAACGTGCATGACGCCGGTAATTGGAAATCTTGCGTGAATTTTTCTAATGTCAAAAATCATTATCTAACTTCCTTAATCATGGCATCCAGAATGTTAATTTCCTGATGGGCACATATAATGTTGTCTAAATGTCCCGCTTTTCTCAGTGTGTTGTAACACACCCTGTATCCATTGTTAAAATCTTCCAATAGACTATCTGCTTGAAATGGATAAGATTCTCCAGCGACGTTATGAACAGATTCATCATGGTCAAAATAATCAGAGACTTGGTTGTTTGGACTATTTACAACACATCCCAACGGAGGCATAATAACCAAAGGGGGACATTCTTGGCAAAATCTTTGCAAGGCTCTTTCTAGTTCATTTGGATTTTGTTTCCATTTCTTAATCTTATCAAGATAGCACAATTCTTCTGTCCAAGCCTGTACCACGCTTTGTTGAAAAACGTGACCATCTAGAGAAATGGGATAATTCCAATAGCCGCCATAGTAATGGATGCTTCTGTCATAGCAAAGCAGACGTTCCCACTCTGTTGCGAGAGGTTGCGGATGCCTGAAAGTCCCGACATCTCCAACTGCCTGCTTGAACATTCCCTCAATCCCTTCTCCTGATCTGTATTGAGTATTCTCACCGAGCCGTAAACTTATATGACTTAATGGGCCAAGTTGCGATCCAAAAGCCCCATCAAGCCATCGCTGCGTAAGCAGTATGTCATTGTAAAATATGTTATCATCGGTAAAAAACGAAATGTAAGAAGACAGAGAACATGACACAGCAACGTCAACATCGTTGAATAAAGAGCTTCCCTGTTCCCAAAATGAGACATTTGGATGATCTTTTCTTAAACTCCGATAAGCGTCACTGCATTTATCATTACTACATTTGTAAATAACAATCTTTTCTTCAAAGATATTATTCACATCATGCTTTTCCATGCTTGAAAGACATAGGTCTAGTTGTAAAGGTCTATCCTTACTGAATATGATCGAAGTAATTGGCAAAACTTTTTTCTCCCTTGTATCTATAGTACCAGCTAACAGTGTGTTTGAGTCCTTCGTAAAGAGGCATACTTGCCTCAAAACCAAAGACCTTATATGCTTTGCTTACATCCAAGCATCGACGGGGTTGACCATCCGGCTTGTCTAAATGATAGGTAATCCCACCCGTGTATCCCATTATCTTTGTTAGTGTTAGCACTAAGTCTTTAATTTGGATCTCGCTTCCAGTTCCTACATTTATAGGATGGGGAGTTGTTTCTATTTCAATACTTTTTCTAATTACTTCTGCACAATCTTCAACATACAAAAACTCTCTACTGGCAAACCCGCTTCCCCAGATGTCTATGTTGTTGCTTCCACACGTAATTGCTCTGTCGATTTTTAAAATTAGAGCAGGAATGACATGGCTACTTTTTGGGTCAAAGTTATCGTTTGGCCCATACATATTAACAGGTATTAGATTTGTAGATTCTAAACCATATTGATTGTAATAAGCGATAAGCATTTCTGTTAGAGTTTTTTTGGCAATTCCGTATGGTGCATTTGTTTCTTCTGGGTATCCGTTCCACAGATCTTCTTCTTTGAAGGGAACTGGTGCAAATTTAGGGTAGGCACACACGGTTCCGACCATAATAAACTTTTTGAGGTTGTCGTATTTTCTCGCTGTCTCAATAAGGTTCATGCCCATAGCTAAATTGTCATACAAAAACTTTCCGGGTTGCTTTTGATTGATCCCAATTCCGCCGCAAGCAGCAGCCAAATGAATAACGATATCTGGCTTTAATGAATTGTAAACATAGTCTACATGTTTTTGATTGGTTAAGTCCCACTCAGCCTTGCCAGAAATCGGAACCAAGTCGTATTCCGAACACAGGCTTAGGTCACGCACCACAGCTTGACCTAAAAATCCTTTAGATCCAGTTATTAAAACTCTATCTTTACGCATCTAATAAACCTTTGTGAGTTTTTAAAATTCCGTCAGCCAAGTCGCTGTACCCAAACGCTTCCATAATTGTTGCAATCCTATGAAAGCCTGTGTGGTTTTCGGTAACAAAATCCTGACCTTTCTTGGATATTAAAGATCTATCTATCGTGCCTTCGTCAGTATTTGTATAGTATTCCACTTTCTCTGCAAAGTCTTGAGGAGAATCTGCAACCACAATACCATCACCAAACATCTTGTATGCTTCTACATTATCACTAACACAGAAGCCTCCCGCATACAAAATCTTGAATATTCTTTCATTTACATCGAATCCATATTCTTGTGCATGTGGCTCGCTTAGATTAGGACAGACTTTTGCAGAACGGAACAGATTTTTAACATCTGAATCTTCCATTAGGCCGCAGTATTGATTGACAGGCCAAGGTTGGTTGCCGAATATTTTTACCCTGTATTGTCCTAAAGGATGCAAAAGCGGTGTAAGGTAACGATCTATCACCTGTGCCTTGTAAGGCCAGTAACCTCCCACAAAACCAATGTCACATCTTAGCTTTTCGTCAAATTCTGCGTTGCCATACTCAAAGGTATCAGCACACATCATTAATGAAATAGGCTTAATGCCGATAGATTCAAAATAGTCGTGCGTAACCTTAATGGCGTTTTCGGGATAATGAATATGTACGAATTTAATCTGTCCTGTTTCATGCTGCAAATTATCTAGCAACATCCTCTCTTTTATGCCACAGGTTAAAATATTGAACCTTTGATGATCTATTTTAGAAGTTTGCCTTCCCCAGTCACCAGCCCGTAGCCCAACCTTTAGGTGAGGTCTTTCTTGGATACAATCTACGGTCGCCTTGTTTAAGTTGTAGGACTGTCCCAAAAACAAATCTGGCTCGAACGTGTCAAATACGTCATATGCTGAGTGTTCGCTAGTTTCCCAAAAACCGACATCAAACCCCGACGCTTTAAAAGCGTTGGCCCAAGCCATTCGTTGATAGTAGTGTGCGTGTCTTCCGTCATTAGCAATTAGTATCTTCATTCCATGTCCTTTATTCTATCAATTTCTTTGACCTGCATATCGTCAGGCTCCAAGCATAAAAACTTTCCACCCATGCTTATTATTTCGTTTATGATCTCAAAAGACAGTTTCTTTTTGTCTCTTTCTTCAAATTTACACATTATCGAATTAAGCATCCTAAGCTCCTTTCCTGTAAAGAAGGCTATTTGTGCCCACTTTAGGTTAAGCCCATATGAAAGTATAGACGCTAAACCCTTAATTCTTGTTACTCCAATTTCTTCTTTGTTAATTCTTTGATTTGAATCAACGATTATAAAAGATTTGGAATATGAATTATCTAAAGTTTTATCGTTAAATAATATATCTCCGTGACAAAACATAACATGGTTCGATGAGCAGTTGTTTAAACCTAGTCGCAGGCTTTCAGAAGAGTTGGTAGATGCGTAAAGTTGATTTTCCACAAATCTAACGTCTTTATTTTGTTTCTGTTTCTTGATAATTTTGTTAGCATGACATCCGATGACCGCGATTACTTCGCTGTTTTTAAACGTGTTAACAACATTAGAAATCTGACTATCTATAATCGTTTGACCATCTTTGTTTTTTAGTAGACTTCTGGGTTCGTATGATTTTATCTTTTTGCCGCATCCAGCAGACAGTATAATAAAAGAGATTGAATCTTCATTGAGTTCTTTCTTTTTAATTTTTCTTACGTTTCTAGTCATTATCCACCAGTAATAATTTTTGCGTTCTTTTGAAAAATTTCTGTAGTCATTTTCATAGATTGGTTCCTGCCGTGTTGATTAGCTATAGCCAAGCACTCTGGCACATGGGTAATCATACAAACCTTAGACAGTCTAAGCCATAAGTCATAGTCTTCTGTGCAACCTATAAAGCCTTTACTAGCAGGACCGTGGAGTTCGGATCTATAAATCTCTCCATTAGGCATCCTTACTGCGTCTAAGTATTCTTTTTTAATCAATGCGTTACTATGCACCATGCAATGCTGCCGCAAACCGGCCCTACTATAAGAATCTTTGAACTCACGCTTGGAATAATCCGGGAATACATTTTCGTAGTCTGCGTATGCCACTCCTACTTCTTTGTATTCGACAAGTTTTGCTACCAGTTTTTCAACCTTTTCTGGATGGTAAGCGTCGTCAGCATCAAGCACACCAATAATATCGGCCCAGTCCCAGCACATTTCAATAGCTGTGTTGCGAGCAACACTGGCACCTGAATTAGATATTCTTTCAAAGTGAACATTATCTAACTTTCTGTGACCTAAGTATGTCTCTTTCGACTTAATAGCCTTCCATGAAGATAATTTACTCCATGAATCATCAGATGATCCATCATCTACAACATAAAGTCCAAGCGGCCCTTCGTAAGTCTGGTTTACAATACTTTCTATGGCAGGAATAATGAAGTCGCCATAGTTATAGTTCGCACAAATAATGGCTACTTTAGGAAGCATTGAATTCCTCCCAAGTGTAAACGGTTTTTGTTCCACCTCTTTTTTCTGCTTCAAGAACTTTTGTAATAAAACCTCGGGTATCAACCATTTCGTCTTTGAATATTTTTGTTCCGTTCCCGTTTAGAAACTTGAACAAAAAGGCCGGAAAGGTTAATCCGGTAAACGGATTGTCTGATTTAGGAAGTAGCAGGACCAACATTTTCATTTCCACATTGATAAAGTGATGGATTCTATTTAAAAAATCATCAGGAACTTCGTCACCCGCTGTTAAACAATGAACCCATCCGTTCTGGGAATGTCCGAAAGCTTCATCTATCATTGTTTCTAGTTCCTTGTGAGCAGAATTTATTTGAACAATGTGGTACTTTGTCTTGGGATCTTCCCCAAAATATGTAATAAAACGGCCCCAAATCTCTTCGTTGAATTCAACCTTCTCGTTTATTACAGTCACGTATGCGTGTTCTTCATCATTCCGACTTGGTAATGCCTTAATGGATTCTAGAGTCTTGTTGAGATCGTTGATCTCATCGTTCCTTTTGTGATCCAGTTTAATAACGAAACCCACTCTTGGAGATATCTCTTTCATAACTGTTTCCACAGGCTCTAACCTTTCCGAGAAGTCGAGGCTGGAAACCCATTCGTCTGGACGATAGGCGTTGCAGAATCTTTTTAACGTAAAGCTTGAATCGTCGGAAAGAGTTGAAACTCCTAGTTTTTCATGCCTTTTTAAATCGCAACCGACCTGCTTGTCTCCCTCAAGTTCTGAGAAAATACACCCTTCGCATTTTGTTACCGGAACTTCTGACATTATTTGACCCTTTTTACTTTTAGTTGGAACTGACCTTTGCCGCGAACAAACATGCTAGTTGTGACAATGAAGCCATCTGGAATTAATTTTGTAAGATACTCTAATGATAAGAAGGAAGTGATTTTGTTTCCACAAAGATCTCCGTTGGGAATGTAGACTTGAGAAGGGTTGATTCTAATACTGTTCACATGCTTGCCAAAGTTAAAAACATCTAACTCTTGAAAACACACAGTACCACCAATCCTCACTTTGGAAAGTAGAGTTTCTACAACCTTTGGGATTTCCTCTTCTTTAAACTGGCACAAAAACCAATCGCAGTTCATTTCGGTAACAGGATTGTCTTCAATCTTAAAAACATCCATTCCGCCGCTACTATTGTTAAGTTCTACCTTCATCTAAATTCTCCAACTGTTTTGTAAAGTAACTTGTTCCAGCTTGCAACAAATCTGTCGAGACTATATCTTTCTTCGATTGTTTTCCGCCCAGCTTCACCGATCTTACGAGCGAGGTCTGGTTTGTCTAACAACTCCCTGCACCAGAATTTCATATCTGATGCGTCATTGGCTATGATTCCATTTACGCCATGTTCAATGATTTCTGGTATCATACATGTTCCAGTGGTTACAACTGGAGTGCCACAAGCCATAGCTTCCATCATTACTGTTGGTACGGGCGAATGAAGCGATGTATTTAAAAACACGGCGGCGGTTTGATAGATGTCTCTTAAATGCTCCCTACATTGAGCGGGTTGGGAAAATCCAGCATGTTCTCCTGTGCATTTTCCTACTACTTGACAGGGAACAGAGGATGCCACTTCTTTCCACAGATTAAATCCACAACACCAATCTCTTGAGGGAAACTCATTAACAGCCGATAAACAGTAAAGTTCCCTAGACGTACTATCTACGCCCTGACTCCAAAAATCCGTATCAACACCATGCTCTACCACACTACTATTATCTGCGAAAAAACCCCAACTGTCACGATTAAACTCGGAAATAAAAGAATTGCTGGAAACAGGAATTTCGCCATATCCCTTTATTTGCTGTTGAACATCGCCTCTGACATCTGGCAAAACATGGCAATGTCTAAGGATCGGTATTGCTGTTTTATTGGCCTGTCCCCTTGTCTCACTCAGGAGGTCGTGAGCGACCTGTAGACGGTCGCAAGAGGTATGGCTTAGTACAATGTCTATATCTAGGTAGTCGGGCAGAGAGTCGATTATGTGGTAGTTCTCTGGAACCGGTGCATATGTAGTGTCCCACTCCTTGCCAACTCTTAGAGAGTAAAAGTTGTGTCCAGTTTTACATAGATTTTCTTCGTATCGCTCATGCGTAGCAAAAGTCAAGATATTTAGTTTGCTGCGATTCTTGTCTCTGTTCATAATTGATCTAATTGATCTAGCTGATGCTCTAGCCGTCATTCAACAGTCCTTTCATTTCTAATCCTACAACTTCGTGAGAATAATCTTTAGCCGCTTCGCGACACTGGTTTGCGATATCTTTTTTAATCTCTGGAACAACCAAGTCGTCGTATATTCTACGCATCGCATTACACAATTCTAAAATGTCAATTTCTTTCCATGTCGAATCGGAGGTGTCAACGTCTTCCAACGTTTCCACCGCACCAAAACAAGGAACATCTCTGGAAGACACGGGAAGTCCTACAACATGATCCATTCCGATATGTTTTGTCCAAATGCTAGGTGTGCCCATTGCTAGGACTTCTAGAGACGGTATGCAGAAAGACTCTCCGCGACTCGGCATCACAAAACAGTCAATTTGACTCAAAATGTCAACATACTGATCTTGTGGTACTGAGCCAGAAATTATTATCTCTTCTGAAAAAGGTTTTGGCAACTTGAGTCCTTTTCTGATGTGGTGACAGTATTCCTGTACTTGTTCAACTGACTTTTTTGATGTTTTGATAAATAGTCTTACAGTATCCCTTGCGTCAAAAGTCATGTGAAAGGCTCTGACCAAAGCTTGAATGTTTTTTCTTTCTATAAACTCGCCCACAAATCCAAATACAAAATTATCTCGCATTTCTTGCACAGCAACTTTGCCAGTAGGCTTATACTGTTCAAAGTCTAGGGAGTATTTTGCTAATTTGACAGGAACAGAAACGCCACTTGCTATGCAAATTTTTCTGGTGACCTCATTAGGAACCCAAATTTCATCCATCATATTGCAGTTTCTTGCCCAGTCTGTTTGATTAAAATTAGAGGACTCGGCACAGAGAACTCCAATATTTTTATCAAAACGCCCATCGTAACAATAGTTACTAGGAAGCGTGTGTTGAATGACCATATTGCAATCGGACTGATCTTTTTGTTCTAACTTCTCGATAGTCGGGTTTTTTATTCTATCTTCTGCTTCGTAAGTTATTGCTCTTGGCACAACATCAACCCCAGCAGTCTCAAGTGCTAAGATATTATTTAGTGCTGCGTTGCCCCAGCCAGTTCCGTCTTTGTAGTGACCTATGTATAATACTTTCATTTTATCTTATTGTATATTTCTGTAAGTGTAGAAAAGTCCTGTGCCAAGTGTCCGAACTGCTCAAAGAGCCTGTCGCTTACATACCAATCTTCTATATGTTCAGTGTCGGAAAGTCCCACGTTTCCGAAAAGTATTTTGTATCCAAGTTTTTGGAACTTTTCCCTAGAGTAGTCCCTGTCGCCACAGTAAATGCTATCTGGATGTTTAAGTTCAACACTATAGTTGTGTTCGTAGGTTAAAATATCGAAAGAATATTTATCAAAATCAAAATCATCCAACACCTTACGTTGAGCCTCATCTACATCAAAGGATAAATAGTCAAAATGCTTTGGACATCCCTTCTCGGCAAGAACATCATTTATATTATGCTCCATAAGGTCCACACAATGCACACTCTTTCTGTGTTTACAGGCGATGTCGCAATAGTTTTTGTCATAATCTAAGGCCACCCCTTCCCACTTTAAATCCTTTTCTAGTAAATATGTGTTGCTCATAGAGGAAAAGTGTGCATAATTTAAATCTAGATCACTTGTTCCACATCCAATATCTACAAAAAATCCGTTAGTTTTAAACTCTAACAATTTTGCCACAAATAAATCTTGTCCAAATTGACTACATGATCTAGTTTTCATTTGTTCTCCCAACGCTTGTAAATCATTCCGCTTCCAAACTGAGGAAGTTTTTCATAAGAAATATCGTTTTCGTCTAGGTATTTTACGAGATCAAGTGCTTTGGTTGGAACATCGTCAACTAAAACAGAAACGTCCCGTGTATGCACTCCGCTTCCAAGGGCAATCTTTTCTACAAACTTAAATTGTTCTAAAGTCTGCTGGTGTGCATCGCTTGATTGTGCAATATCTGCACCGTCTAAATAATAGAAATCGCAAACAGGTGCTTGCTGCATGGCCTCAAGACCGTCTCCAATTCTAGCGTTGCACTGATAACCCACTCCGTTTGCAAGAAAAAGTGAATTTGCTATATGGTCAACGTTGATATCTGCTACATGATAATTGCCACCGAACTTTTTGATGTAAGACCCAAACCAAATGTCGCTCCAGCCAGAACCCTTTCTGTATATGTCTTCAAAAGTTTCTATAGCACCTATTTGAAAAATATTAACGGGCTGTCCATCAAACGCTTCTAACGCCCTCTTAAAAAGAGAGTCTCTGTATGGGCAGGGCATAACTGTCAAGGTGTCCCAAGTAACATTACTCTGCATGTATTGAACAATTGCGTTACTTTCCATTAATTTGTCCTCTTTGTATTTCTAATTGGTTCCAATGGTTCCTCATGTTTGTAAAATCTTTGACCACTCCTTCCATATTGTAGGGCTGGTACTTATATTGATCGGGAAGATGTGATTCGTTAAAATAGTAATCTTCTTCTGATGGATTGACTCTGTATCCAAATGTCACGTCTTTTATAACCTTAGACCAGAACCACCCACCGATCATGTCGGGCCTATGAAGAACATGCGTAAAAAGATAGTTAACTTGATCTTCTGTAGTAACGATATTGTTAGGCATATCTGTTGCAGGCTCTAGCACCTTGATTGGCGAAAGATACGTTTCGGACCAGTCTCTCATCGGGACTGTTTTGAAATGGTCTATCCATACTTGAGCAGTTTTATCCCAATCATAGTGATTTCTAGCCTTTTGATAAACAGTATTTGCTAAATCGTCACCTGTTCCAGATCCGCAACTCCTCCAAGGCGGCATGAGGCTTTTGTATTGGGATGTAATTTTAGAAACTAGCTCTTTATTGTCTGGAATAGCTCTGTAACAACCAGTCTCGCACTCCATAGATAATGACAGTGGTTCCATAGCTATTCCTCCAATGTTTTTTATTACTGACTCCATAGCAGAGTAGTTAACGGAGGCTACAGGAACGCCACAGAACGCCGCTTCTAGCTGGGGCATACCAAACCCCTCGCTGTTAGCGTACTGAACGTATAGATCAAACGTGTTGTATATTTTACTTAACTCCACGCTATCAATAGAGTTATTTACACCTATTAGTTTTTTCTTAAATCGCTTACATTTTCCGCAGTGACACATGGAGTCTCTGTAGAAATCCATAGTTACATCGTTGCAATTCTGGCACTTGTAACCAAAAAGAACTCTATTACTCAAGCCAAAATCATCAAGGAGTTGCGGAATCTCCCAACCAATGTCAGGATAAAATACGTGACAGTAAAGAAACGCGTTAGTGTCGCGTTTGTCTGTTTCGTCCCTATTGTCTAGAAACATACGAAAAGCCTTGAACAAATCAGGATACAATTTTCTTCTCTGATTTCTCATTACGGTTCCGACAAGAAAAATATCCGAATCAAGTCCCATTTCGTCTTTATGTTTTTTCTTGTCTGGAACTCTGTCGAACACTTCTTTGTTTGCACATGGTGGGGCAAGGTCTATAAAATTAATTGAGTCACTTTGTTTAAGAAGTGTATCTCGCCCAAATTCAGAATAGGCAAAGACAGAATCAGCAGACGCAAAAGTATTTATCCACATAGGATTCTGCGGCATAGCGTCTACTGTAGGCATAATTGCCCAATGGAAAAAATCTCGAAACGGAGAACGTTGTTCAAATTCAAACATCCACCAGTCTCTAATGTCCATGACAATATCTGGCTTAAAATCCATCAAGACATTATTGAAAACATTTTCTCCAAAAATTCTTGACGGACTATTTACATATGACTGAAAGTCTTGGTCCGAATCAAGGGGTCTATTAGGATAAACCCTCCACGGAGAACTGTGAACCTGTTTATCTTCTTTGGTAACATGAGTAGCCAGCTCTGCGACTTCAAATTCTTCTACCTTATTAAGCCTCTCAAGAACCTCTTTTCCATATACGGAATATCCGGTTCCTTGCCAGTGGGCCTCATTGACCCAAAGTATTCTTTTCTTTCTCATTGAACAATAATCTTAAAAGAGGAAACTCTAAAATATGTAGAAAGTGGTTCTTCTCCGCAACCCTCATCACGAAAGGCTGAATCATTTCGAGCAACAGACTCGACCGCCATCATTGATCCTGTTTTGGCGTATTTATTTATTGCTAACGCCGCAGAATCCCACGCCTCGAAAGCAAGATAGGTTATGTTCCTTACCTTTTCACCGTTTGAATCTTTTCTAAATTCTTCAATCTCTAACTCAAAATTAACACAGGGAACTGCGTTTCTGGTCGCAACCGGCACTAATTCAGGACCGTGAGAAACTTTACCTAAAAACATACATTTGTTCACATTTATTCCTTATCAAATCTGTGTAGCTTTGTTGACAATGAACGAGCCTTTATTTGCCTCGCCATGTAGTAACACCGTGTTACCCTCAATTAAAACGTCCCTGTTCTCTCTATAGCACTCTGGAAAAACGACCACTTCTGAGTCACCAGAGCCATCCTCTACACTAAGAAAAGCCATTTCCTGTCCGGGAGTTTTACCATTCTTAGTTTTTACAATTTTCATACGTGCAATTTCAACAGCAAGAATCGCTTTACCTGTTATCATACCTTTTTGCACATCTTGACACATATTTGTTGAATTAACTATGTCTAGCCCATCAACCTTACTACAGGTAAGCGGTGACGCAAGGAACTTTTCCTCATCAATCGCCACAATAAGAGCGTTGTCATTTATGTCATAGAAAGGGTTATCTAAAGACTCTTTTATATCTTTGACGGTTTCCATTCGTCTTGCATTAATCTTCAAGCCTCTACCTTCGATTAAGTGACCTATCGCCTCAGAAAGATCTTTTGAAAAAACAGAAGGGTCGCCAATTTTGTAGTTCGAGACAATGGTTTTTCTTTCTCTCTCGGTTAGCTTTTTCCAAGAGTCGAATTCATAAAGCATTTTCTGGCGAGACTCTAGATTGTTCCTGCCGTTAAACGCTCCTACAGAAATCAGTGCGATTGTTGCCCTTTTGTTGATGCGAAGATCGTTGATAATAAAAAATAAGCAGTCCAACCAGTTAAAGCTTCGGACCTCTTTGTCTTTAATAAAATCCATAATCTTTTTAGTTTCTGCTCCACCTACATTTTTAATATGGCTAATGCCATAATATATAACGTCTTTTTTCTTGTCTTTAGAAAAGTCTGCAACCAAGTGTTGCAATCTAGGCGGAAGAACTTCTATGCCTGATTTTTTAGCGTCGTTAATTAGCTGCTTCTTTTCCTCGTCTGGGTAGGGTTTTCTATTGGCTCTGTTGAGGTATGTGTTGTAGAATTTTTTTCTGCGATAGAATTTACAATATGCTGACCAATAAGCTAGGTAGGCATAACAAACTGCGTGAGATTTATTAAAAGCGTATCTACTAGATTTTTCAATCCATGAAAATATTTCTTCCGCAACACCATCACTAACCTCTCCTTTCTTCTTTACGCCCTCCATAAACTCTTTCTTCACCTTTGCCATGACATCTGCCTTTTTCTTTCCGATGGCCTTACGAAGCGTGTCAGCCTGCACTCCGTTAAATCCTGCCAGCTTTTTGACAATAGCCATCGACTGCTCTTGATAAACAAGAACGCCATAGGTTTCTTTTAGGATAGGCTCTAGAGACTCATGTAGATATTCAACGGGCGAGTCGCTTTTTCCAGCCTTCCTATCTGCATAAACCTGCGTCATGCTTTTTCCATTTGCGTCCTTAGCCATAAGAGTTCCCGGTCGGATTAGACTAATCAATGCCGCTAGATCAAGCCTATTTCTAGGCTTTGTCTCTTTTGCCCAATGCTTACCCAAGTGTGATTCTAGCTGAAAAACACCTTTCGTATCTCCCTCGCAAAGCAAATCCCAAACATTCTCATCGTCAAAGTTATTAATATCAAAGTTATCAGTCATCGGTTTTCTTTTCCTTTAGCTCCTGCTTAATCCTTACCTGTTCTTTGTAAAAATCTTCTAGTTCCTCAATGTCTATCATGAAAAAGTTTCCATGAACATCGTTAACTCTGATAGTCCTTTTGTTATCTGACATAGGTTTCTCCTTTAATTATTTAACATACAAGTCGCCAGAGCCAAAAGCTTTTTCAAAAGTTATTTTCTTAGACATGTTTCTCTGCATTTTTAAGAACTTGATAAGGATATTAGCCGTATCTTTAACGTCTTGCAGAGCATCGTGGGCGTTGTCTTTCGGTAGGCCAAAGTAATCCCGCATGTAGTCCATGCTATATCCTTTGCAGTCTGTGTTGTTTTCAAACCAACAATAGATGTGCTGCATTAAATCCATTGTAAAAATAGGATTAAATAGAGTCTGCTGGTTCTTTTTTTCGTTCCAAGGACCATACTCTTTGCACATCCTGTTTACGATAGGCATGTCGTAACCATTGATATTGAAACCACTAGCAATCGGAGCTGTCCAGCTAGTTCCTTTCCAGTTAAACTTGCCAACAAATTTATCAAACTTGTTCCAGACCGTTTTAGGTTTTGGTCCTTTGCTGATTTCTTCTCTTGTTTTTCTTGTTACCTCTAAAGCCTTTTCTTCAATTGGGTCAAAGCCAGCCTCTACAGCCTTTTCGTCGTCAACAATGCAACGAATCTTGCTTTCAAAAACACCATTGGGCTGTAGCTCTAGCTTCCTAGCATGAATAGCTACGGCGGCAATCTGGGTCGGTTGACACTTGTATGGATTCTGACCAGTAGTTTCAAAGTCAAATACGATAATATCTCTGTAATTAGCCATGTTTTCCTCGGTTAGTGTGATTTTTCTTCTACGATGGGCGACTTTAGTAATTCGTTTATCTTACATTTTAAAGAAAAACGCTCTCCGTTGATTAGGTAAACGTCTCTAGCAAGCAACATAAAGCTATTTGCCGTAGACATGTCTGATGGTGCTAACGAGTAAATAAACTCACTGTGCAAATTCGACCCTTTAAACAAGAGCGATCCCTTTTCTCTAATGCTATCTTCGACATTCCATAGTCGCAGATTTATTGCGAACAGGTTTGCTTTTAAGCTCTTCAATTGTTTTCGTTGCTCAATACTAAGATGGTTGAGCATGGTAACAAAATTTTCAGCTAGACGCTCAAATTCATACTGAATATTCATAACCTTCTCTTCGTCTTTAATCTTTATCAGTTTAATATTTAAGATTGTAATCTTGTCAACTATCTCGCCAGCGGACGCTTCTATCTCGTTGTTCCATCCTGTCATAATGTCTCCTAATTGTATATTATCAACTTTTTTGGCGTGTAATACAAGTTAAAATCGGGGTGGTTAACTATTTCTCTGCAAAAAGTACCATCTTCTCCTAAAGGCATGTTTTCTTTGTATCTAAGGTGCTGTGCCACAGCCCCTCTGATGGAGATCGGACCATGTGCAACCGGCTCTTTATTGAGAGTCATAACGTTTGTTCTAGGTATATTAAACCATCCCTCTGGGACCGGATCTGGATCTGGCTCCACGCTCATGACCGGCTCAACGTCAATCACATCGCTATCATCAACTTTTTCCCAAGAGGGAAAGGTTGGCGTTTCCGGTCTGCTATAGTTATGAACCAAGCCATCAACATCAATATTTACAAACACCTTTTTGACAAATTCGCATTTTTTAGGATGAATATCGTCATCAACATCACAAAACGAAATAACCTCATCGGCTCCTTGGTTAAAAAACGCACCACTATTTCTAGCCCATCCGGGAAGTTTTCTTGTTGGTGACGTTACTATACCACATTCGGAAAAATACTTCCCTAGCTTAACACATAAACTGTAAGCAATGTGTGTCTTTTCCAACAGGCCGCTTCCGACAAACATAACCTTGTCAGGTCTAATGCTCTGGCACAAAATAAAATCAACACATCTTTCGATAAGGTGCCAATCTTTGTCACAGAACGTGATGCAGAATGTAGATTTTACAGACATTTTAGCCTCTGATGTTATCTTTTAGGGAAATGAATGTTTCTACAGCGTCATCCAAAGTTCTGAATAGCCGGTGATAGTCGTGATGTTTGCTGAATACTTGATATTTGTCTTTTGGCACATGTAGGGCCGTGGTCATAGTATTTTCTAGGTTGCAAAGAGAAACGCCCTTGGCGTCAACGCTGCAACCTTCATAAATAACCTCTTTGTAAAGTTCTTTTTGTGCATTACTCATCGTTACAAATCTCCATAATCTTTGATAATAGGTCAATTCCCAGAACGTCAAACTTAACATGTCCCTGTTTTTCAAGGGGGTTCATTTCAAAAGCGACGATTGGATCGCCGTTTTTATCTATAGTCATCGGACACACATCCGAAAGTTTGTGCTTTGAAATAATCACGCCAGCAGGATGTTTTCCCTGTGACTTATTTGTTCCTTCGATGTTTATGGCTTGGGCGAAAATGTCCTTCATAGGACCGTCCAATTCATCATCTTCGTTAATGTAGCAGTAGTTTTTTAGTTTTTCCGGTTGATGCTCCAAAGCCCACAGAATAACAGACTTGTTTTCCATTAATTCTAGCTGGTCAGAAATCAATTGCTCTGCTGGTAGTGCTGATGTCATTTCATTAATTTCGGCAAAGCTAGATGCTTCATTTACTCTACAAACTTCCTTGATAGCCGATCTGCCTTGGAGTTTGCCCATTGTAATCATTTGTGCGACATTGGACTCGCCGTATTTTGTTTTGATGTACGTGATTACCTCGTCCCTATGTTCTGCCGGAACATCCATGTCTATATCTGGGATCGCAATATTATCTTCTGTGTTACGACCTTCGTTGTAAAATCTCTCAAAAAGCAGACCGAACTCGATAGGGTCAACGTTTGTTATTCCTAGTAGGTATGAGATCAGGCATCCGGCAGCCGATCCACGACCGGGACCGGCAAGCCAACCTTGGGAATTGACCCACTGGATGATATCTTGAACAATTAAGAAATATCCAGAAAGCTGGGCCTTGAAAATAACTTTTAGTTCATGTTTAATCTGATCGGTGTAACGATCCTTGTCTTCCTGAGAAGCTATTTTGTCTGTTCCTACAAGTCTTGACTTCCATCCTTCTCTACATAGCTCAGTCAGGTAATCATCTTCTCCGATGCCATTAGGACAAGGAAACGTAGGAAAGGAAGGTTTATCAGCAAGATCATATTCCTCGCACTTATCAACGATTCGCCAAACATCATTTTGCCCAACTGTAAACGATTGTTTAGCAAAGTGACAATCCTTGTCAGTCAAGTGGAATGTGTTGTACTCTTTATTAAGGGGGTCAAAAAACTTCTTATAGTCATGATCTTTGTCTTTGATCTTTTTTAGAGTCGTTTTAAGTTTGCCGCAGATCATAATCCTGTGACACTCAGCATCATTCTCATCCACATAGTAAATCGCCTGACCTTCAAAATCTATCTGAATATGATTACTCTTAAACAGATTTGCAAACCCATTCTTTTCCGGCGTGACGCATAATACGTTTCCGTTATTGGCGACATCTTTCAAGACGTTGAGAGTTTGGTTCGACACATATTTAACCAAGTCAAACCATCCATCTTTGTTTTTTGCATAAAGAATATAGTTATCAAATTGGCAACCGATAATTGCCTTAATTCCAGCTTCTTTACAAGACTGCTGAAAGTCCACAGCTCCCGAAAGAGTTCCGAAATCAGCGATTCCACAAGCCGTATATCCATATTCCACACAGCGTTTTACCAATTTATCAGACTTGCAAAACGCACTTTGTAGGGAGAAGTGAGTTTTGCAGTTAATTGGATTCCACATATCGTTCCTCAAATTTATTTCGCAAAGTTAGTGTACGTCTTATTATAACATACAAATTGTCTTTTGTCAACTTGTTTTTTCATATTTTATTTAAATCACCTCTTCCATAATACAACTCTTTCCTTTTTATCCTTCTTGACGTTCTCAGTAACAGGTATTAATGATTGTGTTTTATTGTGCTGTTTCCAATGTGACACATCTAAATTTAAATCTTCTGAGAAAAAGTCTTTGATTTTAGTAGCGTCATCTTCTTCTAAATTAAATAAAAGCACATCATCCGGCCTGTACTTAAAGTATTCTAGTACATTATTGATGTGTGCATCCCACTGATTTCTCCATGAAGTCAGTGCTTCTTCTTTGGTCATTTTCATATGATGCATGTATGAACTGAGATAGGTTCTTCCGCTGCCAAACATATGTCGTTGCCTACTTTTAATCCAATTATCAACATTTCTGACATTTAGAATAAACTTAGAATTTGGGTATTGTTTATCCATTTCTTTGAAATAATCTATGTACGCATGAACACAAGGAAAGTAATCGTCCCGATCATTGTCAAATCCATCTAGGTGAGATTCCATGTCTGAATAAAAGGCAAACTCTTCCATGCCTTCAAGAAGTGGACGTTTATTTTCATAGTTCCTTTTCATCTCAAGTGCAGCATACTTGTAAGCACCTTCATCTCCCCATCTCCAATGAAGAGATTTAAGACCGTTATCCTTGAAAAAATGGTACAAACTAGCTGTGCCACACTTATTGAATCCTATTTGAAAAATTTTCATCATCCCGGTGCCTCGTAATATCCTACACTATGACCCTTTTTGGTACACTCTTTGACAGTTGCGTCATGCCCTATGTCGTAAAGCCTGTCTTCTACATGATTGCACATGGTTTTATCAGTTCCGGGCCAGTTAGTTTTGTAAAAGTGGCACAACCTAGTACATTTAAAACTTGCTCTGTTTTTTGAACAAGGTCTTGGAAACTTGGTTTTGCTTATGTCTTTATATCTTTTTTCCAACATGCTTAGAAATAGCTTTTGGTCAGATTCGTCAAAGCACATACTAAACGGACCACCATCACGGGTGAAGAATATACTCATAATCGCCTGCTTGTACTGAGGATACAGTTTTGATATAGCATAATTATAGAGCAACAACTGAGGATCTTCTAAGAGTTTCTCATACGTTTTCTTTTCTCCTGTGGCCCAGTTTTTTCTTTGTCCCGTTTTCCAGTCCACCACTTCTATTGTGTCGCCGTCAATTTCCGTAACGAGGTCAATAGTCCCTTTTATCGCAAGCTGCTTTTCAGTTCCATCCTCGTCGGTAAACTTAGCCCAGTCTTCGTCGATAGGAATATCGAATTGAGGTTCTGTGTCTACGATCCTTCTTTTGCGGGGATCAAACTGTCCATCGTTAAATGACAAAGCCTCATCGATTTGCTTCTGGCAAAATTTGACATCTGCTGGCGTGTAGCTATGATGATCGTTTGACGAATACCATTCAAAACTTCTGTCCAAAAGTTCTTTTACAAACTTTTTAGTTTTTAATTTTGTCTCGGTAAAACTAACCTCTCCAAGTGCATCATCTGTGATACTTCTTGGAGTTTTTCTGTCCATCTGCTGCTCTTGAATATCTTTTGTGCAGGACGCTAGGCACTCCATCACCTTGTGTACCATTGTTCCTAGTTGGGCCTTTTTTCCAGAGGGTGACTGATACCCCAAGTTGTAGGTGATAAAATATTGCAATTCGCAATATTCCCAATTGCTGTAGCTTGAACTACGAATATATTCTACAATCATTAGTTGTCCTTTATGGTGTGGAGAGTTCTTTTGCCGTTAGTAACTGTAGCAGCTCCTAGCCAGCCCCATTCTCCAAGAATGTTAATTACCACTTTACAAACATCGTGGATTTCCATGTCCTGATTATCTATTACCCTATCTAAAAGATTCCAATTATCTTTGATTTCTTTTTCGCTAGAGTGACTATCTGCGTGGGGACTTCTTGTCTGTCCTATTACTTTGCCTCCGAC
>Ga0255044_10000021_pt1 | contig 26453 bp, 22 predicted proteins | sample BC1_12_21_MG_FD_183651 | JGI IMG/M metagenome (GOLD analysis project Ga0255044, IMG submission 183651) | Seawater microbial communities from Strait of Georgia, British Columbia, Canada - BC1_12_21 | ecosystem: Environmental > Aquatic > Marine > Strait | place: Canada: British Columbia... | reverse complement strand
GCTCGGGTCCGGGTCGGATCGTCCCACGGACTACGGCATCGAAATCGCCTACAAGTGGGTTGGCTGGTAATTCAAGGGAGTTAGCGCGATGAAAACAATGATCAGAAACGTCCAATTCCTTATTGCAGCGATACTTCTGCTGGGTCGCGCGCCTGCGTATGCCCAGGACCGACCGAATATCGTCGTTGTCTTCATGGACAACTTCGGCTGGGGTGAGCCCGGCTTCAACGGTGGCGGGATAACCCGCGGCGCGCCGACGCCAAGGATCGATGCGCTCGCGGCTGAGGGCATACGCCTGACCAACTTCAATGTCGAGTCGCAGTGCACGCCATCACGGGCGGCGATCATGTCCGGCCGTTACGCGGTACGCACCGGCAACGGTACGATCCCACTCGGCGGCGGCGTCTACGGCCTCGTGCAGTGGGAAGTCACGATGGCCGAGATGCTCTCGGACGCCGGCTACGCCACTGGCATGTTCGGCAAATGGCACCTGGGGCACACCGAGGGCCGCTTCCCGACCGACCAGGGCTTCGACGAATGGTACGGCATCCCGAACTCAAGCGATGAGACGCCCTGGGAAGTGCTCGACGGCTACGCGGAAAGCGGCGTCGAGGGGACCTACATTTACGAGGGCAAGAAAGGCTCTGCGCCGAAGAAGGTCAAGGCGTACGGTCTCGAACAGCGCGCGCTCATCGACGGGGAGTTGACGAAACGATCGATCGACTTCATGAAACGCCAGGTCAAGGCCAAGAAACCGTTTTTCCTTTATGTGCCATACACTCAGACGCACTACCCGGCGCTCCCGCATCCGGACTTCGCCGGCAAGACGGGCAACGGCCGCTTTGCCGATGTCCTGGCCCAGGTCGATGCCTATAACGGCATGCTGCTGGACGCGGTTGACAAGTTGGGCATCCGGGACAATACGTTGTTCATCTTCACGGCAGACAACGGGCCGGAATCGATACCAGCAGGATCGAGCACCCCATCGATCGACTACTTTATTCCCGGTTCAGCGGGTCCCTGGCGGGGATCGCTGTTCACCGGCTTCGAGGGCAGCCTGAGGGTGCCCTTCGCCGCTCGCTGGCCGGGCAAGATCCCAGCCGGAAGCGTTAGCGACGAGATCGTACACGAGATGGATCTCTTCCCGACCTTCGCCAAAATCGCCGGCGGCGCGGTACCGGACGACCGGGTCATCGATGGCGTTGACCAGAGCGAATTCTTGCTGGGCGAACAGGAGAAGTCCAATCGCGAGGGCGTGATCGTCTACATGGGCAACGACGTCTGGGCCGTGAAATGGCGCAACTGGAAGTTACACCTGAAGGAACAGGAGAACATCCTCAGCCCAACCATGAACTACGGACTGCCGCGCGTCTACAACCTCTACAAGGATCCGGGTGAGACGCAGAACGTGATCTTCCCGGAGACCTGGGTGCCGAAAGCGGCCCTTGGCCAGCTGGGGGCACACGTCGGGTCGTTGCGGCAAGAGCCGCCGATAAAACCGGGGACCAAAGATCCGTACGAACCGCCGAAATAGACTTGTAGCATGGCGTAAGCGTGCAGCCGCAGTAGGTTGCACGCTCGTCGCCCTGGCGGCTGTAGACGCCTGGGCCGCCGAGGGCGGTTACAGCAATTACGTTCCTGGCACGTACGGCGATTTCGGCATGGCCCTTGCGCCGGCCGAGACGTGGACGGTGCGCAATGACGTTTACCTCTATGACGCCAACGCCGATCGTTCGATTCGTTCCGGGCTGATCGAGACGGACACGGACCTTCAGTTCCTGATGAACTTCACGACCGTGCTGTACAAGCCCGACATCAAGTTGTTCGGGGCGACGGTCGGTACGGGCGTCTTCGTGCCGTTCGTCAACCTGGATATTGATGCGAGTGTTACGTTCGGCGACGCGGTCGCGAGGATTGATGATAGCGCGACAGGTATTGGTGATATCACGCTCATACCTTTCGTGCTGTACTGGAACAGCGGCAACATCCACACGACTTTTTCGCAGTTCGTCATAACGCCGACCGGCGATTACGACGTTAGCAATGCGATCAACGACGGCTTGAATTACTGGAGCTTCGATACGAACTTTGCTCTGACGTATCTGAATCCGGAAACGGGCCGGGACGTCTCCTTCAACCTGGGTCATATCTACAACACCGAGAATGACGATACCGACTATCAGACCGGTCGGGAACTACACGTCGACGTCGTCTTCAATCAGTTTTTGTCGGAGACGTTCGCCGTCGGTCTTCACGGTTTCTACCTGAAGCAGATCACGGGTGATAGCGGCGGCGGCGCGATTCTCGGCAACTTCAAAGCCAAATCAGCTGGCATCGGGCCGGCGCTGCTGTGGGCGACGCAGATCGGCGGTCAGGATGTCTCGTTCATTGCCAAGTGGATGCATGAAATCGACGCCGAGAACAGGTTGGAAGGCGATCATATGATGCTCAGTTTCGCCCTGGACTGGTAGCCACCCGGTACAATCTGCTGATCGGTTCACAATAAAAACAAGGGAGATTCGCATGCCCAGCGCCGACAATTCGACGGTCGACCAGAGAATTCTCGCCAATGCAATGGCCGCGTTCGTTCAGATCGCCGCCGTCGCGGTCCTGCTCTACTGGTGCTACACGATCGTCGCGCCCTTCGTGGCGGTCGTTGTCTGGGCCATCATCATGAGCGTGGCGCTGTATCCGGCGCACGTAGCCCTGAGTGCTCGCCTGGGTGGGCGCGAGAAGACGTCGGCGACGATCCTGGTGCTGATTGGCCTGGTGGTCCTGGCCGTGCCAGCCGTCATGCTGGCCGATTCAACCCTCGGCGCCTTGCACACTATTGCTGCCGAGTTGGAAGACGGCACAGTGGAAATCCCGCCGCCGGCCGATAAGGTCGCAAACTGGCCTCTCATCGGCAAGCAAGTCCACGGCCTCTGGAGCGCCGCAGCGACCGACCTCGAGGCAACGGTCAACGAATACCAGCCGCAGATTCGTGCGGTCGGCACAAAGACGCTCGCCTTCGCCGGCCACACGATCAGCTCGGCCTTCCTGTTCGGGTTCTCCGTGATAATCGCCGGCGTGCTCTTTACAACCGCATCCCGGGGTCATGAGGTCGCCCGCAACGTTGCCTCCAACCTGGTCGGCAGCGAGCGCGGACCCGCATTTACCGATCTGTCGATCCTCACCATTCGCAGTGTGGCAAAGGGAGTACTGGGCATTGCACTAGTCCAGGCCCTTTTTTCCGCAATCGGTCTGGCAATTGCCGGCGTGCCGGCGGCCGGGCTCCTGTCCGGGATTGTCCTGGTACTCGCCATCATCCAGTTGCCGCCGCTGATCGTGCTCGGCCCCGTCGCGTTCTGGTACTTCTCCGTGGCAGAGCCGGTCCCGGCGATCGTATTTCTTATATACGCGCTCGTCGTCAGCGCCAGTGACGCATTTCTGAAGCCGCTGTTTCTCGGTCGCGGTATCGAAGTACCGATGCTCGTTATTCTGATCGGCGCAATTGGTGGCGCCATGGCATACGGCATTATTGGCTTGTTCCTCGGGGCCGTGATCCTCGCAATCGGCTACGAGCTCTTCATGGCCTGGATCGCGCCGGACGAGGAACAGAGCGCGGTCGCGGAAGGCCAGCCGATCCGGACGAAGGGCACAGCGCTATGACACCGAGAGTCGCGACGCCAATCAGCAATTACCTGAATTTCATTTCTGTTCGTACTACAGCGTAGTGCACGCCCCGAACGCGACGAACCCGGCATCGTCGCCTGAAGCCGTCAATGTCATTCGTCCGGTTGTCTGGTTAATTGACAGCGACCAGCCCAGTGGGTCGGTAGGTCTGCTTCCCTGTACGCCCTGAACGATCAAGTGATTATTGAGATCCTCGACGGAGTCAATGGCACCCGGCTCCTTGGCTTCACCTGCCGTAATCGCACTAAACTGCTTCTTCTTGAAATCGAGGCGGATGAAATCGGGTGCGTCGATGCTATCGTTTGTTACGGCGCGACATTCGGCGCCGTAGTCACACTCGATGATCTGTCCCAGGGAGCATATCAACGGCTCGGAACCGTCGAAATCGGCCGCCGCTGCTGTAGCGCACAAAAGACCTGCCGTGGCTGCAAGCATTTTTCGTGTTGTTGAATTCATAGTGATGTTTCTCCGGTACTGTTAGCGAACCGTGTAGTTCTTGCCTTCCATGCAAGCTGCATAGGCGCGGTTGTAGCGATTGCGGTTCTCCTGGTAAATCTGCTGCTGCTCCTGCTCCCACTGCTTGCTCTCGGTTTCTTCCTTGCGCTTCTGGTCCTGGCGGCGCATACCACCGACCGCGGCGCCGGCGGCTGCGCCTTTCCAAACATCGTCGGAGTCGTTGCCAACGACCGCTCCAAGAGCCGCGCCGCGAACCGCGCCGCGCCTACCGCCGCCCTTTGGTTCTTCTTTCTGCGGTGGCGGCTCGGTCGCCGTCGGGACAGCCATCGGGTCGAAGCTCGTCTCGCCCTTGGCCCAGTTGTAGCAGGTGAACTCGTCCTGCTGCTGCTGTTCCTTGTTCTGGCCGTCATTGGGGAACACCATCAGTTCCTGAGCCGAGGCTGTGGCCGCTAAGCCAGCTCCGGCGAGAATGACCAGTAATTTAGTACTCGTTGTAATCATCTTGACTCTCCAGGTGTCTTTGTCGTTTTTGCTCTAGCGTGTTGCCATAGTTAGATTTTGCAAAGACTCGAACGGCGCATCGAGTGCGTCAAGTACTCGCTGATCGCGCTCGTAAATGTCTTTGAAAAAGTAATATTCACCACTGGGTCCGATGTCAGCGGTCCAGTACAGCAGCAGTACGGGCAATGGCTCTGCAAGGTGTACGGTTTTGGTCTCCTCACTCTCGATCTGTGCATCGATACGCGCCCGGTCCCAGCCCGCAGGCGCAAGCAGGTGCTCTGCCAGATCGAACGGGTTTTGCGTGCGGATACAACCATGACTGAAAGCGCGCTCCGACCGGCCAAACAGGCTCTTGCTGGGGGTATCGTGCAGATAGACGGAGTGTTCGTTCGGAAAGATGAACTTGATGCGCCCGAGCGCATTCGCAGGGCCCGGACGCTGCACGAAGGTATACGGGAAGTTGCCGCGCGACAGCTGCGACCAGTCAATCGAATCCGGGTCGACGTTCTCGCCGGCACGGTTCCTTACATCGAACGTCCGTGTCTTGAAGTAGTCCGGGTCACGCTGAATCCTGGGCAGCATCTCCTTCGTTGCGATGCTGTACGGCACGGTCCAGGTTGGATTCATGACGACATAAGTCATTTCATCGAGAAACACCGGCGTCTGATGGAAGGGCTTGCCGACCTGCACCCTGGTGTCCCAGACGAATTTGCTGTCCTTCACGAGGTAGGCGCGAAAGCCCGCGATGTTGACGATGATGAAGTCCTCGCCGAGGCCGCCCATCACCCAGCGCGCGCGCTCGAGATTGATACGCAGCTGGTCGATCCGGGTCTCGACAGGCACGTTGAAAGCCTCCAGCGTTGCCGGCCCGATCACGCCGTCGGCTTCGAGCCCATGCCGCGCCTGAAAGGCTTTCACGCCGCGGGCCACCGTGTCCGAATAGACGTCACCCGTGGCGGTCACCGCGCTGCCGAGGTCACCCGTCATTTGGAGGCGCTTCGCGATCGTCGGCACACGTTCGTCGGTCATCCCTACTTTGAGGGTCGGGCCGGCGGGAATGGCCGGCCAGCCGCCTTTGGCCTCGATCTGCCGGTACTGGTACAGCGCGTCGCGCAGCTGCTGGTACAGCGGTCCGCGGGCGTACACTTTCTCGGCAACATCGGCCAGCGACGGGGAATCGATCGCGTCCTGCATGTCCTGCAGCGGATCTGCGCCCAGGGGCCGTCTGTCGAAATTCCAGCGCGGATCCAGACTCGCGGGATCCACCCTGCCGTAGAGCTGGTGATAGACAAGCCGTAACAGGCTGTCCGAGAACAGGAGTTCGATGGCCGCCAGCTGTCGCGGCGTCAGCGTATCGCCGCGACGAATCGCGGCATAGGCGGTTTCAATCTTGCCCGCGTGGTAGTCCGCCGGGTCGAGTCCGTCGGCATGGCTGTCACGCACCATTTCCAGCAGCTCTCCGACCTGGTCCGGGCTCGTCCAGGTCGGGGTAAAGTTTCGCCGCTCGTAGAACTCGGCCAGCGCGTTACCCGCGGCGATGTCGATGCCGCCAATTGAGAGCTGGCCGGTCTCGCGCAGGTACTCGATCTCGACCCGGATAGCCTCACTGGTCGCGATGTCGTCAGCTCTAGACACGGCCGGCGAAATGATTGCAAAGACAAGCAGCGCGACTTGTATAATTGGCCTCACATGAAACCATTTGCCAACAAGCGCCGTCGCGGCTTGATTCAAGCAGCGATCGGCGGCCTGATTTCGGGTCTGACCCTGCCGCTGCGGCGCGTCAATGCCGCGGTTGCCGACGAACGTGAGTTGCAGTTTGTTCATACTCACACCGGTAAACGACTCAATGTTGTCTATAAGCATCGGGACGAATATGTGCCCGATGCGCTCAAAGAAATTAACGTGTTCCTCTCCGATTTTCGCACTGGCGATGTCGCCGAAATTGATCCGCAGCTCCTTGACCTCATATACGACATTCGCGCGGAATTGGGCGGCGACGGCACCTTTGAAGTCATCTCGGCATACCGCTCGCCGGCAACCAACGAGATGCTACGCCAACGTTCGGGCGGTGTCGCCAGAAACAGCCAACACGTGCTGGGCAAAGCCATTGACGTTCGCCTGACCAACATTGAACTCACTAAACTAAGAGACAAGGCGATCTCGATGCAACGCGGTGGTGTTGGTTACTACGCCAAATCCCACTTCGTCCATATCGATACCGGGCGCGTCCGTCGCTGGTAAGTCAAATCAGTCAAACCGCCACTCGTATGTGATGGTTCCGCCTCTGTTCTCCGGGTCTTCATCGCCGGCCAGCGAGTCAGGATCAACGGTATCTGACGTGAACCAGAAATTGAAGCGCAGTGCCCACTTGGGGCGCTCGTAATGGAACCCGACAACCGCCTGGCCGATGACGTCCTCAGTATCGAGTACGTTGTTTTCGGTCCATGGATTATCGTCGACAAAGGTATTGCCCTCTCTCATCATGTCGACCAGGAACCCGGTCGCACGCACGACAAACGTTCCGTAGATCGCGGTCTGGTTCTTGTCAGGAATCGTGGCATTGAAATGCAACCCGCGCCCAATCGGATCCGGTATATAGGCGAAGCCCTGCGGCATACGGCCGAAGCGCATCTCCAATGCCAGTTCGCCATAGGAGACGAAGTTCGAAGCAGCCGCGTTAAACCCTAAGGCGCCATCGAAACTGGGATTGCGCCAGAGTTTTTTCTTTTTCGTATAGAACAGACTTAATATGGGCTCGTCTTCGATCTGGTGTTCCCAACCCAGCGGCTCGTCCGCATCGATCCAATCGTGTACGTTTTCTTGCACGTCCTCGGCAAATGATGACTCACCCACGACACCGATCATCCAACCAAAAGCTGACATCCGCTCGTCGTCAAATGCGACAAACGAATTGCTCCATGCAAGCAGGCCCAAATACGGCAAGTCATCGAGGATTATGTCGGGATTCTCGATGTCGTCCGGCGTCTGCATGTTCTGCCCGAACGACCACGATTCCCGGTAGGTGAGACCGTCACCTTTTGGCAGGAAAAACTTCGCCAATCCTTTGCCGATTGCAGCCGTGCCGCCCACCGCATCGAGACTCGACGCAGCCGGCCCATGTTTTTGCAGTGCGAAGCCGTTGGTGAACTGATTATCCGAATCGAATAAGACGTCGTTGGCCATCTCCCACCGCCACGTAGACGACTGACTGTAATCCGTGTTCTCTTGCGCGGTGGCGGTACTGCACACCAGCGCAACAGCCAATGCAACCAGTGTTGTGCTCCATTTGATGCTCATATTGTCACCTTCTTCTCGTAGCTATCCATATTCGTCCTAGAACAGCGCCTTGCCCGCCCATTTCGGCGCGGGGAATACCGGAATGAACAAGATCCGAAACTGCCATTCAGGTCCGAAGTCGCTGCTGCTCTCGACGAAGTAATACGCTTCCATACCGACCTTCACCGGCAGCGGCCCGATATTGATCAGAGTATCCATGCCGAAGCCGATCGGCAAGTCCAGTTGATCCGTCTCATGGTTGTAACGCCAGTTGGGCGCAAAGCCTACGTTTGTTTTTGCGCTGACTCGATAGCGTACGACAGGCTGAATATCCGTCAGGCTTACGTCTGCCCGGTCGACCTCGCGCGGACCGAGGCTCGTATCGATCGTAAATGAATCGTCCCCGGAAAAAGACCACCAATGCTGTGCAACGACGCCAAATATCCACTTATCCGTGATCTTGAACTTCAGCACCATCGGCCCGGCCGAGTTCTTGCCCGTGCCCAACTGGTCCTCGCTCGCCGTGTTGAACATCGTCGTCAGACCGAAGCCGAAAATGTCGGGCGGCTTGTATTGCTTTGACAGCGCCATCCACAGCACGATGTCGCCTATGCCCGATTCGCGCTCAAAGTCGAGGCCAATTTGGGGGTCGGATGGACCTCCGCCGGTCGTCAGGTTGACGTTGTCGATCGTCCTGAAGTTATTAAACGGAATCACGGGTCGGATAACTGTTTTCCACTTTTCGGTAAGTTGAATCGACAAAACGGGCATGATCAACGTCGTGTTGTTGACGATGTCCTTCTCGCCCAGCCCATCAATGATATTGCCCGAATAGTTGATGACGTCGTTTTGCATGAACCCCAGCCAAAGGTACGACAGCGGGTTGGCCAGCGCCTCTGCAATCATCGCCTCCTGTTCTGCCGCTGTTTGCTCGGGCGTCTTGCCGCCTGAACCACCCTCCTGCTGCAGTACCGGCACGGCCGAACCGATTGTGTTAAAGGCGCTTGGGTAAGCATTGGCCTGTGCGGTCAATCCGATCTCTTGCGGCAAGAAGCCGTCAAGATCCAATTGCCCGGGTAGTGAGTCGGCCAGCTCGAGGTAGTCGTCACTGGCTACTTCGCCCGCCGCGAGCTCCCACCGGCGCGGCATCGGCAGGTAGTCGTCAGGTGCCTGTCGCAGAAACACCGAAGGAAGGACTTTTTGCTCATATTCCTGGGGTACCTCTGCATTGGCGCCTGCAGCTATCGCCAGAAACGCAAACATGGAAACCGTGGCCCGCAATTTCATTTCGTACTCCTTAAGTTTTGCCATATCCCGGACAGGGCGGTGGCTACCCAAGATAAGCCCGTCAGCCCTCATGTTACTCAGTTGTGGCAATTGCAAGTATCCAGTTTCCGTCAATTGTGTTATCACCTTACCTTTAGAACACACGCGACGTTGGTAATGTCAGAGACAACAACAACCAGTGCTCATTCGGTCGCGACCGAGGACGGCCTGTTGGTCGAGACGTTTAGTTCCACCGAGGCGCTGAACGCGTTCTACGCGGCCAACGGCTGGGAATCTGACTATCGCCAGATCGAACCGGGCGAGATCGAAATCACCGTGACAGGTCGGGCCGTTGGCGATATCGAATTTTTTCGCGAGCAGTTTAGCCGGCGGATTACGAGTTCGACGAAATCGCCGTGCGAGATCTTCAGCTTCGTCCTTGCCGCCAGCGGGCAGCCAGGTCGAATTCAGGGGCGGGAGCTTGGCCTGGGCAACCTGCTACTAGCACCTCCCTGCACGAGGCTGGATATCGTCCCTACCGCCGGGTGCGACGTGTTGACGATCCAAATTCCCGTCGAGAGGTTTACTGATTACACCGCGGCACTGGGCGCCGATGAATCGCTCGACCTCGAGTCCGAACACACGTGGCATTCGTCTCCGTCGACCAACATCGACGATATTCGGCAACTGGCCCTTGCGATGCTCGCACCGTCCGCGACCCTGCCGGAGGCCGAGGGCGTCGACTGGACGCTGATTTCATCCCTCCTCGGCTTTCTGAACAACGAGGAATCAGCGCATAACCAAAGCGATCCGTACGGACGCGCCGGCAAGCACCGCATCGTTCAGCGTGCTCGAGATTACGTGGACATGCATGTGGCAGGTGACATCCGGATCACCGAACTTTGTGACCACTGCGGCGTCAGCCTCAGTACACTCGAGCGCATATTCAGACGGGAATTGGACATCGCTCCCAAGGACTACATCCTGGCCTCGCGACTGGCCGATGTGCGCCGCAGATTGTGGGACGACGATTCCCAATCCCAAACGATTGCGGAATTAGCAATGAGAAGCGGTTTCACCCACATGAGCCGATTCTCGCAACAGTACCGGCACCACTTCGGCCGCCTGCCGAGTGAGGACCGGGACGTCGGCGTGCTATTGATCGAGAAGTACAAACTGAGGTGAGCACGTCGCGGACTTGACGATTTTCGGATACTGCCGTCGGGCCCCTGTCTGTACGATAAGCTCGATTCCAGCAATTACCCTCGACGCGACGGCAGGATAGCGATGAACGAGCAAGCAACGGACAACAGAAACTCGGCCGGTGCAATCATCCTGGTCACACTGCTGCTTTCTGTCGGCTACGCCGTACTTCGTTACCACGTCGCCGGCCCGGTACCGTGGAAAGATTTCCCCATGTTCATCCTGAACAAGGGCTTGTGCCTTGCCGGCTTCATCCTGCTGACATTCAATTTCACGTTGGGACCGCTCAACAGCCTGGGCGCGCGCGTCTCCGCAGGTTGGCTGAATGCGCGCAAGGCCCTGGGCATGACCGGCTTTCTGCTGATCCTGATTCATGCCCTCATGAGCTTCATCCTGTTCAGCCCGGCGATATACAGCAAGTTTTTCGCGCCAAACGGGACTTTGACGCTGCTGAGCGGCCTCGCCATGCTGTTCGGCGTGCTGGGCTTCGTTTTCCTGTGGGGCTACAACCTCAGCTTCCAGACCTTCCTGCGCGAGGACACAAAGTTCATCCAGTTCATAACATCACGTAAGGTATTGCTTTTCGCGCTCGTGCTTGGTGGCCTGCACCTGTTCTTCATGGGCTACGAGGGCTGGCTCAAGCCGGCCGGTTGGCACGGCGGCCTGCCGCCGATTAGTCTTGTCGCCTTTGCTTTTTTTGCGGTTGGTTATGTGATGAACTTGTTCGGAAGAGAGTGAGTCTTTTTGTCCGGGCTGACCCTGTAAGGCTCGGTCATTCCTGATTGTATCTATGAAAAAATATCTGAAAGAACCGCTCGTACATTTCCTGGCGCTGGGCCTCGGCCTGTTCGTGCTCTTCGATCTTGTTGCCAGCGACGACGCCGCATACGACAGCAGGGTCATCAACATCGATCGCGATGCCTTGCTCACGTTCGTGCAATACCGTTCGCGTGCGTTCGAACCACGAATGGCGGCACAGCGTTTGGACAGCATGTCTGACGATGAACTCGAGCGCATGATCAAAGATTATGTGCGCGAAGAGGCGCTGCACCGTGAAGCACAGGCGCTCGGTGTAGACAAAAACGACTACGTGATCAGACGCCGTATGATCCAGTCGATCGAGTTCATTACCGACGGTTTTGTAACGGCGGCCGTCGAGATTTCCGATGCAGACGTCCAGACTCACTACGAGGCCAACCGCGACGACTACTACATCGACCCTTTCGTGACATTCACCCACGTATTTTTCGATCGCGAGCGCAATGGTAGCAACGAAGCCGTCTCGCTGGCGAGCGCCAAGCTCACCGAGTTGAATGACAAACAAGTGATATTCAGCGATGCGCCGCGCCACGGCGATCGCTTCCCGTTTTTCGTCAACTACGTTGAACGTGGACCCGAGTTCGTTGCCAGCCATTTCGGCGTAGCGATGGCGCAGGGTATTTTTTCGCTCGAGCCGAGCGATAAAACCTGGCACGGGCCGTTCGAGTCGGAATACGGCGCGCACCTCGTGATGCTGACGCGCAAAGCCGAAGGCCGGTATCCGGAACTCAAGGAAATCGAGCCGAGCGTCCGCGACGATGCCGAGCGTAAAGCCATCGCCGCGCAGAAAGACAGGGCGATCCAGGCGATCGTCGATACCTACGAGGTGCGCAGAGTTTTCGAGCAGCCAACTGTCGGCGCGGCTAAATGAAGCTGGGACACCTCTTGCTCGCAGTGTTCCTGGTGCTTTGCACACTGACAGCACGCGCGCACGACGCGCGTCCGAACTTCGTCCAGATCACCGAGACCGAGGTAAACACGTTCAGCGTGTCGTGGAAGGTGCCGGCCAGCATGCCCGGTGGTGCCTTGCCCTACCCGACTCTGCCAGAAGGTTGTGTGGCCAAACGCCAGCCGGCGTGGCAACAATCCGGCGCCGAGTACGTCGGCCAACAGGTGTTTGCCTGCGATGCCGGGCTCGGCGGCCGAATTGTCGGCATCGAGTTTCCGACCATCAACCCGTCCCTGTCGACGCTGTACCGGATCCGGCTCGCGAACGGCGTGGAACACGTGCGCATCCTGAAACCGAGCGAAACCGAATGGACCGTGCCCGATGCCGAGGAGCGCTTCGCCGTGGCGACTGAGTATACGGCCTTGGGTATCGAGCACATCTGGATCGGCATCGATCATCTGCTGTTTGTCGCCTGTTTGCTATTCATCGCTCGTGCGCCGCGGCGGCTGCTGATTACGATTACAGGTTTCACGGTGGCGCACTCGATTACGCTCGCGCTTTCGACGCTCGACCTTGTGCGGATTCCAACGCCCCCGGTCGAAGCCGCCATTGCGCTGAGCGTTCTGTTCATGGCCTGGGAGATTGCGAAGAGGGACGAGACGTCGCTGGTCTATAGATACCCGATTGCTGTGTCGGCGTCCTTTGGCCTGTTACATGGATTCGGATTTGCCGCCGTGTTGCGGGACATCGGTCTGCCGCAGATCGAGTTGCCGACGGCACTGTTGTTTTTCAATGTCGGTGTCGAGATCGGCCAAATCCTGTTTGTCGCGGCGCTACTTGCCGCATTTCTTGTGCTGCGGCCGGTACTGTCACGGCTCCTGCTGTCGGCGAGGGACCACGAGGTGCACTGGTCGATGGCTACCGTGCCGGCGAGCTACGTGATTGGCAGCCTGGCGAGTTTCTGGATGATCCAGCGCATTGCCGGATTCTGGGCCTAGTAATATAGTCCTATTGACATGAGTTCTATTCGAATTGGCCTCCTGATGATCGCCCTGGCGCCCTTCGCGGCTGCGGTCGGCGCAGAAGAATCCGAGGTCGATAGCCCTGGTCCTGAATCGTCAGAAACAGAGTCACCGCAGAGCTCCGAGCAGGCCGCGCGCGATGCTGACGATCCTCCAGAGCAACCGGACGACGACACTGCCGAAATCGACGTCGACAATTCCATCGCCGTCGACGATGCGAGCGACGCCGACTTCGACAAAAAGGGGTGGTTCCTGCGCACTGACGTACGCGGTGGTTTTTTTTCCAGGGACACGGATCTCAGGGACGGCTCCAACTTTTCGGAAGACGAGTTCAAATTTCGCAGCCGCCTCGAGGCCGAGAGGTCGCTTCGCAAAAACCTACGCCTGAAAGCCAGGTTGGCCGGCGCCTGCTCCACCGATGATTGCGACCCGGATTTCAGTCTCGAGTCGACAACGTCAACATCGAACAGCCTGGTCAACGGCGAGATCACGCTTGATGAGTTGTTCTTGCATCATTTCAGACCCCGCTACGACGCCGCGTTGGGCCGCTTGCAAACCAAGTTCGTTGCGCGGGGCGGCGTATTCGCAAAGTCCATGGATCGCAATGACAGCAACAACATCAATATCAACTGGACGGATGGGGTTCACGCGACGTGGAAATCCCGCTTCGGCTGGACGTCGAACCTGATTTTGCAACGGAACTCGGATGACGGCAGCAGCAGCATTCGCCATTTCCCTCTGGACTTCGACGATAGCGGGAGCCGCGTGTCCTACTTCTCAGCCATTGAGAATATCCAGCCCCTGGGCCCGATTGTGCAACGTGGCTTCGACGTGTCCTATTTACCCAAAGCCTTAATGAGAGACGGCGACCGGCTGGGAAGGATCGAGGACTACTGGGGCGTGGTGGGGCGATTTGCGGCCCGGTGGACCGTTAGCGAGAAGCGGGACATGCGTTTTCGCATCTCGGGAGAGGTCGGCTATGCGCCAGAGACGCCCACGAAACAGGCCGTAGGCACCGGCACGTCAGGCGACACCGATGGTTTTGGCTGGGCAGTGACCGCTGCGCTGATGGACTTTCGGCCCGGCCACAGCATTGGCATTAACTATGCGCGCATGGGCGCCGGCTGGCTGCTGTCGCCGCAGTACCGGCAAAACGAGGAATTGAAGGCCATTCGCTACGTATGGAATTTTCGGAAGAACAAGACGCTCGAAATCAGAGCGCGGCAACGCGACGATATAGACCAGCTATTGACCGCGCAGAATAAACGCGATGGTTTCGATCTGTTCGTGCGTATGACCCTCAGATTCTCGCTTCTGGAGCGGTGACGACCAAAAAGTGCTGCGCCGGGATCAATTCGTGACGAGCGGAATGCCCTGTGCCATTGTCACGTTCGAGACAGCATCGAGCTTGTTCTCGATTTGATAGAAACGAGCCAGAGTCTTCGGCGGTAACACTTTCTTGAATTTCTTCAGATATTTTTTGCGAACCTTGAGCAAGTCGCTCTGCACCTTCATGGAATCATTAACGAGTGACGTCGCTAACTCGTCGGACAGGCTTTCGAAGTTTGCCGCATAGTCGGTGATGACCTTGACCAACCTGTCGTTGATTCGTTTTTTTTCGGCCGTGTACTCATCGTAAATGGGCCAAAAGTCCGTGCTTTCCTGGCCCGTCAATTGCAGACCCCTGGTAACAACTGCTTTACGCTCGAGTGCCGCCACGCTGCGTACCATTTCGATCGTATCGTTCATATCGGCGAACTGCTCGTTGGTTTGTGCGGACACAAATAGCGGCAGTGCCAGCAGTCCAAGTGCCAGGATTCTGTTTCTCATGGGGCCAACTCCGTAATTGGGAAGTTTTGAAGGGCGGCTAATGTAGCGGCAGCGCAAGCAGATATCAAAAGTTTCTGGTCATAGGCTTTCAAACACATTTGGATTAGACTAAGTCTGTTCCAGAGTGGCATGAGTGACGGAACCCTACTTGGCGGAGGGAAACAAGTGAAAAACAATATTCTTGCTACTGGCACGGCCCTGGGATTGGCTCTTTTTCTGGCGAGCTGCGCATCTGCCGAGACCCAACAAGCTGAAGTTGAGAAGCCGAAGCTGATTCTGCAGATTACCGTTGATCAGCTGCGCGGTGATCTGCCGACGCGCTATTATGATCGGCTTGGCGAGGGTGGGTTTCGGTACCTGTGGGAAGACGGCGTCGTTTACCGAAACGCGCATCATGCGCATGCGAACACGGAGACGATTGTCGGGCATGCAACGCTTGCAACCGGCACACATCCGTCCATCCACGGCATGGTCGGCAATGTCTGGTTCGACCGGGAAACCGGCTACATCACCTATAACGTCGAAGATCCAAATTATCGCTTGCTTACCAAAGGTGCTGACGTCGACGAAGATGCCGAGATAGATCCGACACAACGCGCAGCTCGCAGCGAGGGTCGATCGCCAGCGGCGATACTCACGTCGACATTCGCTGATGAACTGCGCAGCGGCACCGGCGGCGATGCCAAAGTGATTGGCGTGTCGGTCAAGGATCGCGGCGCAATAGCGATGGCCGGTCATTCCGGGACGGCATATTGGTTTTCCAAATCCGGCGGCGAGTTCGTCACAAGCAGCTACTATCTCGATCACTACCCGCAGTGGGTCAACGACTGGAATGACGAACGCCATCCGCAACACTACGCGGGTGCGGCCTGGCAACTGCTGCATAGCCAGGACAGCTACCTCTTTGGCGGCTCGGACGATCGCGCGTGGGAGACTGACGTCGGCGGCTTTGGCCGAACGTTTCCGCATGCTTATGGCGATGGCAGCAGCCCGTACTTCACCACGTTGCTGACGCTGAGCCCCGCGGGCGACCAGCTGGTGCTCGATTTCGCCAAAACCGCATTAGTCGAGGAGCAATTGGGCAAAGGCGGGGCAACAGATTATTTGAGCGTCAGCTTTTCCGCGACAGACTACGTTGGACATATATTCGGACCGTCGAGCCTCGAAGCTGAAGACAATATCCTGCGACTGGACCGGGCAATAGCGGAACTGCTCAAGGCCGTCGACGAAAACGTTGGCCTGGCCAGGACACTGATCGTGCTGTCGGCGGACCACGGCGGTCCCGATGCGCCCGGCTATCTGAACTCGCTCGGTATCCCCGCCGGTTACGTGGACCCGGGCAGTTGGGACAAGGATGCGGCCATCGACCGGATCAAGAAGCAGTTTCATATCAGCGGAAGCCTGATCGAAACCTATTCACACCCGTATGTGTATTTCAGTGCAGACGTCAAGAACAACCAGGACATTGATCAAGAAGCCCTCGAAGCGGCAGTAATCGAGGAGCTATCGAAACTCAAAGGTGTCTCGCTGGCCGTGTCCAGCACGGCGCTGCGCCACGGCAATCTTCCCGACACACATCTGTATCGTTCAGTCGTCAACAACTTCAACTCAAAGCGCTCAGGCGACGTATTCATAGTCTTCGAACCAAACTGGTTCATTAATGACTTCGATGGGCTGACGGTTGCATCGACACATGGCTCGCCGTGGGAATACGACACCTACGTGCCAATAGTGTTTGCCGGCGCCGGCCTGGCACCGCAGATCGTTGACCGCAAAGTGCACACGATTGACATTGCACCAACGCTGTCGGCATATTTCGGCATCAAGGCCCCTTCAGGTTCCGTTGGCACGCCGCTCACAGAAGTTCTCAAGGATTAGGAAAATAATCACGAATACTTCCGACAGGCCGCTTAGGATGAATAAGCAGGAGAGACACATGAAAACCATGACAACCATGACAACCACCATTCTCGCACTGACACTGTCAGCTTGCGGTGGTGAGTCAACTACCGAAATGGCCAGCGACGACTCGGCCGCTACTGATCAATTTTCAGTCACCGATTCCGGCGTTAAGACTAAAAATGTTGAGGGATTTGGGGGGGTTATAGCCGAAAGCTACGATGACTCTCAGGAATGGTGGGCGGCCGAGGAGCGGCCCGAAGAAGGCGCTCCGAATGTCATCATCTTCCTGCTCGACGATGTGGGCTTCGCACAAGTTGAAAGCTTCGGTGGCCTGATCAGCACGCCAAACATCGACGCACTCGCCGACAACGGACTGCGCTACAACAACTTTCATACAACGGCGCTTTGCTCGCCGTCACGAGCCACACTGATGGCTGGCCGCAATCCGCACTCGATTGGCCTCGGCAGCCATGCGTTAACCGCGATGGGATTCCCCGGCTATAACGCGATCATGCCGGAGTCGGCCAAGTCAGTCGCGAATTACCTCGAGACTGCCGGCTACGTCAATTACGCGCTGGGTAAATGGGATCACACACCACTCTATGAAGTGTCACAAGTCGGGCCTTTCGACCGCTGGCCGAGTGGTGAGGGCTTCCAGCACGCCTACACTTTCATGGCCGCTGACGTACATCAGTTTGTTCCTGTCATGTGGAACGACCACATGCCGGAGCCGTATCGCAAATCGGTGCATCTCGATCAAGACCTGGCCGATCGCGCAATCGAGTGGATTACGGGGCACAAGTCAATCAAGGCTGACTTACCGTTCATGATGCTGTGGGCATCGGGATCCATGCACTCCCCTCACCATGCACCTGATAGTCATATCGATAAGTACAAGGGCAAATTCGACATGGGCTGGGACAAGGCGCGCGAAGAAATTCTGGCGCGTCAGATAAAGTTAGGAATTGTGCCGCCGGACACCAAGTTGACCGAACGTATCGACCAGATTCCGGCCTGGGACTCCCTAACGGATGAAGAAAGATCATTGTACGCGCGCCAAATGGAAGTATTCGCAGGCCAGATGGAATGGGTTGATATGCAAATCGGCCGTGTTGTTGCTGAACTCGAGCGAATTGGCGAACTCGATAATACGCTGATTTTTGTTACGGCCGACAACGGAGCCAGTGGCGAAGGCGGCCTCGCGGGTACATTCAATGAGACCTATGTTCTGAACGGACTGCAGACGCCAATGGAGGCCAACTTGCGCGCGCAGGAAGACTGGGGTCGAGAAAATACCTATCCGCATTATCACGCCGGATGGGCGATGGCGGGCAACACACCGTTCCGCTATTTCAAACAGAGCGAACACCGTGGCGGCCAGGCAGACCACCTGGTGGTGCACTGGCCGGATGGAATCGAAGCAAAGGGTGAGATTCGCAGCCAGTACCACCACATTAGTGATATCGCACCGACGATCCTGGAGGCCGCTAGCGTAGCCGTGCCCGCCGAACACAACGGTGTGCCGCAGCAGCCGATGGATGGCGACTCGCTGATGTATTCCTTCAACAATGCAGACGCACCGAACGTGAAAGAGCGCCAGTACTACGAGATGTTCGGCAACCGAGCTATCTGGGTTGATGGCTGGAAGGCCGTCACCTTGCACGCCAAACGCATGCCATGGGACCTGGCGGTTGTGTTGCCATTTGAAGAAGACGAATGGGAGTTATACAACGTCGCGGAAGACTTTTCGGAGAGCACCAATCTGGCGGAAGAAAATCCGGAAAAACTTGCTGAGTTGATCAAGATCTTTGATGAAGAAGCCTGGAAGTACAATGTCTATCCGCTATACGACGACATGATCACGCGCCTGGGCGCACAGCAGGATCGCTTGTTCGGCGATCAAAGAGAATTCGTCTACTTCTCACCTGGCGCAGTTCGAATTGCTGAGAAATCGTCAGCACCAGTAAAAAACCGCGCTCACACTATCGAGACGCAGATCGACCTCAAGGGTGATGAAGAAGGTGTTATCGCTGCGGTAGGTGGTATGACGGGTGGCTACACGATGTTCATCAAGGATCATCGCCTGTACTACGACTACAACTTCCTCGATGGCGTGCACTACGTGATGAAGTCGTCAACTCTGCCCAAAGGAAAGACGGAGCTCAAATTCAATTTCATCAAGACCCGTGAGTTTGGTGGCGATGGCGAGCTGTACGTCAATGGCGAAAAAGTCGACGAAATTGCGATGCCACAAATGCATATTGCGACTTATTCGCTCGCCGAAACATTTGACATTGGCAGGGATACCGGCACCCAGGTTTCCGACTTGTATACAGGTATTTTCAAGTTCAATGGAAAACTTGACAGGGTGATCATTACGGTGTCGGATGAAAACACCGTGCCACCAAGAAAGCTCCCGGCGATGTACTACTAACTCGCGTATTGTCCGCGGCCGCAGTACTACTTGTTTTTGCAGGTAATGCTGCGGCCGACGATCAGGTTAAATCAGCAAAATGACCAAATCGTTAAAACTTGGTCAGGTTCCCCGCAGGTGGATTGGGGTGATCTTTCAGCGTGGCCTGGTATTGGTAGACCAGCTTCAGATACGGTCCCATGGTCCAGCTGTAACCCTCGATCAAAATATCCGCGCGCTCTTTGGGGTCCGCTTCAATGTTGTATACCTGCGGAAATCCCACATTCTCGCGGATGGAGCCCAAGTAGCCTCCCATCGAGTTATTCGCGTGAACGACTTGTAGCGGATAGTAACGGAACTGTCTCCAGCGCACGGCTGCCAGGCGGTCGCCCAAAAAGGTCAACAGGTGCTCGCGGTTCGATTTCTCCTGCTTGCCGAGCAGGAAGTCGGTCTGATCGACGCCGTCGATCGGCCGATCATTCGGCAGCGTTGCGCCGACGACGGCGGCGAGCGTCGGCAGAAAGTCGTGAATGGCGAACATCTCATTCGAGACGCGGGGAGCGATCTTGCCCGGCCATCTGATCATTCCGGCGGTACGAATGGATCCTTCATAGGCATCGCCCAGTTCACCACGGAAGGGCCCCGTGTCGCCGGCGTGGGTTTCCTCACGTGCGGTTGCGGTTACAGTAGGTCCGTTGTCCGAGACCCAGACGACGATCGTGTTGTCTTCGATACCCGCATCGCGAATGGCGTCGAGCACCTCACCGGTACGGTGATCCAGCTCGACAACGCTGTCTCCGTACTTGTTGACGCCGGATTTGCCTTTGAATTCCGCTTCGGTATCGTTCGGAAAATGCGGCCGGGTCCAGCCGATCTGCAGAAAGAACGGTTTGCCTGATTGTGCCTGTTCTTTAATGTATTTGGTGGACGCTTCGGCAATGTCGCCCTCTATCTGCTTGCGGTACTCGAAGTTGTAAGGACGGAGGACTCGTAGTTCTGCTCCCGGGCCATTGGCCTCCACGATCTGCGGAATGGCGGCCTGAAATGCCTCAGGCGCCCGCAGCTGCTCCAGAACTCCCTCGTTCAAGGTGGCTTCCGATGATCCAAAAAAGCCCAGCTGCCATTGATCGTAGCCTTGATTCTGCGGCTGGCTTTCCGGCTGCGAACCGAGATGCCATTTGCCGATGTAGATGGTGTCGTAGCCGACAGTCTTGAACATCTCGGCGAGCGTAAATTCGTCGTCCTGCAATCCGCCCGCGGCACCCGGTGCAATGATCAACGATAAACCGGACCGAATAGAATAACGCCCTGTTTGCAGTGCGGATCGACTCGGCGTACACCCGGGCTCAACAAAAAACTGCGTCAGGCGCATGCCCTCAGACGCCAGTTTATCAATATTGGGGGTACGCATCCCACCACGAATACCACTGTTATAGGATGACAAATCACCGTAACCTAGATTGTCTGCCAGCATAACAACCACGTTGGGCTGCTGGGCTGCTTGTGCTTGATACCCAATTAGTGTCAGCACGATTAACGCAATCAACTTTCTCATTAGAAGACCCCTTTGAACTAGCCTGAAAGCCAGCACGGCTACTCCGACACGGACAACCAAGACTTGTTTACTATATAACCTTATATCCAATTTCTATAGATGATTCTGTAAGCCCATCTCCGCCATAGCCAATAGAGGGGCGAATATAGGCGCTGTGACCCTTCGTGCCGAGCTCATGAAAAGGAAACTCGACACGCTCGTCGCCATACTTGTGCTGTTTCCTGGCAAGCACCAGGCGACCGCTTAGTAGAGCTACCTGTCTGAACCGGTCCCAAGTGACTGCCGAAGTTCGCGATCTTCCCACGCTAATCGATACGCAACGTAGTACTTGAAAATATTTCTGACGTAGCGGACCGTTTCGCGTCCAATCTTGCGCGCCGCGATCAACTCGACATTATCCAACCACAGGTTCGGATCGTGTCCTTCGGCGGCAGCCAGGTTGCGCAATCTCTGAATTCTCGCGGGTCCGGCATTGTAGGCCGCCAGTGCGAATAGCCATCGTTGCATCTCTCCCATTTCGGGATCCGAGAAGTAACGATCCATCAGGAAGCGCATGTACCTGGCACCTGCCCTGATGTTGTCTGCCGGGCTCGAGATATCGTCGATGCCGACATTGCGGTCCGCGGCCGTTGACGGTTTTATCTGCATGATGCCGATGGCGCCCACCCGGCTTTCCCGGTCATGATTGAGTTCAGATTCCTGGTAGGCCTGCGCCGCAAGCATGAACGGATCCAGGTTATTCTCCGCCGCGCTGGAGCGGAAGTGTTCGAGCAACGGCCATAGTCTCTCGACACTTTTGTCCGAGCTTGAATTCCGAACCCAGTCGAGGTTCTCCATGTAGCGCTTGATTAGCACATTGCCAATCAAGGTGCCCTGCCGATGGCCACGTGCAAAATCGTTAATGACTGCAGCCAGCTGCGGACTGTTTTTGCGGAACGCCCAAGCAATCTCTCCACCGGCGTGCACAACGAGGTCATCCCGGGCTTGCATCTCCGGAAATATCTTCGACCAGTAACTCGCTTTGTTGCTATCGACGACGGTCGCTGACACCAAGCCCGCATTAACCATCTCGAGGATATCCTGAGTTCTCAAGAGCTCATTTGCCGCGTCAATTCGAACAGGCTTGAGTGCGCGACCCGACAGACCCTCGTTCAGCTTAGTCAAATGTTCGAAGTAACTGGACGATTTGCGAACATACATGCTGCGACCGGCCAGATCGTTTAGCGACGTAACGCCCTCGCCTTTGCCCGGTGCAAAGACAACGACTTCATCGACGTTTCGCACGAGAGGAACAGAAAAATCGACCAGTTCGGATCGGGCATCGGTGATCGTGAGATCGGCAGCAACAAGATCTGCCTGGCCGCTGATCAGTGCCGGAATCAACCGGTCGCGACTGACCGGCATCGGCAGGATCTCGACCTGGTCCAGTTCACGGTCCAGGCCTACGTTGAGCTCTTTTTGCAGGAGCACGAGCAACTCGGCGATCATTCCCCGGGGTTTGCCTTCGTAATAGAAGAACTGCGGTCCACCCGAGACAACCAGAACCCGGATAATGCGCCGTTGCGCCATGCCATTCAGGTCGCCGGACCATGGCGCTGTCAGTTCACCAAACTGCTCCGGCAGCAAATCGTCCAGTGACGACAAAAACTCGTCCGGCTTATTTTCCTGCGGCTCAGGCTGCGCCGTTCCCTGAGGATCCGAGCACGCGACCAGCAGCGACAGAAATATGCAGAAAATAGCCCTTGATGCGTGTACTGCGATGCTGCCTGACAATTTGCTGCCTACTCCGTTCACCATTCAGAATCCTGCCGTCAAGAATAACATTCGTCCATTGTGACGCACTTTCAGGAAGCCATTCACATCCTTAACGGCCCTCATTGTGGTCTCCCCTTATCTATCTGCGAACCGCCTAGGGTACAATTTTGCTCCTTTGAAGGATCATTGTTATGGAAGAGCTATCGGTCATCAACGTTTTGCCCATGGATATGTTGTCTATGAGCATTATCGTTCTGTTTGTCGGAATGTTTCTGAACCGGAAGATTCGTGTACTCGGTGACAACTACATCCCTCCAGCGGTAACCGGTGGATTGCTGTTCGCAGTGGGCACCATGCTGCTCTACAGCTTCGCGGACATGCAGATCGAATTCGACATGCGCATGCGGGACGTGCTCCTGCTGGTATTTTTCAGCACTGTTGGATTGTCCGCCCGTCTGCGTGCGCTGGGCGCCGGCGGCAAAGCACTGCTCGCACTGGTGTTTGTGGCTGGAATTTTCCTGTTCCTGCAGAACTCGGTAGGCATCGGGATTGCGCTCGGTGCGGGCGCGCACCCCGGGATGGGGCTGATGGCCGGCAGCGTTGCATTCGCTGGCGGGCACGGAACAGCCATTGCATGGGGTCAGGTCGCAGAGGATGCGGGACTCGAAGGCGCGGCGGCCATGGGCCTTGCGTTTGCCACCTTTGGCCTGGTGGCCGGCGGCATCGTTGGCGGCCCAATTGCCCGTCGACTGATCGAACGGCACGGCATTACCGGACCAACCGAAGAGTCGGGGAAAGCTGTTGGCGAAATGCGCTCTCAGGCAGAGACAGGCGAGACGAACTGGCTGTACACCGTGCTGGCCTCGGTGCTTATGCTGACCCTCTGCGTCAGCCTGGGCGACATCGTCAACCGAGCTTTGGGCGAACACGGTATGCGCTTGCCCGGCTTTCTCACCGCGATGTTTGTAGGCATTCTGATTACCAATACTGCCGACACGCTCAAGCGCCCGCTGTCGCCGGTGGTGGTGGAGAAATTCGGCGACGTTGCGCTGAACATTTTTCTCGCGATGAGCATGATGGCCATTCAACTCTGGACACTTTCGGGCGCGGCAACGGTCATGATGGTCGTACTGATTCTGCAGGTGCTGTTGATGACCATGTTTGCCATCTGGGTGGTATTCCGCGTGATGGGTAAGGACTACGATGCCGTTGTTATCGCCGCTGGGTTTGCGGGGCTTGGCCTTGGCGCAACGCCGGTAGCCATTGCCAACATGAATGCGGTGACATCGCACTACGGGCCGTCTACAAAGGCTTTCCTTGTGGTGCCGCTTGTTGGCGCGTTTTTTATCGATATTCTGAACGCGGGCGTCATCAACTTTTTCATCCGGATCATCGAGAATCATCTGGTCTAAGCCGAAGATTGAGCGAGACATGTATCCGCAGCGAATGGGCGTGAGCCGGTCTGTAATCCCGGTAATGCTGGTGTGGCTTTGCACCAGCGCCCCCGGCCACGCCGCCGAATACATCCGGCAGGAGTCTCCGCAGCCGGCGTCGGCGAAGGAACTTGCGGGTCCGATCGAGCACGCCTTTGCCGAAGTGCCGCTGTCTGATCGCTTCCTGATGAAGAATCTGAAGAAACTGCTGGAAGACCAACCCGACTTCTGGCGTGACGCCAGGTTCAGCTTCGAGCTGCGGCGTTATCACTTCGAGCGCCGCAATTCTTCTGACGACAAACTCGAAGCGAGCACAATCGGCGGCCAGCTGGCGTTCGAATCCGGCTGGTGGAACAACTTCGCGGTACGCACTGCCTTCTACAATTCCACGGAAATCGACGCCGACGGCCCGGACACCGGACTGCTCGCGCCCGGCGCGGAAAACATCAATGTTCTCGGCGAGGCAACGCTGCGTTTTCGAATTACCGATTCGATTCTCGAGGGCTCGACAATCAATCTCTACCGACAGACCCTGAACATGCCTTTCATGAACAAGCACGACATCCGCCAGGTGCCCGCCGCACACGAAGCGTACACAATCAGCCGTGTCGACTCACGACTCGACTACATCGTCGGCCACATCACCAAGTTCAAGGATTATGACAGCGACGAGTTCGTGACGATGGCTGAGGCCGCCGGCGCAGCAGATTCGAACAAAGGCGTCTCGGTAGTTGGTGCGCGATATCCGTTTAGCGAGCAAAGCTCAATCGGTGTCGGATATCTTGCTGGCTGGGACACTTTTGACACGTTGTTTGCCGAAGGTACCTACCACACCACTTTCACTGACAAGGTCGATTTGCGCCTGTCCGGACAGTTCACCAGCCAGCGAAGTACAGGCGACGAACTGGTTGGCGACTTCAGCACCCATCAGTTTGCGGCAAAAGGTGCGCTCGGCTGGCGCGGCGCCATCATCACGCTGGCAGGGTCCATTACGGATGATGGAGCCGGCATACGCAAACCCTGGGGTGGCAGCCCGTCCTATCTTTCTATCCAGCGGCTGGATTTCGACCGGGCCAACGAGAAAGCGATGCTGCTCGGCCTGTCGTACAACACCGAGTTCTTCTCGTCGCTCGGCTTGAGCAGCTACATCAACATTGCCCACGGCTCGGATGCCAAAGATCCGGCTACGGGGATTGGCCTTCCAGACCGCACGGAATACGACTTCACGGTCGATTACAAGCCGCCAAAAGGGTCTCTGGAAGGTTTGTGGTTGCGGGTCCGTTACAACCACATCGACACCGAAGGTGACGGGGAAAACGTGCACGATTTTCGCCTGATCATCAATTACAGCGTGCCGTTGCTATAACCATCGACGCAGAAATCTGTTATTTTCGCACCAGAAAGATGAACCAACGCCGGTGGTGACTGCTCGTGATGCACAAGAATTTCTCATGGCTTCTCATTGCATTGCTCGTGTTTCTGGTGGGGGTGCCGATTCTGAATGAGATCGAGATACTACCAGAGCGCTTGGCGCGGGCGATGATCGCGTCCTGGTTTCTCGCGGTCGGAGTATGGAGTCTCAGGGGATTTGGCTGGTATTTCAAACTCGGGATTGGCCTGGCGATCGCCGGCGTTGTTCTGAACGCACTCGCCATCAGGTCCGGCGCATCCGTGTTCAACTTCGGCTCCTACGGCGCGCTCATCGGATTCCTGCTGGTGGCCATATCCTGCACCTTGCGGCAGGTCATCTTCGACACGGAGATTAGTGTTAATCGACTTGTCGGGGCTATCAGCCTTTACCTGATGCTTGGCGTGCTGTGGGCGTCCGCATACACGGTCACAGAGCTCGCTGCGCCGGGTTCGTTCAGCGGACTGAAGGCAATTCACGGCGGGCCCTGGGACAGCAGCTGGCTGTATTTCAGCTTCGTCACCATGACGACGCTGGGCTACGGCGATCTCCTGCCGGTTTCCGCTCTGGCCCGTGTGCTGGCGTACATGCAGGCGGTTATCGGCCAGTTCTACATAGCGATCCTCGTCGCCGGCCTCGTCAGTGCCTATATCACCGACCAACAGAAAGACGGCGCCGGTAACAGCCCGCCACGCGAATAGCCGTAACCGAGTCAATCTTTTTTGCCCGACCCCGTCCGATGCAACTCGGAAGTTGATACAATCTGTCGATCGGCGATAACAACAAATAAGGAACTCCGAATGAATATCTCCAGAGTTTTTTGTACTGCCCTTGCCGGGCTCAGCTTGACGGTGCTCGCGGCCTGCGAAAAAGAAGCTGTCGAAGCGCCGGAGGTGGTGCGGCCCGTCCGCATCCTGACGATCTCCACGCTGCAGGGCGGCGAAACCCTGAGTTATCCGGGCGAGATCCAGGGCGTGCAGAATGCGGAATTAGCGTTCGAAGTCGCCGGACGCCTGATCGAAGTGCCGGCCGAAGAAGGCATCGACGTCA
>Ga0255044_10000020_pt1 | contig 26669 bp, 28 predicted proteins | sample BC1_12_21_MG_FD_183651 | JGI IMG/M metagenome (GOLD analysis project Ga0255044, IMG submission 183651) | Seawater microbial communities from Strait of Georgia, British Columbia, Canada - BC1_12_21 | ecosystem: Environmental > Aquatic > Marine > Strait | place: Canada: British Columbia... | reverse complement strand
ACTAAACTCAACACCTCTACTAACAGCACCTCTTTTATATGTAGCATATCTATGCTTAGGTTTTTTATGATAATTGTGTTTTAATTTATTAGCCTTTTGTGTTTCTCTTTTAAGTTTTATTTTACAATCAAAACATCTTATACTAAAATCACTAGCTGCTGGTTTATTACAATCCTTACACTTCTTTCTCATAATTGACAAGTTAATAACGCTGGAGACAAACTAATTAAATAAACTCTCACAAGGTTGCTTAGCCCTTGCCTGATATAGTTGTTTAAACCCAGAGGAATCAGATTGCCTACTGTATTATAAAATTATATTATTTATCCCTGCAATTGGATGAGAGTTTATAAAAAGCAGAGCATGGATCTCTCCTCTGCAAGGCACGTTCATATACTGCGTACTCAGCTCGTCACATCCTGACTAAGATTTTATAGTTTATCCTGAACTACCTATGTTTACACAAACATGGAAAGGTTAATAAATGTATGCCTCTTTCATGGTCACATACTCCCAATATATAATGTACTCTTACAAGGTTGCAATCCTTGACTTGTGCTTCCGCTAATTAATACTACTCAGAGTATCACCTGCAATTGGATAAGAGTTTAAATGATTGGTGAAAGTAGCAATGCCTTCCACCAATCAGCTAAAGGGTTACACCCTCTGTACTACTGTACAGAGAATGTATCCAAGGTGTTCTCCGAAGACCCTTGACGGTGCAAGGAGTACATTGCAAAAGCTTCACCCTTTTGATTTACTCCTTCTATCCAAGAGACACGTAGGTCCGCAGATAGTTCTTCACCGACCTTAGAGGATACATGTCCTGTGAGGTCAGTACCCTCCACGGCAAAGAATCTGTTGCCTGTGTGTGGGTTACGCATCATCTTACAAGTGTTAGCACCTTGTGAGATTAAAAAGTCTATAAGACCTTGTGTCTTGCTGAATTTTGTTGAATTTTCCATTTTGTAAAAATTTTTATTAGACATAAGGGGTGGCCCCCAACTCAAAAGATAGCCGGGGAGCAAATTTATAGGACCCCAACAGAATGCAAAACACAGAAGTAAAAAATTTGGGGGAAAAAATTTTAAAAATATGTCCAAGGGAAAGTCACCAAAAATTAGTATATTACTTGTATAAAGAAGTAAGCATGGAGGAATATGATGATGATTTATTTGATGAGATGTTAGAAGGAATTATTGAGAAGGCCTTTGAAAATTCTTATATGGTACTTACAAATAAAATTAGCTTTACTAATTTAGTGAAGAATGAGAGTGAGAACGATTCCCCTGCTTTGATGATTTATGATCCTGTAAGTGGAATTGGAAAGGATCAGCTTGAGGGTATGATTGATTATTTCCTTGGGATGGATGAGCCTGAATATTATTTGCGTTGTGAGGAGCTTAAAAAAATAATGGACGAACTCACACAAAATTAAAACCCCTGTCTTGTAATAATAAAATTTTGTTTTGTAAACTTTTTTGATTTTTAAAAAGTTTTGATTACATTTGGTACGAATTTTAAAAACCAAATATAATGAACGAGGAAAATAATGGACAATTATCCCAAGAAGAAGTAAAGGCAAGAAGAGCTGAAATTACTAAATTCTATAAAGACCAAATTCCACATCTTAAGGTGCAGGCAGAGTATGAAAGACTCATGACTGAAATTGAAGAAAACAGAGCTAAGAGAATGCAAGCTCAAGCTTTTCTAGCAAATGCTTATATGGAAATTGAGGGTGCAAAGGATGATGGTGAAGTGTCGGAAGCTAATAAGGAAGCGCAAAAAGAATTTGAAAAAATGAAAAACGAAACGCTTAATGAAGATGCTCCCAAAAGAAGATTAAAAAAAGTACTTGACAATGAATAGGTTATTGAAAAAGGGTGATAAGGGTACAGAGGTTGTACGATTACAAAAAATCCTTAACGTTATACCTGATGGTAATTTTGGTCCACAAACTGAAAAAGCTGTTATGCGGTTTCAATTAGAGAAGCAATTAAAAGTTGATGGTATTGTTGGAACTCAGACATGGCAGATGTTGTCATTGACTAAATCTAATCATGAAGCTATTGATGAGGATACTGATACAATGTCTCAGCATTTTAGAACGCAATATAATCAGCTTATCCATAAATATTATTTAGATAAAAGCGAATACCTTGCAAAGAAGGGTAAAAACGAATATTGTTTTCTACATCATACAGCAGGTTGGGAAGATCCATACAGGGTGATTGATTCTTGGAACAAAGATACCCGGGGTAGAATTGCCACGGAATTTGTTATAGGGGGTCAATCTCATAATGATAATTCATCTAAGCATGATGGGGTTGTAGTACAAGCTTTTCCTGAAAATGGTTATGGTTGGCATTTAGGTAAAACAGGATCTGGTTCTATGAATAGTCAATCTGTTGGTATAGAACTTTGTTCAGCTGGATATCTTGAAGAAGATATGGGTAATTATTACACTTATTTTGAATCATCAGTACATGAAGATCAAGTAATAAAATTAAATGATCCATTTAAGAAATATAAATATTGGCATAAGTATTCAGATAAACAAATAGATCAAGTAGAAAAATTATTGAGATATATTGCTGAAAGAGATAAAATTGATATGAGATTGGGATTACAGCAATGGATTAAAAAGCTTGGTCCTAAACGTGCATTTGAATTTCAAGAAGATGCTTATTATGGAAAAGTAAAAGGATTGCTAACACATACAAATGTAAGACGTGATAAATCAGATTGTTATCCTGATGAACGTCTTGTTGAAGTAATTTTAAAATTATAACTATGGCTGAAGTAACTAAAATATCAAAGAAAGTCAGAACTACTTTGGATCAGACTTTAAAATATCAAATACTAACTTATTGTTTTTTTAAAGATGTTCAGGTTAGTAATGCGGATTTAAATTGTTTAGTATTATTAGCTTCTTTAGGAGAACATGAATTAACTGATTTTTGTAAAATTGCCGTTGATAAAAATATATTTAAAAGTGCTCAATCCGCGCGCAATGCGGTAAATAAAGCATTTAAGAAAGATTTAATTTTTAAAAATGGAAAAATTAAAAAGAATATAATGTTATCAAAAGATATGGGAGTTGAAGCAAAAGGGTTGGTTTTATTAGATTTTAAAATTTTAGGTGAATGATTCCAAAAAATTATAAAGTTTTTAAAGATAACATTGCTGATGAAGTGGGAGTTAATCAATCAGTAGTAGATGATTTAATTTCTTTCTATTATTCTAAAATAAGAAACTCTTTATCTAACATTGATGATTTAAATATTTATATTGATAATTTGGGCACGCTCTCAATAAGAAAAGCGAGACTTGAAAAAGCAATAATTAAAAATAAAAGTTATTTGGGTAACTTGCATAATCATACATATAATGGTTATGATAAGACAATCAATACAAAAAATAAAATCAAAAAATTTGAAGAAGTTTTAAAAAAGCTAGAAGAATCAATCGCATTAAAAAAAGAATTTAAAGAAAAAAATAAAAACATGTAAGATAAGAAAATGAAAGCAATAAAAAATATATACAACAACAGAAAAGAAATTTTAGAGGGTATAAAAAATAAACTTTTTAAAAAGGAGCATGTTGAAGTTATTGCTAAACAAAGATGGGAACAGCATTGCATTAAATGTGATTCACTTGATATAGAAGGAAGTAAATGCACGGTTCCTGGCACAAAGCCTTGTTGTGGTGAATGTGGTTGTAGCATGTCTTTTAAAATAAGATCTTTATCAAGCTCATGTCCTTTAAATAAATGGGAAGCTGTTTTAACTGAAAAAGAAGAGGAAGATTTATTTATATAAAAATAAAATTATGGCATTACAATTTAAAGAAGACGGGCATATATACGAAAGTGTTGATAATGATAAAATAGACTGGGTAAGTGTTACCTCACTAATTGCAATGTTTAAACCAAAATTTAATGCAAAAGAACAAGCTGTAAAGTCATCCAAAAACAAAAAATCTAAATGGTATGGTATGACACCGAAAGAGATATTACAGGTTTGGGATAATGAATCTAATAGGGCAATTAATCTTGGTAATTATTACCATAATCAAAGAGAGAAAGATATGCTTGATTTTAAAACCATTGAACGTAATGGAATTGAAGTACCTATTGTTAAACCTATTGTAAATGAAAGTGGTGTAAAATTAGCACCTGATCAAAAGTTAACTGATGGCGTATATCCAGAACATTTGGTTTATTTAAAATCTGTTGGTATTTGCGGTCAAGCTGATGTTGTAGAAGTTGTTGATGGATGTATAAACATCAATGATTACAAAACAAATAAAGAAATTAAAACCAAAGCCTACACTAATTGGGAAGGAATTACGTCTAAAATGTACGCTCCTATAGCACACCTGGATGATTGCAATTTAAACCATTATAATTTACAGTTAAGTATTTATGCTTATATTATAAAGAAGCATAATCCTAAACTTAAAATAGGTAAATTAACAATCCAACATGTAAAGTTTGTAGAACTAGCCAAAGATAAAAATGGCTATCCTATTAATCAACACATTGACGGTGAGCCTGTTATAGACGATATTGTAATGTATGACATGCCTTACTTAAAAAATGAAGTTATAAGCATTATTAATTGGTTAAAACAAAATAAAAATACTCTTGTATGATAGTGAAATTATTTGATGTACAGAATAATAGTGTTATTGTGACTGAACATTGTTACACTTTAAATTTTTTAAAAGAAATAATGGATGAATATCCAGATACGCATATGCCAATATATACTTATTTATTTTATATGACATGTCCGGATCCTGATTTAAACCCATTCTTTAATTTACCTGAACATGAAAAAGAAGATATGATTATAGAAGAAGTAGGTTTAGAAGAGTCTCCTGAAGATCCTAAAATTAGATATGCTTTAGATATGTGCGCTAAAATGTATGAAACACCAACATCTAGGGCATATATGGGAATAAAAAAAGCTTTAGATAATATGGCCACATATATGGCTAACACACAAATCACAGATGGTAGAGATGGGAATATTAGCCAAATTAGAGCTGTAGCAAAAGATTTTGATGCAATTAGACAATCATTTAAAGGTGCCTATAAAGATCTTAAAGATGAACAAACAACATCTGTAAGAGGCGGTGGAGGGTTAGCATATGACCAATAAAAAAAATAAACTTACATTCCTTTATTGGGATGAACCAAAATGGAAAAAAGAGAAACCAATAAAACAAGATAAAAATGAAGATAGTACCACTGGGGAAAAAAGTTCTGATAAAAGATGCCCAACCGTCTCAATATTATCCAGGAACAAAGATAATAAAGACAGAAGTTGAAAAAGAATTTATAGCAGAAGTTATTGCTGTAGGTGAAGATGTTGATACTTTAAAAGTTGGAGATACGGTTAAATATCATGAACACGCAACAGGTATTAACATGAAACATGATGGTGATAACTGTATATTAGTTAACATAGATATGATATTTGCTAAAATTATAAATGAATAAAGTTATACCAACATATGATAATGGTCGATGGACTACAACCACTTTTGAAACTGATCAAGAGTGGTTGGATTTTTTATTATCATTATTTAAAGAACCTGGCCAATATGATTTTGATGAGACATCTTCAATATTTAATGAGCAAGCCGAAATATTTAATAAAAGAAATTATTATTGCAACGCACCCCTTAGATCAAAAGATTTTATTACTTATTGGGATGACCAAAAAAATAAATGCAGAAAAGGTGTAATATTTAAAAATAAAAATAAAACTTGGTATCTTACTAGGGATTATTACATGTGGTTAAATTTCCTTCCTATTTATGATAAAGAGGAAAAGTCTTATGGTTTTGCTAAAGTACGTGATGCTCAGTACCATATGGCATTATATGAACTATTAGCAGAACTTAGCAACAAACATGCGGCTATATTTAAGAAACGTCAGATAGCATCTTCTTATTTTCATATGGGTAAAATTATAAATACTTACTGGTTTGAAGAAGGTAGTGTTTGTAAAATTGGTGCATCTCTTAAAGATTATATTAATGATAAAGGTTCTTGGAAATTTTTAGATGAATATAAAGATTTTCTTAATGAACATACAGCATGGTACAGACCTAGCAATCCCGAAAAAGTTTTACTATGGCAACAGCAAATTGAAGTAAGAATAGGAAATAGAAAAACTAAAAAAGGTTTAAAATCTAAAATACAAGGTGCTTCTTTTGAAAAGAATGCAACAACTGGTGTAGGGGGGCCAACTACATACTTCTTCCATGAAGAAGCGGGTATTGCACCAAAGATGATGCAGACATATGAATACTTACGTCCTGCAATGTCTTCAGGTATGATGACAACAGGTATGTTTATAGCAGCAGGATCTGTTGGAGATCTTGATCAATGCGAACCACTGAAAGATATGATTCTTAATCCTACAGCAAATGATATATATGCCGTAGAAACAGATCTAATGGACGCAGATGGTACAGTTGGACTAGCAGGTCTATTTATACCTGAACAATGGTCTATGCCACCTTATATTGATGATTACGGTAACTCTAAAGTAACTGAAGCTTTAAACGCAATAAAAAAAGAACGTGAAGATTGGAGATTAAAATTAAATCCGGAACAATACCAATTACGTATATCACAAAAACCAACTAACATAGCTGAAGGATTTGCTTATAGAAAAGAATCAATATTTCCACCGGGAATCATTCAAAAACAACTTAAAAAAATTGAAGATAAAGAATACTCTTATGAGCATATAGAATTAGAAAGAACGCAAAAAGGAATAGAAGCAAAAAGAACATCTAAGCTTCCAATATCTACATTTCCGGTAGATAAGAAAATGCATGATAAAAGCGGTTCTTTAGTTGTTTGGGAAAGACCTGTAAAAAATCCAGAGTGGGGTGCTTACTATGCTTCTGTTGACCCCGTATCAGAAGGTAAGACAACAACATCAGATTCTTTGTGTAGTATTTATGTTTATAAAAATGCTATTGAAATAACACGAGAAACTCCAGAAGGTGTAGAACAAATAATTGAACAAGACAAGTTGGTTGCTGCATGGTGTGGTAGATATGATGATATCAACAAAACACATAAACAACTTGAATTAATCATAGAATGGTATAATGCTTGGACGGTTGTAGAAAACAACATATCATTGTTTATTCAATATATGATGTCTAAGAAAAAACAAAAATACCTTGTACCAAAACAACAAATTTTATTTCTTAAAGATATAGGGTCTAATAAAACTGTATATCAAGAGTATGGGTGGAAAAATACAGGAAATCTTTTTAAGAGCCATTTGATTTCATATGCTATTGAATTTTTACGTGAAGAGATACATGAAGAACTTGATGACGAAGGAAATGTTATTAGCTCAATTTTAGGTATTGAAAGAATCCCAGATCCTATGTTATTAAAAGAAATGCTTGCGTATCAACCTGGAGTCAACGTGGATAGATTGGTATCTTTTGCGGCACTAATTGCATTTGCTAAAGTACAGCAATCAAATAGGGGATATTTAAAAATTAAAGAAACTGATTCTTTCTTGCAAAACTCAAAAAATTTATATAAATTAAAGTATAGTCCATTTAAAAACATAGGTCGTTCTAAACTAAATAAACAAGACAAGGTTAGAAGGAGTGGATTTAAAAATTTTAGATAATGAAAGTATTTAACGCTTTACAATTAAAAAATGGTGCAAAGGGTGAAGGTCAGGCCGCTTCATCTAGCTTAACACAACCTATACAATTCTTACCTGCCAAAAAGAAAAATGATGATTGGTTTGCTTGGAATATAGATTGGTTAGAACTACAAGGTATTGAGTTCTTGCGATATAATGCAAGAAAACTTTTAAAAAATTATAAATTAGCTAAAGGTATTATTGACAAAACAGATTACATTGTTGAAGAAGACAATGAATATAAAGATCTAATGGATGTCCTTACAAAGGAAGATGGTTCCGCATTAGAGTTAAAGTTTTATCCGATAATTCCAAATGTTATAAATGTTCTTTCCGGAGAATTCTCAAATAGATATTCAAAGGTACAATTTAGAGCTGTTGATGATACCTCATATAATGAGATGCTTGAGGATAAAAGAGCCATGATTGAAGAAAACTTACTTTCAGATGCGTATGCTAAGTTGAAAGCAAAGATGATTGACATGGGAATGGATCCAGCATCTGAAGAAGCAAAGCAACAACTGAATCCTGAAAATATAAAATCTTTACCGGAAATTGAAGATTTTTTTAGCAAAGACTATAGAAGTTTAATTGAAGAATGGGCAAGTCATCAATTAAAAGTGGATGAGGAAAGATTTAAAATGCAAGAACTTGAGGAAAGAGCTTTTCGTGATATGCTTATTGCTGATAGAGAATTTTGGCATTTTAAAATGTTGGAAGATGATTATGATTTAGAACTTTGGAATCCTGTATTAACATTCTATCAAAAGTCTCCAGATGTTAGATATATATCTAATGCAAATTATGCTGGTAAAATTGATTTAATGACTGTATCTGATGTTGTTGATAAATATGGGTATTTAATGACTGAAAAACAATTACATTCATTACAAGAAATATATCCGGCAAGATCTGCATTATATCAAGTCAATGGTTACCAAAATGATGGTTCATATTATGATTCTTCACGTTCACATGAATGGAATACACAAATGCCTGGCTTAGATTACAGAAGATATGTAAGTAATTGGTCAAGTGATCCGGCTAAAGGTGGGGATATTATAAGTATGATTTTAAATGAAGGTGAGGATGTAGGTATTTGGGGTGAATCTGAATTAATGCGTGTTACTACAACATACTGGAAAACTCAACGTAAACTTGGACATCTTACCAGAATTAAAAAAGATGGAGAAATCATTCAAGAAATTATTGATGAGAATTATAAAATTACTGAAACTCCTGTATACGACACTACAATATTTAAACAAAAGTCTAAAGAAAACTTACTTGAAGGTGAACACATAGATTGGATTTGGATTAATGAAGTATGTGGTGGTGTTAAAATAGGACCGAATCTTCCGGCATATTGGAGATCTAATATGGGAGATAACATAAACCCAATATATTTAGGAATAAATAGAACTAAACCTGGAAGAATACCATTTCAATTCAAAGGTGATAAAACAATATATGGTTGTAAACTTCCTATTGAGGGGCGTGTATTTTCAGATAGAAATACAAGATCTACATCACTAGTAGATTTAATGAAAGCTTATCAGATTGGATATAATATGGTTAATAACCAAATTGCAGATATCCTTATTGATGAGTTGGGTACGGTTATTATGTTTGACCAAAATGCATTACCAAGACATTCAATGGGTGAAGATTGGGGTAAACATAATTATGCTAAGGCATATACTGCTATGAAAGATTTTAGCATGTTGCCATTAGATACATCAATTACAAATACAGAAAATGCTACAAACTTTAATCATTATCAAACTTTAAATTTAGAACAGACTAATAGATTAATGTCAAGGATACAATTAGCTAACTATTTTAAACAACAAGCATTTGAGGCAATAGGTGTAAATCAACAACGTTTAGGGGCTCCTATGGGTCAAGAAACAGCTACCGGTGTAGTACAAGCATTAAATCAATCCTATGCTCAAACAGAAATGTACTTTACACAACATTCAGACCAACTTATGCCTAGAGTTCATAAAATGAGAACCGATTTATCTCAATTTTATCATAGTACTAATCCAAGTGTTAGGTTAAGTTATATAACAACTGAAGCTGAAAAAGTGAACTTTGTGATAAATGGAACGGATCTTTTATTACGTGACTTCAATATATTTACTACAACTAAAACAAATCATAGAGCTATTTTAGATCAATTAAAACAAATGGCTTTAACAAATAATACTTCTGGTGCTAGCATTTACGATCTTGGAAATATAATTAAAGCTGAGTCAATTGCAGAAGTTTCAGATATACTTAAAGATGCTGAAATTAGAATGCAACAAATAAAACAGCAAGAAATGCAGCAACAACAACAGCAACAGCAAGAAGAAATTAAATCAAAACAAGAAGAAGCTAGAATGAAGCTTGAGTTTGAACAGCAAGAAAATGAAAAGAATAGACAAACAGATTTAATGATTGCTGAAATTAGAGCTGCTGGATATGGCGCACAATCGGATATAAACCTTAATCAAGTTTCTGATTTTAAAGATGCTATGAATGATATGAAAGAAACTGCAAGATATAGAGAGCAGATGAATATGAAAAGAGATGAAACCATCATGAAGCAATCAGAAGCAAAATCTAAAATGGATATTGAAAGAGAACGTCTTAGAACACAGCAATCTATAGCAAATACAAATTTGGAAATAGCTAGAGAGAATAAGAATAAGTATGATGTTAAAGCTAATAGTGAAGAAAATAAAAAGAAGAAAAATAAATAATCACAAAACTAATATAATTTATTTAGAAAAAAATTTTTAGCGTTAGCTATAATACTAGAAAGAACTTATTATAAATATCAAATAATTTAAGTTTATTTGAAATGTTTATCCTATATTATATATGACAGCTTAATTAAATTAAAAACCAAATATTATGAGTAACACACAAAACATGGAAAACACCACCGTAGAAAAAATAGACATTGATATTGATGAAGTGTTTGGCGCGGGAGTGGATAATATAACTTTACCTGAAGAAAATAAAAAACCAAATATTTTTGAAAGACCTAATCAAAATGTTGATTTTTCATTTGCGGAATCTCCTGAAAATAAAAATTTAAATGATGAACCTGAAGATGAGAATGATGAAACACAGCTATCATCTTTAGATTTAAATGAGGATGATAAAAAAGCAGCGGAAGATATTTTAGGTGCATTGGATTTTGATGATGATGATAATGATGATGATAATGAAAAAACTAAAACTAGAGGTAGAAAATCTATTGACGGCTTTGCAGATGTTATAAATAAAATGGTAAAAGCAGAAAAAATTTTTGCTTTTGATGATGATAAACCTTTAAATGAATATTCTGCAAAAGATATTGAAGAGCTTCTTGAGGCAAACATGGAAGAAATAAAAAATCAAGTTAGACGTGAAACACCTAAACAATTTTTTGATGCACTTCCTAATGAACTAAAAGTTGCAGCTCAGTATGTTGCTGATGGAGGTACAGATCTTAAAAGTTTATTTAAAAGTTTAGCACAAGCTGAAGAAACTTTTGAGCTTGATGTTTCAACTGAATCAGGACAAGAAGGAATTATACGTGAGTATTTAACAAATACTGGTTATGGTACACCTGAAGAAATTTTAGAAGAAATTGAACTTTGGAAAGATTTAGGTAAACTGGAACAACAGGCAATGAAGTTTAAACCTAAATTAGACGCAATGCAAGAAAAGCTTCTAGCCAAAAAGTTACAAGAACAACAATTAAAACAAGCTCAACAAGCAGAAGCATCTAAACAATACATGAATAATGTTTATAATACATTAAAAGATGGATCATTAGGTGATATGAAAATAGATAAAAAAACACAATCATTATTATATAATGGTTTAGTTCAACCTGCATATCCTTCTGTTAGTGGTAAGAATACAAATTTATTAGGACACTTATTAGAAAAATATCAATTTCAAGAGCCTAACTATGCATTAATTTCAGAAGCACTTTGGTTATTAGCGGATCCAAAAGATTACAAAGCTAAAATTATGGAAATTGGTGCAAAACAAAATACTGAAAAAACAGTTAGAAAACTTAAAATGGAGCAAGCTGATAAAGGAAGCTCTTCATTAGGTGTAGCTGAAAAAGAAAAAGAATCAAAACCACAAAGAAGAAAAATTCCAAAACCATCCAATATTTTTAAAAGATTTTAACAATCAATTATATAAACAAATAAACACAAATTAATTATGGCAACTCCAGTTTTAAACAATGGGATTTTCCTGAGAGATACAACCTATAAGGCATCCTCTCATGTTGATTCTTATCACTTGTCTCAAATGTTAGGTTCTAGCGAACCTATGGATATGGGACCGGTTGATTTATGGGCAATGACTCAAAAAGTTGAAATGCCCCTCTATCAAATGGCTTCATTTGGTGGAAAAAATACAATTATGGTAGACAATGCTCGTGGTGAGTATAAGTGGCAAACTCCAATTGCGCAAGATCTTCCATTTATTGTTTCTAATATTGAAGCTTCAAATAATCTTGGTACTGATGGTACCACTTTTAGAATTAAGCTTTCTAAAAGATCATTTGGTCATGGTGATATTATCACTTATGATAAGTATAATGGTCTTGAACTTTACATTACTGCAGAAGACATTATTCCTGCTGGTGATGGTTTTATCTATACAGTTCAGTTAGTAAATAATAGCAGTACTGCTACTTTAGATGCTTCTTTATATTTAGTTCCTGGAACAAAGTATTTTAGAAAAGGTTCTGCTCGTGGAGAGTATGGTGAAAGATTCTCTGATATTGAAACTTCATCTGGATTCCGTGAGTTCTATAACTTTGTTGGTGGAGCAGAAGCTCATGTTCATTATTCAATTTCTTCTCGTGCAGAGTTGATGATGAAAGGTGGATTAAATACTGATGGTGAGGTTCCAGTAACTGAAATTTGGAGAAACTTTAACCAAGATCCTAACAATCCTTCTGTTTCTTCTATTGAAGAATTAGTTGCAAGTATGGGTAAAGCAGGTGCTAGAGATGCTTATGAAAATGGAACTTTATCTAAAACTTTCATCACAAACATGGAAGCCGCGCATTTATCTAAAATTGCAAATGATATTGAAACTTACTTAATGTGGGGTAAAGGTGGACGAGTTAAACAAGATGGTCCAGATGATATTAGATTATCTGTTGGTCTTTGGGGACAGTTAGATAACTCATTTAAACGAGTGTTTAACAAATCTTCTTTCACTCTTGATATGTTCAAATCTGAATTATATAACTTTTATCAAGGTAAAGTTGAATTCAAAGGGCCAGATCCAAAACGTCAACTTATTGTACAAACAGGTATTGGTGGTATGCAATTAATTAACAAAGCAATTGCAAACGAAGTATACGGTTCAGGTTTAGTACAAAATGCTAGTGATATTGGAGCTGTAACAGGTAAAGGAATGGATCTTGATTTTGGTTTTGCTTATACAAGCTTTACTATTCCATTCTTAGCTAATGTTAAGTTTGTTCTTAATCCTGCATTTGATAACTTACATACAAATGATATTGAGAATCCATTGATTGATGGACGTCCTCTTAGCTCATTTAGCTTTATCATTTTTGATGTAACTGACAATGGAAATGATAACATTCACTTGTTGAAATTATCATGGGATAATCAACTTAAGTGGTTCTACCAAAATGGTACAATGGACTATATGGGTCGTACTCAAGGATTTGCTTCTACAGGTAACTTTAACGGATACCGTGTATATATGAGTCAAGTAATGCCTGCAATTTGGGTAAAAGATCCGACTAAAGTTCTTAAAATTGTAATGAGAAACCCAGTTACTGGAGGATCATTCTAAGAATAAATAAAATAAGGGGAGGGTTTCCTCCCCTATTTTTAATCTTTTAAAACTTTAACTATGTCAATTTATAAAAAAAGTCCAGGTAAGAAAGTAACAGAGTTTACAAATTCTAATACATCTAAAGTTGTTGCATCTAAAGGGAGCGGTTTAGATTTACGTGAATTTGCTAATAATGCTGCTGCTGTAGCTGCTGGTTTAAATGTTGGAGATTTATATACTACAACTGGAGCAGTGAAAATTGTTACAGCATAATACTCAAAAAAACTTAGTCAGGTCATGCCTGACTTTAGAAATATTAATTAATATTGTACATAATTATGTATTTTTGAGTAATAATTAATAATTAAAAACCAATAAACAAATGGAAAATTACACTATTGTAGAAAAGTACCAACAAACAAAAAATTCATCTATTGCCATTAGGCCATTTTTTAATCCTGATAGAGAAAATATGGGATTAGAGCAATATGGCATGGCGCTTCATGACGGTGTGTGGCACCAAGAATCTTTAGCATGTTTAGAATTAAACGGTATTAAAAGATATGTTACAGGATTAAATGAATTTGCTCCAGAAATAAAAAGATTAAGTCCTGCGGAAAAAGAATCAAAAGTAAAAGATATAAGACGTGTTGTAGCACAATTAGAAGCAGAGCTTGCTGCAAATATTATTGATCCAGAAGATAAAGATTTTTGGAATAAAGTACAACTTTTAAAACCGGATAATGATAAGTTCTGGTCTAAAATAGAACTTAGATGTGGTAATGATCCTGTTTTTTTAGATCCTGATACAGATCCTTATGACTTAATTAAACTTCATGCTATTAATGCAGGTGGTTTTTCTATGATTGCTAAATCATTAAAAGATGCGAGAAGCTCTGTTAATATGAAAAAGTTTTACTTAGACCAAATGGATGAAACTGTATCTACAAGAACTGAGTATACTAAACTTAAAAATAAAGCTATCAATAAATTAGAAAACCTTTATACAAAGGATTCTAATAAACTTATGTATGTTGCTAAAGTTGTTGATGCAGATAGTGTTCAATACAGCAAATCAACTCCGCTAGATATCATATATGAAAATATGGATGCTTACATTAATGGTAAAGGTACGGAGACTAGTAAAAAACGTGCTGCCAATTCTTTCATTGAAGCTGCGGATGACACAATGAAAAACTTAAAACTTAGAGCTTTGGTAAAAGATGCAATGTTCTACAGATTTATTTTAGTAAAATCAAATGGTTATATTGAACCTTTAGATAATAGTATTAGATTAGGTAAACTACCAAGTGAAGTTGTATTGTTTTTAAGCAATCCTGAAAATGATGAGATACTTAAATCTCTATTAGATAAACTTGAACCTTATTGGAATTCATAATGAATAATTTTACTCTTGAAATAAAACTTAAACAAAGGTTAAATAAAATAGCCAGCAATGATTATGATAACATTGAAAAGTGGCAGATTATTGAAGCCTTTAACAAAGCAGCCGTAGAATGGTGCAGAAGACAGCTACACGGAGGGAATCTTTATAAAGAAGGAGACGAGTTTTCCAAAAGACGTATAGATGACTTACAAATTTTATTAACGGAGTTACCACTAACAGGAACAGAAACGGATAATTATTTTGAATCAGATAATTTTCCAACAGAAGATTATTTAGAATTCAAAAGAATTAGTGCATATGCAAGTAATGAATGCTGTACTAATAACCTTCCAATGTCTATTTATTTATCAGAAGAAGCGAATGTTAATCTTGTTTTAAGAGATGCTCTTAAAAGACCTGATTATGATTGGGCCGAAACTTTCTTTACCATGCTAGGGAATAAAATAAGAATATATAGAAATGCGGATTTTAGTATTGTAGATCCCGTTTTAACATATTATAAAAGACCTAGATATATTGAAATAACCGGTGTTCTAAATCCATACACAGGGGTGGTATCTACAATAGATGTAGAATCCGAATTTAAAGATGATATTGTAGAATTAATTTTAGATGAAACAGCTGCAATTATAGCAGGAGATATTGATAACTTTAATCAAGCGCAGCGTGAACAACAAGCTGCCGAAAGATCTAACTAACAATGAAACAGATTTCAAGAACAACATCAAAGATGGGTGCTTTAATTGCAGAGTTATTGCATGGTGCAACAAAAACTCACATGACCCATTTAAAGACAACAAGTTTTTCGGCCCATATGGCCTTAAATGATTTTTATGATGAATTACCTGATTTAGTTGATTCTGTTGCAGAACAATATCAAGGTGTTACAGAAAAACTTTTAGACTATCCAAGAATAGAAGTTGTGCCTATTACTACTCCAGAAAATGCAATTGAGTATTTAAGAAAATTACATACCGCTATAACAAATTATCAAAAAGAATGTATGTACTCAGAAATAATCAATGAACTAGATGTGATTAAATCTTTAATTGATAAAACCAAGTACAAATTAATTTTTCTTGGATAATTGATTATATAAAAAACTTTTATTATATTATATATGTCCAAAGTGGACAAATTTTGTTTCTAATTTTTAAATTTTAAAAAATGGCTTATTTTAATCATGCTTTTGCAAAAAGCTTTTTAGCTGTAGGTGCTGCTCCTGCTGATGGCACCGCTACAAGCGCGTTGACTGCTGGTCAACTTGGTCTTGTAGATGGGAGAACTTGGGAAGTGGATGCTGCTGCTGATATTGCTACTGCTAAACACTTAGCTTATCTAGTAGGCGGAAACTTCCGTACTTCAGATAATATTGGTAATAACCCAGGACATGGAGGATACCAAGAATCTATCAAATCAAAAGGAATTAACTTTAACTACATTAGCCGACTTGGTAAAGCAGCTGTTGTTGAATCTAAGCAAGCAACTGCTTGTCTTGAAGTAGCTTCAGATTGTGCTCCTTGTGGAGAAAACCTTTTTGTACGTTTGGATGTTAAAGGATCTCCTGCATTACGTTTTTTGAATCACAATGCTTACGCTATTGGAGATAGTTCAGGGGATGCTGCTGCTAATGGTGGACCAATCTCTGCTGTTTGTTGTATAGACGGACAAACTTATCTTGATCCTGCTGTTGCTCTTGCTGCTTCTATGCAAATGGTATTAGCTGATCCAATTGTATCTCCATTTGTTGCTGAAGCTCCTGGTGTTACAGGAATTACTTTAGGTGCTGTAGTTGGTACAGGTTATTCAACTGCAACTGGTGTTGCAACTACAGGTGGTACTGGTACAGGTTTAACTGTTGATATTACTGTTACTACCGGTAACGTTACAGCTGTTACTGTAGCTAATCCAGGATCTGGATATACTACTGGTGATGTAATTACAATTGTACAAGGTGGTGGTGCATCTGATGATGAAACTGCAACTCTTACAGTTACAGCCGGTCATGGTATGCAAGTTAATGTTGCTGGTACAATTACAGTTTATACTATTTCTGAAGTTCTTGATGGTACATATACACCGTCTACTGATCCAGTAGGTGATCAAGTTTCTGCTAAAGTTTGTTTAGTTGGAGCATACGTTGATACTAAATTTGGAAATTGTTCATTTGATACTAGAGATCATTATGAAAAAGAACCTGTATCAATTATTGTTTCAGCATTAGACGAAACAGGAGATTCTTGTAATGATTGTGGTGTTGCTACTAACACTCCTGGACAAATGGCACAAACATCAGGTGAAACTGTATTGCGTTCTTTATTAATGACTGAAAGATATGGTCAAAACCCATACAATCAAGGAAACCGTGATTCTGCAAGAATTCGTGAAATTGAAGGATTTGATCCAATTTTATCTGCTGTTGATAGAGATTCACTTTATGTAGTTTACTATTTACAACACAGTGTTCCTCGTCTTAATAATCCAAGTGGCGTGTTTGATAATGACCAATACTTATATCAAGTATTTGCAAAATCTAGTGATGCAGCTGCTATTGCGGCCTTAGATACGCTTTGGGGAGAAATTGAAACAGAGTGTGCAAATGTAGGTAACTATACTGTTGATCTTGACACAGGACTGTAACCCTAACACTATACTTAAAAAGAAAGGTAAGATTTTATATCCTACCTTTCTTTTTTTATTGTAGGTTTTTTTGTATATTATAATTGTAAGCGTAAATAATTTTATTTCATGGCTGAGAAACATATATTAAGTTTGGAGATTCCTATTGTTGGAAACTGTGAAATTTTATCTATAAGAGATACAAGTCAGTATTCTGATGTTATTGCAAAAGATTGCCCAGAGCTTCTTATTACTACACCCGGATTTAATAGCCCTGCTTTAATCAGTGTTACTCCAGGTTTTGATTTAAATTTAGCAGCATGCGATCTACAAATACAAACAACAGATTGTGGTGTTAAAAATGCGGCACTTCCAGATGGAATTTATGTCATCCGATATAGTTTATCACCAAATGATAAAGTATATGTAGAGTATAATTATTTACGTACAGTATCAATTTTAAATTTATATTACGAAGTATTGTGTGGATTAAACCTGGCTGCCTGTGAACCTTCTTCAGAAAAAGAAGCTCTAATCAAGGAAGTTAACTATATAAGAACTTTAATTGATTCGGCCAAAGCTCAAGTTGAATATTGTATTAATCCTAGAAAAGGGATGGAATTGTACAATTATGCAATGAAAAGACTTAGAAAAATACTTTGTTCTACATCACCTAGTAACTGTTAAAAAACCAATATATGAATTGTCCAAGTTGTAATAAAGGCTTCTCTTGCGGGTGCCAAAAGACTAAAGCTAAAGATGGAAAAACTGTTCATAAAACGTGTCTTACAGAATACAATAGTAAGATTAATACATCAAGCAATAGTTTAACTAATACACTTAATGTAGCCAAATCTAATCTATTATAATGAGCGATGAAAAAATAAAAATAGAAACTGAATTTGCAAATGCAGCGTATAAAAGTTTTATGGCTGTAAGATTTGGTATTAGCTCATGTTGTTACTATGATTTAGAATCTATTAAAATTAAACGTGATGCATGTAGTTGGGAAGAATTAAAAAATACTACTCTTACTAGAACAGATGGTCTGATTAGTCAATCTATTAATTGTGACAACTTAGCATAAAAGAATAAAAATTATTATATTATATATAGACTATGTTACCATCAAATACAAATAATACTTCACCTTGCACACCAGTTTCATCAAACTGTGTACTATGGCAAGGTCCTGATATATCCTGCATTAACTTATGTAATGGTGATACTGTTAGCGATGTTGTTGGAAAATTAGCCACAGAACTTTGCGCATTAATAGATGCGACTTGTCAATGTAATCCAGATCTTACTGGATTAGACATTAGCTGTATTACTACAACAACACCGGAAGGTCTTGTTGCTACATTACAAGAGATTATAGATTATGTTTGTGCACAAGATCCAACAATTACTCTTAGTAATTTTGCACTCCCTACTTGTTTGCATTATAATGATCCTCTTGGTAACTTAGTTACAAGTTTAGACAGAAATGATTGGGCTGTATATATAGGAAATCAACTATGTAATTTAATAAGTTCAATAGCAACAATAAATCAAAATCTTTTAAACATAGAGTCTAGAATAGCAGTTTTAGAAGCTTGCGTACTTCCATGTGATCCAAACACACCGTCTGATTTTTTGATGATATCTAACTGTATTTTTCCAGGACAAGAAGTTTCAATATCAACTTTAGTTTTAGCAATTGAGTCTCGACTTTGTAGTATGACAGATGCTGTTGGGTCAACACCAATGATAAATACAGCAATAGCATCTCAACCTGTCAGTTCTTCAGATACAAGATTAGCTGTAAATGGTACACTTGGTGATATTAATGGTTGGATTAGTTCACCTTCAAACTTAGCTGAATCTAATACAAATCAATGGTTATTACTTGGAGATCTTTATGCTGCCGTGTCTGATATACAAGCTGCATTACCTGCAAATTGTGATAATACAAGTTTTGTATTTACATATAATACATTAGATAATTCAGGCAATGGTGTTCCAGATACTATTAATTTAAATTTTCAAGCATGTGTAATTCCTGCAGGATTTACTGATTGTGGTGGTGTAACAACAGTAACTGTTACAGATTCAAATGGATCATCTATATCACAAAATATAAATGTAACGGGATTGGTTACAGCAACAAGCGGTGTAAATATTGATATTTCAAGTTTAAATACACTTTCTTCTTTGAATTTAACAATTCCATTTTGTATTACAGATGGGAATTCTCAATGTGCTGATAGACAACAAGTAATAATTCCATTAAATGTACCATGTCCTTCTTCGGTTTCAGTAACGGGATCTCCTACAGCTGTTAATGTAAGTTTTTCAAATACTCTAGGATCATCTGTTGTTTATGAAATAGAAGTTACAAGTCAAACTACAGGTGCTGTATTAGGAACTACAACTATCACAAGTCCTACTACTTCTGTAAGTCATAGTTTTACAGGAGTTACTCCAGGTGACACCTATGATGTTCAAATAACTGTAATAGCAGGACCTACATCTAGAAATAGCTGCCCTGTACAAACAGCTACAATTCCAGGTAGTATATGCAGCGATATAGAAGTTGTAACTCCATCTACGGCTAGTGTAAATGCCAATGATGTATTTTTAGGTTTATATGATAATGGGGTTAGCATTAATAGATATTGGTATGATTATACCAGCGGTTTAATTAAAACAGAAAATGTTGGTGCAAACATACCTTGTGATTCTCCTATACTATCAAGTCCTACAATGGATTATCTTGGTACACCAGGTGATGTTGCAGTTACTGTAAGTTATGGTACTGAACCTTCTCCTGTTAGTGCCGAAATATCTTATAGTGTTGATGGTATAACATACTTAGGTTTAACTTCAGGTTCAAGCGGTGTAAGAACAATAGCAACAGGAGCAACAAACGGTTCTGTTTATATAAAAGTTCAAACTACTTGTACAGGGCCTATTGAGAGTATTCCTACAATCATTAGATATGATTTTGAAACAGAAGCTTGGACAACAATTCAAAGTCCTCAAGAGTGTGCTGATACATCATTAACTTCTGGTTGTGCAGCAGGTGTTGAAGTTGGAAGACAATATTTAGAATGCGGTTCAAGTACATATACAGTATTTGGAGGTTCTGCGGAAAGTTATTGGTTCTATATAGCTAAAAGAGTTGATGGTTCAACAACAAGATATATTTATGCTGGATGGGATAATGCAACAAATAGTGTAAGATCTGTTGTTGAATGTTGTGCTTGTCCTGTATTTATATTATCTGATCCAATTCAAATTTTATGTGGTCATGATGGAGACTCTGTAAATATTACACTACCATATGTATTAGGTGCAGGTGAACCGGATATGACAATAATAACAAGCCCTGTTCTTGGAACAGTAGTTCAAGGGGCTATTGCAAATGAGTTTACATATACTGCAATAAATCCATCAGGAAGCGCAGATTATGCAGATACATTCCAAGTACAATTGCAACCAACTATTGCTGGAACAGGTAATTGTTCATTGGATACATTTACAGTACAAGTTCAAATGATTAGTTGTGAAGTTAAATTAACTTATTCTGATCAAGATTTATATGTCTTTGTAAATACAACGGGGATAACTTCTGCTGAAGGAGCACAACTTAAAAATGGATTTGCTCAACTAGATACATATTGGAATTCTGAATTTGGATTTACAGGTAATATTTACTTTATACCTACAGATTCTAAAAGATGGTTGGGTTATTTTAAAGCTGTTGTAGATGATGGAGCTAGTTGGTTACAATCTTCAGATTTAGCATGGCAAGCGTTGGAAGATTTACCAACATCTTGGCCTGGTGGATCTGGAACTGGTGTATATAAAAATACAGCAACTGTGATGATATTTTCTAATAATTCAAGTGGAGATTATCATGACTCAACTTTAGCTGCCGGATATGGAAGTGGAGTAACAGCACAACCAACTACTATATACAAGGAAGATTATGATTCATTGATTGATATGCTTGCTGGGACTCAAACAAGTACGTGGGCTCAAACTTTAGGTATCACTCAGAATCAATTTCCAGATGGTTTATCTTGTATTCTTTATCCAATGACTGTAAATGGATCAGGATCTGCAGATGCAGCAAATATATTGCAAATGATTTCTGCGTATACAGCACAACTGATTCCACCTAGTAAATATGGTATTAAAACAGCTCCAAATGTAACAAGTTATATATTACAAGGTATTGCGGCTTCAATGCCATATACAGGTGCTACAACTCCAACAAATACAATAACTCAATTGTTTGAAAAAACTAATTTTGGAACATTGGCTTTTCTTGATCAAGAATATAGCAGCACTGTCTTCAATAATGAGATTGACAATGGTGATGGAGACTTTAGAGAAAGATTAACAAGATCGCTAAAAGGATGTGCTAACACTTATCCTGCATCAACTTTACCAGCGCTTAATGTATATGAGGTAGAAGACTGCTCAACAAGCGATGTATATTTTGTAAGAATAGGAGGGCAATCTTGTGGTACAATATCTAATGGTACGGTGATTAAGTTAAATAATCCAGGAGCTACATTCTCACCTGGTGCTGGTAGAGCAGATTGGACAACATTAACAAATAAATGTGTAACAATACTTGATAACTGTTCTTCAACAGCACAAGAGCTTGTTACAACTTTAACTAGTAGACATATTAATTGTGCATCTTGTACACCTTAATAAATAAAAAGAATTAAAATGGCATGTAATTGTAATAAATGTAATCCGGCTAAACCATGCGGTTGTTCTGATCCAGCAATAACCAATCCTTGCACGTATACAGATTGTAGTGTAGGTAGTGAAAGATGTGTTGATGTTCAGTGTACTGAGTGTGTTAGTTATTGTGGTACATCATTTCAGATTGGGATAGATACTGAAATAATTAAAATAGAAACAGGTGAAAGATTGGATTCTATAATTCAAAAATTTGCATTAATGTTAAGTCAAGGTGTAGGTGTTTGTACAGCGGATGATGTTCATCATGCGCCATATAATGTTTATGCTACAACTATAACAGCTAGTTCTGCAATGATATTATGGAATGGAGAATCAACTTTAACTACAGCAATAGAAATATTCTATGATGCTGGTGCTGGATATATATCAGCAGGTACTGTATCTCCTGCAGTATTGCAATTTTCTTTAACAGGTCTTATAACAGCAACTGATTATAAAGTAAAATTGCAATCAACAGATGGTGTTGGTACATGTGATAGTGTAGAAATATTATTTACAACATTATAACAGAAGCAATATTTTGTTTGGTTTTTATTGCTAAAGTTGCAAAGCTCAGTTTATTCTGGGCTTTGTTTTTTTAAAAAAATTCTTATATTTATCAAATAAATAAAAAACTATTAATGACAAATTTAGAAAAAAAAGTTTACAGTACGTTTAGATTAAAAAAAAGTGTTAAATATTGTGCAAAAAAATTAGGTATATCTGTAGATGAATACATCAATATTAAAACGAAACTTAAAAAAGAATCAATTGCAAATAATGATCAGTCAAGTAGTTTTGTTAATCTAGAAGCAGGTACGGCTAAATTTTCAGGAAAAAGCGTATCTGAACCAAAAAATTCAGATGAAATAATAAAGCTTTTAAATATTGACACTACTAAATGGAAACTTTCTCAATATTGGAATAAACAAATGTCAGATCATTGGCGTATTTCAGCATTAGTTACTAAAATAAAAGATGATAGTTCTGAAAATTTAATAGGTGCACTAATTGAAAATTGGAATCCCAAAAGATACAAAATCCCAGATCTACGTAAAGAAAAAAATTTTAATAGTAACAACAAAGAAGAAGTGTGTGGTATAATGTCATTACAAGACATTCATTTTGGAAAAGAAGGTAATGAAACTATTGATAAAGATTTTGAAGATACAATAATTTATTTGATAAGCAAATCTATAGTCTGTCACGATATTAAAAAGTTATACTTTGTTGTTGGTGGGGATTTAATAAACATGGATACTTTTGCTGGAACAACAACAAGTGGTACACCATTAGATAATTCTATGACAGCAACAGATGCCTATATAAAAGCATTTGATGCTATGCATTGGGCAATAAATCTTTTAAAATCATACTGTGAAAAATTAGTAGTAGTATATATTCCTGGGAATCATGATAGACTTTCTTCTTTTCACTTAGTTCATGCTTTATCTAAATCAATTCTTTCCGATGATATAGAATGGGATATAGAATATGAAGAAAGAAAAGTGCATGTATGGCATAGTAATTTTAATGGTTTTGAGCACGGAGATGCTATGAATAAAAATACACCAATTATTTATGCAACTGAATTTTCAGAAGAGTGGGGTAAGACAAAACATAGAACCTTATTTACAGGTCATTTTCATCAAAATAGGAAAGTAGAATATATTACTACAACAGAGACTGCAGGGTTTATACATAAAACTTTACCAAGTTTATCAAAAACAGATTATTATCATTATCACAAAAAATATACAGGCAATAAAAGATCTGGTAAAATAGAACTTCAATCACCAAATAAAGGGAATATTTGTGAATTTACTTACTTGGCTGACTAAATTTTAATGTTTAACTTTTTTAAGTGCTGTTTTTTTTGTAAATTATAATATAAGTATTATGACAAAAATTTTTAAAAGTCCTAATTTAAACGGACCTAGATTTAGACAAAAAAGATTAAGCTTTTTAAATAAAAAATTATTTGAGGAATTTAAAAATAAGTATCCAAAATATGGGGCTATTAGTAATGAAAAGTTAAAGAAGATAATAAGACTTTATAATAAAAATTTATGGAGTGGAGTTATTAAATATAGAGATGGTGTAGAGTTACCTGATTCATTAGGTTACCTTTTTATAGGAACATGTTCACCGGCTAAGTATAATAATACAAATATAAATTATGCTAAATCAGCTCAATATGGAAAAATGCTTACAAATAATAATTGGGACACTGATGGAAATATAGGTAAGATATTTTATACAAACGCATCAGCTAAGTATAAATTTAAAAATAGAGAGCTTTGGAAATTTGAGGCATGTAGAGAATTTAAAAGATCTGTTGCTGCAGAATATCCTAAAAATTGGAATAAATATAAAATTATACAAAATAAATATCAAATAGCCCATTTGTATCAAAATAAACTTGATTCAAAAGAGCTTGAAGATTATAACGAATTTGAAATGTAATTATGGCAACAACAATAACTGAGGTTATATCGAGAATCCGTGGTCAGGTAAAAGCTGAAGTACAAGATTCATTTGTTACAGACCGTTACATATATAGTTTAATTACAAAGCATGCTCAAATGCTTATGAGAAGACAAGACTTTGCAAATAAACTAATGAAATTTAATGCTGTATGGAAAACTTTACCTTATGTAGAACTTATTGATGTAGATAAAGTTGAAGCTAGTTGTACAGGAATTGAAAGCGGATGTACCATAAAAAGAACAAAAGATAAGCTTCCTGATATGATTGAAGGTTATTGGGGGCCGCTTATTAGAACAGTTAGTTCTATTGATGGATCAATTGAAACTCAAGCAACTCAACCAGGTACATATACATCTATGACTAAAACAACATCTTTTAAATACAATAAGAAAAAATACTTCTGGTATCTTAATGGTTACTTGTATTTACCAGATGTTGATTGGGATGCTATAAAAATAGAAGGAGTATTTGATGATAACATTGGACAATGGCTTTGTGAAGAAACTGAAAAATGTGTTCCAAGATATAATCAAGAAATAAATATTCCGGAAGCTTTATTTGCTGAAATAGAGCTAGAGGTTGTTAAATCAATGATGATGACTGTTAGTGTACCGCCTGAAGATGGTGATAATAAAGTAAATCCAAATAGATAAGATATGAATCCAATTTATAATAGTAAGGGTATGAGAGTTCCCGGAATGTTTGAAAAAGGTGGAGCTGCACCTAAAGGATATCATTTTATGCCAGATGGCACATTAATGAAAGATTCTGACCATATGAAAAAAGGTGGCGCAACAAAAGATGCATGCTATCATAAAGTTAAATCTAGATATAAGATCTGGCCTAGCGGTTATGCTAGCGCAGCTCTTGGTAAATGTAGAAAAGTAGGTGCCTCAAACTGGGGTAATAAAAGTAAAAAATAATGGCTTACAAAAAATCTAAAAAAGGCGCTAATTTAAGACGTTGGTTAAAAGAAGAATGGACTGACCAAAATGGTAAACCTTGTGGTAGTTCTGAAACTAAAGGTATTAAAAAATGCAGACCTAAAAAAAAGATTTCTAGTAAAACTCCTAAAACATGGAGTGAAGTAAGTAATAAAAAAGAAGCACTTGTTGCTGAAAAACGTAGAGTTGGAATGGGTGCAAAAACCGGGAAAGCTAAACATGGTGGACAACCATATTATAATAATCAAGGAATAAAAGTTCCTGGAATGACTTACAAATCATAGTAATTATGGAACCAGTATATAATTCAAATGGAGTGAGAGTGCCTGGGATGTACAAAAAAGGTGGATCCACTCCAGCATGGACAAGAAAAGAAGAGCTGCTACAAAAGCAGGTAAACAACATGTAAAGCATGGTCTACATAAGGGTAAAGAAAGATAAACAATGGCTAACGATAAACAAAACAAACAAAGAAGATTCTATCTAGATGGATATGCTCAACATCCTGAGTGGTATACTTGGCATTATGAAATGCTTAAGAAACTAAAAGATATTGATAGTAACACTAGTGGTGATACAAATGTATCATTTGATGGTACAGCTTCAGATGCTTTTGGAAGATTAAGAGTATCTTCTCCTTTAACTTTATTTGATTCATCTCATAGATACGCAGAAAATGATTTATTTAATGAAGATATAACTGGCACTGCATCTTCTACTTTTAATGCTGATCAAGGATTAGTAGAATTAAATGTAGGTACAGCTAGTGGTGATCAAATTATAAAAGAGTCAAATAAAGTATTTGCTTATCAACCAGGTAAGTCTTTATTAATTATGAATACTTTTGTAATGGATACTGCAAAGACTAATCTAAGACAAAGAGTAGGTTACTTTGGAGCAGAGAATGGTTTTTACATTGAACAAGATGATACCACAGTT
>Ga0255044_10000019_pt1 | contig 27470 bp, 29 predicted proteins | sample BC1_12_21_MG_FD_183651 | JGI IMG/M metagenome (GOLD analysis project Ga0255044, IMG submission 183651) | Seawater microbial communities from Strait of Georgia, British Columbia, Canada - BC1_12_21 | ecosystem: Environmental > Aquatic > Marine > Strait | place: Canada: British Columbia... | reverse complement strand
TTGTTTGAAGATCAACGTTAAAGTCCCTGAGGTCACGGTTGTTAATGCCGATCAATCTGGAGCCGGCTTTAAGTGATTTTTCCAGTTCTTTTTCGTCGTGCACCTCAACCAGGACATCCATGCCAAGCTCAGTACCCATCTGCAAATAATCCCTGATCTGATCTTTATCAAGAATGGCGGCGATGAGAAGAATGGCATCTGCACCATAATTTGCGGCCTCTTCAATCTGCAGTTCATGGATAATAAAATCTTTGCGGATAACAGGAAGCTTCACCTCCTGCCGAACCAGGGGAATATAGTCAAGGGAGCCATAAAAGAACTTTTCATCGGTGAGCACTGAAACTGCCTCAGCGCCTCCCTTTTCATAACTGGAAGCAATTGCGACTGGATCAAAATCCGGGGAGATAATACCTTTGGAGGGGGAACCTTTCTTCACTTCGGCAATGACTGCAATCTCGTCTGATTGCGTTAATGCCCGCATAAATCCCCGCGGAGAATCGACGTCCAACTCCGGCCTGCTGACACCTTTGGATTTTAACCGTGCAACTTCCTTTTTCTTCTGGATTACTATGGCATCAAGAATCTTCATCAGGAAACATTTTGTGAGAATTTAATAAGGGCTTCAAGCTTGGCGAGGGCAGCACCCGAATCAATTATCCCGGCCGCGAGTACAACACCGGTTTTTAAACCCGGCACCTTGCCTGCAGCATAGAGCGCCGCGCCGCTGTTGAGTAAGAGCATATCCCGTTTAGGACCCTTCGCCCCACCCAGAACGTCACGCAGGATAGCCGCTGATTCTGCAGGGGTGTCTCCACCTTGCAGATCAACCAGCCTTGAGCAACCTAACCCGGCATCTTCAGGATGAACGGTATAAGTCCTGACTTCACCGTTTGACAGTTCCGCCACCTCGGTATCGCCTGTTACCGTAAATTCGTCAACATTGCCTGCACCGCAGACCACAAGAGCGCGGCGGCTTCCCAACCTGCCGAGAACCCTGGCCAGTTTTTCACACAAATCAGGAGAATAGACGCCAAGCAGTTGCACATTTGCTCCTGCCGGATTTGTCAACGGCCCAAGAACATTAAAAATTGTCCTGACCCCGATTTCCCGGCGGGGTCCGATTGCATGCTTCATGGCACTATGAAGCATGGGGGCGAACAAAAAGCCGATACCAACCTCCCTGACACACTTCCCCACCTGCTCCGGGGTAAGATCAAGATTAACTCCAAGGGCTTCGAGTACATCAGCGCTACCGCATTGGGAGGATACAGACCTGTTTCCATGTTTGGCCACTGGAATCCCTGCAGCAGCGACAACAAAAGCGGTGGTAGTTGAAACGTTAAAAGTACCGGAATTGTCTCCACCGGTGCCGCAGGTATCAACCAGTATCTCACCCTTGTCTAAAGCCACTCCGGTTTCAATCCTGGTCGCTTTTTCGCGCATGACCTTGGCAGCACCACTGATCTCTTCAATGGTCTCACCCTTCATCCTCAAGGCTGTAATAAAGGAACCGATCTGAGCCGGGGTCGCTTCACCGCCCATAATCTCATTCATTACCTCAACCATCTGTTTTTCATTAAGGTCTTTTCGCTCTATTACCCTGCTTATTGCTTCCCTGATCATTGTTTTCCTCTTCTTCTGTCAATATGCAGTTAATAAAAAATATCAAAACTAAAATTAAACGGCTTTCAAATTTGCTGAAGGTACAGATAGCGTAGACTTAGAGAAAGAGGCTGTTTCGCTATATTGTAGTATGCGAAACAACCGATGATGACGTAGATTCGGTGAATTTGGAAGTCGCTTAACGCAATAAACTTTCATAATTGCTATCTAAAAAGTTTTTCAACAGCTCAACTCCATCTGGAGTCATGATAGATTCAGGATGAAACTGAACTCCTTCGATTGGGAGTTCCTTATGCCGCAAACCCATAAGTTCGCCCTGGTCAGACTTTGCTGTAATTTCCAAACAATCCGGCAAAGCCGCCTCGCTGGTAACCAGGGAATGATAACGCATGGCTTCAAAAGGGTTTGGCAGGTTGGTGAACACTCCTTTGCCATCATGACTCACCGGACTGGTCTTGCCATGCATTAGCCGTGTGGCCCGTATGGTCTCCCCTCCAAAGGCCTCCCCAATTGACTGGTGCCCGAGACACACTCCAAGAATTGGGATTTTAGCGGCAAAATAACGGATTGCCTCAATGGAAATCCCCGCCTTGGATGGAGTGCAGGGCCCGGGCGAGATCAACAGCCGTTCCGGTTTCAATGCTTCTATAAAAGCAACATCCACCGCATCATTCCTGAACACCTTTACCTCAGTTCCCAGACCACCGATGGTCTGGACAATGTTATAGGTAAAAGAATCGTAGTTATCGATTATGACAATCATCCCTAGAATCCTTTCTCAGCCAGTTCAACCGCGCGCCTCAAGCCCCTGGCCTTATTCACTGTTTCCTCAAATTCTTTTTCAGGGTCTGAATCGGCAACGATCCCGGCCCCTGCCTGTATCCACAAATCTCTATCCCGCATAACAAAGGTGCGGATAGTGATACAAAAATCCATATTGCCTGAAAAACCGAAATATCCTACCGCACCTGCATAAGGCCCGCGCCTTTCCAGCTCCAGTTCTTCAATAATCTCCATTGCCCTTATTTTCGGAGCACCGCTTACCGTTCCGGCCGGGAAACAGGCGGACATGACGTCAAACTGATCCCTGCCATCGGCCAGCAGCCCATGAACACCGGAAACTATATGCATGACATGACTATACCGCTCGACAACCAGCAGATCCCGAACCTCAACTGAGCCTGGCTTGGCAACCCGGCCCGCATCATTTCGTCCCAGATCAACCAGCATGAGATGCTCGGCTCTCTCCTTTGGATCAGCCAGAAGTTCCTCTTCCAGTGCCCTGTCTTCTGGTTCTGTCTCACCACGATGTCTTGTGCCCGCGATGGGCCGCAACTCTATCTCATTATTTTCAAGCCTGACCAGTATTTCAGGCGAGGATCCTATCTGGATGACATTTCCCAATTGAAGATAAAACAGATACGGGCTTGGATTTATATGACGCAGGGCCCGGTAAAGTGCAAAGGGAGACAGATCTGTTTCAGTATGAAAGCGTTGTGAAAGAACAACCTGAATAATGTCCCCGGCCAGGATATACTCCTTGGCGGTCTGCACCATTTCTTTAAAACTTGCCTCATCCATATTGGATGTGAACTCATGTTCATGGTCCCGGGATGGACTCTCAACAAAACCGTATGGCATAGGTTGTTTCAGGCGGGCAGCCACCTCATCAATCTGGCTGCATGCCTTGTGATACAACTCTGCCGGATCATCACCTTCTTTCAGTTCGACACAGTTAACAATTACGAGTTTCTGCTTGAAGCTGTCATGGATCAATACCGTTCTCGGCACCATAAAAGAACTGTCAGGCAGATCAAGGGGGGTATGTGTATCCGGCAGACTTTCCATGAACTTGACCATATCATAGCCAAGATACCCGACCAGTCCTCCAAAAAACCTGGGGAGGGATTCTGCCTGGTGCGCCTTGAAGGAACCAAGCAGATTTCTCAATTCCTGCAGGGGGTTTCCAGTACGGGTCTTAATTGTATCACCCCTGCGGATCTCCATATGCTCCTGGAAACTTGTAAAGGTCAAAAGAGGATCAATACCGATAAACGAATATCTCCCCCACTTCTCGCCCCCCTCCAGACTTTCAAACAGAAAGGCATGGGAATCCTGTGAAGCTACCTTGGCATAAATGGTAAGCGGCGTATCAAGATCTGCTACTATTTCCCGGTAGACAGGAACCAGCTCCGCTTCTTCTGCCAGATTTTTAAATGTATCAAGGTCAGGTTTATGCATGGATTCTTACGTTGTAGAATACAAACTACATAATACTCCTGTTGTTTCAAAACAAAAAAAAGCCATGGAACAAAAAAATCCCATGGCTTTTATATATACTATTAACTTCAATTATCCGGGCGACCCCTAGCCGCATTCCATATTAAGCAGCAGACTCCTTGCTTCCGGCAAATTTATTTACCCTCTTGGTAAGTCTTGACACCTTTCTGGAGGCTGCCTTCTTGTGAAACGCCCCTTTTGTGGCAGCTCTTTCAATGATCGGCACAGCAGCAAGCAGTGCTTCCTGGGCCTTTTCCACTGATCCTTCAACTTCCATAGCGGCATCTACTTTTTTCACTGCATTCTTCACTTTGGTCCGGTTTGCCCGGTTACGGTCACGGCTCAGCAGACTTTGTTTGTTTCTTTTTATTGCAGATTTATGATTGGCCAACTTAAACTCCTCCTGAATATATTACTCTAATGCGATATTTTTTATTTAAATCTTCCTGTTGGAAGCATTGCATGCGGATAAAATAGAAACGGACTATATAGCCCAATATCAGCAGTGTGTCAAGATAATGGTAAAATAAAAAAAAGACCCAAGGCACAGGGCGCAAGGTTAAAGATTAAAAAACGGCATAAGGTCCTGGGTACTGAGTGCTGGGTAAAAATTAATTCACAATTCAAAATTAAGTCTTTGGACCAGCACCCAGGTAAACGAGCACCCTAAAGGGCATAAACTACGCGAGACTCCAGGAGCCTTGTGCCTTTCACCTTTAACCTTTTTCCTTATACCTTTTACCTTTCTTCATCTGATACCGAGTTTTCATAATACCCGCAGATCCGTAGGTCGGGTTAAGCGAAGCGAACCCGAGAGTACATTCTTGTTGGGTTTATAAACCCAACCTACACTGGCTAAATATATCCAATGGCTACTGACAACCAGTTTTAATATTTTGTTTTTCCCTGTACCTTGCTCCACCTTTATTCATCTGATCCCAAGTTTTCGCAATATCCGCAGCCAGTCTTTCTCATCCAGCCTCTGCAGCCCTGCATCCCTGGCAAGTTTGAGAGCCTGCTGATACTCGCCGCCGGTGAGTGTCCGGTCGATTGGCGGACAATGACAAGCTTCGCCGCATGGCCTGTATTGATCCATCACATTAACATAGGTATCAACTGATACCTCCCGGGCCAGAAAACGCAATATTTCCCTGGTTTCCTCGAGGCTTCCCGGCATGACAAGGTGCCTGACCAGAAGCCCTTTTACAGCAACCCCCTCATCATCCATGACAAGATCGCCTACCTGCCGGTACATTTCCAGAATAGCCCTTTGTGCCACTTCCGGATAATCAGGTGCTTTGGCGTATCGCTTTGCCAAATCCTTATCCCAGAATTTAAAATCAGGCATGTAAATATCTACGATGCCTTCCAGAAGTTTAAGCGTTTCTAAAGAATCATAACCGCTGCTGTTATATACCAACGGCACTGTCAATCCCTTTTCAATCGCTTTTGGCAAGGCGACCAGAATTTGGGGGACAACATGGGAGGGGGTAACAAAATTAATATTGTGACAGCCCTGGCGCTGCAGACTCAACATCATTGCGGCCAGCTGACCCGGATCTGTTTCAATTCCCTGCCCCAGGTGACTGATCTCGTAATTCTGGCAGAATATGCAGAGAAGATTGCAATGGGTAAAAAAGATTGTTCCGGACCCTCCGCTGCCAACCAGGGGGCTTTCCTCGCCAAAATGCGGGGCGTAACTTGAAACAACCGCTTTGACTCCGGTCTGACAAATTCCTTTTTCATCGGAGAGCCTGTCAACCTTGCAATGACGCGGACAAACCCTGCACGGTGACAGCCGCTGTTGCGCCTCTGCAATACGCTCGTCCAGATTCCCTTCCCTATATAATGCGAGATATCCTGATTGGGTCATCTTTCAATTATTCTATAAAAATCTTATAATGCAGCTCGGTATCTGTAGAATCTTGTTTTTTGCTATAAACTCTGCTAGGTTATCTTACTCGTATTTCTACTTATTTTTTGCTATTTATTATACACTGAAGCAAACTAAAATATCTATCGGCAAGTATTCATTATGAGGACATTATGGGTTTGATTGGCTCCCTGTATCGTTCATCCGTTGGCAAAAAAAGCATTATGGCAGCAAGCGGCTTGCTGCTTTCCATTTTTCTTTTAATCCACCTGATAGGCAACAGCGCTACCTTTTTAGGACGCGAAGCCTTCAATGCCTATGCTGAACGGCTTCATTCCCTTGGTGGACTTATCTATTTTTTTGAGATAGGACTTCTCACCTTATTTCTCCTCCATATATTCACCGGCGTTATCCTCTATCTTGAAAATCTCAGTGCCCGGCCATCGCGCTACTCTGTCAACACCAGTGAAGGCGGCCAATCGTGGGGTTCACGGACTATGCCCTATACCGGTGTTATCATCCTTGTTTTCATCTTTGTGCATCTGCTGAATTTTCATTTTACAGACAAAAGCGTGCCAATTGCAGATCTTGTCCGGAATCTGCTGAGCAGACCCGGCCTGGCATTCTTTTATATATTTTCTTTAGTTGCCCTGGCCCTGCATTTAAGTCACGGATTCTGGAGCCTGTTCCAGTCAATAGGATTCAATCATGAAAAATACAATGAGCTTATCCTGAAAGGAGCACTGGTTTTCAGCATTCTGGTAGGCATTATTTTTATTCTCATTCCGGTTCTTGCCCTTGTCTCCAGGAGTTTTCTTCTTTAGGAGTGAGGGGTGAAGAGTGACATTAACGATTACTGCAAGGGTTAGTTTATGATTCTGGATTCAAAGGTTCCCGGCGGCCCGTTGGCAGAAAAATGGGATAAACACCGGTTCGATAGCAAGCTTATCAACCCTGCCAATAAAAGAAAATTTGATATCATTGTTGTTGGTTCAGGCCTTGCCGGTGCTTCTGCCTCTGCTTCCCTGGCAGAACTTGGCTATAACGTCAAAACATTCTGCCTGCAAGACAGTCCCCGTCGCGCTCACAGTATTGCTGCCCAGGGCGGCATCAATGCAGCCAAAAATTACCAGAATGACGGCGATTCAGTTTTCCGGCTCTTCTACGATACCATCAAGGGCGGGGATTTCAGGTCACGGGAGGCCAATGTTTACCGGTTGGCCCAGGTAAGCAATAATATTATTGACCAGTGTGCGGCCCAGGGCGTTCCCTTTGCCCGGGAATATGGAGGACAGCTGGCAAACCGCTCATTTGGCGGAGCCCAGGTTTCGCGTACCTTTTATGCCCGCGGCCAGACAGGGCAGCAGCTCCTTTTGGGCGCCTATTCAGCCCTTATGCGCCAGGTCAAAAAAGGCAAGGTCGAGATGCTTTCCCGACGCGAGATGCTGGATCTGGTGATTATCGATGGTCAGGCCCGCGGCATTGTTACCAGAAATATGCTGACCGGAGCTATTGAAACCCACGCTGCCCATGCAGTAGTTCTGGCAACCGGCGGCTACGGCAATGCCTACTTCCTGTCAACCAATGCCATGGCTTCCAATGTCACTGCAGCCTGGCGGGCATATAAAAAAGGCGCCTGCTTTGCCAACCCCTGTTTTGTGCAGATCCATCCAACCTGTATACCGGTCCACGGCACCTATCAATCCAAGCTTACCCTGATGAGCGAAAGTTTGCGCAACGATGGGCGGGTCTGGGTTCCCAAAAATCCTGGAGATACCAGGCCACCTGCAGAAATACCGGAAGCAGAGCGTGACTACTACCTGGAGAACAAGTACCCCAGTTTCGGCAACCTGGTGCCCCGGGATGTGGCGTCGAGAAATGCAAAAGAGCAGTGCGATCAGGGCAAGGGTGTCGGCTCAACCAATCTGGCGGTATACCTTGATTTTAGCGAAGCGATCAAACGGGATGGACCCTCGGTCATCTTCCAGAAGTATGGCAACCTTTTTCACATGTATGAAAAAATTACCGCTGCCAACCCCATGGATGAGCCCATGATGATTTTCCCGGCCGTACATTATACCATGGGCGGACTCTGGGTTGACTATAATCTGATGTCAACCATCCCCGGCCTCTTTGTCCTTGGTGAGGCCAACTTCTCAGACCATGGCGCTAACAGACTTGGGGCCAGCGCCCTGATGCAGGGTCTTGCGGACGGTTATTTCATTCTTCCCTATACCATCGGGAATTACCTGGCCACCATCTCATCGACACCCCAGGATACCGGACACCAGGCTTTCAGGAAGGCAGCAGACGATGCAACTGAGAAAATCAACAGGCTTCTTGCGATAAAAGGCAGGAAAACAGTTGATGAAATTCACCGGGAGCTTGGACTCGTGATGTGGGATGCCTGCGGAATGGCCAGAAATGAGGAAGGGCTGCAAAAGGCCATGAGTAAGATCCCGGCAATCAGAGAAGAATTCTGGCAAAATGTCACAATTCCCGGTACCGGCCAGCAATTAAACCAGTCCCTGGAGCGTGCCGGCAGGGTTGCCGATTTTCTTGAATTTGCCGAATTGATGGTTGTTGATGCCCTATCCAGAAATGAATCCTGCGGCTGTCATCTACGTGAAGAAAGCCAGACAGAAGAAAATGAAGCCAAGCGGGACGATGCAAACTATTCCCATGTCTCCGTTTGGGAATACATGGGAGAAGGCAACAATCCAGAGTTTCATAAGGAACCCCTGGTCTTTGAAAATGTGGGGCCATCCCAGAGGAGTTACAAGTGAGCGAGATACAACTAACCCTTAAGATCTGGCGGCAGGAAGGACCTGAGACGCCAGGCAAGCTTCAAACTTACGCAAGTGGACCAATATCCACGGACATGTCATTTCTGGAGATGCTTGATGTCCTCAATGAACGGCTGACCAGGGAAGGCGAAGAACCCGTAGCCTTTGACCATGACTGCCGTGAGGGCATCTGCGGTATGTGTGGGGCTGTCGTGAACGGCCACCCCCACGGACCTGAAAAGGAAACCACCCTCTGCCAGCTTCATATGCGTCACTTTAAGGATGGTGACACTTTGGTAATTGAACCCTTTCGGGCCAAAGCCTACAAAATAGAAAAGGACCTCGTTGTTGATAGAAGTCCACTGGATAAAATAATAACTGCCGGAGGATTTGTCTCTGTCAACACCGGTGGTGCACCTGATGCCAATGGCATCCCCATTCCTCAGAAAAATGCCGAAGAAGCCATGGATGCTGCTGCATGTATCGGCTGCGGTTCCTGTGTGGCTGCCTGCCCCAATGCCTCGGCAATGCTCTTTGTTGCAGCAAAAGTATCACACCTTGCCCTTCTGCCCCAGGGGCAGCCCGAACGATCAAGAAGAGCCCTCGATATGGTGAGGAAAATGGATGAGTTAGGCTTTGGCAACTGCTCCAATGAACGTGAATGCGAAGCAGCCTGCCCCAAGGGTATCTCGATACGCAACATTGCCCGGTTAAACAGGGAATTCCTCAAGGCTGCCATTTTCTCTGATGAGGATTAATGGTGGGCACTCCTTCAGTCCTGGCTTCCCTTCTCCCTGTTTTTCTCATAATCATTTGCGGATATGGACTCAAAAAAAGCAAATTCCCGGGTGACAACTTCTGGCCTGGTGCTGAACAGATAGTATACTATATTCTTTTCCCGGCCCTTTTGTTTTCCAGTAGTGCCGGGGCCTCCTGGGAGTTTTTCTCCGTTGCCTCAATGGTCTGGGCAATCCTTGCCACCATGTTTGTCATGAGTGGACTCCTTCTTCTCCTTCGTCCCAGACTTACAAAAAAAGATGCTTCGTTTACCTCTATTTTCCAAGGTTCAATCCGCTTTACCTCATACATAGGACTTGCCGCCGCATTTTCCCTTTTCGGGGATGAGGGGTTGTACCTGGCAGCTGTTCTCATCACCGTCCTTATTCCACTGGTGAATGTTCTCTCTGTGATGGTACTGGTTCGGTACGGTGGGCAGAAAGGTGGCTGGTACTGGATTTTTACAACCGTCATAAAAAACCCCCTGATAATTGCCTGTCTTGCAGGAATGCTGGTAAATCTTCTTGGCTGGAAACTCCCTGCCATAGTTGAAAATATGACAACCATCCTTGGCCGGGGCTCGCTGCCCCTGGGTTTGCTTGCAGTCGGTAGTTCTTTGGATTTTAGTTCCATTAAGAAAACAGGTTTGGAAATTGTCTACGCCTGTCTGTTGAAGCTGATACTTTTACCTCTTCTTATGTGGCTTACCTGCACGCTTCTCGGCGTTGACAACCTGTCAACTGCTATAGCTGTGCTTTTTGCAGCGCTGCCCGGATCACCCTTATCCTATGTCCTGGCAAAACAGCTTGGCGGTGATACCAAACTCATGTCTTCCATCATCGCGGTTCAAACTGGGGTATCAATGATCAGCCTGCCGGTTATCATTGCCCTTGTAACATAATAATGGGACTGGATGACTCAGGATGACAGGCAAATTATGGTGCCACAAAAAGAAAAAGATAGCTTCTCACTTTCAACCCTTATCGGAGCAAACCTTTTAGGGTGAAATTGGGGGATTTGTTTCTTCCTTTCCATTATCTTTTCAGAATAGCAAATGGTGACGGCTTTGATTCCTTCTTACAGTCACAGGTCTCCAGGTTCAGATTCACGCCGCACTGGAGACACATCCCTTTGCAAGACTCTGAACATAGATGTTTTTCAGAAATCATAAGAAATATCTGCTGGTTCAATATTTCAAATACATCGATTATCGGCTCCTTCAGGTACATCACATCCATTTCTGACAGACTGCATTCATGTTCCGCAGGCTCCGGTATATTGCCGGGTGCATACTCAAGATTCACCGTAAAACTGAGGTCAAGTTCCATGCTGAAATTTTCGGTGCACCGGTCGCAATCATAGGCAAGTGTTGTATGTATCTCCCCTTCCAGCAAAACCCGGTCATCACCATTACGTTTCAAGACAATCACACTTCGAACCGGACCCATACGATGCAGATCACGGTCAGGAAACCATGATTCATCATGTATATCATAATGCAGTCCCTGCTCAGAAATCTCGCCGAAACGCACCTTCATGCCCACCTCCAACACATCAACTTTTGTTTAAAAAAATCTTCTCATGCAATAACCTGCAACCACTGTTCAGCCGCATTCCCCAAAAGGTTGTAAAAGTTTTTACACGGACTTAAGTTTATGGAGTTCTGCAATTATAATTTCCGGATCAAGACGATTGGTATAATCTGCATCAGCAGAGGCAAGCTGAATTATGGAGTCCTGAGCAATCACATAGGTTGCAGGAATAGGAAGCTCATAACTTTGATCGCCGTTTGCTAACACCAGATCAATGCCGAAATTCTTGTAAATTTCCTGCATTTTCTCTGTAAGCTTGAAGACCAATCCAAAATCTCTTGCTACCTTGTTGCCGACATCGCTTAATACCTCAAAATCCATGGCAAGCTTTTCGGCTGTGGACAGGGAATTATCTGGCAGTTGAGGCGAAATGGTTACCAGTTCCGCACCCAGGGATTTAATTTCAGGCAATGATCGCTGCAATGACCGCAGCTCAAGATTACAGAACGGTCACCAGATGCCGCGGTAAAAGCTCAAGACCATGGGCCCTTTAGCTAATATTGCTTCAGATGACACCATCTGCCCTGCAACATTGGGCAAAATAAAGGAAGGCATTTTGTCACCGGCCTGGCAGCTTGTTTTTTCAATACCTGACTGAGCCAGCCCCTGCACAAACTGTCCAATCTCTACCAGAATCTCATGGGGAACTTCCCGACCCAGCTGTTGTTTCAAGTCATTGAGTTGTTCTTTTAAGCCCATACTGTTTCTCCCAATTTAATTATCTTTTTCCTGATCTTATCTGGGGACTGATTTGAAATCTGTCCCCGACAAACTAAAATACTTACCAAACAGCTTCACTATGATTATTATACTTCAGTAGGTATTTTGGTACGGATATTTGAAAATTTACCGTGGTATATAGCTTATGCAAATGGCTTGGTTCATGACAATGGTTATTTTTACTGTCGCCTTTTTTCTTATTTTTCTTACAGCCTATTTCTTCAGGCCCAAAAAGGACGATAGAATTATACCTGTTAACCCTGAAAGAGAACTCATGGATCCAGAGGAACTCTCTCTTCCCCATAGAGTGGAACCAAATTGGCCTGCAACCATTGAAACATCATCGGGGAAAACTGCAGAGGTCAGCATCGCCAGTATCACCCATGGCAGTGGTTTTATAGCAAGTACCATGAAACTGCCCATCGGTGAGAAATTTCAACTCACCATTCATCTGCCGGACCGGCCTCCCCTGCAGGTGAGAGCTGAAGTCACCTGGTCCAATTTGCACCTGCCGATTGAAAAAGTGCTGAAACAGGGTCTGGGTATCCGCTTCATTGGGGCTGGGGAAGATGCTATCTGCCTCATCAATGACACCCTCACTCAACATGCAATGGCTATTAAAGCTGAAGAGAGTATTCCATCATAAACGCGGTGTGAGGTGTGCGGTATACGGTACGAGGTGTACGGTGTGAGATATGCGATATAAATTTTATCATTTTTTCCTCGTACCCTGTCCCTCGAACCGTGAGCCGTTTCCCCCTTGTACTTCACCTTTCACCTTTAAAATCTGTTCATCCTGGAGGCCAGGTAAAAGAACGTCCAGCAAGAAGGTGGAAATGCATATGCATGACTTCCTGACCGGCACCGGCTCCGTTGTTAAGCACCAAACGGAAAGCATCGACGACCCCTTCCATCTCCGCAACCTTATTGGCTACAAGCATCAGATGCCCTAAAAGCTCCTGATCAGAAATTGCAGCATCGGTTAATTGCGGTATCGGTTTTTTGGGAATAATAAGAATATGGACCGGGGCTTGTGGGTTGATGTCCCTGAATGCAAAGCTTAAATCATCTTCATAAACAACATCTGAAGGAATTTCCTTGTTGATGATTTTACTGAAAATCGTCTCTGACATATCGACCTCTCCTCTTTTTCAATCCACTTATTCATTTCATTGTCAACAGCCGGACACATCTTTCCGGCACCAATTTATTTGATTAAGACTGCAGGGTACTTTCCAGGATTTTTTGCATTTCTTCAAAATGAAAGGGTTTACTCACCATGGCCTTAAAACCATACTCCTTGAAATTAGCCATAATCGGGTCATTTGAATAGCCGCTTGAAACAATAGCTTTTGCCTCAGGGTCCAGTTCCAATAATATTTTTATCGCTTCGCCACCACCCATGCCTCCGGCACTGTCAGATCCATTATTACCACATCAAATGGTTTTCCATTCCGTTGCGCGTTGCTGTATTTTTCAAGAGCCTCTTCACCATGGAGGGCAAAATCAACCTCGAAACCTATTTAAGTTAACATTTCACCTGCTACTTCACGTATAATTTCTTCGTCATCCATGACAAGAATCTTCCCCCCTCCCGAACCAACACTTGGTGGAACAATCACTTCAGATCCGGGATTTTCAGCATTAAAGACAGCAGCCAATTCCCGCAGAATGACTTCGCTGGCACCGGTGCCGGGTATCATCAACTGTTCGGCCAAAACACTTGTACTGGCCAGGCAGATGGCAATCGAAACACAGAGAGAGAAAATATCAATTATCTTTATTTTCATGCCTTACTCCGGTTGCAGGTAAATTCATCTATCATAGTGAGATATGATATTCAAATCTCACAACTAACCTTTGTATATAAGTATCGTACCAAAATTGCAGCAATATTTTGTTTTTGTCTCAAAGAAGCCAGACAATTCCACAATAAATATTTTCTACATTGTGGTACATCAGGCATGCTATTTGCAAATATTCCTGTGAAAACCCGAAAACCCCAACCTGTCAACGTACCTGAAGACAAAATGCTCTTATTTTCATAATGATAACAGTGAAACAAACAATAAGTACATTTACTTCATACCATGGAGGATTACTGAATGTCAGAAGAAATGGAATACCCCTGTAACCATGATACAAATGTTACAATTTCAGAAGTTTTATTCGCCATACTGCTTGGTATTGCTGCTGTCAGCAGTATATGCCTCTCATCAACATTATTAATTCACCTGTACCAGAATCTCTAAATTGTAGAGAGTGCCTCTTATTGCCCTCAATAAAAACGCCAATCCTCACTACCGATCAGGCGGTGACATTTTTTGTCACCGCCTGATCTTTTTTTGTGACAAAAAATGTCATAATTTTTACTCTCTCCTCTTCTGCGCCTCCCGGATGGATAAAAAAATTACCAAATCATTGCTGTTTGAATCCACAGCTATTTTTGCCGTTTGACCCCACAACTATTTTTCATGTACAGTAAATTCCCTAAACGTTTTTTTAACTGAAAAAGTATCTGTCTTACAACTACTGGGAGACCGTCATGAACTCTTTATTTGACCAGACAACCATTAATGGCATGACTTTACAAAACCGCTTTGTCCGCTCGGCAACCTGGGAAGGAATGTGCGATGCTGATGGCAAACCAACCCCAAAACTTATAGCTTTTTATCGTGAACTTGCACGTGGCAATGTGGGACTTATCATGACAGGCTATACATTTGTCAGCCCTGAAGGAAAACAGTTACCCGGTAAAATGGGAATCCACTCTGACGACTTTGCAGATATCATGAAAGAAATGACCGGGGCAGTGCATGAGGATGGTGGCAAAATATGCATTCAGCTTGTGCATGCAGGCGGCCAGACCGATGCATCCAATGCAGGACAAAAACCCCTTGCCCCTTCGGCAATAGAAACGGACCAATACCCGGAATTACCGGCTGAAATATCAGGAGAAGAAATTGTCAGAATTACAGCTGCTTTTGGAAAGGGGGCCCGGCGCGCCAAAGAATGGGGTTTTGACGGAGTCCAGCTCCATGGAGCACATGGGTATCTCATTAACCAGTTCCTTTCTCCTTTAACGAACCAGAGGCAGGATGAATATGGAGGGTCCATTGAAAACAGGTGCCGCTTTCTCCTGGAATCGTACCGGGCAATACGAGATGCTGTGGGGCCTGATTTCCCAGTAATGATTAAGCTCAACGGCTCAGATAATCTTGCAGGAGGACTTACAATTGAAGATGCTGTTTTTGCTGCAAAGGCGCTTGATAAAGAAGGTATCGACTGCATTGAGGTAAGTGGAGGCACACCTGCTTCTGCTGACCAGAGCCCTGCAAGAACAAAAATCAACTCTCCTGAAAAAGAAGCTTATAACCTACCACTTGCCCGGCAGATACGGGCTGCAGTCAAATGTCCGATCATGGTGGTAGGCGGATTCAGAAGCTTTGAAGTTGCTGAAAAAACCATCCAGGAATCTGCTGATTATATTTCCATGGCACGTCCCTTTATCCGTGAACACGGCCTGGCAAAACGATGGCAGGAAGGAGACAGATCTCCGGCCCGTTGTATCTCCTGCAACGGCTGCTTTATGCCAGGAATTAAAGAAGGTGGAATTTATTGTGTCGTAGAAAAAAAGGAACAGGAGAAAAAAACAAAAAACCGCAGGTGAAATTAATCTCCTGCGGCATGGGGGGATTATGAAAACCTGGCTAACAGTGAAACTGTTAGCAGGTCTAACATTAATAGTAAGCAGTAATTATCATCCGGCTAAATGGATTAGTATGGATGTGGAAACCCAGATCATCCATAATGCTACAATACCTATAACTGTACCATTGCAGACATCTGCCATTCTTAATTGATGGTGACGTGTTTTCCCTATCTCTTCTTTTCTGTAATCTTTCATAGCGGCACCTTTTTTCATGGTTTTTGCATTCTGCAATAAAATGGTTCTTTTTTATTCTTAAAGCAATATGTTCAATTCTGTTCGACGACTGACATTCATCTACCCAAAGTCGTTTTATAAATACCTGTTTCATAGACTTTACAGATATCCAATGCCATCTTTGATGAACACCCCATACATTTAAGCCTGCAGTAGATATGCAGCGGATTCAATTGATGCCGAACCCTGTCCAGTAATGTTAAGTTTTTAGTCATATCCATGATGAAACTAATATCCTCAATTTTATACTTTTATTGAGAAAACCATTGCCTTTATTAATATATTTGCAATATATGGGCCGTTAGTGATGAATAACAAAAATATTGTATTATATTAATATGTTGAAAGACAAGCATAGAGTCTTGCCATCAATATTTTCTGGGGGAATTGGGGATATAACCAGATGAGTAATACTGAAATAACCAAAAAACGGATTGTCTATCTTTTAAAAAGCCTAACCAAATACAAAGATTTTCATCCTGAATTATCGTAGCATATGTGCCACATTCCAGCCTGACTGCATGACTTTAAATTCTACTGTGAGAATTTACCTGTCAGTCCTGTTCTGTTTGCCTGTGACAATGAAGGGAAAATTCAAGCTAATTGAAGATCAAGCTCATATCTTTACCCATGGCGGCAGAGGGCAGTCAAGGGCGTAGACCAGCAGACGGAAAAATTCCGCCTCTTTCATGGTTATCTGCTTGTCATGAACAAGGCACTGAAAACAGGCTGTAATCAGTGATTGCTTCACCCTGGGACTGAGACTGGCCAAACGGTTCAGAATATCAGCAAGCTTAATATCCTTACACTCCTTTCTGTCCATATAGTGCAAGGTAGAATCATGTTGGGTAAATGTTGCTGCAGCACCCTCAAAAGCCTGGGGGGCTTCATCACTTTCATGTCCCAGGTTTACAAGAAGCGAAAGAATGCAGGAGATTTCTTCTGCTACGTCCCCAATGGAATCAATTGCAGTAATGGCGCGTTGCGGCGTAATAAAATTTCTTTCCAGACGCCTGACAATAACGTGCTGCACAGTAAACTCAAACAAGCTGCGCCTCGAATCACTCCTTACAAGACTTTCGACATTTTCCTCAAACCTCCTGAACTGCTCCAGGGACATGGAACGTAAAGAGGGCATGGTCAGGTCCATGAGAGGCAGGCGAGACTCTTCACCCAGGGTCAGCATGAATGGAAAAATTTTCTCAGTTGTCTCGAATACGGCATGATCGGCAGTAAATTGAAGCTGCTTCATCTGGCGGGCACGCACATCCTCATCCTTATCGAGCAAAAGTCCATAAATTACAGCACGTGCGCCAAAGGGATCACTTGCAGCTTCGCGTACCTGGGTTGGAAGTGAATCAAGCAACCGGCGGGCATACTCCATGTGCTCCCGGAGAGGCGTACCGATATCCCGGGTAATGTTTTTCGCATCAGCAGCCAGAATTGCCAGAGCAATCACAGCTGCCCCCTTTGGCATCTGCCCAAAGGGTTGCTGCTCTTTCACAGCACTTTTGACCATGTCAATTTTGTCTTCACCTGGATCAGGGTCCTGGCTTCTTTGAACTTTTGGATAATTGCCGTTAAATGCCGGATCCAGCCTGATTATCCTGTCAGCCAGGGGAGGATGGGTTGAGAATGCCCCAATCCAGCTAGCCTTAAGGCCATTGCTGAAAAACATATGACTGATTTCTTCAGCATCGCTGTGATCAACTAAAGAACCTGCTGCCAACCCCCCGATTTTCTTGAGTGCACCTGCCAGACCCTGCGGGTTTCGGGTGAACTGCACTGCTGATGCATCGGCAAGGAATTCACGCTGCCGCGAAACACCACTTTTAATGAGCTTGCCAAAGAGTACACCCACATATCCGAGAATCAGCAAAACCAGGCCGAAAATGGCAACGCCACCGCTGTTTTTGCTGTTACGGCTCCGGCTGGAACCACGAAGAATCGATCTGCCTATCAGGGCGATCAATAAGATCCCATGAAGAAATCCAACAAGCTTCAGGTCAAGCAGCATATCTCCGTTTAATATATGGCTGAACTCGTGGGCGACAACACCTTGCAACTCGTCACGATTAAGGGTTTCGAGCGCCCCCCTGGTAATGCCGATCACTGCATCATCCGGCCTGAACCCTGCGGCAAAGGCATTGATGCCCTTTTCCTGTTCCATAAGATAGACTGGGGGCACCGGCACTCCCGAGGCGATAGCCATTTCCTCAACAATATTTAAGAATCGCTTTTCAAGAAAATTATTGGTGCTGGCTGGAACAAGTTTCCCGCCCAGCATTTCTGCCACTCTTGCACCCCCTGACCTGAGTATGGAAATCTTGTAAAAGGAGCCGCAGATAACAACGATAAGGGTTGCCGAGGCTATTAAACCAAACAGCTCACCATCCCATATCTGGGTTGGAGAAAACTGGCCTGTATTGTTTCCCTGGTAGACGAAAAAGAATGCGATCGCAAGATAAATAGCGACAATGATGAAAAAGACTGCCAGCCCAAAATAAAACAGCAGCAAACTGGTTTTCTTGCGCGCGGCATCCTGGTTGGCGAAAAAATCCATTTGTGACCGGAAAAGGTTCTGTTTGAATTAAAAGGAAACCTTGGGCGCTTCTCTTTCTGTCTCAACCTTTATTTCAAAAAGCTGGGCCTCTTTGAACCCGAAGTTATTGGCAACAATATTGTTTGGGAAAACCTCCCGTGCAGTATTGTATGCCATAACAGCATCGTTGAACGCCTGCCGTGCAAACGACACCTTGTTCTCCGTGGCGGTCAACTCCTCGCTGAGTTGCATCATGTTCTCATTGGCTTTCAGATCCGGATATGCCTCAGCCAGGGCAAACAAGCGGCCAAGCGTGCCGGTTAAAGCACTTTCCGCCCCCATAAGCCCCTGAATCGCTTCGGCATTACCCGGGTCAGCAGAGGCCTTTTCCATGGCACCTGAAGCCTGGTTCCTGGCCTTGATAACTGCCTCAAGGGCCTCACGCTCGTGCTTCATATATCCCTTTGCTGTTTCAACCAGGTTCGGGATCAAATCATATCTTCGCTTGAGCTGCACGTCAATCTGGGCAAACGCATTTTTAAAACGATTCCTCAGCTGGATCAGCTTATTGTAGATCGATACAATAAAGAAAATACCAAATACTATTATTGCCAGGATCACAAGCAACACTACTGTTCCCGTTCCCATTTGAACCTCCTATGATCACTATATTAAGTTACAATTGCCCACTCTCTTTTCTGTTACTGCTGTGCCAACTTCTCACCTGGGGACAGATTTCAAATCTGTCCCCTTAGTAGCCGGATTCAGGACTGCTATTTACAAACAACGTTCGAGCCTTTTGGCAGGGAACTCAAACAGGCTATTACCTTATTTTGCTCATCGTCAGTTAATTGGGCACCCTGTTTTTTCATGAATTTTATGGTTTTTTCCCACTTGCTGACACTCTTGGTGCCAAGAGCATCACAAATCCGTGTTTTATAATGGCACCTCACACATTTTGTATCAACAATAGCACTGCAGGCTGCTTCTGAAGGGGGTTCCCCTATCTTAGTTGGGCCGCTGCAACCGTTTACAAGTACAAGAATTATCCACACCAGGAATAAATACAGTAAAGATTGGCTCGTTTTCCTCATAATATACACCCTGCCCTTATTGAAATGAAAACTGCAACCTGACAACAATACTACCCCATGACTTCTTGTTTACCATAATACTGACACATTTCATTCACTGAAATATTTTATTTTACAGATATTTGCAGCAATTTATTTCCATTTAATACAAAAAGTTCCGTTTTTCTTCTTTTTTGCATTCACCCCCTATGCCACCAGCCTCTTAATGGTTATAATTCTTATTATTACAAACAATACTCCATGGAGGGACAAAACCATGAATAACCTATATTTTTTACTGACAGGATTTTTTCTTGTTTTTGCTATTACGACCCAGGCAGTACCTGCCAATACCCAGGCTGCATCATTGAATCAGCAGAAAGCTACCTTTGCCGGAGGCTGTTTCTGGTGCATGGAAAAACCCTTTGAAAAAGTTGAAGGTGTTTTATCAGTTACATCTGGGTACACAGGCGGCAGATCTGAGAATCCAACCTATGGCAATTACGGCGCTGGAGGACATATTGAGGCAGTAGAGATTGCCTATGACCCGGGCAGGGTAACCTTTGAACAGCTACTGGATATCTTCTGGCGCCAGATTGACCCGACTGATGCAGGTGGACAATTTGCTGACAGGGGCAATGAATATTCAACTGCTGTTTTCTATCATGACGCCGAACAGAAAAAATTGGCGGAAATCTCTAAAAAGAACCTGGGGAACAAAAACATCTTTGACAAACCGGTCGTTACACCAATTCTTGCAGCTATGACGTTTTATCCGGCAGAGGACTACCACCAGGATTATTATAAAAAAAATCCTCTGCGTTATAAACTTTACAGGTTTGGTTCCGGCAGAGATAAATTTCTGGATACAACCTGGAAAGAAAGGGAGAAAACAACCAAGAGCGAGCTGAAGGAAAAACTCACCTCTCTGCAATACGAAGTGACCCAGAACGAGGGAACCGAGCCATCTTTTCAAAATGAATACTGGGATAATACCAAACCAGGCATTTATGTAGATATCGTTTCCGGGGAACCACTCTTCAGCTCGACTGATAAATATAAATCCGGCACCGGTTGGCCAAGTTTTAAGCAGCCCCTTGTCCCGCAGAACATTGTCGAAAAAGAAGACAAAAAACTTTTTAGCGTCAGAACAGAGATCCGGAGTAAAGAAGCTGATTCTCATCTTGGTCATGTCTTTGATGACGGACCTCCTCCAACTGGTCTGCGCTACTGCATGAACTCAGCTGCCCTTAAGTTTATTCCGGCAGAAAATCTTGCAAAGGAAGGATACGGGGAATTCGAATATTTATTTGAAAAATAACATCTGCAATAATTCTATTACTTTCATTCTTGACAGCGCATCATGGGTACTTATGGTACGCTTATAAAACTAATTTCCAGCAACCCATTTATGAGGAGTTTCACATGGCAGACACACTGATCTTTGTAGTAACATGTGCTGATGAAAATGCAGACAAGGCAATAATCCCTTTTGCTCTTGGAAATTCAGCCCTGGCAATGGATGCCGAGGCTATAATAATCCTGCAGTCAACAGGTGTTTTTTTAGGCAAGAAAGATTATGCCCGCCACGTAAACGCACCGGGATTCCCGCCGTTACAGCAGCTCATGGAAATCTTCAAGGAAGAAGGGGGGAAAGTTTATGCCTGCGAACCATGCATACGGTCAAGAAATATCAACCATGAAGACCTGTTGGACTATATTGAAATAGTGTCCGGTCCAACTTTAGTGGATAATTATCTGGAAGCCAAAAACGTTATAGTATATTAAAGAACAAAATCATGTTATTCAGGGTTCTTTCCTACAATATGCATAGGGCCATCGGCGTTGACCGGCTCTTTAGACCTGAAAGAATTGCAAAGATTATCAACCATCACCAGGCAGACATAGTACTCCTGCAAGAGGTTGACGTTGGTGTACCCCGCTCGAGGCAGCTTGATCTGGCCAAAGAAATGGCTGAGGCTGGCGGTTACCCGCATTATGCTACCGGGCTTAATGTCAAGCTCAAAAAGGGCATGTATGGCAATACCACCTTGAGCAAGTTTCCTATCACTCAGTCCCGAAACATAAATCTCACTATAGGAAAGCATAAAGCCAGGGGCTGCCAGTATTCCTCAATCCAAATCAACAACTCCTCTGATTTTTCCCAGAATATTGAAGTTTTCAACCTGCACCTTGGACTCTCTTCCCAGGAACGGGTCCGGCAGATAGGGCGAGTCACAAACTCAAAAGAGTTTGCTGCAATAGCTCCTGAAACTCCCTGCCTGGTTGGAGGTGATTTCAATGACTGGCGCACCTTTCTGGCGCCAATCTTTACCGATATTCTAAACTTTGAATGTGCCACCAACCACAGCAGTGGTTATCATAATTCCTATCTGACCTATCCCGCCTTCTCACCCACCGGCGGGCTTGACAAAATATTCTACCGTGGCTCCCTGGAACTGATCAGGCGGCGGCGCTGCTGGATGGGAATAACCAGGCTGGCCAGTGATCATCTCCCTGTAATCGCAGAATTCAAACTGCACACAGCAGGAGATCCTGTAACCTCAAAGGCTGACAGTGACAACCTGGCCGAAATCTCACCCGAAAACATTAATTTCCTGATATAATCTCGAATCCACAGATTCACGGATTCAGAATAATTTAAACGTTGATCGACCGGTTCGTTAGATATATTATGAACGGATATGGCATACCAACAAGACAAAATCAGCTCTGATACGACAACAGAAACAGCCTCCCGACTTCTTGAGATCGTCAGGGGCCTGGCTGCTGAGATTCACCCTGATTACAAGGAGTCGATCAAACCGGCTCTGGACAGCTCGCTTGACCGTGATCTGGGCTTTGACAGTCTCACCCAGATGGAACTTCTGGCCCGCATTGAAAAATCTTTTACCATATCACTCTCGGAAAAAATCCTGCCAACTGTTGATACGGTCCGTGATCTTCTGCGTGCTGTCATGGGTTCCGGTGTTAGAAAACATGAAGGAATTGCCCGGGAAATAAGCACCATAAAACTTGATGAAGTTGAAGATGCACCGCTTAAGGCTGAAACCCTGGTTGAGGTTCTTGAATGGCACGTAAAAAACCATCCCGATCGACCCCATATCCGCCTATACAGCGACCAGGAAACAGATGAAGTCATCACGTATCTTGATCTATGGAATGGTGCAGAGCTTGTGGCAGCCGGCCTGCAGCATTCCGGTCTTGAACATGGGGAGTCTGTCCTCATTATGCTCCCAACAGGTCCTGAATACTTTTTTACATTTTTCGGAGTTCTGCTGGCAGGCGGCATACCTGTTCCAGTCTACCCTCCTGGCAGACTCAAGCAGATCGAGGAGCACCTGCTGCGCCACACCGCCATTGCAAAAAACTGTCTTGCCAGGATTATGGTTACTGTGGATGAGGCGAAACAGTTTGCAAAGTTGATGCATACCCAGGTTGTCAACCTGCGCCATGTCTTAACCGTGCCGGAGTTACACCAGGCAGGAAGCAAATCTTTATCCGGGTTCAGAAAACCCGCTCTCTCTGCTGGAAACATCGCCTTTCTGCAGTATACCTCTGGCAGCACAGGCATGCCCAAAGGTGTAGTGCTCACCCATGCAAACCTGTTGGCCAATATCCGGGCCATGGCAAAGGTTAACAACGTATCCCATGAAGATGTTTTTATAAGCTGGCTCCCCCTCTATCATGATATGGGGCTTATCGGAGCATGGCTTGGAAGCCTCCATTTTGCCTGCCAACTGGTTATCATGCCACCCCTTGCCTTTATAGCCAAACCACAGCGTTGGTTATGGGCCATACATAAATATGGCGGCACACTTTCCGCTGCCCCTAATTTCGCCTACGAGCTTTGTCTTCGGCGCATTGATAAAAAGGATATCCAGGGACTTGATCTGAGCTCTTGGAGAATCGCTTTCAATGGCGCAGAGGCGGTTAACCCTGAATCCATCAGGAGGTTTATTGACCGTTTTGCCCATCACGGATTCCGGCCGGAAACCATGATGCCGGTCTATGGCCTGGCAGAATCATCTGTCGGCCTTGCGTTCCCAAAACCTGGAAGCACCATCATGATTGACAAAATAGATCGTCACACCTTCATGGGCACAGGAAAGGCAAGCCAGGCCGGTGAAGGAGGAACAGATCCCTTGGAATTTGTCAGCTGCGGGCAACCGCTGCCCGGTCACCAGATAAGAATCGTCGATGCAACTGACCGCGAACTCCCGGAACGTACTGAAGGAAGTCTGCAATTTACCGGACCTTCCACTACCTCGGGTTATTTCAAGAATCCGGACAAAACAAAAGAGATGTTTCACGGCCAGTGGCTCGACTCCGGCGACAAGGCATATTTAGCTGCAGGTAATGTCTATATCACCGGGCGTACAAAAGATATCATCATAAGAGCCGGGCGCAATATTTACCCGGTGGAACTGGAAGAGGCAATCGGCAAGGTAGATGGAATACGGGAAGGAAACGTTGCTGTATTTGGTTCCAAATCTTTAGAGAGTGGCACGGAACGGTTAATTATCCTGGCGGAAACAAGGAAAAAGAACGAAGAGGTGCTGGCGCAAATCAGAAACAGTATCAATACCATTGTCACAGACCTGGCCGGGACTCCTCCGGATGAGGTGGTGCTGGCACCTCCCAATACGGTATTAAAAACATCCAGCGGAAAAATAAGGCGCAATGCCAGCAGAGACATCTATGAGCGTGAACGTATTGGTAAGCCGCAACAGTCTGTGTGGCTGCAGCTTATCCTTTTTAAGCTGAAGGGGTTACGTTTCAGGTTACGCAGCAGCCTTCAGCAGTTGAAGCCAGCATTCTACGCATCCTGGTGCTGGTTTATGTATTGCCTCCTGGCCCCTGTTGTCGGAGTTTTGGTTTTCATACTCCCCGTGGAAAAACTCAGGTGGACAGTAATGCGCCTTGGGGTGAAATTTCTTGCAGCCTTCACCGGGACAAAGTTAATAGCCAAAGGGATTAACAATCTGCCTGGGAAGACTAAAACCTGCGTTTTTATATCCAATCATGCCAGTTATCTGGACGGTTACGCGCTTACCGCAGTACTCGATCGCTCCTTTAGTTTCATTGCAAAAGCTGAGCTGAAGGACAAGCCTGTTGTCTATATTTTACTCAAAAGAATCGGGACCATGTTTGTTGAACGTTTCGACCAGCAGAAGGGTATAAAAGATGCAAAAACACTTACTGATAAGGGCATGGGTGATCGCTGCCTCTTCTTCTTTCCTGAGGGAACATTTATGCGAATGCCAGGGCTTTTGCCATTCAGGATGGGGGCCTTTGAAACAGCAGCCCGTACCGGTCTTCCAATTGTACCCATTGCAATCAGGGGCACTCGCTCGATACTGCGGGCCGATTCGTGGTTTCCTCGTCATGGAACAATATCAGTGACCTTCGGCAAACCAATAACCATTGACAAAACCTATTCAGAGGAACAGGGCACCTGGTCTGCGGCACTTCAACTTCGGGATAAAACCAGGGAGTGGCTCCTTTTACATTGCGGCGAACCGGACCTTGGACATGAACGTCCACGATTGCAGCCATCCGGCCCCACTTTAAACAACTGAAAACCTATTTATTAAGCCCGCATTTATTGCCCTGGCTGTCGATACAGACAAAGGTCGTATTGGTTGAAAAAATTGGCGCTTCAGTCCCGCTTTTCATATCGTGCCGATAAACATCAACCGTATACTTTACAGAAGAATTCCCTTCCCTGGTCCGCTTGGCTTCAAACCTGAGCAACGCTCCCTGGCGCACGCTTTTTTTAAACTCAACCTTGTCCATGCCGATGGTGACAAAGTTACAGCCAGGGTAGTCCAGGCTGGCTGCAATCCAACCAACCTCGTCAACCCATTGCAAGAGATTACCTCCGAAAAGATAGCCGTAATGATTAAGGTGCCCCGGTAAAACCAATTTATAATTTTCCATATATCTATTCCAGAATTTTCTTTACCTGCTGTCTTTATGTAATACAATCAACTTTTATCCAGGAAACAGAGCCAGATTAAAAATCTGTCCCTGTGAAACATGTAAAACATATTATTATAAAATTGAAGCGTTATTATGCTCAAACCACCTTATTCGCAATACTCCAGAATTTACACCTACCATATCGACGGCACAGGTATTCCTGACATTGATTATCCCGACCTTATCGGCGCCTGGGTTGAAGATGACAAAACCATAATTGTCTTTCATAAACCCCAAAACGAGCTGGTGGAAAAACTCTGTCATCAATATAATTGCCAGCTCTTTTACCAGGCAGATATTGATTATAATGATTGGGAAATGGGACACGAGGTCGTCCCTTTTACAATCGGCCCTTTAACTGTTGCGCCGATCTGGAACAAGGATCATGCAGATATCAGAATCGATCCAAGCGTAGTGTTTGGCAACGGTTTTCACCCTTCCACCCGCCTTTGCCTGGAAACACTTGTCAGCCTTGACAGGATGTTAGCCCCAGGGTTTACCGGACTTGATCTTGGATGCGGAACCGGCTTGCTTTCAATTGGTTTAGCCAGGTTGGGAGCCTCTTCTGTGGTGGCTGTTGACCATAACTCCCTGGCATGCAAAGTAACAAAGCAAAATGCACTATACAACAACGCGCAAAAAACAATTCACGCCAAACAGCTTGATCTAAGAAAAGAACTCCCTGATACGGGCGTGGATGTCATAATGGCGAACCTGCATCACAGCCTGCTTGTTGACCTCTTCAATTCGCCATCATTCTGGCAGGCAAAATTATCTACACTCTCCGGCTTTATGCCAAATGAAGAAGAACAGCTCCTTGCAGCGCTTCCTGACAAACCACCTACTTTTCTGGAACGTCGTTCCATGGATAAATGGAGGGTGTGGGTGCTGGGCGACACATCTAAAGGCAAAAATTTTACGTGCTAGCAGACAAAAGGCCAGCACACATATTCAGCGATGATGAAAACAAAATACAAAAAATTATAGGCTCTGGGCAGAATCAGGGAATAGCCCTGCAATAAAAGTTTAAGGCTATTCCTGGATTAATATTTCAAACCATATTCCATGGTACCGTCATCTTTCAGTCTGGCCCATACCAGTTGTGCGTCATACTGCACCATCTTGTCATCCTCTTTAATCTGGATACGAATATCGATGGGATTATCGGTTACAATCCGAATACCGGTATTTGATATATCCACAGACTCGGCCATGTATATGTCATCCTCGGTATGAAATGTAACCTCTGTTTCGATCAGTTGCCGATCTGCTGCCCGCTTCTCTTGATTCCCAGAATCTGCCATTTGCAAAACCCCTTAGTTTTATTTACAAAAAGATAAACTCACGCAGCTAAATTAGTCTACCGGGGAAAAAGTGTAAAGAACATTGAATAAATAAAAACCCCTCCAGGTGATCCGGGAGGGGTTTAAAAGATATGTTGCAACAATTAATCAGCCGACAGTACCTTCAATCACCTTGCGTATGTCATTTTTCAAGGCTTCTGAAGGTGTAACCACTACCTGTTTCTCATTAATTGTGACTGAATAACGGGGTTCTTCCTGATGTTGGATATAAATCTGTTTTAACCGGTCGCTCAACCGTTCAAGGCTGATTATCGAAAGGCCCTTTTCTTCCACCAGACTTTTAAAGTTTACAACCTTGCCGTCTTTCCCTACCCAGGCAACACCAAACTTTTTAGGGGGTTTGCCAATAAAGAAAAAGGCTGTTTCATCCCCAGGCACCACTTCAACCGGGTCTTTGACTTCTGATAACAGTTTTTCCACAGGTTGTCGCAGAGCATCAATTTTTTGCGCAGCAGGATTATCCTTGTTTAAGGGGGGGTACTCTTTTGCTGAGCCAAACAACTTGTCCATGAAACCCATAAGCTCCTCCTTCTTGAAGTTACGGCGAGTCATATGCTATGAACACTTACATGTCGTGGCAATTTATTTGATCAAGGTATTGCCATGACTCAACCTTAGAATAATATCCCTGATCGCAAAACAGCTATTTATTTTTTGTACTATCAGCATAAAAAAATGTCAAGGCAAGATACAACCACAGGTCAGGGAAATGAATATTTTTCGGGCTTACAAGTTGGATTGCAGACTGGTTTTGCTTTAGGGAAAAAGTAAAAAAACAAGAACTGAAAAAAATAATATCAAAAAGAATCAGCTTGCCTTAAGTTTGGCAACTTCAGCTTCCAGCTGTTTTACTTTCTGATCATACTCTTTAATCTTTGCATCACAGGA
>Ga0255044_10000018_pt1 | contig 28570 bp, 17 predicted proteins | sample BC1_12_21_MG_FD_183651 | JGI IMG/M metagenome (GOLD analysis project Ga0255044, IMG submission 183651) | Seawater microbial communities from Strait of Georgia, British Columbia, Canada - BC1_12_21 | ecosystem: Environmental > Aquatic > Marine > Strait | place: Canada: British Columbia... | reverse complement strand
GGCTACTCGACTCTTAACTTTTCAGTCTCTAAAAACAAGTAAAGGTTGCCAGTGGACATAGCAACCTTTTAAACAAGCAAAAAAGGGTCCATCAAATGTCTTTCGAATTTTTACTTATATATTCAGTAACAGTCTTTGTTGCTTCGATTTTGCCAGGACCGAGTATGTTGCTTGCCTTAACCCATGGCATAAAGTATGGGGCCAAAAGAACAATTGCATCAGCCCTGGGTAATGTATCCGTTACATTACTGCAAACAGCCATCTCTATTGCTGGCCTGGGAGCAGTCTTGCTGGCATCCGAAGGGTTATTCAATATTATTAAATGGACCGGTGCAGCATATTTAATCTATATGGGGATAAGCATATGGTGCTCACCCAATATGCGTGTTCCGGAAAAGCCCAATAGCCATCCTGCCGCCAAAGCACCTCTCCGAAAGATGTACCTGCAAGGGGCTTTTGTGACTGCGGGGAATCCAAAAGCAATTGTCTTTTTTACTGCGGTGTTTCCCCAGTTTGTTGACCATAATGCTACTTACATCCCTCAATTCAGCATTTTAATGGGAACTGGAGGGATTATAGCATTTAGCTGTTTTATGGTATACGCAATAAGTGGGCAGAGGATAGTGGCATTATTTTCAGAAGCCACAGTTGGAAAATATATTAATAAAATAATTGGCGGCACTTTTATAGGAGCAGGTATTGGACTTGCTGCGAGTAACAAGTGAAAGAATCAAGTCCCCAAAATGGTTCCGGGAATAAGCAAGAACCTGTTACATTTGAACACCGTGTTTTCCCTATCCGCCTGAAAACACACATATGAGGCTTTATCATCATCCGATAACCCGATCTCCTGCAGGAACTCTCCAGAAAAAGAGACAAAAACTCCCTGCTTGAAAAACTCATCCCTGCTTTTATAATCGTAGACCCCTTCCCAGTTCAACGGCATCTGCTTCCAAATCAGTTTCCTCTGCCTGGCAATTGGCTCTTGCTCAAAATGAAGGGGGAGAAAATGGTGACCGCAGCGGAGCCAGTCAAAAATGAGCAGTTCCCTGATCAATTCTTTGTCTGGCCGTCTCTTTGTAACTTCAAGCAAAAGAGAACTCATCAATTCCTGGGTTGGGGCCAAATCAAAAAAACTTTTTTCGTGACAAAGCGTCAACAGTGATTCAAAAAATGCGAATATATCCTCTTCAGATTTACGCAAATAATTCCATAGATTCCTGAAATAACGGTTGTTTAAAAATGCTTCAACGCATTCTCCAAACCAGAATAAATCCTCTAATTCACGTTTTTCCACCCATCTATTGGCCAATATCTCATAGGGCGGATTTTCGCATGCCACCAACCCATACTCCCTAATGCACTTGCTGATCGGTGTATCTGGCAGGATTTTCAAAAGCCCCATCTGGATGTAATGTGACCCGAGCGCAAATACATCGGCAAAGGAGCGTGCAAAGGATTCCCTATTATCATAGGGCAAGCCCAGAATAAGGTCCAGGTGCAGATGAATAGTATCCAGAGAAACGAGTTTGCGGATATTGTAACCTAGCTTTTCCAGGTCGCATTCCCGGTTAATAGCTTTCAGAGTTTGCGGATTGGTGGACTGCACACCGATCTCAAATTGAAATCGGCCAGGGCTCACCTGTTCCAGGAACCCAAACATTTCTTCAGTAAAACGGTCCGGTGCCATCTCAAAATGGAACAGGGTGCCTCCTGGCTGTTCTACCAGAAAACGCCAGATTTCCAGTGTTCTTTCCGATAGATCATTAAAGGTGCGATCCACAAAACGGATAACTTTGGGAGAATATTGCAGGATGGACTTTATTTCATCTAAAACCTGTGAAGATTTTAAGTGGCGAACACCTTTTTCTGATGCTGACAAACAGTAGGTACATCCAAAAGGACAACCCCGGGATGATTCATAATAGATTTGCCTGTTCTGCAAAGGACCAGCAAAATCATCAGGCCTGTAAGGACTTTTAAATGTTTTCACCTTTCCACAGTTGTATTTTCTCTGCAGTTTTTTCTCTGCCAGGTCAAGGTAAAATGATTTCTCAACACCCTCGATTTCCCCATAGACTACTGTGCAACATTCATTGATATGGGATTGCAGGTTCCGGGCAAGAGCTCCTGCCTGGGGACCACCTAAAATAATTGGCGTATCAGGAAGCATCTTTACTAAATCACTCACCAGGCGCTGAATGTATAACCCGTTCCAGATGTATACTGAAAAAAAGAGAGCTTCAGGTTCACCCGAACCAATACGCCTCAACATGGGGTAGTATGGATCATTGATAGTGTATTGAATTATATCGGGCTGACACCCCGGCATGTTCTCCTCCAGGGCTGCCCTTACATAAAACAGTGCCAGACAGGAGTGAGTATACCGGGCGTTAAGTGTGATGAGTTTATAGGACATAGGTACCAAGGCTAAGGCTAAAGGCTAAAGGCTAAAGGCTAAAGGCTAAAGGCTAAAGAAAATGATATTTTACTGACCAAAACCCGCAACAGAAAATATTTATTCCAATAAGGAAATATACCTTTCTTTATTCTGCAAGATAAATGAAACAAAGTAGAGACTTCAGGTAAGCTAAAAGAAGTGGAGACTTCGACTGCAGACTAATGTCTTTCCTTTTACCTTTAGCCTTTATCCTTTTACCTTACACCTCACGCTCAAAAATAATTTTTCTCGACAGGGATTCAGGGTATCATCTTCCTTTTTTCCTTAAGCATGTTTAGTATAATAAATTAAACACGATTATTGACTTTTATTAATTCAGTAACAGGTATAGATATGATATTAAAACATACTGGAACTTTTAGTTTTTTAGTTTTTTTTATGCTGCTTTTAAATCTGCAACTCGTCATATCCCAACCTGCGCGGGCCGGTCACTTCAGTGTACCGGTGCATAACATCTCCATGGAGTTTGACCTTGAAACAAATTCCTTCAAGGCAAATTCCCGTATAGAACTGCCGGCCGGTTTAGGCCTTGAACTGGACCTCTCTCACCTGAATATATCCCAGATCGCCGTCAATGGTCAACTGGGAGAAACACCTCTGGATGGTTATTATCTCGACATTCATGAATCTACTGAAGATCAGGAGATTTTTATTGCCTATGGCCTGAAATCCCCACCTGATTCTGCTCCGTACAGCTTGATCAGCGAGACAGGCATAACACTTTCAGGCAATTGGCACCCTATTGCTGATCGTGAAATGATCTTCAAGCTGACAGCACTTATCCCCACCAACTTTGAGGCAATCTCCGAAGCCGAGGAGATCATTACCTTTCTAATAGACAATAAGAAACAGGTAACCTTTCGTTTTCCATATCCCCTGTTTGGTATTAATTTTGCCGCAGGTCCTTATAGTATAACCCGGGAAAGATTTGGTGAAGATAAAGAGTTGTTTGCCTATTTTTTTCCAGAGGACCAGGAGTTGGCAGCTGAATACCTGGAAAAGGCCAGGAAGTACCTTGGACGATATGAGAAAATGATTGGCCCTTATCCATACAATCGCTTCTCTATTGTTGAAAACAGGCTGCCTACAGGCTTTGCCATGCCAACCTATACCCTCCTCGGTCAATCTGTGGTGCGGCTGCCATTTATCGTTGACACTTCCCTGGGACATGAAATCCTGCATGGTTGGTTTGGCAACGGAGTTCGAATGTCTCCCAGGGAAGGCAACTGGGCTGAAGGGTTGACAACCTATCTTGCTGATCAAGCCTTTGCTGCAGATAAGGGCGAAGGAATACCATACAGAAAGGAACAGCTGGTAAAGTATCAAAGTTATGCCAGGCCTGATTTGAATATTACCCTTCGCGATTTCAGCAATGCTGGTCATGGAGACAGTAAAGGCCGTCCTGCCCGTGCAGTTGGTTATAATAAGTCCTCAATGTTTTTTCATATGCTGCAAAACAAGGTTGGATCTGATGTGTTCACAAGGTCCCTGCAAGACTTCTACAAACGCTTAAAGTACAAGGCTGGTGGCTGGTCTGACCTGCAAACTAGCTTTGAAAATATTTCTGGCACTGAGCTGAACGATTTCTTTTCTCAGTGGCTTGACAGAAATGATGTCCCGGAACTTTTAATTAAGCAGCCTGGAATCAGAAATAACGACGGCTACCCGATGCTTCATTTCAATATTGTGCAAAAAAATGAGACTCCCTATATATTGGAACTACCTGTTATTATTAAAACATTAACAGAAGAAATCCATAAAACTCTCTCTGTAGCTGATTCCAGTTCCACCTTTGAAATACCTCTGACATCTATTCCAGATACGATCATTATCGATCAAGGCTATGATATAATGCGCACGTTGGCCCCGTCCGAACTGCCTGCCACCTGGTCATGGTATTTGGGGGCTGCTAATAAAATAGCCATTCTGCCTTCTGAAAAAGATCGCACCCTTTACAAATCTTTTTTGGAGCAATTAGAATCAAATGAAGTTCGTGTCCTGTTGCAGGATGAGGTCAGTGACAAAGACCTCGCTGAAAACTCCCTGCTTTTTCTTGGAACGGAAAGCAGGATAAGCCGCTCTCTTTTTGCCATTACGAACCATCCTGCAGGTGGCTTTACCCTGGACGTGAAAAAAAACCCCTTGAATACTGGTCAGGCAGCAGTCCTTGTTTCTGCTGCAAACGAAGGACAGGTTGAAAAAGCAGCTGCAAAACTTAGCCATTATGGGAAATACAGTTACCTCACGTTTAAAGACGGCCGCATTCAGGACAAAAAAATAGCTGAGACAGATACTGGACTGCAGGTTCAACTTCCCAGCCTGCCAACCGGCATTGAAGCGAGCAAGTCCAGAACTTTTGATGATATCATTGCAAAGTTGTTGCCCTACCAGGTTATATATATTGGGGAAGGCCACACCAGTTATGAGGACCATCTGCTACAGCTGGAAATTATCAGAGCTCTCTATAATGATAATCCAAACCTGGCCATCGGCATGGAAATGTTTACCAGGCAAACGCAACCTGTTCTTGATCTGTATCTGAACGGGGAGTTGGACGAAAAATCATTTCTCAAGGAATCACATTATTTTAAAATGTGGCGTTTTGATTACCGGCTGTACCGGGATATCATTAATTTTGCCATACACAACAAACTCCAGCTTATTGGATTGAACCTTGAAAAGGATATTGTCAGCCAGGTCTTCAAGAGTGGGGGGCCAAACAGTTTGTCTGATGATGACATCAGCAGTTTACCTGCAAACAGGAAACTTGATATTCCCGGTTATCGGGAGAGGATTGAGACCGCCTTTATGATGCATGCAGGGCAGGAACAAAATGGCGATTTCAGCGGCTTTTTTCAGGCCCAGGCATTATGGGATGAAACCATGGCCGAAACAATAGTTGATTATCTCGAAATGCACCCGGATGCGCGCATGGTGATCATTGCCGGCCGGGGCCATGTTGACAAGGCCAATGGTATCCCTCCCAGGGTATCGCGCCGCCTGCCCGTCTCCCAGGCTGTTGCGATTAACAGCACCGGTTCAACTACTGAGTCGGAAACTGCTGATTTTATCTTCTTTTCTCCATCGGCAAGCCTTTCCCCTTTCCCGTTGCTTGGTGTCATGCTTGAGGATACTGAAGATGAAGAAGGGGTCCTGGTTACAGCCCTCAATCCAAAGGGGCAGGCAAAAGAAGCCGGCATCAGAGAGAAAGACATTATCATGGCCATTGATTCCGAACCGGTTAATGACATGGAGGATGTCAAGATTGTCATGCTCTATAAGGAAAAAAGTGATGCTGTAAAGGTGAAAATCAAACGGCCAAAATTCTTTGGGAACAAGTTGGTGGAAGTGGAAGTAAACCTGAAAAGCCCAGGCAAGCATGGCCATATGAATAAGAATTAATCAGCCCCATTGATCGCTTCAGCAATGCGCACAGCCTGGACCGTTTTTTCTACATCATGAACTCGCAGGATTGACACACCTTTGGCTGCACAGAGTGCGGACACTGCAGCAGTTGCCACATCCCTTCTATCCACTTCCGTGCCTAAAAGTTTACCGATAAACGCTTTACGTGAATGCCCAATGAGTACCGGGCATCTCAACTCGGAAAATTCCGTTATCCGCTTAAGAATGCTGAGATTGTGCTCAACTGTTTTACCAAACCCGATTCCCGGGTCTATAATAAACCGTTTTGCGGAAACACCGTTTTCCGCCGCCCAGGCAAGCCTCTCCATAAAAAAATCCTTAATCTCAGCTACCACATCATCATAGTGGGGATCAACCTGCATATCGGAGGGGGTACCCTTCATATGCATAATGATAACCGGGACTCCGCTTTCACGGACCAGGGAAATCATGTCCTGATCAAATCGCAGCGCACTGATATCATTTATAATATCTGCCCCTTCATCCAGGGCCTTTCTGGCTACTTCAGCTTTAGTTGTATCAATGGATATGGGAATGGTAGCCCGTTGGCGGATCAGGCGAATTGCAGGTAAAACCCTGGCCAGTTCATCTTCAATGCTGACTGGCCTGGCAAAAGGTCGGGTGGATTCACCGCCCACATCGATGATGTCGGCACCGGATTCCACCATGATATCAATCTGGGCAGCAAAAGTACTGTTGCTAAAAAAACGACCCCCATCAGAAAAGGAATCCGGAGTGACATTCAGAATTCCCATGACCAGGACTTTGCTGCCTAATTCAAGCCGCATGGTTCTCAGGTTTTATGTTGGAAAAAAATTATTCTGTGGCTTCTTGATCTGATCCAGCTTCTGCACTTTCTGATCCAGCTCCCGGGACATCTGTCTCTGCAGCCTGTTCCTCAACCGGCTGCACATCTTCAGTGGACTGACTCTGCGTTTCTGTCCTGGTGCCCGACTTGACGGCCTCAATAATGTTCTGAATATCCTCCAAAACGATGGTCTCTTTTTCCAACAGGGCATGGGCCATATCATGCAGAACCTGAAGATTGTCGGCGAGAAGCTTTCGTGATGTATTATTGGCTGATTCCACCAGATCCTTTACTTCTTTATCAATACGGACGGCGGTATCTTCACTGTAGTCGCGCTGCTGGCCGATATCCCGGCCCAGAAAAACCTGCTCTTCCTTTTTACCATAAGTAAGAGGCCCCATACCACTCATTCCCCACTCGCAGACCATCTTTCTGGCCAGGGTGGTGGCCTGCTCTATGTCATTACCCGCTCCGGTTGTGATATCATCAAAAACGAGACTTTCCGCTGAACGGCCACCCAGAAGAATGCATATCCTGTTGATCAAATACTTTTTCGAATGGGTATGTCTTTCCTCTGTGGGAAGTTGCATGGTAAGTCCAAGCGCCCTGCCCCTGGGAATAATGGTAACTTTATGGATGGGATCGGTATTGGGCAGCAAGATAGCGACCAGGGCATGGCCGGCCTCATGGTAAGCGGTAACTTCTTTCTCTTTATCGGTGATGATCATGCTGCGCCGTTCAGCGCCCATCATAACTTTATCCTTCGCCTGATCAAGATGGGCCATGGTAACCTTATCACCCCCTCCGCGGGCTGCCAGCAGAGCTGCCTCGTTGACCATGTTCTCAAGGTCGGCCCCGGTAAAACCAGGGGTTCCCCTGGCAATAATCGGCCATTCGATATTATCAGCCACTGCTGTTTTACGGCCATATACCTCCAGTATTTTCTCACGCCCCCTGACATCCGGTATGGGTACAATAACCTGCCTGTCAAAACGACCGGGCCGAAGCAATGCCGGATCAAGAACGTCCGGGCGGTTCGTAGCCGCGACAATAATTACCCCATCACTTGACTCAAAGCCGTCCATTTCAACCAGCAGCTGATTCAGGGTCTGTTCCCGCTCGTCATGACCACCACCAAGGCCTGCTCCACGGTGCCTGCCCACAGCATCAATCTCATCAATAAAGACAATACAGGGTGCGTTTTTCTTGCCCTGAACAAAGAGATCACGGACCCGGGAAGCACCGACACCGACAAACATCTCGACAAAATCAGAACCGCTGATGGTGAAAAATGGAACTTCTGCTTCACCTGCAATTGCCTTGGCTAAAAGCGTCTTGCCAGTACCAGGAGCCCCTGCGAGAAGCACACCTTTTGGAATTCGAGCTCCCAGACGGGTGAACTTCTTGGGATCCTTCAAAAAATCAATAATCTCTGAAAGCTCTTCCTTGGCTTCTTCAATACCGGCCACATCCTTGAAGGTAACTTTTGACTCACCCTTTTCCATAAGACGTGCCCGTGTTTTCCCGAAAGACATGGCACCCCGGCCACCTCCCTGCATCTGGCGCATGAAAAAGATCCAGACACCGATAAGAAGCAGCATGGGAAACCAGGAGACCATAATAGTCACATACCAGGGAGTGTCTTCTTTCTCTTTAACTGAAATATCGACACCGTTTTTGCGCAGCAAAGGGATAAGTTCCGAATCGTCAGGGGTCACTGTCTTGAAATCATTGCCTCCCCTGAGAGTACCGAGAATTTTATCGCCTTCAATGGTAACCTTGGTTATTGCGCCTGACTCGACACTATTCACAAAATCACTGTAAGAAATATCCGTATGCTGGAGCTGCGGCTTGTTGAAAAGATTAAATAAGAGAATCATGGTCAAGCCGATAACCAGCCACATGCTCAGATTTTTATAAAATGTGTTCAAAATTTAGCCCCCAGTACAAGTCAAACTGACTTCCGGTCTTTATCACCGAAATTATTTTTTATTAAAAGATTGAATAAATTTAAATATATCAACCATAGTGTAAATAATTAAAAATAAAGATAAGTGCTGACACCTTAAAAGTCCAGCCCCATCTTTTATTCGTTGTCTGCCTAAAAATATTCCTGGATTGCTTTAACCTGAATTTCTTTTTCCTTAACCGTCTCCAGCGCCATCACCATTGACAGTGCTCCACTCGCGGTGGTGCTATACGGCAAATGATAATCGAGAGCACTCCTCCGGATGGTGTAGGAATCCTCCGTTGTCCTGGAGCCCATTGAGGTATTTATGATCCACTGAATCTCATTGTCCTGTACCTTATCCAGAAGATGCGGTCGGCCCTGGGATATTTTATTGACCATGGTGCACTCCACGTTGTTTTCACTTAAAAATGCAGCTGTACCGCTTGTGGCCAGAATGGAAAAGCCAAGACTTAAAAGACGCTGCGCCAAAGATACAACAGCAGGTTTGTCTGCATCGCGCACACTGATAAACACATTTCCCTTTACCGGCAACTTCTGGCCGGCCGCCAACTGGGCCTTGGCAAAGGCAACCCCTATGGAACTGTCAATCCCCATGACTTCTCCAGTTGATTTCATTTCCGGACCCAACAATGTATCGACATTGGCAAACCGGTCAAAGGGGAATACCGCCTCTTTTACTGCCCAGTGGTCCACCTCTACCTCTGTAGTCAGCCCCAAATCGGCAAGTTTCATACCCATCATCACCTTGGTTGCAAGCTTTGCCAGTGGCACGCCTGTTGCCTTGCTGACAAATGGTACTGTGCGTGAAGCCCTGGGGTTGACTTCCAGGACATACAATTCGTTATCTTTTACCGCAAACTGAACATTCATCAGGCCGATAACTTTCAATTCTTCAGCCATGGCCTTTGATGCCGCCTTTATCTCCTCAATCATTTCCTTGGATAAAGAATGGGGAGGCAAGACGCAGGCAGAATCGCCGGAATGAATTCCCGCCTCTTCGATATGCTCCATGATGCCGCCAATAATAGTGGTTTCACCATCAGAGATGGCATCAACATCCACCTCTATGGCATCTTTTAAGAACTTATCAATCAGTACGGGGTGTTGAGAGGAAACAATTATGGCAGAAGCCATGAACTCTTTGATCCCTTTATCATTATAGACTATCCGCATGGCCCTGCCTCCGAGGACATATGAAGGCCGCACCACCACGGGATAACCGACACGTTCTGCTATGGCAAGGGCTTCCTCTGTGGTACGGGCGGTTCCATTGGCCGGCTGCTGCAGGTTGAGTTTCTGCAGGAACTGTTGAAACCGCTTGCGGTCTTCAGCCCTGTCAATGGAGTCAGGAGATGTGCCGACAATTGGCACATTTGCCTCGGCAAGGGGCACAGCCAGGTTTAACGGTGTCTGTCCTCCGAATTGGACAATTACCCCATCCGGTTTTTCACATTCAATAATATTAAGCACATCCTCCCGGGTCAGCGGCTCAAAATAAAGCTTGTCCGAAGTATCATAATCTGTACTCACTGTTTCCGGGTTACTGTTAACCATTATGGACTCAATGCCCATCTCCTTCAAAGCAAAGGAGGCATGCACGCAGCAATAGTCAAATTCTATTCCCTGCCCGATACGATTGGGTCCACCGCCGAGGATTATAACCTTTTTCTTACTACTCACCCTGGACTCATCTTCGGTCTCATATGTGGAATAATAATAAGGTGTGAAGGCCTCAAATTCAGCGGCACAGGTATCAACCAGTTTATACACTGGCACCGTATTCTGTTTCAGGCGGAGTTCCCGAATATCATCTTCCGTGGTGCCGGTAAGATGTCCAATCTGGAAATCGGAAAATCCCTGTTGTTTTATTTTACGCAGAAAATCTTTTTCCAACCCATGGAAGCCTGCTTCCTTGATACTGGCTTCAGTCTCAACCAGTTGCTTGAAATTATTAAGAAACCATGGATCAATAAACGTCAGACGGTAGAGATCCTCAATACTTCTGCCGCGCCGCAGGGCTTCATATATACAGAAAACCCGATTTGAATTCGGGGTGACAAGCTTTTTCTCCAGCTCTACATCATCCATGGAAACAAGAGAATCCTTGCCGTCATCTCCAAAACCCATACGCCCAATCTCAAGGGAGCGCACCCCTTTCTGAAAAGCCTCTTTAAAAGTTCGACCAATTGCCATGGTCTCACCCACAGATTTCATGGCCGTGCTAAGAACATCCTCTGCTTCCGGGAATTTTTCAAAGGTAAAGCGCGGTATCTTCACCACACAATAATCAATTGATGGTTCAAAGGAGGCATAGGTTTCCCTGGTTATATCATTGGGTATTTCATCCAGGGTATAACCAACTGCAAGCAGGGCGGCAATCTTGGCAATGGGAAAACCTGTAGCCTTTGAAGCCAGGGCTGAGCTTCTGGAAACCCTGGGATTCATTTCAATAACCATCAACTCACCATCTTCAGGGTTAACGGCAAACTGCACATTCGAACCACCTGTTTCCACCCCAATTTCCCGCATAATGGCGATTGAAGCATTTCGCATAAGCTGGTATTCCCTGTCAGGCAGGGTCTGGGCAGGCGCCACGGTTACTGAGTCACCGGTATGGACCCCCATGGCATCCATGTTTTCAATGGAACAGACGATCACCACGTTGTCATTCTTATCCCGCATGACCTCAAGTTCGTACTCCTTCCAACCAAGCAGACTGCGCTCAAGCATGACCTCATCATTTAAGCTGAGATCAATACCTGCAGTTGAAAGCGCTTCAAGCTCCTGCATGTTATAGGCAACCCCTCCGCCAGTGCCACCCAGGGTGAAACTCGGCCGGACAATAATGGGAAAACCAATAATATCAACCGCAGCCAAGGCTTCCGTAACCGTATGGACAATAACGCTTTCCGGCACCTGCAGACCAATTTTTTTCATGGCTGCCCGGAATTCCTCGCGCCCTTCAGCCTTGCGAATAACCCCGATGTCAGCTGCCAGCAGTTCAACCCCATATTTTTCAAGAACCCCCATTTCCGCCACTTTGATGGCAGTATTTAATCCTGTCTGACCACCCAAAGTCGGCAACAGGGCATCGGGTCGCTCCTTTTCTATAACCTTGGCTACCATTTCCGGGGTAATAGGTTCTATATAGGTCTTATCTGCCAATTCAGGATCTGTCATGATGGTGGCAGGATTGGAGTTGATAAGCACCACCTCATATCCTTCCTCTCTCAGAGCTTTTACTGCCTGGGTTCCTGAATAGTCGAATTCACATGCCTGGCTGATAATTATGGGACCAGAACCGATAATAAGGATTTTTTTGATGTCTGTTCGTTTTGGCATTGATTTGCTAATTGCTATAATTTTATATGGTTATGAGGCAGCATTTACATTTTCTGTTTCCAGAACACTTTGATTTGCGCTCAATTTCTACTTCATCATTTCAATAAAACGGTCAAACAGATAAAGAGAATCATGTGGTCCCGGGGCATTTTCAGGGTGATACTGCACTGAAAATGCCGGGAATTTTTTATGCTTCATGCCCTCTGAGCTGCCATCGTTTAGGTTAACATGGGTCAGTTCCACTTCTTGTGGATCAAGGCTATTCAGATCCACACAAAAACCATGATTCTGAGCGGTGATCTCTATATGCCCTGTCTCAAGGTCCTTAACCGGCTGATTGGAGCCACGGTGGCCGAACTTAAGCTTATATGTGGTTCCGCCATAGGCAAGGCCCAGGATCTGGTGTCCAAGACAGATACCGAAAATCGGTTTTTTACCGAGGAGCTCCCGGATCGTCTCCACAACTCCTGGAACCCCTGCCGGATCTCCAGGACCATTTGAAAGGAAAATGCCGTCCGGCTTTAAATCCAGTATTGCATCCGCTTCAGTCTCCGCTGGAACGACCTGAATACTGCAGCCCCTGTCCGCCAGGATCCTGAGCTGGTTATATTTAAGTCCGTAATCGATGGCAACAACCTTATATTTTCCACTGCCAGCGGTGGAAAAGCCATCACCATTACAGAGGCCTGTCTCCGACCAGCCATACGGTTGCTGACAGGTAACTTCACGCACCATGTCCCTGCCCACCAACCCTTCAGAATCCTGCGCCATTTTAACCAGTTGCACAGGATCAAGAGTCTGAGTAGACACAACACCTCTCATGGCCCCTGCCTGACGGATATGCCGGGTCAAGGCCCGGGTGTCTATGCCTTCTACTCCCAGAATGCCATGCTCCTGCAGAAAAGCTGCAAGTGTGCTTGTGGAACGGTAATTGCTTGGTATTGCGTTATATTCCTTGACCAGAAAGGCTTCCGGCTGAATACGCGCAGATTCCATGTCCTCCTGATTTATACCGTAGTTACCTATCAGGGGATAGGTCATTGAGACAATCTGTCCTTTATAGGAAGGGTCAGTCAGTATCTCCTGATACCCCGTCATTCCTGTATTAAATACAATTTCACCAAAGGCCTCCCCCGGGCCGGTGAAAGATTCGCCTTCAAATATTGTTCCATCCTCAAGGGCGACAAGCGCTTTCATACTCTTTCCTTCTTATGCCTGTTTTAAATTATACCTGAATCCGTGGCGATAAATTGTTTAAAACTTAACGGATTCAGATTTTTGTTTAAGATATTTTTTATAGTTACGATGTCCACACAATGCAAACACCAAATTCATCAATGACAGATTACTTCTTTTACCAATTCTGCCTGCTTTCGGGCAGATCCCTGCTGCGTAACAGCAATTTTCCGGGCCCGCTGGCCGACAGTGTCATAATCCTTCGGGTGATCCATGAAATAAAGAATGGACTCTGTCAAGTCATCAGGACAATTCACCGGCAAACCTCCTCCAACTGATTCAAGGAGCTCAGCGGCATCAGAAAAATCCTTCATGCTCGGCCCATAGAATACTGGCTTACCAAATACTGCTGCCTCCATAATATTATGCCCACCACGTTCAACCAGGCTGCCTCCACAGAACACATATGAAGCAATCGAGTAGAATCCTGCAAGATCTCCCACGGAGTCAACGAGAATAATATCAGTCTTACGCTCAGCACTTTTCACATCGCTCAAAAGGTCATACGGAACCTGCTTCTGTTTGAGCATTGCCTCTACTTCCGGTAAGCGCTGTAAATGTCGTGGAGCCACAACCCAAACCAAACCCTGCAACCCTGTCGTCTTCTTCAAATCCTGAAAAACGGTGAGCAACATCTCCTCTTCCCCTGTATGAGTACTGCCGGCAACCAAAAGAGGCTGTTCTGGATGCAAATTCAACCAGCTTCGATATTGTTCTTCGCTCATAGGGGCCAGGCTTTCTATATCCTGGTCATACTTGGCATTACCAAGAACCCTTACTTTTTCTGGTTCAGCCCCCAACCCAATAAACCGTTTTGCATCTGATTGCTGAATCACGGAAATTATAGAAAAACAGGATAAGATTTCTGCCATGGGCCCTTTGGCCAACTGATAACGATTAAATGAACGTTCGCTTAACCTTCCATTCAGAATCACAAGTTTACTGCCTGAGCTTTTAGCTTGTAGTAAAAAAGCAGGCCACAACTCTGTTTCCAGGCAAATATACACTGTGGGCTGAACCGTTCGAATTGCTCTACCAACAATTCCAACAAGATCAAGGGGCGCATAAATACAGCGAACTTTATCCGTTGCCTGTTTCCTGGCAATTTCCATGCCCTGCTCAGTCATGGTTGAAAGGACAAAGTCAGCCTCCGGTAAAATTGCATCAAGTTCCTTAATCAATAATCCGGCCAGCATAACCTCACCCACCGAAGCGCCATGCAGCCATATTCTCGTGACCCGGTCATGGGTTTCCCATCCGGTTCCCAAAAAACCCAATCTCTGGCCCAGTCCTTCACGATACCGACCGGTACAAACGCTGTAAAGAAGCAGAAAAGGAAATCCTACAATAAACGTCAGCCAGCCAAAAAGTTGATAAAGTCCGTAAAGCAACGGTATATGATACCTGATTTAAAAATTGAATTTTGTAGGCTAAAGAAAAATCACGTTATTTAACCCTTAATCCCTCTTTTCGTCAATATAATTATAGGATACAAAACTGAGTTTTGCCTTGACAACAGACATGTGGTTTTGTTATCAAAGTGAACCTTTTATTAAAGGCATTTTCAGAAAATATTTGTATTATTGAATGATAATTTTTTTCCGGCAAACTGGACAGGTTAGTTAAGGTTTGGCACCGGCTGGATAAGGAGAGATACTATGAAACGTTACCTGTTGGTATTTATTATTTTTTTAATTGCACTCTGCAACAGCTCAAAAGGGGAACTCATGGCTGCTGAAACAAAACTGGACGATGGATTGTATGCGATAATTGTCACCCCAAAGGGTGACATAACCCTTCAACTTGAATTTGAAAAAACACCTTTAACCGTTACGAATTTTGTGGGTCTTGCCGAAGGCACCAAAGACTTCAATGATTCCAAGGGCAGGACCAGTGGCCGGTATTATGACGGTCTTAAATTTCACCGGGTAATTCCTAACTTCATGATCCAGGGCGGCTGTCCTCTTGGGTCAGGTACAGGCGGGCCAGGTTACAACTTTCCGGATGAATTTGATCCCAGCTTGAAGCATGACCGCCCGGGAATTCTCTCAATGGCTAATGCCGGCCCCGGCACCAACGGCAGCCAGTTTTTTATTACCCATGTCCCAACACCTCATCTTGACAATAAGCATACTGTCTTTGGCCATGTAGTCTCCGGTCAGGACGTTGTAAATGCAATCCAGAAGGGTGACACCATTACAAAAATTGAAATTATCAGGGTTGGTGACAAGGCAAAGTCTTTTAAAGCTGACCAGGCATCATTTGATACTCTGCCTGACGAAATCAAGAAGAAGAAAGCAGCAATAGGACAAATGCGCCAGGAAAAAGATATGGCCACAATTAAAGAGAAATGGCCCAATCTTGAAAAAACCGATTCAGGCTTGATGTATCAGGTTGAAACTACAGGAAGCGGCGACAAAAAACCTTCTCCTGGAGATACGGTAAGCGCTCATTATACTGGTATGTTTCTGGATGGCAGCAAGTTTGACAGCTCTGTTGACAGGGGGGAGCCCATACGCTTCCCGGTTGGAACAGGCAGGGTGATCAAGGGCTGGGATGAAGCGCTGCTCGACATGAAAAAAGGTGAAAAGAGAATCCTCGTTATCCCGCCGGACTTGGCCTACGGACCAGGAGGCAGGGGCCCCATCCCTCCCAATTCAACCCTGGTTTTCGAAGTCGAACTACTTGACTTCTAAAAATTGAAGATTTGAAAAATTGAAGATTGAAGATTGGACACAAACTTCCTGCCAGCACTTCTGCAATCTTCACTCTTCAATTTTCAATTTTCAATACTTCAGCCCCACTCTTTTCCTGACAAGGTCAAGGGTTGGGGCTGCTTTTTCCCGTGCCTTATGAGCCCCCTGGGCCAGTATCTTTTTCAGAGATTCTTTATCCTGCAGAAGTTCAGCCCTTTTCTCACGGGCGTCTTTAAAATAATCCTCTATGAGATCTACAAGTTCCTGCTTGATATAACCGTACGCAGCACCACCTTCAACATAAAGTTTTCTCACCTCTGCCAACCTGTCCACAGGGGCGAAGAGTTTGAAAATGTTGTAGAGATTGCACGCATCAGGATCCTTTGGTTCTTCAACCGGCGTAGAGTCAGTCTGAATTGCCATTACCCCTTTCTTGAGTTGTTTTCCTTCTAAAAAGATGGGAATGGTGTTGCCGTATGATTTTGACATTTTCTGCCCGTCAATACCAGGTACTGTTGCGACACTTTCTTCAATGGCCGGCTCAGGGATAACAAAGGTTTCACCAAAAACATGGTTGAATCGTATGCCAATATCCCGTGCAACCTCCAGGTGCTGTTTCTGGTCCTTGCCCACCGGCACAATTTCTGCCTGGTAGAGTAAAATGTCTGCAGCCATTAAAACAGGATAGGAAAACAGGCCATGGCTTGGAGCTAAACCCTTGGCGACCTTATCCTTGTATGAATGACAACGCTCAAGAAGCCCCATGGAGGTGATTGTTGACAATATCCAGGTCAATTCAGTCACCTCCGGCACATCACCCTGTACCCAGAAAATACACCTCTCAGGATCAAGCCCCAGAGCAATGAAATCTGCTGCTGCCTCAAGGGTACCCATGGCAAGTTTTTCCTGATCATGCACTGATGTCAATGCATGCAGGTTAACAATAAAAGCATAGAGTTCACTCTTTTCCATATTACGGATCATGGGCAGCATCATGCCGAAATAGTTTCCAATATGGAGTTGGCCCGAAGGCTGGATACCTGACAGGATTTTCATTTGGTTATCCTTAGATAATATAAAAAGGTTTTTAATAATCTTCAGGTATGAGCAGTTTTCTTATTGCCTGCACACCCATAATTTTTGAACTAAAAACAATCTGTCACCTGAAGATTTTCTTGTATTCTGCATAAAATTTTTCAGCCACACGATAGCTTGTTCGAGGGCAAGTCGTTTGGCAGTGATAATAAAAAAGGAGGACACGGGCAACAACTTTTCCGCATCCTCCTTAAAGTTCAGATTATATATTTCTTACGAGAGACTGTCGAAGTCTATTTTACCTCCTCAAAATCTGCATCAACAACATCCTCATCTGTTTTACCTTCATCACCGGCAGGACCGCCTGCTTCAGGGCCGCCATCACCTGGCTGCTGCCCCGCCTGCTCCTGTGTGGCCTGGGAATACATAATCTCGGCCAGCTTATGTGAAGCCTGGGTCAGGGATTCAATTCCCTTTTTGAGATCATCAACATTGTCGCCTTTCTCGATGATCTTCTTCAGAGAGTCAATCTCCTGTTCAACCTTGGACTTGGTCTCAGCATCCACCTTGTCACCAAGATCTTTCAAACTTTTCTCAGTTGCATACACCAGGGAATCAGCCTGGTTTACAGACTCAACCAGTTCCTTACGTTTTTTATCCTCATCAGCATGCAATTCTGCATCCTGCTGCATTTTCTTGATTTCATCTTCAGACAAACCGCTGGAAGCCGTGATCTTGATTGATTGTTCCTTGCCGGTTCCCATATCCTTTGCCGATACATGCAGAATACCATTGGCATCCAGATCAAAGGTTACCTCAATCTGCGGCACACCGCGCGGTGCCATTGGTATATCAGTCAACTCAAAACGCCCTATAGTCTTGTTGTAGGACGCCATCTCCCTTTCACCCTGCAGCACATGGATGGACACTGCCGGCTGGTTGTCAGCGGCCGTTGAAAAAACCTGGCTCTTTTTAGTCGGTACCGTAGTATTTTTTTCAATGAGCTTGGTGAATACACCGCCCAGGGTTTCAATACCCAACGAGAGTGGAGTAACATCAAGGAGAAGAACATCTTTAACGTCTCCACGAAGCACTCCGCCCTGGATTGCGGCACCGATAGCAACCACCTCATCAGGATTGACTCCCTTATGGGGTTCTTTACCGAAGAGTTCCTTAACCTTCTCCTGGACTTTAGGCATTCTTGTCATGCCGCCTACCAGAATAACCTCATCAATATCCGAAATGGAAAGGCCGGCATCTTTCAATGCTGTCTTACAGGGACCAACGGTGCGTTCAATCAAATCCTCAACCAGACTTTCAAGTTTTGCCCTGGTAAATTTGATATTCAGATGTTTGGGGCCTGAAGAATCTGCTGTAATAAACGGCAGGTTTATTGTGGTTTCCATGGTGGTGGAAAGCTCCATCTTGGCCTTTTCGCCTTCTTCCTTGAGACGCTGTAAAGCCATCTTGTCCTGGCGTAAATCAATCCCCTGATCGCGCTTGAACTCATCTGCAAGCCAGTTGACAATCCGCATATCGAAATCTTCGCCGCCGAGAAAGGTATCACCGTTGGTGGATTTTACCTCAAACACACCGTCGCCAATTTCAAGGATTGACACATCAAAGGTACCGCCGCCAAGATCAAAAACAGCAATTTTCTCTTCACCTTTCTTGTCAAGCCCATAGGCCAGAGAGGCTGCGGTCGGCTCGTTTATAATCCGCAGAACATTTAAACCGGCAATACGCCCTGCGTCCTTGGTCGCCTGGCGCTGACTGTCGTTAAAATATGCAGGTACTGTCACAACCGCATCAGTAACTGTTTCACCAAGGTATTCCTCGGCAGTTTGTTTCATTTTGGTAAGTATCATGGCGGAAATTTCTGCAGGTGTGTAGACCTTGCCTTCAGCTTCCACAGAAACTTCACCGCTCTTGCCTTCTGCAATTTTAAAAGGGCTAACCTTAATGGATTTGGTTACTTCAGAATCAGTAAATTTTCGGCCGATCAAGCGCTTGATGGCATAAAGAGTGTTTGATGGATTCGTTACACCCTGACGCTTTGCAACCTGGCCAACCAGACGCTCACCACTATCTGAAAAGGCTACTACTGAAGGCGTTGTCCTGTTGCCTTCCACATTAGCGATAACCTTTGGTTCCCCACCTTCCATTACAGCAACACAAGAGTTTGTGGTACCCAAGTCAATTCCAATTATTTTACTCATTCTTGCATTCTCCTTTTATATCTATCTCTACTTTATCATTAATAAAAACAATTACGTGTTAACGGACTTTTTACCTGAAAGAATCGTGTACAATTTACAATGTGCACGATCTCTTCGTTGTCAAGACCCCGTTCCAGGCAGTTTTGAAACAATTACTTTTGCCGGCCGAAGAAGCCGATCCTTATAAACATACCCTTTTTGAAACTCCCGCAAAACGAGGTTAGGCTCCATCGCGTCGGTTTCCTCCATGGCTATTGCTTCATGGATATTCGGGTCAAAAACCTCTCCTACACTATCTATGGCCTTAACCCCAAATTTCTCAAGGGTTCCCAGGAGGCCATCTCTTGTAAGTTCGACACCTTCAAGCAAACTCTCAATATTGTTAGCTTCCTGGGCCTGATCCATAGCCCTTTCAATATTATCAATGCCAGGCAGCAATTCCTTTAATATGTTTTCTTCTGCATATTTTAAAGAAGTATCCCGTTCCCGCTCTAACCGCTTTTTGCTGTTATCAAAATCAGCAGCCAGGCGAAGTACCTTATCTTCGCTCTCCAGCAGTTTACCCCTGGCTTCTTCCAGCGCGACAGCCATATCCTGTTCCTCCTCCTGCGGGGAGATTTCACCTCCCATTTCTTCCACAGTCTCTTCATCAACAGGAGGCTCAACTTTCTTTTTCTCTTTTGCTGTCACTTCTTTCTCCTTATGCTCTAATTGGGTCCATGACCCAATGCAATAATATGCTGAAACTTCAAACAATTTTAGAAATCATCGAGATGTCGAGATGTGGGGAACAATAAGTATGGGCCCAAGCCTTGTCAAGGCAGGGGAAAAACAAAAACCCCCTCCTTCTATCATAAAAGGAGGGGGTATATTCAACGGGATTGATCTAAAGTTTGTCAGCTGGAAAGATATGTTTTGATTGAATCTGCGATATTATCAAAAATTTCCCGGAACTGCTCTTCGTCAGTTTCAAGCAAAGTGGAACGGAACCCCTGCAGAGTAGTGGCAAACGAAGATAATGGCACAACACATACTCCCGTTGCACCGAGCAGGTAATAAACAAACCGCTTGTCAAGTGAGACGCCTGGCTTATTCACCAGTGATTCGACATGGGCCTTGACTTCCGGGTTCTTGATGGGAAGTGTCTGCCTGTTATGAAGCACACCATCATCAAAAACCACGCTCATGTAAAAAGCACCGTTGGTACGGTTTAACAGGACACCATCAATATTTTTCAGACAGTCATAAGCGACATTTGACAACCTTTCATACCGTTGTAATCTCTGGGCAAGATAGTCCTGATATTGAGGATGAGTCACCACCCTTGGCATAACCACTTGGGGTAGCGTAGTCGAGCAGACCTCCAGCATCTTGGCATCCAGAATTGACTGAATATATTTCTCAAACATCGGGTCTTTATGACCATTATATATCTCTATCCAGCCACAACGGGAACCGGGCCAGGGCATCTCCTTTGAGATACCGCGCATAACTATGGCCGGGACATCTTCGATGAGGTCGGAAAGCGGCAAGGTAGTCTGACCGTTATATATAATGTTGATATATATTTCATCGCAGACCACAAACAGGTCATATTTCTTGGCTAATTGCACCATCCCTTTGATTATTTCTACAGGATATACCGCCCCTGTCGGATTATCAGGGTTGATTATCAGGATACCTGCAACCGCCGGATTATATTTTATTCGCTTCTCAAGGTCATCAAGATCCGGATACCAGTGATTATGAGGATCAAGTTTATAGGCAACAGGCCGGTCTCCGGCATGGGCTGCCTCTGCTGAGGAATGGGTTGTATAGCTTGGCGTGGGCACAACCACCCTGGCTGTTCTCTTAAGGAATCCAAAAACCTTGCCGATGGCATCCCCAAGGCCATTAAAAAAAATAATGTCTTCGGGGCCAATCTGGACCTTGCCTCTTTTGTTTGTCTGTTCCGCAATAAACTTCCTTGTCGCCAAAACGCCTCGGGTAGGACTGTAGCCATAGGTCACATCATCCTGTACCGTTTCCGAGACAATATCCTTCATCCACTTCGGTATGTGTTCCCCTTTGGCCACCGGGTCACCTATATTTTCCCAGTAGGTTTTCATTCCGAGTTCTTGAAGTTTTTCACCGACGGCGACTATGTTACGAATCTCATAGGTAAGTTCACCAGCACCGATATGAACAATATCTGTTCTCATGCTATCATTACGCTCCTTATCAGATTTACAATTCCGAAACTTTTAAAGTAGTTCTACTTCATTATTAATATGTTTTGTTTTAAACAAACCGGGCGAACACCAAATCCCAGTGTTCGCCCGGTATAATGCATACCTAGCAAAAAAATGTATTACCACAGGCTGGAAAGTTAGTCAATCACCTGAATCTGTGAGCCGTCAGATAATCCCAGGCAGCAACTCAGCAGCAGTTATTTAAATGATAAACACCACCCTGTTTTATTACTCATTTCCATACTTATTAAGTTTGCTTAAAAGGGTTTTTCTGGTAATCCCCAAACGCCTGGCGGCCTCACTTTTATTACCGTCCACCTCATCAAGGGTTTTTAAGATCACCATCTTTTCAGCCTCCTCAAGAGATGAAGGCAAGCCTTCCATGCCGACTGTGATTGTTCCGCTTTCCTGTTGGGCCCATTTTTTTATGGGTATAGGCAGAATTTCCTCATCCAGATAATCGCCACGCATGAGAATTACTCCACGCTCCATGGCATTTTCCAACTCACGTACATTACCAGGCCATGGGTAATGGAGCATAACATCCATGCAACCTGGAGTTATGCCTGACACATTACGATTGTTTTTCTCAGCATACATCTGCAAAAAATGTTCCGCCAAAAGGGGAATATCCTCCCGCCGCTCTCTAAGTGCCGGAACATGCAGCATGACAACGTTCAGGCGGTAATAAAGATCTTCGCGAAAACGTCCGGCTTTCACCTCATCTTCCAAAATCCGGTTTGTTGCAGCTAAAAGCCTGACATCAACCTCGACCACATCATGGCCACCAACCCGCTGCAGTTCATGCTCCTGCAGCACCCGGAGAAGTTTGACCTGCATGCCCGGAGACGTTTCCCCGATCTCATCAAGAAAAAGGGTACCCTGATCCGCCTGAACAAATTTACCATCCTTGCGCCGGTCAGCACCTGTAAAGGAACCTTTTTCATGCCCGAACAGTTCTGATTCAAGCAGGTTTTCAACCAGAGCAGCACAGTTAACCTTTACAAATGGACCATTTTTTCGTGTACTATTTTGATGCAGGGCTGAAGCAATCAACTCCTTTCCTGTCCCTGATTCACCGGCAACAAGGACTGTTGCCTCGGTGGGTGCCACAAAAGAGACCATCTCCAGCAGATCAAGCATCCCTTGAGATTTCCCGATAATTCCTGCGGAGTCCACCAATGCTCTTTTCTGGTATTTTGCCTCTTCTTTTACCTCCACCACCTGCCTATGGTCAAGAGCACGTGCCATGGTGAGACGCAACCGGTCAAAATCAAGTGGCTTGGTGAGATAGTCATGGGCCCCTATTTTAATGGCCTCCACTGCTGCATCCACTGAAGAATACGCGGTCATTATGACAACCGGAATCGCCGGGTTAAAAGCATGGATCCTCCGCAGGGCCTCCATGCCGTCCATTTTGGCCATGCGGACATCCATCAGGATGGCATCATAGGAATGGGCTTCGACAGCTGCCACAGCCGTTGTTCCGTCATCGGCCTCCTCGACAGTCCAGCCCCATTCGCTAAACATGGAGCTCAGCATAAATCGATGTGACCTGTCATCATCAACAACCAGTACTTTTACAGGTTTTCCCTTTGTCTTCACCTTGCGTATCACCTTCTCTTCAGAGAATATTGTTATTTTTTTTCAAAAAGGTATACATTGACCCAGGTAAATACTCAATAAATATTATGCCTGCATGGCAATGCTTCAATAAATATTCCTTCAACTTATAGCAGGTTGTTCCAAACAGATATCTGCTCCGGTTAATTTTTACATTTGAGAACTCTTTATATCAATGAACTCGAAAAATCTGCATACTGTGTTGATAGAAAAACTTGTTCCCGGGGGTCTTGGTCTTGGCAGACTGACCGGGGGAATGGTTGTCCTTGTGGGCTATGTACTTCCAGGTGAAAGAGTGGTGGTACGTGAAGTGATCCGCAAGAAAGATTTTATTTCCGCCAGGCTCGAGGAAATCCTAACTCCCTCTCCAGACCGCACCAATCCTCCCTGTTCCTTATATGGTCGTTGCGGAGGCTGTGATCTGCAGCATGCAACGTATAATGCCCAAGTCCTCTTGAAAAAAGAAACTCTTACAGAAAGCCTGCAACGGGCTGCCGGGGATATCTTTTCTGATCCTGAAATTGCAATCCACTCTGCCCTTGCCTCCCCTGAAGAATTTGGATACCGGCAGCGCATACGTTTACAGGTTGACAAGGAAGGGCAATACGGTTTTTTCCGTACCGGGTCCCATGTCCTGGAACCTGTTTCACAATGTCTGCTTGCCAGGGACACCCTGAATACAGTTCTTGGGCAACTCCATTCCAGTGACCCCTTTACAGGACTTATCAAACAATGCACTGCTTTTGAATTGCTTTTTAATCCAGGCAGCAGCGAGACTGTCATGCTTTTGCACTTCAGACGCAAACCAAGGCCAAGAGACTCTTCCATGGCTACAGATATAGTCAAAGACATAACCGGCCTCTCCGCAATCCTGATGCAGGTTGAGGGTTACGGACTGTATGATCCTCTCAGTCAGTCACTTGTCTCCAAGCCGCCACACCTCTCCCAAACTATTTCTATTGGAAAGTTGCAGACAGAGATTACACTTACCTGGGAGGCTGGTGGATTTTGCCAGGTAAACCTGGCCCAAAACAAAAAATTGATCAACCTTGTTATGGACATGATCACAGCCGGTCCCCATAACAGGATTTTGGATTTATATTGCGGTTACGGCAATTTTTCGCTTCCAGTTGCGCAAATTGCCGGAAAAGTCGTTGGAATTGACAGCCAGAACGCTGCTATCAGAAGCGCTAAACGAAATGCCATACTTAACGAAGCTCATAACTGTTATTTTGAAAAAAATCAGGTAGAGGCCGGAGTCAACGGTCTTTTAGATGCTGATGAAACTTTTGATACCGTTATCCTTGATCCACCAAGGCAGGGTGCTGCTGCTATTGTTTCCATGCTTCCCGGTCTGGGGGCAGAGCAGATCATTTATATATCCTGCAATCCTGCAACACTGGCCCGTGACCTGGCAATTTTATGTCCAAAAGGGTATACATTGTCATGCCTGATCCCTTTGGATATGTTCCCACAAACCCATCACATGGAAAGCGTCGCGCTGCTGACACGAACATCTCAGTAACCAATACGGAATACGTTCCACTCCCCTGGTTTGCTTCTCCATTGCTCATCTAATATATTGACAGAAACAGCTAATATTGCTAGGTAGGACGAGATTCAGGACTCGTATTTTCAGGCCAACTGTAAAGGATAGAGAATCTCTAAACAGTAACGGCCTAACCCCAAAGGAAATAACCATGACGCCCCACGTAAAAAAAATCACCGCAGACGGGCTTGCAACTCTCATTGGCAGTCTTCCAGCTGCAAACCATCAGCAAGCCATGGACTGGATACTGGACTCCACCCCTGAAATCCCTCTCTGGCCTCAGCTTCCGGTTAATCCCAAGGAAAGAATGCTCAACCAGTTTATTGAAGGTTTGCCAGGAATAATTGAGGGTGATGATCGCACCTATTTTGATGTAAATGCAGAAAGCTTTCCAGATGAGCAGCTTTCATTTTACGAAGAGTATCTCAGTGTTTCAGAAAATACCAAGACACTTCTTGCCTCGAGGTTTCAAACCAGCAGTGACCGGGCGGCCGGACTTTACCTGCTTGCTGACCAGGCACAAAAAACAGGAAGTCAGCTGACTGCTGTAAAGGGCCAGGTAACAGGACCTTTTACCATGCTTACCGGCATATCCGATGCAGACAAGAAACTGGGATACTATGACCCTGCCTTCAGAGATATAGTGGTGAAAGGTATTGCCATGAAAGCAGCATGGCAGGTTGCCTTCCTGAAAGAAGCTTTCGATGTTCCCGTTCTTCTGTTCATTGATGAACCGGCCATGGCAGGTTTGGGCTCATCTTCATTTATCAGCATATCTGTTGATGACATTGCACAGGACCTGGCTGAAATAACTGGAGCAATCCACAAAAGTGGTGGAATGGCAGGGGTTCATGTCTGTGCCAATACCGATTGGAATCTTCTCCTGACCTCTGATATTGATATCCTCAGTTTTGACGCCTACACATTTTTTGACAGATTCATCACCTGTAAAAAACTGATACATACTTTTCTTGAACGGGGATCTCTTATTGCCTGGGGAATAATCCCGACATCAGAACCTGAAAACATTCAGCAGGAAACATGCGACTCACTCGTAAGCCGTTGGGAACAACAGGCAGATTTACTTTCAGGGGGAGATTGGAACATGACCACTTTGTTGCAGCAGACAATCATTACCCCAAGTTGCGGCACCGGGTCTTTATCTCCTGAACTTGCAACCAGGGTTCTGCAGTTAACAAAAGAGGTATCTAAAGCATTAAGAGCAAAATATCTGCCATAGAAAACTACCAATTACTCTTAGCAGCATTTATTAAATTATAAAATAACAGGAAACGAAAACACACAATGGATCAATTAAATCAACTCCTTGTCCAGCGCAGGAAAAAAGCTGATGAACTTGCAGAATTGAACGTGGATCTCTATGCAAATGATTTTAAGCCGACCCATCATATATCAGAGGTTTTATCATCTGTCAGTGCAAATGAAGTAGCCGCCGACATAGAAGATGGCCAAAATATCCGGGCAAGTTTCAAGGTTGCCGGCAGAATCCTGGCAATGAGAAAATTTGGCAAGGCTTCCTTTCTTCATATCCAGGACGACTCCGGCAGAATGCAAATTTACGTAAAGAAAGATGCTGTTGGTGAGGAATTCTATGCACAGTTCAAGAAATGGGATATCGGCGACATTGTCGGGTTCAAGGGAAAACTCTTTAAAACTAAAACCGGTGAACTGACCCTCCAGGCAAATACCATCAAACTGATCACAAAATCACTGCGCCCTCTGCCCGAAAAATTTCATGGTTTAACCGATGTCGAGATGCGCTACCGGCAACGTTACGTTGATCTCATTGTCAACCCTGAGGTTCGGGATACCTTTCGCAAGAGAATTGAAATTATCCGGTTGCTGCGGGAGTTTCTCTCCAACAGGGGTTTCCTGGAAGTAGAAACTCCTATGATGCAGGCCGTACCCGGTGGAGCAACTGCAAAGCCTTTCAAAACGCATCATAAAGCGCTGGATATGGATCTGTACCTGCGCATTGCCCCGGAATTATACCTTAAAAGGCTTTTGGTGGGTGGCTTTGAAAAAGTTTTCGAAATCAACCGGAACTTCAGGAACGAAGGTCTTTCCACCAGGCATAATCCCGAATTCACCATGCTCGAATTTTACCAGGCGTATGCAACCTACAGCGACCTCATGGATCTGACTGAAGAAATGCTTTCCTGGTTAACCGAGGAAGTAAACGGTTCCATGAAAGTGACCTACCAGGGTCAGGTCGTTGATCTCGCTCCCCCCTGGAAACGATACACCATTGACGAGGCTCTTATTGAAGTAGGTGGAATCGACCCAACCATCCTGGATGACCCTGAAGCTGTCCTGAAAATGGCAAAGGACAAGGGAATTAAACTTGAACCCCAGGCCGGACCAGGAAAGGCCAAAACGGAATTATTTGAACTGCTGGTGGAAGAAAAACTTATCAACCCAACCTTCGTCACCGCATATCCTACAGAAGTCTCACCATTAGCCCGCAGAAATGAACTGAACCCGCAGGTGACTGACCGGTTTGAACTTTTTATTACCGGACGGGAAATAGCCAACGCCTTCAGTGAATTAAACGATCCCGTGGACCAGAAAAAACGCTTTGAGAAACAAATCGCAGAACGGGGGGATGACGAAGAAATTCATCCTGTTCTTGATGAAGACTATATCAGGGCCCTCGAATATGGTTTACCGGCAGCAGCAGGAGAAGGTATTGGCATTGACAGGCTCGTCATGCTCTTAACCGATTCTCCCTCTATACGTGATGTCATAATTTTCCCGCACCTGAAGGCGGAAAAGTAAAGGATTCAAGGGGTCGAGGGGTCAAGGGTAAAAAATAAAAGGCGCAGGGCGCAGGACACAAGGCGCAGGGCTTAAAAGACAATTAACTCAGAACAAATAATATTGAACTAAAGATTTTAAATTAACTTGAAATTCAATGTTTTTTTCCTTTTACCTTTAACCTTTGTCCTTTAACCTGTTTTTTATATCTTCAGACACTTTTAACTTTTAATTTTAGCTCACTTTAAACTTTAGGCACTTAAAAATAATATGGGATACGAGTGGTTCATAAGCCTGAGATATCTGAAAGCTAAAAGGCGACAGGGATTCATTTCCCTTATCTCAATAATTTCTGTGGCTGGTGTGGCAGTCGGTGTTATGGCCCTTATAGTGGTTCTGGCTGTAATGACCGGCTTTACTGACAGTCTGCGCGAGAAAATTCTTGGCATTAACTCCCATATTGTTGTTCAACGGCTGGGAAATGGAATTACCGATTATAAGGGGCTAAGCCAGGAAATTCTTCAAGAAAACGGCGTCATGGCAGCCACTCCGTATACCTACTCCCAGACTATGCTGTCTGCTTTTGATGCCAGTGCCGGAGCGGTTATACGTGGTATTGATCCAACTACAGCCAATGATGTGCTCAGCCTCAACAGCCAACTGGCCAAAGGCCGGGTAAGTGATCTTAATAACGGATCACTCTCTCCAGGCGACTCGAAAACAGACAAATTACCCTCACGGGTTTTACCTGGTATTATTCTTGGCAAAGAACTTGCCAAGAATTTACACGTCGGTATTAACGATAACATCCGCCTTTTTTCACCTTCAGGTCCGCTCACTCCAATGGGCGTTATCCCCAAGATAAAAACCTGCCGGGTTGTAGGAATCTTTGATACAGGTATGTATGAGTACGACTCTTCACTGGCCTATATCTCTTTGACAGCAGCACAGGATTTTCTTGAATTGGGCAACAATGTCCACGGACTTGAATTGAAGGTTGATGATATCTATAAAGCCTCTGAAATTGCGGCAAAACTGGAGGAAAAACTTGGCTTTGGATACAACGTAAAAGACTGGATTTCTATGAACCAAAACCTTTTTTCAGCCCTCAAACTCGAAAAAACTGCCATGTTCATCATTTTGGCCCTCATAGTCCTGGTGGCAGCTTTTAATATTATCAGCACCCTTATCATG
>Ga0255044_10000013_pt1 | contig 30802 bp, 25 predicted proteins | sample BC1_12_21_MG_FD_183651 | JGI IMG/M metagenome (GOLD analysis project Ga0255044, IMG submission 183651) | Seawater microbial communities from Strait of Georgia, British Columbia, Canada - BC1_12_21 | ecosystem: Environmental > Aquatic > Marine > Strait | place: Canada: British Columbia... | reverse complement strand
GTGTAAGGGTAAACCAGCACCAGCACCAGCACCAGCACCAGCACCAGCACCAGTGTCGGAACCGGAACCGGAACCAGCCCCAGAAGAAAAAGGTCCGACTCTTTTTGCAGAATGGAATAAGGATGCCAAAAAAGAAGACTAAGTATACGGTAATACAGGACACTAGAGAGCAAGAGGGGTGGTTTTTCACCCCTTACGACAGATGTGACGGAATGGAGATCGGAACGCTTCAAACAGGCGACTACACCTTAAAGGGTTACGAAGAAGTTGTTTGCGTGGAACGCAAGGCTTCACCTTCCGAGATAGCACAGAACTTAGGCAAGAAAAAGAAAACATTTTACAACGAAATTGAAAGAATGAGAGACTTTCCGTTTCGTTATATTGTTTTGGAGTTTTCTGCTTCTGATCTAATAGATTATCCACTTAGTCTCTTAGATGATAGCGATAAGGAGTTGTGGAGAAGATACAGCCTTGGACAGATACCGCTTCCAAAGTTTAAACGCTTTCAGGTTGTAAAAGGAACTAGGATAACGGGCAAGTATTTGCTAAAAGCACTTTTGGAGATCGGTATTAAATACGAGGTGCAAATACTGTTTGCTGACAACAAGAAAAACGCTTTTACAATTTGTAATAGCATATTTAAGAGACTAGCAGAACTATTCGATGAGAGGTCTGAATATGGGCAGCAGGAAACAGGAGATTTTGATTTCTGATATCCACCTTCACAATTTGGATATCGAAAGAAGAAGGATCTATCTACAGGAAAAGGATGATGCGGGAGAGAATCCCGGTGTAGATTATAGAACGTATCAAACATTTATAAAGAATCTGCACATACTACGAGATATTTGCAACATAGAGATATATCTACAGACCGGTGGTGGCTGTTGGTATTCTGGTATGGCTATATACGACTCTATAACTAACTGGCAAAACAATTGCAGGTTTAAGTGTACCATTTTTGGATTCGGTATGATCTGCTCTATGGGTACTGTTATCATGCAGGCCGCTAGAGAAAGAGTTCTTTCTGAGCATTGCATGTTCATGGTTCACTTTGGCTCAACAGATGTCAGTGGAGATGTGCAAAGTATGCAAAACTATGCGTCCTATCAAGATTATGAAAAGAATTTAATGATTGGTATTTATGCCAACAGGGTTGTTGAAGGCGAATTTGCCAAAGAAAAGGGATATAACTTGTCAAAGGTTAAATCCTTTATAAAAAGAAAGATGGAAAAGGGAGATTGGTACATGAACGCAGAAGAGGCTGTTTATTATGGATTTGCCGATAGGATATTGACATGAGAGATATTCAAAAGCAGTTAGACGATGCTTGGTTAGGTATTGACGTTGACGAAAGTACGTTATTTAATCCTATGGATTTTGTAATGGGCGAAGACAACGAAGAATTAGTAAAGAGGCTCTCATGGTTAATGATGAGGCCGGAATATTTTAGCTTTACCTGCAAGCACGTTCTAAACATTGAACTTGGCCCGTTCCAAGCAGTTTTACTGCAAGAAATGTGGAATAGGAAGTTCCCTATGCTGATCGGTAGTCGTGGTATGGGTAAATCCTTTATCCTTGCTTTATATGCTATTATACGTGCATTATTCATGCCGCGACGAAAGATCATTATTGTTGGTGCAGCCTTCCGTCAGTCAAAAGTTCTTTTTGAATACATGGACACTATTTGGAAAAACGCACCGGTTTTAAGAGATCTTTGTGCAAGCAATAGTGGCCCTAGAAGGGACGTAGACCGCTGTGTGATGCATATAGGTCATAGTACAATAACCGCACTTCCGCTGGGCGACGGAAGCAAGATCAGGGGTCAAAGAGCCAACGACATTATTGCCGACGAATTCGCGTCGATCCCCCGTGATATTTTTGAAAACGTTGTTGCTGGTTTTGCCGCTGTAGCATCTTCTCCTATCGAAAAAGTTAAACAAAAATCCAAAGAGGCAATGGCTAAGAAGTTAGGAGTTTCTATTCCTACTCAAAGGGTTGACAACCCTGTTGATATGTCAAACCAAATAATCCTAAGCGGTACTGCCTACTACGATTTTAATCATTTTTCTGAATACTGGAAAAGGTACAGACAGATTGTCAATAGTGGTGGAAGTATCAGAAAGCTGGAAGAGGTTTTTAACGGCTCTATACCAGCAGACTTTGATTGGACTAATTATTCAGTTACTCGAATTCCCGTTACGAAGTTACCTTTGGGCTTTATGGATGCTGGTCAGGTTGGCAGAGCAAAGGCTACTGTTCATACAGGTATTTACCAAATGGAATATGGTGCAGTTTTTACTACCGATAGCCAAGGGTTTTTTAAACGTAGTCTCATCGAGGGGGTTACTACATCCCCTACAAATCCCGCAAAGCTGGTTTCTGGAGAGGTTTGGTTTGAAGCTTCTTTAAAGGGCGACTCTGGAAAGAAATATGTGTTTGGAGTTGACCCAGCTTCCGAGGTTGACAACTTTAGTATTATAGTAATGGAGGTCGAGGAGGACCATAGAAAGGTTGTTCATTGCTGGACCACTACCAGAAAGTCGCACAAAGAGTTGTTAAAGTCTAGGATTGTTGACGAAGATGACTTCTATTCTTTTTGTGCTAAAAAGATCAGACAACTTATGAAAGTGTTTCCTTGTGCAGAAATAGCTATGGATGCTCAGGGTGGAGGTATCGCCGTTATGGAAGCACTTCATGACAGAGATAAGATTCCACCGGGCGAGGTTGCTATTTGGCCCGTTATAGATGAAGATAAGGCAAAGGACACAGACGACCATGCCGGACTTCACATCCTTAGAATGTGCCAATTTGCCAAATACGACTGGCTTGCGGAGGCTAACCACGGTCTTAGAAAGGACTTTGAAGACAAGTCTGTTCTGTTCCCTTACTTTGATTCAGTCAGCTTAGGTGTTGCCCTAGAGGTTGACAAGTCAGTAGGAAGAAAGTATGACACGTTGGAAGATTGCGTCATGGAAATAGAAGAGTTAAAGGACGAACTTTCTATGATTGTTATGACAGTGACCTCAAATGGTCGGGAGCGATGGGACACTCCAGAGGTTAAGACTGGAGCAGGAAGAAAAAGCAGACTAAGAAAAGACCGTTACTCGTCACTGATAATGGCAAATATGTCTGCCAGATACCTTAACGTCGAAAAGACCACTTTAGACGTTGGTGCTATCGGCGGATTCGCTGATGGAACGCCCCACTTTGGTGCGAAGGATGAGAAGCTTTTTCAGGGTCCGTCTTGGTTTACTGAAAAAACAGAAGGTTTGTACTAGAAGTTTGTTTATTGTGTATAACAATGCAACCGACAATACTATTGTTAATCGCATTAAAGGAAACGCATTAAATGTCAGATAAACCCCTCTATCAATCTTGGGCAAACGATCAGCAGCAAACCGAGGTTATAAATAGCTACCAGACCGAAACTGGGGGTTATGATGGCGTTATACATCGCACTGAGGCACATAGGGGAGACTACGGGGGAAATAGGCAGACCTATTTAGATATTGAGCCTGACCGAAGTGTTCGTCCTTCTTTTAATCGTTCTGATTATGATGCTTTTCGTCCGGGCGAAGCGGTTCCCTATAGACAAAAAAGAATCATGGCCGCCTGTAGTACAGCCTATGATAAAGTGGGAATTATCCGCAATGTTATTGACCTAATGAGCGACTTTGCTAGTCAGGGTTTGGTTCTTGTTCATCCGAACAAGCAAATCGAAAAGTTTTACCGTAAATGGTTTCGTCAGGTAAAGGGATATGACAGGACTGAGCGTTTTCTTAACTATCTTTACAGACAGGGAAATGTTGTAGTTCAAAGAAGAACCGCAAAGCTAAACAAGAAACATGAAGAAAATTTGAGAAGGGCGGCTGGAGCGGATGTTCTTCTTGAAATAAAAAAACAGGCTAAGAGGGAAATCCCTTGGGTTTACGACTTTATTAACCCTGTTGCGATTGATGTTAGAGAGGGCAGTCAGGCAAGCCTTGGTCGTCCAGAGTTTTTGCTAAACATTTCAAAGTATACATATAATTCTTTGATGAACGACATCTCTAACGAAACAAGTCCCGTTAAGACGTTACCTTTGGATGTTCAAAAACGGTTGGCAGCAGGAGAAAGAAAGTTACCACTAGATATGAACAGAACTTTCTTTTACCACTACAAGAAAGATGACTGGCTACTCTGGGCCAATCCAATGATTTACGCTATCCTAGATGACGTTAACATGTTGGAGAAGATGAAACTTGCCGACCTTGCCGCTTTAGATGGGACAATTAGTCAGGTTAGACTATGGACCGTTGGTGATTTTGATAATAAAATCGTTCCGACAAAAGCCGGTTTGGAAAAAATTAGAAACATTATCGCCAGTAACGTTGGTGGCGGTACTATGGATTTGGTTTGGGGTCCAGAGCTTAAATTCACAGAAAGCAATTCTCAGGCATATAGATTCTTAGGGGCGGAAAAGTACCAACCTGTACTTACCAGTATTTATGCCGGTCTGGGTATTCCTCCCACTTTGACAGGTGCTTCTGGATCTAGTGGTGGATATACTAATAACTATGTTTCCTTGAAGACTCTTATTGAAAGATTAGAGTATGGAAGAGAGGTTGTTGCTGGTTTTTGGAGGCAGGAGATAGAGTATGTCAGAAAAGCTATGGGCTTTAGACTTCCTGCCGAAATACATTTCGACTCCATTATTCTTTCTGATGAATCTGCACAGAAAAAGCTACTTTTGGATTTGGTTGATCGTGGTATTATGTCTGACGAAACTCTTTTGGAAAGAATGAGAGAGATTCCCAGTATCGAAAAGGTTCGCACGAAAAGGGAGCAGGCAGAAAGGTCTAATCAGGCAGTTCCTAATAAGGCGGGCCCATACCACAATCCTCAACATAAAGAGGATATGGCTAAGATTGCTATGACAAAAGATGTTTTGGACTCGGAAGAGTATTTGCAAGAAGGTCTTGGGCTACCATACAAAGAGCCGCCAGCACCTCCTGTCGCTCCACAAAAAGAGCAGAGTGGGCCGAGTGATAAAAGTTCTCCACCACAGGATGCAGGGCGACCAAAGAACTCTACAGACACTAACCCCAGAAAGCAAAGAAGGGTACTTCCTAGAAGTTCAGAGCCTACATCAGCCACTCTTTGGGGAATTGAGGCACAGGAGAAGATAGCCAAGCATATGAACGCCTTTGCCTGCAAGAATTTTGGAAAATCAACAGCTAGAGAATTAAACAAAGCAGAGGTTGACCAATTAGAGTATCTAAAACTTTGCATTTTTACAGGTCTTGACCCTATGATTGAAGTGACTCCAGATATAATAAAGGACGTTTTAGCACTAAATACTAAACCGAGCATAGCTTTTCTAAAACTGTCAGAAGGTAAGGCTATTACCTTCAACACTGTTATGCATAGAAAGCCAAACTCGTCGGATATGCGTCATATTTATGCCTCTGCTTTTGCTGAGATTTTTTGCAGTCGCGTTGAATAATACCAAAACAAAACCCTATATCTATAGTTTTGTGTATTATCAGTTATGGAGAAACAAATATGAACATACCTATTTATCAATCTGAGATCAACGATGGTCTGGGTGAACAGATTAAAAATAATTCTGTAGCCTACGTTGCTGTGGCAAGTCCCGGCAAGGTGCCTCAAGTATGCGAAGACAAAGATCTCCAAAAACTATTAGCACAAAAAATTAGCGATAATAAGTTGCCCGTTTCTTTACGGACTATCGCTGAGAATAAGGATCAGATTGATCTATATTACATTAAGTCTGTTTTGGTAAGCACAGGCTGGAACAAGAACGATGACGTTTTTGATCCTCAAGAACTCTGGGACGCTAGAAACACTCCCGAAGACAAGCCGTTTAACTTTATGCACGATGAAAAAGATATTATCGGACATATAACGGCTAACGAGGTTGTTGATTTTAACGGTGGGTCGATTGACGTTGATTCGCCGGTTGCCCCAAAGGAGTTTAATATTCTTACCTCCGCTGTTATCTATACAGAATGGTCTGACATCGAACAGAAGCAAAGATTAAATCAAATTGTTGCAGAAATCGAAGATAACAAATGGTTCGTTTCTATGGAGTGCCTCTTTCCTAATTTCGACTACGCTCTTAAAAATTCTAAGGGTGAAACTAAAGTCGTTTCAAGGAATGAAGCTTCTGCATTTTTAACAAAGCATTTAAGATCATACGGAGGAACTGGAAAATATGATGATTACCAAGTGGGAAGACTGTTAAGAAACTTATCGTTCTCTGGTAAAGGCTTGGTTTCAAAACCCGCAAACCCGCGAAGTATAATTCTGGAAGGAAATGATTTTTTCGACGAATCACAATCTAAATTGTTAACATTATCTTCACTAAAGGAGAAGAATAGTATGTCCGATCAAGACAATCAGGTTCAAACCCTGAAAGCGGAATTGGCAGAATCAAAAGCTGCTAACGAAGCTCTGAAAGAAAAGGCCGAGAAAGAAGCAAAGGCTGGTTATGAAACCCAGATTGCAGAACTAGAGGCACAAATTTCAACACAAGCGGAAGAACTTGAACAGGCGGGCGTTAGCTTTGACCTCAAGTCAAAGGCTTTCGACGCTCTTAACGTAGCAAAAACAGAGCTTGAAGAAGCTGCCGTTGCTATGAAAGAAGAAGTTGATAAGATGAAGAAGAAAGAGGCTATGATGAAGCGTAAAGCCCAGCTTGCAGAAGCAGGGTTTGAAGCAGAAGAAGCCGAAGCTACTGTTTCTGAGTTTGAGAACCTTGCAGACGAAGACTTTGATAGAGTTATTGCTCTTCTCAAAAAGTCCGCTAAAAAGGACAAAGAAGAATCAGAAGCGGGTTTGCCTCCTGCCTTGAAGGAAGCTATCGAAAAGAAGAAAAAAGAAAAAGAAGGTGACGATGCTAAGGCAGAGGTTAGCCCAGAGCTGGACCCAGCAGAAGCAAGCGTTGAGCTTCTTGAGAACGCAGAAACTCCACAAGAGGCTGCTGTTGCACAAATCAACTCCGAGCAAGAGTCCGAGCAGGAAACTCTTCGTGCCTCGGCTCAAGAATGGATTGGATCTCTTTTGAAGTCCAACAAATAATTCCCAAACATAAATAAAATCCTTAAAGGAGAGTACAAATGGCTCTAAAGCAAGACAGATCAACTCTGCAAACAGACATCAGCTTCTTCATGAATGAAGTTGCTACAAGAGGCGGTGTTGCCGCTCTTTCAACTGCCGGTTCAGGTGCTTCAATGGACAACGGTAACGCCGTTGTTACATATGCTGCCGATCCTTCTGGCGTTGCTCCACTGGGACTTTTGGTTAACGATATGGTCAACCTTGACCTTACTCGTCAGCACTTGAACCAGTACAAAGACGAAGTTCAGAAGGGTGGAAAAGTCACCCTTCTTAACAAAGGATGGGTTGTTACCAACTCATTGGAAGGAACACCTGCGGGTGGAGACTTGGCCTACTTGGGTCACAGTGGAAATGTTGCTACGCCTACTGCGGCTGATAACATTTCCGGTGCAAAGGATAATGCCGTAGGACGATTCCTTGGTGGCGTTGACCAGTACGGTTACGCTAAAGTCTACATTGACTTGCCTAACAACTAATAAATTCTTTTAAGGAGAACATTAACTATGTCAAAAGAAAGACCTTCTGGCGAATTTTTGGAACTGCTTCGCAGATCCGGCGATAGCGACAAAACTGTTGCTATTCAAGCACAGCGAGAAATCGCTAAAGCATTAGAAACCCCTCTTCGTAAAGGTGTTTTGTTTGGAGACGTTGTTCGCGGTATTTACGAGGCTATGCCTCTTGAGCCGGGTGCTTCACCTGAGTTCCCATTGGATCTTCTTGCTCCGGGAACTGAGATTGATCACATTGCTTTCACGAATCCCGGCAACGGTCGTATTCCTGAGAAGCATGTTGAAAGTGATTACGTCATGATCAATACTTATGGCGTTACCAGTTCGATTGACTTCCTTCTTCGTTACGCTCGCGAAGCTAACTGGAATGTTGTTGGTCGTGCCATGCAGGTTCTTGAGTCGTCTTTCGTAAAGAAAATGAACGACGACGGTTGGCACACACTGCTTGCTGCTGCCGTTGATCGTAACATCTTGGTTTACGATGGTGACGCCGGTGCTGGTCAGTTCACCAAGCGGCTTGTTAGCTTGATGAAGACTGTCATGCGTAGAAACGGTGGTGGTAACAGTGTTACTGCTCCGGGTCGTTTGACTGACCTTTACATGTCACCAGAGGCTATCGAAGATATCCGAAACTGGGGTATCGACCAGCTTGATGACGTTTCTCGCAGAGAAATCTACGTTGCGAGCGATAATGGTCCTCAACTTACTCGCGTGTTTGGTGTAAACCTTCACGACTTGTTTGAGTTTGGTGACGGTCAAGAGTATCAGGATTACTTCCTGAATGACCTTGGTGGCAGCATCGAGGCAGCAGACGTTGAGTTGGTGGTTGGTATTGACCAAAGTGCTAATGACAGCTTTGTTATGCCTGTCAAGAAAGAAGTTGAGATCTTTGAAGATCCTGCACTTCATCGTCACCAGCGTCAAGGTTATTACGGCTGGGCCGAGATGGGCTTTGGTGTTCTTGACAACCGAAGAATCATCGCTGGCTCGTTCTAAGAACGACTGCGATAGGTTATTTAGGAAAGCCGCTTCGGAAGAGGCGGCTTTTTTTCGTTAATTGTGTATACTAGGGTAAGTATACATATCAATATTTAGGAACTTGTTGTCATGAAAAAACCTGCTGGCGTAGTATTTTGGTTTCAGCAAGAGGATACTGATGTTTTCTCTAGCCGCCCTATAGATCTTGACGCTTGGAGATATGCTATAAAAGCTGGCGGTTGTGACAAAGCCAGATGTATTAACGAAACGGAAGAAGATTTAAAATTTGACGGTGCTTTTGATTTTGAAATAATTGGAAGCAGTGAAGTAGATTTTAAAAACTGGCTCACAGATAAGGAAAATGTGGTTGTCTTTCAGTGTGAATGGAGTTGTCCAGAGGACGCTATTTCCCTAAGAGAGTTGGATCACACTAAGGTTGATTGGTATGTTTTTGGACATGGTGCAAACGCTCCATTTAATCTTGACGCTCAATATGTTTACATGCCTATTGCAGATCAGGCGGGTTTACATCCAGTACACGCCGCATCTGCTGTAATGCTCCGTAGATGGGAAGAATTATTAGAGGTGGATAAATAATGGCTGTTTCTTTAAATTCTGGACAAGTAGTTAATGACTGCGATAATGCCAGTGGCTTTTCTTCCGGTTCTACTCAGACTGAGCCTAGTTTTATTCAAGGAACCGCTGCTATTGGTGAAAAGGTTTCTAATAGCACGACAGACTTTAAAACGACCCAGTTGAGCGGTGGGGGTGGTACTTTTTCTTTTGATTTTAGTAGCGGTGGTGCTAACGAAGGAGATCATCTTCTTTGCTGGATTAATGCTCTAACGCCTATCAATGCCACTACGGGTATTAGACTGTGTATGGATGATAACAGCGTTGGTACTGGCGTATGGGGGCTTGCTCCAGCATCTAACTACACAGGTGGCTTTATTCCTAGAGTTATTGACACTGCCGCAGATTTTACCTCGGTCACAGGCAGTTTCACCACGACAGGAAATCCTGCACAGCTAAACGCTGTAGATGAAGTTGGTGGTGGGTTCACTACTATTACGATGATTTCTGGTAACTTCGCAAACGTGTTGATTGACCAGTTCACCATCGGTACTGGACTTAGGGTTGATGGTACTAGCAATACTTGGAGCACAATAGAAACAGCAGAAGCTTCAAATGTTTGGGGATGGCAGGTTGAGCAGCTTGGTGCATATATTTGGAGAGGTGGTGTTTATTTAGGCCCATCCACAGGTACAGCGACATCTAGCTTTACTGATACTGGTCAGGTTGTCACCTTCGCTGCCGAAAATGTCGCTACCGGCTTTTATGATATTAACATCAGGGGTGCTAATACTACAATAACTTTTACGCAGCATGTTATTAGTTCGGAAGACCCCGCAATCGCAAGATGGAATCTTACTTTGGATGGCACTTCTATTCCGACGTTTGATGATTCGGCATCGCTTTTCAAGGGTTTTGATGTAATCACGTTGCAGGCTGGTTCAACTTTAGATGGTACAACTTTAGATAATGGCAATAGCATAATTCAAAACGGTGCAACAATAACAAATTGCAGTATATCAAATGCAAACACCGCAGACGGTGTTGCACTAATACAGTCCGACAATCTAGCGAATATATCTAATTGCAACTTTACTTTTTCTGATGGTCATGCCATAGAGATTACCACCGCTGGAACTTATTCTTTTAGCGGTAATACTTTTACTGGTTATGGTGCAGACGGAACAAATGATGCTGCTATTTACAACAATTCAGGCGGCTTGGTTACAATCAACTCTAGCAATAATTCAGGAATTACTGTAAGAAACGGGGCTGGAGCCACTACTACCGTTGTTGATGCTGTTACCGTGAGTGTAACTGGTGTTAGTGAAGGAACCTCTGTGCAAGTGCTTGCAAATGAAACGGCAGGGACGGTCACAAAGGGCGATGTACTAGGGTTTGGGTTAGCCGATGCAAGTGGGGAATTTAGTTTTAGTATTAACTATGAAGGTGCTTTCGGTGCGGGGCTTGATGTTATTATCCGCTGCCGCAATCAAGGATTTCCAAATGCTGGTATTGCTGATGACGGAGGCGTTTTCACAGACGAGACTACTGCAAACAATAGTGCTGTGGAAAATGATATCACTCTAATGCCTTCGGGTTCCGCTGCAACAAACGACGCCTACTACTGGGGACATGGAGAGAAGTTTAATCAGCTAAAGTTAGAGGTTAGTCAAGCGGCCTCTACAGGTTATTGCATACTTGACTGGGAGTATTGGAACGGTAGCGTATGGACTGCACTATCTAACGTGGTAGACAATACCGATGAATTTGAAACTTCTGGCTTAAACGTGGTTTCTTGGGACGAGCCTACAGGATGGGCCACGACCAGCGTTAATTCTCAGGGTCCGTATTATTACGTTAGGGCCAGAAACACAGGACTTCCTCAAGCCGGAACACAACCACTGGGAAGGAAGGTTAAATTAGATGTGACAAGATATTTGCCATTTACGCAGAATAACACTATAACTAATAGTGGACTCAACGTTGTGGCCGTTTGGATCGAAGATACAATTTCAATTTTTTAGGCTTTTTTGTGTATAACAAATAAGCAAACCAACCATACTTCTTAGGAGTTCAAAATGAGTTCTATTACTATTCTTGGGGGGGATTTTGAGATCCTCTTTGACGATGAGAAAAACCAAAATGGTGGAACGGCAGCCGTTGCTGGGATGAGAACCATCCAGCACACAGGAGCTAGTGAAACTGTTTACACAACAAACCAGCTTTATTCTGCCGTCGCAGATGCGGCTGATGAGTTTGTTGCTATGGGTTTTAGAAACCCCATGCTTCCCGTTACGCCAAACGCTTACACGATGGAAAATCAATACTTTATTCCTCGTAGCTCAACCCAATACCTTAAAGAAGGTGCTATCACAGCAGATTGGTCGTTGACTGGAACCGTAGCTGGCGATGGTGTTGCTAAGGTTAATTATGTAGATAGCGTCAGCTTTGTTTCTGGCGACATTGGTCGTCAGGTTACACAATCCGATTCAGGCGATACGGGAACCCTGCTCGACTTCGACATAGATCAAGACGGTTCTCTCGCTGCATGGATTCGTCCAGACGATCCGGCAACTGACACCTTTTCTGGAACAGGTTCGATTTCTGTTACCGCAGACGGTGGCGGAACAGGTTCTTCTACCTCGTCTACGGCGGGTGTTAATGGCGAGCATATTTTCTCCGCTATTCAGGCTATTGGTAGTGTTCCTACTGCTACCGAGGTTTATCTTATTCAAGATCGTCAAAAGATTTCAAGCTGGGATGATAGCTTCCAGTGGTGGGCAACTGATGCAGATGCCTCTCTTGGTATTATCTCGATTCTGATTCAGGTTAAAGATAGCGGAACTTTGGTTGCGGACGGTGATGTTGAGGTTTTTGCTCGACGATACACAGCCCTGTATGACAACTTCCGTCTTAACGTTGCTGGTGGTGGTTTCTCTGCTCTGCCTCTTGCTTCTGCTCCAGATATTAACAATACAACTGGTTATAGAACCTTTACTGGTGATACTTTAACTGGATCTGGAACATTTACTGTTGGAAATGGCATTTATGACGCTTCTGCCGGTAGTTTTGCAAATGCTACCAAAAAGGGCGTTATCACCGCTGTTAGCGGAACTGCTACTGAGCCAGTGATTGAGTATTACTTGGTTGGTGATTTGACGGATTTTGTCGTTTCTGACACCATTCAGGAATACGATTACAGTACCGGCTTGGATGGAGATGCGGATATCGCTGGTTCTGGTATTCTTGCTCCTAGCAATACCAGTGGTGGTCCAGCCGATACCGGAGCTGGCGAAGGTGGATCGCTTACGATTACCTTGGAACACTCAGATGTTGACCATGACGGTAACGGAACTCCAGAACCTTACTCTGTTACGGTTGACTGCCAAGGCGATGTTCCAATCGCTAAAGTTTATGAGAATATCAAGTATGTTTGTCGCCGTGGTCAGGATAATAGCTTTTGGGATACCAACTCTTCAAACATGCCCGGAGAAACTTATCGAGGTCTTGATACCTTCGTAGAGTGGGATAATCCTCTTGGTGGTGCTATGACCGATGGAGAGAACGTTACTGGTGCTAGTGGATATACTGCACGACTGGCTGGTTATTCGACAAGCTCTGCTTGGGCGTCTCCGGTAGATTATATTACGCTTTCGGATAGTCAAACATCCTTGGACTCGGTTGCTGATGGAAACACAATCACTGGTGTTACTTCAGGCGGTTCTGTTGATGCTATTGGTACTGGCGGTACTTATAATATTGTTTCCTTTACGTCTCCTAAAGCGTCTCCATTCGGTACGTTTACGGGTTCTCAGATTTTCGGTGCCCGTGGTGTTGCGTTTATCAATCCTGACGGTGCTGATGTTCAGGCTTATATTCTGACCGATGATATTGGAACTCTTAATACTCCTCCGAACACGGTTAGTTTCACGGTTTCCAATACTGCCGCCTTGGACAGAATTCTTGTTGCAAGAGATACTGGAACGTCTGGTATCATCGACAAGGATCAGTTTGGTGGAATGACAGCCGCATCAGCCGGTGATAGCACTATTACAGTTGGCGATGGAAGTTTCAATGAGCAGATTCCTCCTGTTGGATTCGTTAGAGTTGTTGATACTGATCCCCTTTTAAGTAGACTTGGAAATACTGACACTCAACAAGAGCATAAGTATGAATATAGCTCAAGGGCTGGTGGTACTGGCGTCTTTACTTTGACTGCTGTTGATAATGCTACTGGTACTGCTACTGGTGGATCAACTACGACTCTGGTTGATAGTGGCGGTGGATTCCAAGGAACGGTTCCAGTTAAGGTTGGTATGCTTGTTAGAAATACTACCGATGGTGGGATTTTTGAAGTCACCGAGGTTACAAGCGATACAACCTTGGCTGTGCAACAACTTTACGGTACTGCTGGTGGGGATTTCGCTAACTTAGATGGTTACGAAATCAACAGAGTGATTACCGCCTACACCACTGACGACGATATATATGACTTGATTCTAGATATCGAGGCTACTGGATCTTCTGTTACTAATAGTTTCACGAAAACCTTATCATCTAACTTTGGCGTAGTTGTTAATGTTCGTCAAGGTAAGATAATTCTACCATTTACTCTGAATCAGACTCAGGGAGATGGAAGCACCAGTGTCACGGTTGTTCGTCAGCCTGACAACATCGCTACTTAATTTTAGTTGTTTAGTTTTAGTGCTATGGGGAAAGTCTCCATAGCACTTTGTTTTATTTAAGAAAAAGGATAAGGAAATATGAGAGATAGTAACAAAGGAAAAGACGGGTACGACTCCATAAGAGTAAACGGTTCCAAAATAGACAATCTACCACTCGGTCAAGGCGAAGTAGCTAGGCAGGGCTTGGCAGATTTTATTAAAACGGACAAGGAAACCAAGGAGAATAATGTTAAGGCTAAGTACCCCGATGTAAGCGAAGATTATGTTAAAGGGGTTATTAAAGAGTCTAAGGGAAACATTGAACGTGTCAAGCAAACAATGGCAACCCTTAAAAACGATAAGGCTGAGTATTCTGTGCTAATCACTCAGTCTAAAGTTAGAGATGCTCAGATAGAGCAGCTAAACAATGAAAATCCAGAAGACGCAAAAAAAATCAAAGAACTGTTGAAACAGTTTCCACCATACAACATACAAGCTCTTGAGGATCAGATCTTTCAATTTGAAGAATCTATTGAGAGATGCGGCAGTGTAATAGAACAAGAATGGAACTCTATCGCAGAATTTACTAGAAACCTAGCACTTGTTCAACAAAGAGATCGTGAGCTTAAAGCAATAAGGTAGGACTATGACTACAAGAGAAGATATTAATGTAGACTACCAACCGTCTCCAAGAGTTGTGGAGGTTGCTTCTCCGTCTACTGAGCTAGTATTGCAGGATCTCATTGATACATTAAGAATATCAGAAGAAGGTTTTGCAGAAGGTTTAGCCTTTGATAAACTTATTGATGCTGCCGGTAAAGAAGACCTCGGCGGTGGCGTTCTGGTCGGTATCACGGCCAACCTACAAGATGCTCAAGTGTCTTTTGAAGCAAGAAGGACGCCTGCGGAGATCGGAACTGTTACTACAGCCAGTGGTACTGAGGTAAACGGTTTACAAACCTTCGCGGACTCTTCTGCTGATTTTGTAACTGCTGGAATTGCTAGGGGTTCTTTGGTAATTAACTTTACGGATAATAGCATCGCAGACGTTTACGATGTTATAGACGCTAATACTATAATTACAAGATCTCTTGTTAATGGCTCTGATAACGAATTTGAACTTGGCGATTCTTATCAAGTTTTTAATATCGTTCAGTGTAACATCGCGGGCGGAAACCTAGTAGCAGAAGATGAAAACGATGTTCAGATTTCTTCTGTTGTACCAACAGCTTTTACCCAAATCGTCCGAACTGCTTCTTCATCTGCCACACTTTCAGAATCTCAAGATATTCAGTATTCTAGTTTCAATGGCGGTGTGACGGTTGACGTTCTGTGTGCTAATACTGGCACAGCGTTTCCAACTGGCACATCCAGACAGCCTGTAAACAATATGGCAGACGCTTTGTTGATTGCCCAAACAAGGGGTCTTTCAAAATTTTTCATAAGTGGTAATATCACATTATCCACTGACACTTTTGATAATTTTGTTTTTGAAGGTCAGTCTACCGCTAGATCAACAATCACCATTGATAGCAGTGCAAGCGTAATCTCTAGTGAATTTACAAACTGTACTGTTACAGGTGTTCTGGATGGCAATTCTGTTATCGAAAACGCCGTAGCACAAGATCTTAATTTTGTTGATGGTGTTGTTAGAAATAGCGGTTTGGTTGGTGATATAACGCTTAGTGGTGCAAGCACCTTGCAACTGCTAGACTGTTATGAGGGTTCGCAGGTTAGGCCATGTCTCGATTTTGGTGGAGCGGGTACTGGTTTAATTGTAACCAACTGGAATGGTGCGATTTGTCTTAAAAATAAAACAGGCCCAGAAGCGGCTTTTCTTGACTTGGCCTCTGGCGATATTGAGATAGACAATGATGTGACAGATGGAACTATTACTCTTCGGGGTGTGGGAAAGTGGGATAATAAATTCTCATATGCTGGCGGTGCGACGATCATTGATGAAACCATCTTTACTCGCGTTGATGAAACTCATGGTCAGGTTATTCGTAGCGTGTTTCTCAAAGGGACTGCTGCAACAAATGGAAACGGCTACCAAGGTTCTCCATTCAACAACTTCCCAGACGCTATTGGGGCACTTGATGATAGAAGTCTTACGCATATTCAAATCTTAGGTAATGTGACGTTAGATAGAAATATTGATGGCTACACTATTACTGGTCAAAACCTTCCGGTGTTTGATATGAATAACTTTAGTGTTGGTTCTACAAACTTTATTAAGACGATTTTGACTGGTACGCAAAATGGTGGTTACTTTTTTCTTGAAAGCTGCGGTATACAAAACGCATCAGGGGTTGATGGTCAGGCTAACGTAGTCGCTTTGGGGGGTACTATATCAGTTGGAGGAGGTTGTAATATTTTGTTCAATAATGTTACCCCTATCTTCCCAAATACGGATATTGTTATAGACTTTGCAAGTCATGCTGGCGATCCTTGCGAGGTTGACTTTGAAAATGCTCATGGTGATTACGTTATTAGAAATATGATTGATCCATCCCAGATTTTTGAGATCAACTTTTTGTCTGGTAAAATAACCATAGAAAATTCATGTACCGCTGGTACAATTATTATGAATGGTACTGCCGACTGGCTAAATCCAGAGTTTTCGGGCGGTGCTACTATTGAAAACAGACTCATCAATCCAGATGGCGTTCAGTTTTCTGAGTTTATTGATGGTAGAGTTTATATTGATGCTAATGAGGCAACGACCGGAACGTTCTTCCCTCATGGTACAGTTCGACTTCCATGTAATAATGATGCAGATGCTAAGGTGGTTTATCAAGCCAATAATATCAGAAAAGTAGAAATAGAGAGTCATGTAACCCTTACAGTAGACCATGACGATATCAAATTCTTTGGCAGAAGCCCAAGAACTACAACCCTTACTGTTGGTAGTGGCGTAAGCACTAATAACTGCGAATTCCAAAACATGCTACTTACAGGCACACTCACAGGAAATACTTACATCACACAAGTGGCACTTAAAAATGTGACTGGATTGATTGGTCACTTTGAGCAATGCGTTATCCGTGAAGGAACCAACACTTTGGGCGGGGCAGGAATCGGCATGTTTAACAAATGTGTCGCCGTCTCTGCCCCAAATCCCGGTACAGACATTCCAATTTTAGATTGTGCTGGAAGTGGGCAAGGTGTAGCCTTTAGAGAGTTTTGTGGCGAAATTAAAATCATTAACAAAACAGGTCCAGAACCTATGTCTCTTGCTTTGAATGGAGCCAGAGTAGAACTAGACAGCACTGTTACTGATGGCAGTATTCGTGTATTTGGAGTGGGTGAACTTATAGACAATAGTGGCGGAACTGCTGTTGTAGATAGAGACGAGCTTGTGGCTCCTGAGTATATTATGGAAGATGTTTGGTCGGCATTGGCGTCAGATCTCGATGCGGCTGATTCTATGGGCAGCGTTATGAATGACCTATGGAGTATGGCTAATGGAAAAATAGTAGAAAGTCCTGTTGGAACATTTACTTTTTATGATAGAGATAATGTAACTCCAAGATTTGTTCTCACCAAAACCGGTAACGAAAGGACGCGAAGTTAATGGCTGTAGACCTACAAGCGGTTTCCACTTTTGGCTGGTTTCCTTCAACCCCGGTCGCAGACGATCTTACGCTGATATCAACCTTTGGCTGGTACGGCTTTGAAGAACTTGTAACAAACCCAGACATCATTCAGTTTATGTTGCATGTAAACAGAATGTTAGAATTAGAACTATATAGATAGGATTAAAAAAAATGGCAGACAATGTACCAATTACCCCCGGAGCGGGTGCAAATATTGCAGCAGATGAAATTCTGGGCGTGAAGTATCCACGTTCTAAGATGGTTCTGGGTGCCGATGGTAACAACGATGGGGATGTCAGTGTTGATAATCCTGTGCCTATGGTTGACCATGTGGCTATTCGTCGCGGCATTGTCCCTAAATTTTCTTGCGAGCATAAGTTTGGTGCGAACCTTACGGTCGGCAATAGTCCTGAATTCATTTGGACCCTAGGAGGAAATTATACATTTTTATCCGCTGCGTCAACTTTGCGGGTTGCAGCAGGAAATGCTAATGATGATTCCGCTGGAAGTGGGGCTAGGCAAATTACAATTTCAGGTTTGGATTCAAGCTTTAATGAGATAACTGAAACCGTCAGCTTAAATGGCACCTTCGCTAGTGATCCCACGACCAATAGTTTCATAAGGGTTAATAGAGTTTTCGTATCTCAGATGGGCACATCTCATTCTGGAAACGTTGGAGAAATAACGATTGAATCTACTGCGGGGAGTGTCACGGTTGCTCATATCGACGTACAGCAAGGACAATCAGAGCAAATGATCTATACTGTTCCTGCTGGAAAAACTGCATATATCACACAGACAAATGTTTACGTTTCTTCAAATCAGGACGCTTCTGTAGTTTTGTATAGAAAAGATAATGCAGATGAGACTGTCGCTCCTTACTCGGCTAGGCGTGTTGTCTTGTCCTTTTCGGAAGTTTCTGGTCAGGCTACACAACCAGAGCCTACCACTCTCGGACCATTCAATGAAAAAACTGATATTTGGATGGTTGGAGAAGCGTCAACTACAGCAGCTATTACCGCCAACGCAGACATAATTTTAGTGGATAATTAAGATGATAGATGGTTCATTATTGCCGCTCTGGTTTCAAGAGGCTAATTCGTATTTTAGACCGGATCAGATTGAATTTTCTGTCGGTGTGGATACGGGTCTAGAGTTTACATTGGAAATTCAAACGCAAATAGAACAAGAATTGAGTATAAATAGACAGGTGGATGATGAACTAGAAATTAATCGCCAATTAGAATTCACAGTAGAGAGATAATTATGGCAACTTGCTCAGAAGAAGAAGTACATTACAACGATATAGGAACTGAATTTTTGGTAACTATCAAGGATTGTGTTTCTGGAACTCCTACAGTGCTTGATGTTTCCGGGGCGTCAACCTTGGAGCTTATTTTTAAGTCACCTTCTGGTGTATCAACTACCAAGAGTGCGGGTCTGGTCACGGATGGTTCAGACGGAAAAATCAAATACACAACTGTTGACGGTGACCTCAACGAAATCGGAACTTGGCGACTACAGGCAAAAATAGGAATAGGTGGAGGGGTTTTTCGATCAGACGTGGGTTCATTTAAAGTTTACGAAAATCTGTAGGGTATAATTATGTGGCAAGTAGATATGGTATTGATGTTAAGATCTATTATTGGAGATCTTGACAGTTCAAGTTACACAGACGAGCGACTAAAACAGGTTTTGGTAATTGGAGCCTATAACGTTCAGAATGAAGCGGTTTTTGTGAACACATATATAGTCAGCGTTGGTCAGGTTTCCTTGACTCCTGATCCTATTTCCACAGGAGATTCTGACTTTGCCGTTTTAACAGTATACAAAAGTGCCTGCATCCTTATAGGCAGCGAAGTAAAGACGGAATCCTGTAATGCCATTTCTATGAGAGATGGTCCCAGTGCCGTTGATCTTCGTGGAATTGCAGCAAGCCTGTCTGGTCTACAGCAGACGTTGTGTTCAAAGTACGAAGAACTGATAACAAAATACCAATACGAAAAGGGCGATGGTGGATCTCCTATCGGGACCGCCGTTCTTGGTCCTTATAGTCCCGGAAGTTGGGGCGTTGCTCAGAACCGCAACAATGGCGGCTTTTATTAACATTTAGTTACCCGGAGAAAGAAATATGACTTCTGTAAAAATTATCGGCGGAAATGGGTTTAATGAAGGTGGGGCTGTAACGTTTACAACTCCAACCGGCGTTGTTTCAGAACTGCCAAATCCCGCCCTGAATCGACAAAACCTGCCTCACGACTACAATATGTATGGAATTACTTTGTACGCTGAGATCAGTGCTGCTGTCGAAACTCAAGAGGTGGTAGCTGCTATTGCGGGCAGGCAGATTGAGGTTCTTAGTTATGTATTTGTTGCCGACGCAGCTTCTACTGTAACTTTCAAGAGCGATACAACAGCCATGTCTGGGGCAATGGCTATTGCTGCAAATGGTGGGGTTTCGTCAAACGGCGACGACAACGGGCTAATGCTAACAAGTAAAGGCGAAGCTCTAAATATTACAAATTCTGCTGGAAACTTGGGCGGGCATTTAACATACAGGATTATCTAATGGCTTTCAATATACCTAAGTGTGCTTTCGATAAGTTCAATGAAGCACTTTTGCTTTTCACAAGAACTGCTAGGTTGGTATATCCTGAATTTAAAGAGGATTGTCCCAACTGTATTCTTGGGGCAATGGGTACAAGAAATAGGTCTGCCAGCATTTATCAGGTTGGCGGTCCCTACCCTTTTGAAAGGGGTATGCCCTGTCCCTACTGTGGCGGAAAGGGTTACAAAGCTGTAGAGTCTAGTGACACAATTACATTAAGAATTTATTGGGACAGAAAAAACTGGGTCAAAACCGGTGCTGAGATAAATGTTCCAAACGGAGGGGTTCAGACTATTGGTTTTATGACAGATCTTGAAAAGATAGAAAAGTGTAAGTACATGATTCCTTCCTATGATGGAATAGAAAACTATGAAGCTAATGCTAGATATGAAAAAGCTGGAACTTCTTTTCCACAAGGATTCAAGCAGAACGAGACTAAGTACGTTGTAACCTTTTGGAAAAGAGCTAATTCATAATGGTTAGGAAGGCAAGCGTAAAACTGATAGAGACTGAAAACCAGTTCAAGAAAAAGGTAAATAAGGCCATAGCAGACAGTGCCAATAAAAATGTTCCTAAAAACATTCCAAAGGTAAGGTCACAACTCAAGCCGTTGATTGCTGGGGCACTTATGTCTAGTCCAGAAATTCTATCTTTGCAAAGCGGAGTGCTTCGTGCTGAGTTTGGCCTTGATTCAGACCCTACCGATGCCATAGTTCAGGCCATACTTTCCACTATAAAAGTTCAGTATTTTCCTATAACTTCAAAAAACTTGACTGGTGGACTCAGGATCATAATGCAGCCAGCGAGTTTTGAAAATCTTTTGTCGTTGAATGTTGCCAATCAGCCGATAGAAGGAGGTAGCCTTCCTTGGTTAGAGTGGTTGTTAACTTTAGGTGACTCTGTTATAATTTTTGATTTCGGCGTTCAGTTTGGAGCCTATTCAAACTCTAGATCTGGTGAAGCTAGAATGAGCAGTAAATTTGCTCCATACAAGGTAAATAGTGCTTTTGCTGGAACTAGAGATGATAACTTTATAACCAAGGCTGTTTCTGGCATAGAGTCACAGATCACTAAGATACTAAAAGGAGCGTTCTAATGCCCGGAGACAATACAACTAAACTAAATCTAGCTTGGGGACAAGACAAGGCTACTGATGCCACCCTTTCCGAGTTGGTTTTGGATAATTTTATAAATTTCTACGACTGGGGTCTGCTAGATAAGGGAGGTTTCTACAACATAGAGATTCCTCAGAGTGGTATATATGGCGGTGATCGTCACAAATTAAGACTTGTAGATTCCCCTAACTACAACGATGGTCAGGTCTGGGAAGGATACAGACAGAACTGGGTATGGGAAGGTAGTGGCAGTGTAGACGGAACAACAGAACAGCCAATTAGTCCATCGGGCGTTTTTGTTGATGGTTCCTTTTATGCAATTGACAATGTTTCAAAGCCTTTTTACATAGATTATGACTTAGGCAGGGTTGTTTTCGATTCTGCCCAATCTACTACTAGCGATGTTACCATATCTTATAGTCATAAAAGGGTTCAGGTTGTTCCGGCCAAGGGCATATCTTGGTTTCAGCAATTGCAAACTAATTCTTTTAGAAATGAGTCAAATTTTCAGGTTTATGGTTCTGGTGGATGGGTTCATCTCGGACAGACAAGGGTACAACTTCCTGCTATAGCTGTAGAGGTCGTGCCTGCTCAAAGCACTCAGGGCTACCAGCTTGGTGGCGGTCAGTGGGTAAGGCCAGATGTTGTGTTCTATATTATGAGCGAAAATCACTGGGAAACGGTAAATTTAATGGATACTGTAATTTCTCAGAATGACCGAAGCATAAAATTATTCGACTCTACCGATGTTGCGGCTTCTGGTGTCTCTCCTTATACTTTTGAAAATGGTAGGCAAAGGGAGTTAAGAGGTCACGCTAGAGCAAGCGGAATATATCCTAGCTTGGTAGAAAATTATCCGTACAGAAAGTGCTGGATTCATAACTCTAAAGGGGCCGGTGTAACACAACTTTCTGTTGATCTTTATATGGGGGTTGCTCGCTGTTCTACCGAAATTGGTCCCGTTTAATTTTTTTGTGCGTATATAGTATTAGTCTTTTACCAGAGGACTTAAATACATTCTAAGGAGAATAAAATGGCTAGAAATGACAGAATTTTCTACGCTTGTCAAGCTGTGGCAATCGTTCCTACTGGATATACACCCCTAGCGGTAAACATCGCCAGAGGTCTTCAAAGTGTTGGAATGAATTCCAATTTTTCGCTGGATCAGATTTTTGAAATCGGACAGCTTGGACTTTATGAAAACGTTGAAGATGTCGCAGATATCGAAGTGTCACTTGAAAAGGTTATCGACGGAGAAAGTCTGCTGTTTACATTGGCGTCGAACGGTAAAGCTAAGACTGACTTGGTTGCCGCTGTTAAAAGCCGAGCAGACGTTTGGCTTGCGGTTTTCGATGACAGTCAATCAAACGCTACTGGTGAAGCTCGTAACGTATGTTGGAACTCGGGTTGCTACATATCTAGCGTTTCCTATTCGTACAGCGTTGACGGAAATGCAACTGAGTCGATGAGTTTGGTCGGAAATGACCGATACTGGAACGCTCAAGGAAACACGCAAGCCGGTGTGGATGCCACTGCCCGATTCGCTCAAATCACCAACGGCGAGTTTGGTGACGACGAACCGGAATCCGGTGTTCAGCGTAGAGTGAATGTTGATCTGTTCAGCTCCACGATTCCCGATCTCGTTAAGGGGCAAGAGGGTGACCTCGCTAATCCTGATGCGGGTGGAGATGATCGTGGGAATTATCACATACAGAGCATTTCTGTTAGTGCAGATTTCGGACAAGAGAACATTCTTGAGCTGGGACGGTTTGGTCCTTATGCCAAGTTCGTAACCTTCCCGATTGAGATTAGTACCGAGTTTGAGGTTATCGCAACCTCTGGTGATCTGAAAAGTGTTTCAGGGATCAATACAAACTTGTATAAGCAAACAATCGAGATCAAAGATGACGCCGGAACCGTAATTTCACTTGGGGACAAGAATTTGCTTTCTTCGATCTCCTACTCGGGCGGTGACACAGGTGGAGGAAACGCTACCGTTAGTTATTCTTACACTAACTTTAACGATCTGCTTGTTGACGATGGCTCAAGTTATGTAACTTTGTAGGTAATTAGTAAAGGACTAGGACTTGGATGATATTTACTATGAGCAAATTTTAAACAGAATTATCCAAGGTCGTCTGCGAATCAAAGTGGACGACCTTGTTCTGTTTATTTATGAGCCAGATAGCTTTGTTTTAGAGGAATCTTACGAGGTTTATGAAGAAGCTAAAAGAAAAGCATACTTCTCAGGTTGCTATTTAAAAGATGACGCTGTAAATCTGCTTTGCGAAATGGATTTGTGGAATCCTTTAGATAAGAAAGCCGTAAAAGAACTAGAAAGTAATAACGAAGATTTAAAAGTTCAATTATTCATGAACTTTTTTAAGAAGAAGGAAGCTGCCGGGATAAGGAATAACATTAAAATGACAGAAAAATTGATAAATAAAACACTTGCCAAAGAGAAGCAATTTGATCACCTTACGTGCGAAGGTGTTGCCGGGTTCACAAGAAAGTCTTGGATTCTTTCCAATACAACCAAAACAATTGATGGAAACCCTTACGATTTTGTAGAGATTTCTTCTAATAGGATCTTAGACGTATACAGCGAAAAAACCATTTCCCCTTCTGATTTTAGAAGGGTGGCTAGATCTTCACCGTTCAGAACTATGTGGGCAAGCTCTAAAAAAAGAGGTGATATATTTGGCAAATGTGCAACCCAGATGGATGGTCAGCAGCTTTCTTTAGTGTCTTATGCGATGATGTATGACAATGTTTATGAAAACTCGGAGTCTCCAGCAGAGGCTATCATAAACGATGATTACGCTTTAGATGGTTGGTTCATCGTTCAAAAGAGAAAATATGAAAAAGACAAGAAGGCAGCAGAAGCAGAAGGTATCCTTGCAGGCTCAAAAAATGCAAACGCTCAGGAAGTTATGCTTATGGCGAAAAATAATGATGACGCCTCCGATATTTACGGCCTAAATGACGGCAGGTCTAGGTCAAAGATTCAAGCAAGACAGGAACAACTCAAAAGAAGTGACGGCGAATTAGTTCACTTTAAGGACTTTGAAGATGTTCAGTCGGACAGGTCAATTAACGCAGTTCAATCAGGAATCCAGTCGGTGAAAGGAAGAAGCTAACATGAGTTCAGAAGGTCCAGAGTACAACAAGTTCTTAAAAAAGTCTATTGACTTGAGGAACGTTAGAGAGCAGAGAAAAAAAGAGGTTTCCAAAGACGAGCTTTTTAAATCCTGCAAAAAGAAAATTCAAACCACAATGATAGGAGCGTTAGACGTTTTAGAAAAACGCTTTGGTTTTTTGTGGTCGCACGACAATTTGGAAGATTTGTCACAGGAACAGAAACAGCTAAAGGACATGTATGATGAAGCCAGAGCAGATATACTTGACAAAGGCAATAATCAGATAAGAAATTTAGAATCCGAGTTTTCAAATTACGAAGTTACCAAAAAAAGACATAAAATTAATTTACCACTAAGTAACTCAGGAGAGTAAGAATGGAAAATAACAAAACCATCGAAGGTCAGGACTTGAACGGCAATACTGTTAATGTAATGTTAAAAACGCCGGGACCACAGGAATACAGAGATTCTCAAATTGAGTACAACAAGGCTTTTAGAAAAGCTTTGGACTCAGGGGCTTTGCTGCGTCAAAAACTTACTGACTACATGACAGAGCAGGGTATTTGGAATGAGGCCAAACAAGCAGAGAACGACCGGTTCGTTGATGAGATCAATGCAAAAGAGCTTGTTATTAATAGTGGAGGCATCAAGTTGTCAGAAGCTAAACAGATAGCACTAGAACTAAGAGGTCTAAGGTATGAGTTTAGAGAGTTTATTGCAGAGAAAAACTCACTAGATCAAAACTCTGTCGAAGGGCAGGCCGACAACGCTAGGTTCTCTGAGTTAGTAAGACTTTGTATGCTGAATCCAAAGACTAAAAAACCGTACTTCCAAACTCAAAAGGATTACGATGCAAGCGGAGATCAGCCTTGGGTGGCACTAGCTTCTTCTGAGCTTGCTAGTATGATTTACGGCCTTGATCCTGACTACGATAATAAGTTGGCAGAGAACAAGTTTCTCAAAGAGTTTAATTATGTAAATGAAGAACTTAGACTTGTCAACTCCGATGGGCATCTTGTTGACCTTGATGGAAACCTTATTGACGAAGACGGCAGGTACGTCGCCTATCGAAATGATAAACAGACAGAAGAAAATAAGTATTTTGTCAACAGGTCTGGTAACGAAGTTGTTGCTATTACTGATGAAGACGGAGAGGTTACTTGGGTCGAGAAGGGCAAGGAAGTTAGACAGCCATTCCTAGACGAAGAGGGAAACCCCATCGTTTCTGCTAAAAAAGAAGACTTGGAAGATGAAGCAGATCTTGTTGCTCCAGCGTCTAAAGGAAAGACGGCTAAAAAGAAATCTACTAGATCAAAAAAAACGTCTAGTAAAGAATAATTGTGTATAGGATTATGGGAAAATAGTAGCGGGGCATATTCTGCCCCGTTAGTTTTAGCATAAGAAGGTAAAAATGGCAGCTTTCAACTTAACGGCAGAAATTCAATTACAAGCTCCTAACACAAAAAGGGTTGCTAGCCAGATTCAGCGTGATCTGAGTGGGATTAAAATCAATCTAGATATTGGGAAAAACGCAAAGAATTTAGCTGCCGTTCAGCAGAATTTGGGTGGTGTTGCAAAACAAGGAGACAGAGCTTCTAAAAGTTTTAATCTTTTGAGCCGAAATGTTGCAGAGGCCGCTCGTAGATTCAGTGTTATCACTGTAGCCACGGGAAGTTTTATTGCCCTTGCTAGAGGTATCAAGACTTCTATCAGTAGTGCTATTGAGTTTCAAAGAGAGCTTGTAAAAATTTCTCAGGTTACCGGTAAAAGTCTAGATCAGTTAAAGGGTTTGGAGCAAGAGGTTACTAGGCTTTCTACTAGCTTAGGTGTTGCCAATTCTGAACTTCTTCAAACTTCTAGAGTGTTAGCTCAAGCGGGCCTTTCTGCGTTAAAGACCAGACAGGCGTTGGAAGTTTTGGCACAAACAACTTTAGCTCCTACCTTTGATACAATTATTGACACCACGGAAGGTGCAATTGCTATTCTTAATCAGTTCGGTAGAGAGGCTGCTAAAACTGGTCAAGATATTAAATTCCTAGAGCAGTCCTTGGATGCAATTAACGCTGTTTCTAAGAATTTTGCTGTAGAATCTTCCGACCTCATCGCGACAGTTCGTAGAACTGGTGGTGTGTTCGAGGCCGCTGGTGGTAATCTCAAAGAATTGATAGCACTGTTCACAAGTGTTCGTCAAACTACCCGTGAAGGTGCCGAAACAATCGCAACTGGATTCCGTACAATCTTTACTAGGTTGCAGAGGAAAGACACAATTGAAGCCCTTAATGAACTTGGAATTAGTCTTCAAGACGCAGAGGGTAAGTTTGTAGGACCGCTAAAAGCTATTGAAAAATTGGCTATTGGTCTTTCTGGATTGGATACTAAAGATGTTCGATTTAATGAAATTGTTGAACAGCTTGGTGGTTTCCGTCAGATTGGTAAGGTTATTCCTCTTATTAAGCAGTTTCAGGTTACCCAACAGGCATTAGCGGTAGCTAACCGCTCTGTCGGCTCCACCTCTAAGGATGCTCAAGAAGCACAGAAAGCTTTGTCTGTTCAGTTTGCAAAGACTAGAGAATCTTTTGACGCTCTTATTCGTAAATTTACGGACAGTTCTACTTTCCAAGATTCTGCCCAATTTGTTCTTAAACTTGCTAACACTTTTTTGAAATTTGCAGAGTCTCTTGAGACTGTTTTACCTTTATTGACTCAATTTGCTGCTATTAAACTCGGCAGAAGCTTGGCACCCGGATTAGCCCAGCTTTTTGGTAGAGGTTCTCAAAGAAGGAACGCTGGTGGCAAGATTCTTGGATTTAATCGCGGAGGATTTGTTCCCGGCCAAGGGAACGGAGACACTGTTCCCGCCATGCTGGAACCGGGCGAGTTTGTAATAAGAAAATCTAGTGCTAAGGCTATAGGTCCAAGCAGTCTACAGGCTATGAACTCTGGAGGATCTGGTGTAAAAAGAGCTAAGGGTGGAAGTATCCCAAATGCACAAAAATTTGCAGCGGGTGGTAAAACGGGTATTCTTGACACAGATCAGATCAAGGATAAAAAAGAAGCCATTGCGATCAGGCAGGCAATTGTTGACGGTAAAAAACTCAAGCAACTTGTATGGGGTCCAGCCGGTTCAGGTAAGACAACGCTTTCAAGAAAAATCTATGGTGAAAATTTTGTAAAGTCTAAATCGGACTTAGAGAAGTACGAGGATTTCATCGTATTAAGCGGGGCACAAACCACAAAGAAAAATACAAAGGTCGGTGGCAAGGAGGTTCCACTTTCTCAAACAACTGTGGACTTGGTAAGGGCGGCTAAGTCTATAGTAGGCGTTATCCCAGACCAAGAGACTCTAACTGCTAGAAGAGAAAAAAGAGTCGAGATGGCAGAGGAAACTCAGGCCGGTGGAGACACTAGAAGCGTTGGTCAATTAAAAGCATCTCGTTATGCTGCAAATGAGAAAGAGTCACAGGAAATACTCCAGATTTTTAAGAGCTTTAAAAAGAAAGCAACTGACATATCGTTGATTAAGCCCACTCAAGCAAATCCTGAACCAGAGGCTCAAAAATTTAATGCTGGTGGTCCAGCTGAAGTTACGGATAACGTTAAGAAGTTTACAAAATCTAGGCAGTTTGTGGCTGATATCAATACTACCTATAGAAAGCCAGAAAATCAGGAGTTTGACCAATCTGGTAGCGGCAACAAAAAGGCTACCCGTTTTAATGCGTCAGATGAGTTTTCGTTTAATCGTCAGAAAGACCAACTGGTTGACGTTGCCGATTTAGACCAAAGGGCAAAAGGGGTTCTAGAGTACAAGCAAGCAATTAAAGATAACAACGCTTCCGCAAGGGGTCTTGCGTTTGAAAAGGTGGTGGCAAACCAGAAAAATCTTACTTTGGAGAAAGATGCTGCCAACTCTCGACTTGACGCAACCGGCCCCGGTGGACAGCGTTACGAAATAAAAAGTTTAACTAGAGCAGGTAAAACTGCATCAGTTTCCAATAAGGTGCTGGGAGAGAAGTTGGTTGGTGCCGCTATTGATCCGATCACTAAAACCGACGAGCGAGTTAAGAAACAATTTACGCGACAGAAACTTACTGACAAAAAAGAGGGAGACAATATCAACCTTGGTAGAATCTCTCTTATTCAAGACACTACCAATATTAAAGAATTAGATAGAGTAACAAAAAAAGATGGAACAAGAAGAAAAAACGCAGCGGCACCCAGCCCAGAAGACCGAGCTTTGGGTGGTTTGATTCAAAAATTTGCTGGTGGTGGTCAGATTCCTAATCAAGACAAGCTAATAGAAAGCAAAACAACTTTTACCGGTTTCAAGTACGACCTGCTTCGCAAAAACGGACAACTGCAAGTTGTATCGGGCGGCGACGTTCGGATTTCTGGAAACAAAAGAAAGGTAATGAAATACTGGAACGAAATTGATGGAAAGGTTGATGCACCCATAATGAAGTCAGACTTTTCACGCAATTCTCTAAAATCCGGTGCTTATCAATATAAGGCTGCTGGCGGAAAAATTCGAGCTGACCAGCTTAGGATTGGAGATGTTTTATCTAGTGGAGAAACTGTTGACCAGAAATTAAAAACGGGAAATAGATCTAGGCGTCAGATTCAACTTATGCTCTCAAAGGGTGAGGTAAGCAGAAGAGAAAAATACGATCTTGATAAGATGTTTGATCTTACATCGAGAGGTGAAGACAGGGCGTTAAAGCTTGCCGGTGGAGGTAAAGTTCGTGCCGACCAGTTGAGAATTGGCGATGTTTTATCTAGTGGAGAAACGGTTAGTCAAAAGCTGAAAACGGGAAATAAAGCTAGGCGTCAAATCCAGCTTATGCTCGATAAAGGGGATCAGTCCAGAAGAGAAAAATACGATCTTGATAAAATGTTTGACCTTACATCGAGAGGGGAAGATAGATCGTTAAAACTCGCTGGTGGAGGAAAAGTTCGTGCCGACCAGTTGAGAATTGGAGATGTTCTTTCTAGCGGGGAAACGATTAGTCAAAAGTTGAAAACTGGAAATAGATCTAGGCGTCAGATTCAACTTATGCTCGATAAAGGCGGTCAGTCCAGAAGAGAAAAGTATGACCTTGACAAGATGTTCGATCTAAATAGTAGGGGTCCAGACCTTGCATTAAAATTGGCTCTTGGAGGAATCGCTACCAAGAAAAAGGTCGGGGCCGCTATTCTTGACCCAGACCAAGGATTGGCTGCCGAAGGTGTAAATGTTGGAATAAAAGACGTAAAACCGTTTATTACAAAGTCCACACAAGAACAGCGAGACGGAATTAATAAGGAATATGCTGCACAAAAGTATTCTGTTGTCAAGCAGGGCTTGAATCAAAAAACCTCCGATGGGTTCAAGGACACTCTTCTTGACGGTGCTGCTAAAGGTGTAAACGACGCCGTTAGTAGTCTAGGTTCAGACCTAGGTCTTGGTAGTGTTAAGCCTGATCCAAATGATATAGGAAATCTAAAAGAAAAGATTAGATCATCAGGTGCGTTAGGCGGACCTTTTGAAAACGCTCTTAATATCTTATCTAATAAAGGTAAGTTCAAACCATCTCCTGCCAATGCTCCTTTTGATTTTCCAGACGGTCTTAATGGTGCTGTAAAAGATAATTATAACAACCTTCCCGGTTCTTACATTGATGCTAAATCTAGCTATGCAGCGGCGGAAACAGAAGGAATCAAGGGCAAAATCGCTCAAGAGATTGCCGCAGAATACAAAGGTAGTGCCACATACAAGAACTTGGCTGCCGACACCGGAAGTGGCGACAAGGCCGGTCTTCAAAAGGCTCTTAAAGCCAGATTCCCTAAACGTCCAGATCAAGCTGGATATTCTTTATCAGATTTTCAAACTGCCACAGGTAGAAAGTATAAAGCTTCTGAGCTTAAAGAACTAGGTTTTACAAAATCAGGCGGAACAAACTACCTTAATAGCGGAGGCTCTGCTAAAGGTCCAGCACCATCTGACACTGTTCCTGCAATGCTCACTCCGGGCGAGTTTGTGTTCAGCAGGAAAGCTGCTGAGTCTATCGGTTATGGTAGACTAAATAAAATGAACAAGAAGGGAGTCGAGGGCTTTGCTACTGGTGGAGCCGTTGGGCCAACGAGATTTGGTAAACCTGTTGTTAAACTGAGGGGAGGGGGAGCTGGAACCGTTGAAAGTCGCGGACTAGATGCCATTTCTGGTGGAGATGGTAATGCAAGAGCTATTGCCGAGAGTCTTTATATTGATGCCACCAGCGAGGGGGCGAGTGTCCAAGAAGGTCTAAATATAGCAGCAGCTCAGTTAAACGACTACCTACAGCAAACTAGCAAAATCTATGCAGAGGTTATTGCCGCAAATAAAGCTGCCAATGATGAGCTGGACAAGGCATCACCAGAGCAGAAAAAGCTCAACGCACAAGTTAAAAACAGAGCGGAGGCAGAACAACAGGTTAGAGATATCGCCGCCAAATCCTTGAGGTTACAGAGAAGTG
>Ga0255044_10000012_pt1 | contig 31857 bp, 49 predicted proteins | sample BC1_12_21_MG_FD_183651 | JGI IMG/M metagenome (GOLD analysis project Ga0255044, IMG submission 183651) | Seawater microbial communities from Strait of Georgia, British Columbia, Canada - BC1_12_21 | ecosystem: Environmental > Aquatic > Marine > Strait | place: Canada: British Columbia... | reverse complement strand
TAAACAATTCAATAAATTTTTTAAATTTTAAATAGGTTATATAATGGAAAAAAGTAAATTACAATCATTTATCAATCGATATTATCTTGCTGGTAATTGCGAAGCGGTAATATTAAAAGAAAATGATAATGGGGTAGGTTGTGAACTTATCGATATGGATCAAACTGTAGTAGGAAAGCTTCAATGGAACACGACTCCTTTTATGAAAGGCGAATTAGGTATTAATCATACCGGATCATTAATAAAAATGTTATCAGCTGTTGGTGAGAATATCAATATTGACGTACAAGATTCTGCAGGCAAAAATTATGCAATGAAAATTAGTGAAGGTAGTACAAGAGCAACTTTTATGTTAGCAGATACAACCGTTATTCCAGCAGTTCCTGCAATTAACGCAGAACCACCATATGAAGTAACATTGCCTATTGATGATGCATTTATGAGTAAATTTATCAAAGCAAAAAATGCGTTGCCTGATGCAAAGAATTTTGCAGTTCAAGTAGTTAATGGAGAAATTAAATTTATTATTAATTATTCAACCGTTAATTCAGATAATATTACATTTGATGTTGGAACGACCGATGTTACAGATTTACATCCAATTTGTTTTAGTGCCGATAAACTCAAGGAAGTATTGGTAGCAAATAAAGGTGATAATGGAACAATGCATGTATCAAGTCAAGGATTATCTAGAATTGATTTTAGCGGAAATGACTTTGAATCTAACTATTGGCTAGTTCAATTACAGAATTAATTATGACAGTTAGAGTAATAAATAAATCAGATAATGCATTACCTAGTTATGAAACGCTAGGTAGTGCTGGCTGTGATGTTAGATCAACTCACAGTGATATAATTTATCCTGGCGGTAGCTCCTTAATTAAAACCGGGTTATTTGTAGAAATACCAGTTGGTTATGAAATACAAGTACGTCCCAGAAGTGGATTAGCATTTAAAAAGCAGTTAACTGTATTAAATAGCCCAGGGACAATTGATGCAGATTACAGAGGGGAAATTGGAGTAATTTTAATTAATCACGGAAAGACTGCTGCTACTATAGAAAAAGGTGATCGAATAGGTCAATTAGTATTAAATAAAGTTGAACAAATAGAATGGAACTCAGTATTAGTGTTAACAGACACCGATAGAGGTAAAGGTGGATTTGGTTCAACGGGAAAACAATAAAATATGTTTGGAGTAACAGAAAATACATTATGGGTAGAATCCTTCCGCCCAGATACAATGGATGGGTATATTGGTAATGAGCACATTATTGACAAAGTTAAAATATTTATTAAGAATGGTGATGTTCCACATTTATTGTTCTTTGGGCCAGCTGGTACTGGTAAGACTACATTAGCAAAGATTATTGCTAATAGTGTTGAAGCAGATATGATGTATATTAATGCATCTGATGAAAACTCTGTCGATGCAGTCAGAGATAAGATTAAACGGTATGCTTCAACCGTAGGATTTAAACGATGGAAGATTGTTATATTAGATGAAGCAGACTACTTAACTCCAAATGCTCAAGCAGCTCTTAGAAACTTAATGGAAACATATAGTAAGACTACACGATTTATATTAACATGTAATTATGTAGAAAAGATTATAGATCCAATTCAGAGTAGATGTCAGACATTTGCAATCACACCACCGAATAAAACGGATGTAGCAAAGCGATTGGTTACTGTATTAGATGAAAAAAACGTGTCATATGATGTTCAGGATATTGCAGCAATTATTAATGCGTCATATCCAGATATTCGAAGAGCAATTAATGCAGCTCAAGCATCAGTAGTCGACGGTACATTGCAATTAGACAGAGCAAGTGCTATACAAGCAAACTATATGACTGAAGTATTAGAAATGCTTAAAAATGCTAAAGACAAAAAAGCAACATTTAATAAAGTAAGACAATGTATTGCAGATAGTAAAGTTAAGGACTTTACACCATTATATACATTTTTATATGACAATCTAGACGAGTTTGCTACGGGACATATTGCTGCAATGATATTAATTATCGCAGAAGCTCAATTTAAAGATGCAACTGTAGTGGATAAAGAAATAAACATAATGGCGATGTTTGTTAATATTATGAATGAATTATAAGAGAAGTAGTAATGAATCAACTCAATCCAAATATTAAGCCAACCGATATGCAGCCTGTTATATGCAAAGAGTGCGGAGGTATGTATTTTCGTCAGGTAATGGCAATTAATAAAGTTTCAAAATTCTTAACAGGACAAGACAAAGATACCATGGTACCAGTACCCGTATTCAGATGTGATGACTGTGGTGCTATACCAGAAGAATTTCAACCAGTAAAAATAAAGAAAAATGACAAGTAAATTTAAAATTGGCGATAAAGCTATAAAACCCAAAGGATATGATTTTCCATGTACTATAGTATCAGTGTTTACTACAATTAAGGGAGACATTCGAGTCGTAGGAGAAATGGACAACTACGGCCTATTACACATATTCAATGAAAATCAATTAGAATTAGTGAAATAGATTATGGCAGGACAAATAATTAAAGGACCAATTACTATTGTATTTAAAACTAGTAATCGTAGCAATGCTCGTGTAAAAATGAAAACATATAAAAAAAAGAGTATTGATGATATTTTAACTGCAAAAAAATTGGTCGGAGTTCCAGAAAATGCTATAATATTAGAAATGGGAATGGGTACTATGTTTGAAAAACAATGGAAACAAAAATATAAATTATAATGGCAAGTATATTTGATTTTATAAACGGCATAACTAGCAAAAAGAAAAAGTGGGAAGAATGGTCAGAGACAGATCAGAAGAAGTTTGCTCCATTTATTGTGAATCGTTGGCTATCAATGAGAATGGAGTTAACTGATTTAGTCAATGAACTTCAGTGTTATACTATTGGTCAATTAAAGCCAAGAGACACATATAAACTATATCATGATCTATTACCAAGTAATAAAGCATTTGCTAAATACATAAAAGGTAAAAAGTCTGACAAATATGATGTTAAACTAATACAGCAATTTGCAGAGCATTATCAAGTAAGTAAATCTGAAGTAACTGAATATTTAGAATTATTAGATAAAGACAGTTGCGATCGAATACTTTCATTATACGGATATAATAAAACAGAAAAAAAGAAATTATTGAAAGGAATAAAATGAGTATAAAGGAAATACCATTCACACATACCCAAAAACATTATATCGGCAAAGATAGTCTATATAAATTTGCAACAGAGTGGGAACTCAATGCATATGAATTTGATATTCTTAAACGAATTGTACGTTGTCGACACAAAGGTAACTTTGAACAAGACCTAAATAAAACCAAAGACGTAATTGATATATATCTTAAAGAGTTTAAATAATTAGGTTATTAGCAATATTTTTCTTATATTAATAATAAAAGAAGTAATATGGCAAATCATGTTTATACTAATATTCATATCCGATTTGAAGATGAAAAAGCGTGTCGTAAATTTGAATCTGATATTTTGCAATATGATAAATGGATGAATAGTCCTGATGCAGATGACTCTGTAACTACATATTGGCAACGAATCACAAAACTACAAGATGCGTATTTTAAAATAATATGTCCTGATGTAGAAGAAACAAGAAGCGATTATATTGACAAACTAGGTGCAAAATGGATATCTTTTGAAGATATTGATATCGACGAATTAGAAATTAATTTAAACATAAATTCAGCATGGCATCCGGCACATGGGTTATTTGAAAGAATCTATGATCATGTTTCAAAGATGGATCCAGATGCTAGTCTGCTAATTGATTGGGAAGATGAAGGATTCAATTTTATTGGTGCTGCATCATATAATAAATTCGGTGATGATTGGGATGAATATGAACCAACTGAAGAAGAATTACTATTACTAGATGATGAGAAAGTAGATCGCAGTGATGAATTTTATGAGATGATTAATGATCGAATGTCTGGATTAATAGATTGTGTATTATATAATACTAGTTTCACATTAAATGGATCTGATGAGTAAAGAAAACGTAAATTATATTAGTCCGGTTTATAGATTGGCAGTAAGAGATCCAAAGTCGGTGCCAACTAGAATTTCATATTCACAATGGGCAATGTATGAAAAATGTCCATTGAATTGGAAGTTAGCATATATTGATCGATTAGCACCATTCACGGCATCTATCGATACTGTCTTTGGAACTGCATTTCATGAGACACTGCAACACTTTCTGACGGTTATGTATACTGAGTCTGTAAAGAAAGCAGATGCAATAGATTTACCAAACTTATTAATGGAAAATCTAAAAATTGAATATAGTAAATGTGTCGCCGATCGTAACGGTGAGCATTTTTCAAATCCATTACAATTAGCAGAATATCATGAAGATGGTATTGCTATATTAGATTGGTTCAAAAAGCGTAGAGGACAATATTTTTCAAGTCGTGATTATGAGTTGATAGGAATAGAAATGGAATTGTGTACTCCAGCATCACAAAAGAATTCATCAGTTTATTGGTATGGATTTATGGATTTAGTGTTACGACATAAGCCTACTAATACTATAGAAATTTTTGATATTAAAACTAGCAGAACGGGCTGGAATAAATATCAGAAAGCAGACTCATTAAAGTCAGCTCAATTAGTTACATATAAAACATATTTCTCAGAACAATATGGTGTTCCTAAAGAAAATATCAATGTAGAGTTTTTCATAGTTAAGCGAAAGCTAATGGAGAATTCAATGTTTCCTCAAAAACGAATTCAACAACATCAACCAGCATCGGGTACGGTTACACAGAGAAAAGTACAGAAACGAATCGATGAGTTTGTAGAAACATGTTTTGATGCCGCTGGAAATAAGAATAAGGAAAGAGAGTATTTGGCACTTGCTGGTAAGGGAGCTAAACACTGCAAATGGTGTCCATTTAAAACTGATTATGAAAATTGTCCTAAAGAAAATAGGATTCGAGAATAGTTTTTTATATTATATAGTATATGTATAAACCACATAAACATAAACACGTATATGTATATGATTTTGTTTTGAGTAAACACAAATCACATAGTATTGGATATACAAAGTGCGAATATACTTTGTGTACTGATATTACTGGGCCTAACACTAAACAGAATAGAAAATTATTAGAAATCGGTTTACGCATAGCATATAAGCATTATCCAAAAACAGTTAAGTTTGCATATGAAAAATACGACTAACGTTGCAGTTATAGGAAATAACAATTGGCAGAATCGCCGTAAAGTTCAAGAAACGCTGCAAGGATTAAAAAGCAAATTCGATGAAGTTGTAATCATAGGAGCTGGTGGGTCTGGTGGTGCTAATAGTATGATTAGAAAATATGCATTAGAATTCGGAATGAACTATAAAGAATATAATCCTTCATATTCAGGATATAATCTATATTCAGCAATGCCAAAGACATATTATGGCAAATCATATCACTTTAGTCAATTACACCACAGAATGAAACTTATCGCACAGAATTGTGATTATATGATTATCATGACAAATGAATCCAAACTGGATCCGTTTCTAAAAACAGCATATAGTAATATTAATAAACAAAATAAACCGGTAGTTTTACTAGGTTGATATTTATATAAAAGTTATAAGGAGTTTAAATGGAGTTACCAAAAATACAAACAATAGACAACAACAAATCTACAAAAAAGAAAATTTTATTATTATCCGATGATTTTCGATTACCTAGCGGCATCGGAACTATCAGCCGCGAAATTATTTTAAAAACAGTACATCACTATGATTGGATACAGTTAGGAGCTGCACTACAACATCCAGAGCATGGTAAAGCACAAGATGTATCGAAACAGATTCAAGAAGAAACTGGTGTAGCTGATGCCGATGTAAAAGTTATTCCATGGACGGGGTATGGCGATCGAAACGTATTATTTTCTATAATTAATCAAGAAAAACCAGATGTAATTTTACACTTTACAGATCCTAGATATTGGACATGGTTATATTCATTGGAACATGAAATTAAAACTACATATGGAATCCCAATAGCATATTATTCAATTTGGGATGATCTACCATATCCAATGTGGAACGCCCCTTATTACGGTAGTTGTGATTTGATTATGGGAATCAGTAAACAATCAGATAATATACATAGAGAAGTTCTTAAACAAAACGGATTTGGGGTATATGATTATGATTCAAAAACTAATTCTAATGGTATTATTACTGGTTATGTACCACATGGATTAGATCATAATATATATAAACCACTTCCAGACAATGACCCGGCATATGTTAAAATATTAGAACAAGTAAAAACAAACAATGATGCTGAATTTGTAGTGTTTTGGAACAATCGAAATATTAGAAGAAAACAACCAGCAGATGTAATATTAGCATTTAAATTGTTTAATGATATGCTACCAGAAGAGGAGCGATCTAAAACAATGTTACTGATGCATACATCTGCAGTTGACCCAAATGGAACAGACTTAAGAGCAGTAGCAAAACACATTGCTCCAAATTGTAAAATTGTATTTTCTGAAGCAAAACTCTCAATCCAAGATCTTAACGCAGTATATAACTCAGTAGATGTAGTAATTAATATAGCTAGCAATGAAGGATGGGGATTGAGTAGTACCGAAGCATTATTATCTGGAACACCTATTATTAATAATGTTACTGGTGGTTTACAGGATCAATGTGGATTTAGAGATGAACATGGGAAATTAATTGAATTCACTCAAGATTTTCCAACTAATCATAAAGCAAAATATGCAGATCATGGAGTATGGGTGAAGCCAATATTCCCTAGTAACAGATCAATACAAGGATCTGTAGCAACTCCATTTATATTCGACGACCGAGTTCAATCAGAACACGTAGCAACTGCAATATATGATTGGTATATTACTGAGCCAGAACAGAGAAAAGCAGCTGGGTTAGCAGGAAGAGAGTTTTGTTTAGAGAATGGATTAACTTCCAAGCAAATGGGTAACAAAATGATTGAAATGATGGATTTCTTGTTAGAGTCGCCAATTCAAAGACCAAGATACACATTTAACAAAGTAGAAGAAAAACAATACGAAAATATAGGAATAGCATAATGAGAAAAGTAGTTATATCATCACCAGTTGCAACTCAATCTGGTTATGGGCACCATGCCCGAGAAGTTATTAAACAGTTTATAGACAAAAAAGGCAAAGAATGGGACATTAATCTACTATCAATGCCATGGGGCAATACACCGTTTACATATCCTATACCAAGTGATTGGAAACAACGATTTATCGGATTACCACTACAGACTAAACCAGATATTTGGGTACAAATAACAGTACCAAATGAGTTTCAAGCAGTTGGTCAATATAATATAGGAGTAACTGCTGGTACCGAAGGTAGTGTTTGTAATCCGGAGTGGATTGATCGAATCAATCAGATGCAATTAATAATTGTACCAAGTGAATTCACAAAGAAAACATTTGAAGATACCGCAGCACAATCAGGCAAACCTATAACAACAAATATTCAAGTTATTTCAGAATATTTTGATGATACTGTATATAGCAATAAAAACGTAACAACATCAATACCAGCATTAGATTCAATTAAAGAAAAGAATGCATTCTTAATGTGCGGACATTGGCTACAAGGTAATTTAGGAGAAGATCGAAAAAATATTAGCGGTGCATTGCATTGTTTCTTTAAGTCATTTAAAGACAAACAAAGATCTACACAACCAGCATTGGTATTGAAAACTAGTGGTGCAACATATAGCATAACAGATCGTTGGGAAATTGAAAAAAAGATAGAACAAGTACGAAATACTTTTGGGAATGAAGTACACAAACTACCTCCAGTATACCTATTGCATGGAGATTTAACTAATGCAGAAATGAATGCGTTATATAATCATCCCAAGATTAAAGCAATGGTATCATTTACCAAGGCAGAAGGATTCGGAAGACCGTTACTCGAATTTGCATCAACAGGGAAACCTATCATGGCTCCACATTATTCTGGCCAAGCAGACTTCTTGAAAAAAGAATTTATATGTGCATTACCAGGAACAATGACAAATATACATGAATCTGCAGCAAATGATTTTCTTTTAAAAGAAGCACAGTGGTTTACAGTTGATTATGGGTATGCTAGTAAAATGTTTGTTGATATACTAAAGAATACTAAGAAATGGAATGAGTTATCAAAAAGACAACGATATTTTGTTAATAGTAACTTTACTGAAACGGCTGTTTCTAAAAGATATGATCAAGTATTAGAAATTATTGACACTGGGATTGAATCTATTCCAAAACATGTAGAATTAAAACTTCCTAAATTAGAATTGCCGAAACTACAAAAAGTATAGGATTTTTGATATAAATTTTATATTATATACATATGAAGATAAGTTACGCAATTACCGTCTGTAATGAATTCGAAGAAATTCAAAAGCTAATTCCACTTCTTCTAGAACATAAACGAGAGGAAGATGAAATTGTTATACAACAAGATTCACGTGGTAGTGTTAAAGGATTACCTGATGTTAAAGTTAAAGAATATTGTGAAGGGTTAAGTAATGTTAAGTATATAACATTTGATCTAAATAACCACTTTGCAAATTTTAAAAATAACCTAACAAAACATTGCACAGGAGATTACATATTTCAGATAGACGCAGATGAGATGCCTACAACATATATGATGGATATGATACCCGAAGTATTAAAACATAATGACGTTGATGTGTTAAAAGTTCCTAGAATAAACACAGTTGAAGGACTTACTAAAGAACATATAGCAAAATGGAATTGGGGCGTTAATGATCAAGGATGGGTAAACTTTCCAGACTTTCAATGGCGCATTTACAAGAACAATAAAAAGATAACATGGGTAAATCTAGTTCATGAAGTATTAGAAGGCTACCGGACAATGAGTTATCTTCCAACTGAAGAGCAGTGGTGTTTACGTCACGACAAAACAATTGATCGACAAGAACGACAAAACGAAATGTATAGCAAGTTATGATTCAAGACTTTAAACAAGCATGGATATCTCAACATGGAGTTGAATTTTTTGAAAAAGGGTTTAAATCAATATGGAATTTAGATTCTTATTCTGATGAAAATACTCCTGCTGTGTTTTTTGGAATGTATCATCAAGAAGATATAATTAAAATGACTAACCATAAAGGTCCTAAAATTATTATTTGGGGAGGAAATGATATGCAACCTCCCCAACTACAATATGTCTCAAATTTACAAAAACATCAAAAAATAAATACTTGGGCTTACCCAGGTGAATTTTCTGATGTTTTAAATAAATATAATATATTTCATAAACAACTACATATAGCAATTAAAGATTATTCTAAATATACTCCTTCTATTTTAGGAGAAAATATATATGTTTATAAAGGTGTTCATGGTAATAGACCTGACCATTATAAATGGAATGAAGTGGTAAATCCATTGATTGAAGTATTTGGTGAAGATAGAATTACATTTGCAAATTATTTATCAACAAATGAATTAATAGAAAATATATACAAAAAATGTTTTGTTTATGTTAAACCTAACCCTAAAGGGGGTTGTACTACAATGTGGGAATTAGGACATATGGGAATAAGAACATTAGGAAATAACCATAAAAATCTAGAATGTTTTTCAGACTATCAAAATGATATACATCTTCTAATTGAATTAATTATGGAAGAATCTAAATATATAGGTAAAGTTAGAAAAAATATTGCTGAATCTACTATTAATTCTTTTACAGGGCCTGAATGGTTAACTTTAAATTTTTGGAATGGATAATATACAAACGGAAGAATTAATTCTTGGAAAAAATACAATTATATCCCCTTCAGCTGTTATTAGAGGACTTAATGGTAAAGCTAAAAGAATAGAAATAGGAGACAATACATATATTGGAGATAATGTTCAAATAATTGTAGATAACTTTAAAATAGGTGATTATAGTAAAATCCATCATCATACTAATTTTCATGGTTATAAGCCTTTAACTATAGGACATAACGCATGGATTGGACAAGGTTCATTAATTGATAGTATTGGTGGTGTTACTATTGGTGATAATTGTGGAATAGGAGCTTATTCTCAACTTTGGAGCCATATCAGATATGGTGATCCATTAGAAGGATGTAATTACGAAAGTGATTCACCTTTAACAGTAGGAAAAGATGTTTGGTTTGTAGGACACTGTGTTGTATCACCCATTACTGCGCAAGATAAGTCGATGGCTCTAGTAGGTAGTATCATTACCAAGGATATGGATGAAAATCATATCTACGGTGGTTCTCCTGCGAAAGATTTAACAGGAAAGATTAAACCTCAATTTACTCCTTTAACAATAGATGAGAAAAGAAAATTAATGTCTCAATTTGAATTACCTAAAAACATTAAATTGATTGAGGATTGGGGTGAGGTTGGAAATTCCAATGATTTTTCTTATTTTAATATAAACGACAGGACGTATAATAAAAGGCAAACTCCTAGTGAAATTAAATTTATGAAACATCTCCAATCTAAATTAATAAAATTTACTCCAATATGCCTATAAAAAAACATAATCCATACAAAATAGTACAAATGTTTGAGGAGGAAGTAGCTGAATATACTAATGCCCCTTATGCTATATCAGTGGATAGTTGTACTAATGCTCTATTTTTGATATGCAAGTACTTGGGGGTTGAAACAGTAACTATCCCTTCAAAAACATATCTATCAGTACCTATGAGTATAATTCATGCCGGGGGTGAAGTAATATTTGATAAATCACCTAAAACAAATCATTGGCAAGGAATTTACCAATTAAAACCATACCCCATATATGATGCAGCTAAACGATTCACATCAGGAATGTATATTGAAGGTTCATATATGGCTTTATCATTTCACATTAAAAAACTATTGGGTATTGGAAAAGGAGGTATTATATTAACTGATGATAAAGAAGCAGTTGATTGGTTTAAGAAAGCTAGATACGAAGGTCGAAGTGAAAAGTATTATAAAGAAGATTCTATCGAACAGTTAGGGTGGAATATGTACATGACACCTCAAGAAGCAGCTCAAGGATTATGTTTAATGCAAAATTATCCTGAGCATAATAGAGACTTAGGTGAAATAAATGGATATAGAGATTTAACTGAATTTATAGTATTTAAAGATAATAAAATAATAAATGGATAAATTACTTATTTACATAGTAGCATACCAGCGAAAATCATACACTATTGGCACTATTCAACTACTCAATGAAGTTAAACCTAAAAATAGTCAAATTATAGTGTGTGATAATGGTTCAACTGATGGTACTAGGGAATGGTTAACTGAAAATCAAGAAAAATATGATTTAGGGTTAATATTCCCTGAAGAAAATTTAAGAGTAGGAGGAGCATGGACTTTGCTTACTAATTATTATAATGAAAATGATTTTGATTATATTCTTCTTTTAGATAATGATGGGTGGATTTTACCTAAAGAAAAAGACTGGTATAAACAGTGTGTAAAATTATTTAATACAGACCCACAAATTGGGTCTTTAGGATTGCAAAATGAAAGAAAACCTGGATATTTTTCAATGGAAAAAACTTTTGATCCTAATTTTAATAATAAACGGCAATTTAGTAATTTTGAAATTTATGATACTATATTCTATGCTGCTTTTAGATTGGATAAATTTAATTTATGGCACCAAACAATGAGTAATTGGCCTCATAAATTTATTGGTGATAAAATAGGAAGACATTACAACTCATTAGGGTATAGAACAATTAAAATAACTCCTGGTTTTATAGTTGATATTTCAGAATACAATTTTGATAATAAAGAACATAAAGAATATAATGTTGATTTTTATAAGAAAGAAAGAGATGATATTGAATATGAAAGAAGAATAAATATGCATTCTTCTACTGGTAATGATAAACAATATATCAAAGATAATTTTGGTGAAGAATTTTTAAAATATATGTAATATGAAAATAATCTACAGAATATCAGATGCTGGTTATAAAAAAGAAAAACCAGATTACATAAACAATGAAACATGTTTAAAGAATGCTACTACGGTATTCGAAGATGAGGATTGGTCTATTATAGCAGATAATATATCCCCAGAGACAAATGACATGATTCAAAAATATAAATCTAGAGATCATATATATTACGCCTCAGTAGGACATGGAGCAGGTACATTTAACTTAGCATTAGACGAAGCATTGAAATACAATGATGATGACATAGTTTATTTTATAGAAAATGATTACATACACAAACCGGACTCTGCAAAGATAATACGAGAAGGGTTTGAATTAGGAGCATCATTCGTAGCACTATATGATCATCCTGACAAATACCTTGACCCGAGCAAAGGAGGTAATCCGTATTGTGTTGGGGGTGCTGAAGACACAAGAGTTTATTTGACTGATAGTTGTCATTGGAAAATAACTAATAGCACAACCATGACGTTTGCTGCAAAAGTATCTACACTAAAACGAGTAGAAACAACATTGAGAAAACACACATCAGGAACACATCCTAATGATTTCCAAATGTTTTTAGAGTTAAGACAACAAGGAGAGTTGTTGATAACACCTTTACCCGGCTATGCTACACATGGAGAGACAGCCTGGTTATCACCATTAACCAATTGGAGAGCATATACGATATGATATCAGTAATAATACCAACATACAAAAATCCAGATATGTTGTATCTGTGTTTGCAGTCAGCTATTATTGGACAGGAGAATCAAAATCAAATCATTGTAGTTGTTGACGGCCATTATGATATCAATAGTGCTGTTTTAGATCATTGGAAGGACGCAATTGAGGTTCTTGATTTAAAACAGAATGTTGGATTATGCCGCGGAACCAATCTAGGAGTAATGAATGCACGACATGATAAGGTGTTGATTGTCAATGATGACAATGTGTTTCCTAAAGATTGGGATACCCGTTTAGAAGAAGATTGGAGTAATTATCATTCCACCTGCAGTAGAACATATTGGGATAATTTAGAAAGATCATATCCTATAGTATTAACTCCTAACCAAATAGAACCATACCCATCTATGTTCAAAGACTTTGTAATAGAAAACTTAGGTACCGACGTTGATAGTTTTGATCTGGATAGTTTTTGGGAATTTGAACAAAACATAGTAAAGTCAGGACACAACTGGAACGGATCTACATTGCCTATTATGATGTACAAAGAAGACTACTTGCGACTAGGTGGATGGGATGAAAATTATGAATTAGGAATGGTAGCAGATTGGGATTTCTTTCTCAAGTGTGAGCTTTCTGATTTCAAGATGTGTAGAACTAAGAACACAAGCTTTTATCATTTTGCCTCAGTATCAACTAATGGTGAATCTCGAATAAAGGCTGAACGGTCCGGCCATGAATATGCTAAATATAAATGGGGTGGATATATACAACACGATCCCGAATCAAATAAAAAATTTATAGATTAATTTTAAACAATACATATTTATTATTAAAGGATTAAATATGTTACTTAAAGTAGGCTCAAAAGGGTCGTTAGTCAAAGAATTACAGCGAGCATTGGGCATAACAGCCGATGGAATATTTGGTAAAGGGACAGAATCTGCCGTCAAAAAATTTCAAAAAGATAATAATTTAACTGTTGACGGGTTAGTGGGATCTAAAACTTGGGAAGTTATAGGTATTGATACTGACAACGAAGCTTCTGCACAAGAATCTGAATATATAACTAAAAACGGTTTAACAATTGACCGTCAATATCTAGACAAAGATGAATATGTAAGAGACTATGGTAAAATTGAACCATTGGGATTTTTCATACATCACACAGCAGGTTGGGATAATCCATACAACGTAGTTAGAAATTGGAACAACGACAAAAGAGGTCGTGTAGCTACTCAATATGTTATTGGTGGTAGCAATGTTAAAGGCAAGACCAAACATGATGGTGTTGTTGTAGAATGTTTTCCAAACAATTATTTAGGATGGCACTTAGGTAAAGTCGGAGCTTTTAAAATATCTAAATTATCAGGAGGAGTTGAGCTTTGCAATTTTGGATACCTGACTAAAAAAGGAGACAAGTATTACACATATGTTAACACAGAAGTTAAACCAGAATTTGTTTGTGATTTAGGATATAAATTTAGAGGACATCAGTATTGGCACGCATACACAGACAAACAAATTGAGAGTTTACGGCTCTTGATTCTTCACCTACGAGATATTTATCCTAAAATGGATTTAGTAAATGGATTGCCGAAACTATTGAAAGAAGGCGTTTCACCGGCAGATGCATTTGAATTTAACTCAGATGCATATAATGCTAAGCAATTTGGACTATGGACACACACAAATGTTCGTAAAGATAAGTTCGATTGTTTTCCGCAACCAGAACTAGTAGAAATGTTAAAACAATTATAAATTATAAACAAAAAAAAAAGGTTTTATATTATGAACAAGTTACTTTTAAACATTAAAGGAAAACTTATGGCGTTTGGTAATATATTTAAAGACGACAATGATATCAACGAAAAAAGTGTAGTTGGATTTGCTTCATTTGCAATTATGGTTATATTTGCAGTTGCAGATATCATTACCGGGTGGATGGGTAATCCATTACATGTTAATGAATTTATTTACAATTCATTTTTATGGATTACATTGGGAAGTTTCGGAATTGCAGAAGCAGGTAAAATATTTAAATCTAAATCAAATAACGAATAAACATCATAATGTTTGAATTATATCTAGGAATCGGAACTGCATTAATTGGGGTTGGTGGAACATTGGCAGCAATCTGGTTTAAATACTATTTAGATCGAAAAAAGAATCGACACAATTGTATTATCGATCAAACTATACGAGAAGATGGGGAGTTATTGTCTAAGCTCGACGATGTCAAGAGTGAATTGTCAGCCGATCGAATTAGTATATTTTCATTTCATAACGGCGGAGAATATTATGCCGGGAAATCAATGCAAAAGCTTTCATGTTCATATGAAGTTGTAAATCAAGGAGTTTCTAGAACACAACTAGATCTACAAAATATACCAGTGTCTGCCTGTTTATCTACTCTCCATCCGTTAATTAACGATAAAGAATATCACTGTTACGATATCAAACGAAATTACCCAGAAAGTTTTTGTAAGTATAAATTATTAGAAGACGGCGTTAAATCAGTATATCAATTTGCTATATTTGATCTCAATAAAAAGGCAATTGGAATTATTCGAGCGGATTATGTTGCTAAAAAAGTAAAGTTAACAACTGAAGAGCTAGAAACCTTAAAATACCTAGCAATTAAATTACCAGGATATCTTATTAAATAATTTGAATATTCATATATATTTCTTATAATATATAAATGGATATCAAATATATAATCAATTCAGCTTTATTATTTACATTAGGACAATGCATTGTTTGGATACAAGTTAATGGTCCTATCTTATGGCCTTGGGCCAAAACATGGCAGTGGGCATTGACATTACTCGGAATCCCAATCACTTATTTATTCATGGAAGCTACTCGTTTAGCAGTGCATGGATTTCAAGGAGAGTTTTGGCCCGGCCGATTTGTGTCTTTTGTTTCTGGTATAGTTATATTTACTGCAATGACTTACTTGTTTCGGGGTGAAGGTGTTAGTGCAAAAACTGCTACATGTTTAGTATTAGCATTTTCTATTATATTTATACAGCTCTTTTGGAAATAGTTATATTTATATAAAATAGGAATAAATACATGAATAAAACGTACTTATCAAAATTAATTGAACAAGAGACAATTAATGTTAAGATTCAATTAATTAAAGAACACATAGAAATAGCTCGAGGAGAGCATATTCAATTATTAGAAAATGCATTCAAAGCCGATAGAGCGCTGTTGTCAGAACAAACAGAAGAAGATAAGACAACCTGGCCAGCTGCCACAATAAAGACTCAGGAATTTCTAAAAAACATACCTGGTACGTCGGAAGAAACTAGAGGTACAAATTTAGTTGCATATGATGTAACTGTAACTATACCAGCATCCGGCGAACGTGAAACATCTTATAAGAATTTATTTACATTTTATGAAGATGGGGCAGTATATGATTTTAATTTAATGGGTCGCTTTGGTTATAAATACGACGAAAGTAAAAAACTTATAACCATAATGTCAAAAAATCCAGCGGCTATTGTTACTTTAGCAGACAATAACCCATTAGCTACTATTGACGCAACTGGAAAGTTTACGAATTTAGCGTATGCAGAACAACCAAAGAGTACGTTTGACAAACCTAAAGAAATTCCATGGTTAGACACATTGCAAACAGTATTAGACTTTGCTGGTTTAATTCCTGTAATTGGAGATGCGTTAGATCTTATTAATGCCGTAATATATTTCTGGAGAGAAAAATACTTCGAAGGGTTCTTATCATTAATAGCCATAATACCAGTAGTTGGTAGCGTTATATCACTAGGAGTTAAAGGAGCATTTAAAGGCATAAAAACGGCCGTTGGAGGTTCAAAGATTCTTAGTAAAGTTGGAGCTAGTAATTTAGTTGGTCGTTGGTGGCTCAAGGGAGATCCAAAAGCAATAAAAGAACTTGCAGATAAATTGTTAGCTAGTGGAGCACTTACCGTTAAACAATTAAGAGATATAGAAAAGGCATTTGGTAGTTTTGGAAATATGCTAAAAAAAGCAGGCAAAGGTGTACCTGATATAATACCTGGTGGTAAGAGTGTAGCTAAAGCTCTTGACGATGCAGGAACAACTATGATAACCGGTCAAAAGGGATTTGATAAAGCTATTAAAGCGGCCGCAAAGGTTGCTCCAGATGTTGAAAAGGTTAGTAAAACTATATGGAAAACACCAAAAGCAGTAGCAAACTTCTTGACAGGTGGGTTGTTACCTAAAATCAAAAAAATGCCATTCTTTCCAACTAAACAGTTAGCTGCAATGGGAGTTAAAACCGAAGAACGATTTATTGCAAAAAGCATAAAAGTCCGGAAAGATTAGCATACCTAACCAAATTTGGTGGTGTTAAGCAAAGAAGGGTAATTTCTAAAGAATTTGGTGATATTTATAAATCGTTTTTAGCAGCTGGCTCTAATCTAGGTAAAAAAAATGCTAAAACAATTGATGATGTAATGAATGCAAATTCTAAATTATCTCCTCGTTTCAAGAAACTATATACAGATGGCGTTATTGATTGGGATGGTATGCTTCAATCTGCAACTAGTACTCAAGACTTCATGACTTCATTATCAAAGGCAGATCCAGAGTTAGCACAGGAGTTTGGTAAAATTATAGCAGACCAAGCTGTTGCTAATAACAATATATTGTGGAACACATTTAAAGAGTCTACCGCTAATAAAATTATATCGTCACAAACATCAAAGGTATTAAAAACATCATTTGCAAAAAATGTGGATTGGATATGGAACGAAATGCAGATGGCTGGAGAGACATTGGGATTCGAAAGTTCAGAACACCTAGGTAAAGTTGGGATTGTTCCATTAGCAAAATGGGCAGTTGCAAGTTCAATGCCCGGAACATATGCAAGTATGCAAGCAACGCGCGATGCGGTTGTTGGATTGAGTAAAGCAGCAAAAGACACATTAAATGTAGCAGCAAATGCATATGGAATCCAATTATCAGATATGGATGAGTATCCACCATTGGGTGCAGAACAATACACATATAAACAAGGCGAAGAATAATCATGTTAACGGAATATGAAACACAGAGCACACTAAATCCTAAACTATGGGATGGAGATCAACTTAAGCCGGGGTTGAATGAAAAGTTTTTGCGTATTGCAGATGCATTTTATAAATTCCTAGAGTTACCAGAAACAGTAGAAGTGTTTGATGTTTTAATTATTGGTAGTAATGCTAACTATAATTGGACAGAATATTCTGACATTGATTTGCATGTAGTGATTAATTATCAGGCAGTAGGTAATAATCTGCACCTAGTTAAAAATTACTTGATGGCAAAGAAAAGCATATGGAACAATAACTATCCGTTAAAATTCAAAGGAATGGATATTGAATTATATGCTCAAGATCAAAACGATCAATTGCATGCATCTGTAGGACAATATTCATTAATGACTAACGAATGGTTAAAACAGCCTTCTGCTGACATCGTATCAGTTGATGATGAACTTATTCAATCAAAAGCAGATCCTATAGAATATGAAATAGAAAAGTTAACAGATACAGATCCTAGATTGGAATCTAAACTAGAAAGCATATTAACACGTTTATATAAAATGCGGCAAACTGGATTAGAAGCTGAGGGAGAATATTCAGTTGAAAATTTAGCATTCAAGAAAATACGTAATTCTGGATTACTTGATCGTATTAAACAATTAAGCAAACAGATAACACTGAGTCAGCTACAAGTAGAACAAGTAGTAGAAGAACAGTATGATACCGTATTAGACGAATTAGCAGCTCATATGACCAAACAAAAAATATTGGATAATGAAGGATGGCAACGGGTAATGAAATATACTAATGCAATTGCTGACCCACAAGGTCAACTAAACCACCCGGGTAAGTGCACAATGATACCTAGTGGAAACATTACAATGCACGATGTCCCACATAAAGTTTTAGGAATTGATGACTCTGGTAATACAAAGATAATGCATCCAGATAATGATTATGGATATCCAGGAGGTCAAGTATTCGAAATACCAGTTACCCCAAATCAAAACACATTATTAAAAAAGTTAAGAATTCGTCTTAATGATATGAATTTTAAAAAATAAGCAAATAATATGAAATCTAAAGGTCTAGGAGACAGCATAAAAAAGATTACGTCAGCAACACGATTAGACAAATTGTCTGAACGTATCGCACAATTATTAGATGAAGATTGTGGTTGTGATAAACGCCAAGAATGGCTTAATGATAAAACCAAAAATTGGCCAATGTATAAAAAAGGAAAAGTAAATGGCAACAATAAGTAAGACAGGTATACAAGACGGATTAACTAGTAAAGCAGAACACATAACTAGAATCATCGACGCACTAGACGGAACAGCTACCACAGAAGTTGTTGCTACTGGTTCATTTACTGGTTCATTCGATGGAATTTATACAGGTACAGTTGTTAGTTCATCATATGCTGTTACTGCATCATATGCTGGTAGTTCATCATATGCTGTTAGTTCATCATATGCTGTTACTGCATCATATGCTGCCAATGCCGGAGGAACCCAAGGAATATTTATTCAGACCGGATCATATTATGCAACTACCAATGATTTACAAATAACCGGATCAGTTATCTTAAACGGACAAGTGTCCACAAAAGGCAATGCGGTCGCTACTTTTAGTGGATCGAGAGGAGTTGTATTACCTGCAAAATTGTTAAGTAATGCCGGAGCTGTGAGTATGAATCTTACTAGTTTACCATATGGCGGATATATATTTGTTGATCTTAGTAGTACTAATACCGTTACTTTAACACTGCCAACCGCAGCAGATACATATGCTGGATATGAATGGAATATTGGGGTATCTGCACATGGTGGTACTGGTGACATGACAATAGCAGGCGGAGCAAGTAAAATATACGGAAATATTGCAGCTGCAGGCAATCCGCAAAATTTTAATGCGGCTTCCACATTAACAATAGACTCAGGAAACAGTCGAGCTGGTGACACTTTGTCAATTCGGGGAATGGGTTCTGCTGGATGGTTATTAACTGGTACATTTAGAGATGGTAGTACTATCACATAATATAATAAGTAAAATAACATGTTGCATAAATCTAATATAGAATTCAATTCAGTATCAACATATACTAATAAAACAGACGATACGAAAATCTTATTAGACACTGACAGTGTTGACTTATTTGATCAGAATGGATATCATTTAACCCGAGCAGAGCAATCATTCCTATTACCAAACGGTTATAATCCTATAGAACGAAGACATGAAGACTGTTTAAGGTATGATTGGTTTCTTTGGGATAAAAAAGATGGAGCTCATATAAATCATTCGGATCTATTTGAAAGAAAAGGATTTTCTGCAGAAGCATTAGAACAACTGAAACATTATGCAAAGAAAAATCCAATGCTATACAAACTAGTTAAAATGAAACCTAAGTGGGGAATTGACATATCAATTGACTATGTATCAGAAAATGCTGTATTTGAAGTGTTTCACTATGAATGGGATTCGTTTGAATATAATGCAATACATGAAAAGAAACTAGAAATTGAAGAATTCATATTATCAAAAGATTGGGATGATGTTGCTAAGACATTATGGAACATTAAAGACAAATGGTATGATTTAGATTTTTTCGAACAAACTAAATGGCGAACTGATTATTTTAATTTAACACCAGAGAAATTTAAAAACGTTATTTGGTGTAATTGATATTTATATAAAATGGAAAGATTAAAACACATACTAAAGGAAAGTATATTGGAGTCGTCTGATTCTTATAATACACCGGCTGCTATTGCTAAACAGAAGTCATTAGGTAAAAGTAAAGTAAAACCTGAAGATTCTATTACTGATTTAGATTTAAATACATTGAATAGAAATCAAACCATTAAAGAATATAGTTACGGACCACTTAATCCAGATGATGAGAAAGGGTCAAAACAGTTTTGGGAAAATAAAGCAGAGCTATGGAATACAACTGTTGATGCTGCTAAAGAGTCTAGATGTTCAAATTGCGGTGCTTTCGATCAAAAGAAATCAACATTGTCTAAAATAGAAAAAGCAATTGGCGATGATGGGAAGACAATAGTTAAAAATGCAAATATAGGTTTCTGTGAATTCTTTTGGTTTAAATGTGCAGGAGCTAGAACTTGTGATGCCTGGGTCGGAGGCGGACCAATAAAATAAGTATAAAAAAGTCTAAAGGAAATATAATGAAAGAATTAGAAGAAGATTGTGGTTGTGGTCACGAAGAACGTGAAGGTAAAATGGCAAAATATTCTGCTATAGAATGTGCCGAAGATGCAATGGATATAGCTAACATGATTCAAGAAACTGATGATTTACCTGAGTGGTTAGAAGCTAAAATAACATTAGCATCAGATTACATGAACAAAGTTAAAGATTATATGACACATTATGTTCGTGGCGAAGAGTCTAAATCAAAACATGACACACCAATGGATATGACACTTACTGGTGTATTGAAAAGTTCACAAAAAGGTAAATGATGGCAGAATATGAAAAAATAACTGCTCATGAATTTGTGCAGTGGCTTAAAGGATATATGGAAGCAATTGATGCTACCAATATCACATATAAAGAATATGAAAAGATAATGGAGAAATTGCACTCTGTTAAGTCAAAAGAGGACGAATAATGAAATTGATGAGTATTTTGACGGAAGCTAAAGAACAAGAATTTAAACGACTTCCATTAGCATATGAATTATCAGCACTGAATCCAATCATTGATACGGATACAATGGAAGAGCATTATAAAAAACATTATAAAGGCTACACTGATAAATTTAATGCTGCATGCAAAGAATTCAAATACTCTTCTGATAAGCATGGTTATTTAAATCGTGCAATTGATATATTTAAAAAACATTATAAGAAAGACACTGTTAGAAATAATGGTGGAGGTTATATAAATCATTTGTTGTATTTTGAAAATATGACTCCTAACTATAAAGCTCCTAGTGCTAAACTTAAAGCTATGATTGACGATGCATTCGGTAGTTTTACTGAATTCAAAGAACAATTTAAACAAGCTGGATTAGATAGATTTGGATCTGGTTGGGTGTGGTTATGCAATGATAACGGTAAACTAGAAATTTGTAGTACTGCAAATCAAGACAATCCTTATATTGATTCTGGGTGTAGTGGTATTCCTGTATTGGGGATGGATGTGTGGGAACATGCATATTATTTAAAACATCGAAGTAAACGTGGATCATATATCAATGACTTTTTTCGTGTTATTGATTGGAAAGTAGTGGAAGAAAGGCTATGATTAAGCTAAAATCACTACTAGTTGAAAAATTTGCTAGCAAATCGCAACAGCGATACATGTTTGCAAATGAACCAGAAGCTGCTAAAAAACTTGCTAGCAAAATGACTAAACAAGACTATGATGAGCTTCCAGATAAAGTAGATGAAGATCTATTAGATGAAAAGGGAACTCGTTGTTGGAAAGGCTACGAGAAGAAAGGTATGAAAACCATGTTCGGAAAACGTGTTCCTAATTGTGTTAAGCGTGAAGCAAAATTACCAGATGAAGGATTTTCTGATAAAGATCAAATGATCATGTATGAAGATGAAATCGAAGAAGATTTGAGAGCTTGGTTTGGTAAGGGCAACAAAGGTAGTGCATCCGGAGGTGGTTGGGATCGTTACAATACCAAAGGAGAAAAAATTGGTAAGTGTGGTGATAGAAAGAAAGGCGAAGGTACTCCTAAGTGCCTATCAAAAAAAGCAGCTGCGGAAATGTCAAAAAAACAAAGAGCTGCAGCAGTACGCAAAAAACGTAGGGAAGACCCAAACCCAAATCGTAGTGGTAAAGCTAAAAATGTATCTAGTAAAACAAAAACAGAATCAGTTTTAGACGAAATCAATATTGAAGAAAAAAAAGATGCATGTTATTATAAAGTTAAAGGTAGATATAAGAAATGGCCATCAGCTTATGCTTCCGGGGCATTAGTTCAATGCAGAAATAAAGGTGCAGCTAATTGGGGTAATAAGTCAAAAAAGTAAAATGATTAAATTAAAACACATATTATTTGAAGCAATTGTAGGCGATAAAATCGAATGTGATAACTGTACATGGTCTTGGGAAATAAAAGATGGTGGTGATGATTTATATATATGCCATAAATGCGGACATGATAATACTCCTAAATTGAAAAAAGAAAAAAGAAAAAATGATTAAACTTAAAAGCATATTGGGTGAAGGAAATGATCCATTAGCTAACAATGAAAGTTATATACCAGCTGGTGTTGCGTTAGCTAATGATTTAATTTCATCTGGTTTTAGTAAATCAGAAGCAGCGGCTATTGTAGGAAATATGTGGGCAGAATCGACATTTAATCCAACAGCTGGTTCGGAGTCTGGAGCATATGGTCTTATTCAATGGAGAGGAGATCGTTTAAAGGCATTAAAACAATATGCTAAATTAATTGGTAGAAAGATATCCGAAACACAAGTTCAAATTTGGTTCTTACGTGTTGAATTAAAGAATGGATATAAAAGTAATAGTGCACCAGATAAAGGATTAATACCTGGTTTACCAAAGAGTATATTGAATAGTCCTAATTATGAAGTTACTATGTTTAAAAGAGCAATGTCAGGTTCTACAATAAAAGAGAAAGCATTGGGATTTGCAACTAAATCTGAAAGAATGGGTTCGGCTGAATTAAAATTAAGCAAAAAATCTAGAACCGAGTCTGCACAAACCGTATATGATAACTTGTAATTAATATTTGGTTATTAACCTGATATTTATTATTATATATAATATATGGGTGAAAATTATACAAATATAAATTATGTCAAAGCATTATTTATCGAGTCAATTAATATTATGCAATATGATTCATGGACTTGGCCTAGTACGTGGGGTAAGGAAGAAAAGAATGAGTTTCTAGACGAATCACTAAAATATGCAACAGAATTAGAGTTATACGAACAATGTGCAATTATAAGAGATGTCCAAAAAACAATTAAGTACTAGAGGAAAGTGGGAACTGATATTGCATGACGACAACAATATTAGTTTCGAACATGTTATAAACTGCTTGATTGAAATCTGTGGTCATAACGAATTCCAAGCAAATCAATGTGCATTAATAACGGATCGTAATAAAAAGTGTTCTGTAGTTATAGATAAATATGCTATGTGTATTGGATTAAAAAATAAATTAATAGCTGCAGGATTAACAGTTACAATGAATAAATACAAAAAACATGTTTAAGATTATCAGAACAATACGAATAGGATTTTTACATGCAACATATCATAGAAACATGAAATGGGCAGAACTTGCAAGAACACAGCAAAATGTTATTAAGTTTAAAAAGTATATATACCGAGCTGAGGATGCTTGGAAGAAAATAGTTATATTAACAAATAAAAATAAACCAACAGATGGGTAAAAAAGCAGCATACACCGGCGAATCGCCGAAGGATAGATCTATTAATTTAATGGATAAATTTATTACTAGAAATGAAAGACGTAATAAACATAAAGAACAGTTGCCAGCACGTAGAAAGGATCCGAACGTTCCTTTTAATCTGTGGCCAATAAAAGATCAAATAGATCATATGGCTAATAGATCTGAAGCTCAGGTATTCTCAGACAAGTATCCATCATACAGTTATTGGTATGACGCTGTCAAAAAAGCTAGCGGTGTTTATCCGGTTACATTTACCGATTGGACCGGCAAGTATAGAACAGAACTAAGAGAACTTTTCGATAACAATACATCAGTAAGATCCGCAGTATCATTTTTACAGAAACGAGGAATCTATTAATGTCAGAATATAAGTATGTATATGGCAAAGGTCGTAGTGCATTAAATATCCCAGAATCTGATATTCGATATGCTATGGAGAATACAAAGTCTAATGCTGCAGCTGCTCGTTTCCTAAAAATATCATTTACATCTTATAAGAAATATGCAAAATTGTACAAGGACCGAGAAACTGGGAAAACATTATATGAGCTTCATAAAAATCAATTTGGGGTTGGGATACCAAAAGATGTAGTTAAAGCAAATAGCGGAATGTATTCAATTGATAATATATTATCAGGAAAACATCCAAAATATCCATCGTGGAAATTGAGAAATCGACTTTTAGCATTAGCTATATTCCCAGAAAAATGTAATAGTTGTGGATATGAAGAACGACGTATAACAGATGATACAGTACCACTTCTATTAGATCATATCGATGGAGATGAAACAAATCACTGCATAGAAAATTTACAAATGCTTTGCATGAATTGTTACTATCAACAAACAGGAAATCCTTACAATCAAGAAAAAGAACATTATTGGAACTACAATTTGTTAGAGTGATATTTATTAGTATATGATACGATTAAAACACATACTAGAACAGACATCACCTGGTAGAAACAATGTAATAATAACAGCATACAATCAAATTGTTAATGCTAGTGCAGGTTGGGGTACCGATCCAGATGCAATTGTAGCTGCAATTGGTTTATTAAAAACACCTACAGAATTTGCACAATTATTAAAACAGTTCAAAAACAAAAAAACTGGATATAGCAGTTTTAATGATATGATAAATGAAGAATATGACCGATTTAATTATAGTGATATAGTTAAACTAGTTAACAAATTAAAATCTATAGGTGTTGACGCAACCTTTAAAGCTGGATCGAATGGTTTTGGCCAAGATCTTTTTTCAGGAAACTTTCAAATTACACGTATAAAATCAGATAAAGAATTTAAAACACCGATAATAAAAATAAATAGTAAATGTAAAGATAGATGGAATCGTGAATTACCTAAAGCTCTCGCTTTTTGGCAAAATTGGTTAACAGATCCGATAACACGCAAAAAAGTAGAAAACAATTATCCAGATGATAGTGCCAAATTTGCGGATTTGTCTTATACAACAGTTGAAGAGGCTTTTGATAGTTATAAGAAATCATTATCCAATTTAAAATTAATATTTTATGATAATACAATGACATCGGTAGGAAGCCAAAAAGTATCTCCAGGTGCTTATGCATTTGTAACAACGAGAAGTAACTATCATATATATGTAAATTGTTCACTCAACGACCCAGACCCATATGGTACACTGATACATGAAATACAACATATCATATATAATATTAAACCGTTAAACCCAAGTAAAAAAATAAAAGATGCATTTGTAACTAATAAAACTGTTAAACAAACTACACCGCAGATCCAAGGATCACTACCAGCAATGAAAAAAAGTTCTTATCCTGCCAGTCTTAAGAATACCGCTACAAAATTAGGAATTGATACAGATTATTTAAACTTTTGGAAAGAAGCAGCTGATAAACGCGAAAAATCGGAAGATCCAGGTTATGTTTGTAGAGAAAACGAAAAAATGTCAAATATCATGTCGATTAGAAAAACATTAAACATAAAACCAGGTGGTGTTATAACATATGATATGTTGAAACCATATATTACGCGAGAAAAACGTGATACAGATATGAGTTGGATTTTAATGTGTTGGGCTAAAAATGATTTTCCGGATATAAATATAATGTTAAATAAAATAAATCAATTAGCAGCAAATCAAAGTAAAATAAATAAAACACCTGGTTCTAATTTAGCCTAAACTTACATGATATCACTAAAAAATATAATAGTAGAAGGACGTTATGATAGTTTAGTAACCAGACTATCTAATATTCTACTACGAACAATCAAAGACAGTTATTCTGCAACACAATCTGCAGACGGAACATTTGCTGGTGAAAAGATATATTATTCAGAAAATGAATCAGTTCCTCAAATTGTTTCGGATGATCAAGCTCATATATATTTTGAAGAAGTTGAAGCTCCGGATATCCCATTAGAATTCTATATAAACTTAAAAGTACAATGGATATCTAAATTTAATGATTATAGATATGGAGGGGATGCATATAATGATAGTGCAAAGGATCCAGCAAAGGCAGATTCACCGCCATTAATTGAAGTTAGATTCGAATTAGATCCAGACGAGTATCCTAAAATATTATCAGAAATTGCAATGGATCTTAGAGATGTGTTACGCCATGAAATAGAACACATAACACAGAGTGGGTGGAACGTGATGCAATCAAAATATTTAAGGTCGGATATGGCTCGTAGAGATAAGATCCAATCAGGTGAAATTGAAACATATAATTATTGGTTATTGCAAAAAGAACAACCGGCAATGATACAAGGATTATATAGTAAAGCAAAGAAATTAAAACAACCATTTGCTCAAGTAGTTAATTCATATTTAGATATATGGGTAAATAATGGTGTTATATCAGGAACCGATAAAAATAAAATTTTAAAGAAATGGCGATTGATGTTGCCTAAATTAGGAATACGACAGGAATTATAAGATGGAAGAAATGACAATGTGCGAAGCATGTGCTAAGACAATGCTTGAGGATATCAGAGATGGCGTAATAACGTCAGATATTAATGAAGCTGAATATCGAGGCCGTAAAGTCAAACTAAACAAACCAATGCGTGGTGATGTAAAAAAGTTTAAAGTATATGTAAAGGATCCTAAAACAGGAAATGTAAAAAAGGTTAACTTTGGACATGGTGGAACCTCTGCAAAGAAAGCTGGACAGAAAACTATGCGTATTCGTAAGAGTAATCCGAAGGCACGTAAGTCTTTTAGAGCTAGACATAAGTGTGATCAGAAAAAAGATAAAACTACAGCAGGATATTGGTCTTGCAAAAAGTGGTAATACCGATCGTATAATACAGTTTAATTGTATCCTATAATACGTTACCCAGATATAATTAATCTAATGTTATATGTTCTTATTTCTAGTAAAATTATAAAATAATACTTGGATAACTGCAATTTTTTATATATAATATTAATATATAAATTAAATTAGAGTTATGAAAAAAATTATTGGTATTATTAAAGAAGAAAACGGTAAAACTATTGTTAAAGATCTAAAATCCGGAGCGACTATTACAGATATGTTTCGTAATGATATGATTGAGTTGGCTGCAAAATCAAATCAAGCATTAGAACTTAACACAGAGACTCATAGAGCTAGACGTATTGAAATGTCAAGTATTCCGGCAGAAGAAACGATTGATGTTCCAAAAGTAAATATAAAAAATGATGATCCGGTATTAGCATTTATTAAAGACGCTCCATCTATTAAGCCGACTAACTTAGAAATGTCTGATACTAAATGGAAATATCTTGTTAGATCAGCAATACGAGGGAAAAACATCATGATGGTTGGACCAGCTGGGTGTGGTAAGACTCAAGCTGCAAAATCATTGCCAGATGCTATTAAGAATCCATTCTTTTATTTTAATTTGGGTGCAACACAAGATCCTAGATCCACATTAATAGGTAATACCCATTTCAAAGAAGGCGAAACAATATTTGATAAGTCACCATTTGTCAAAGCTATTGAAACTGAAAATGCAATTATATTGTTAGACGAATTATCAAGAGCACATCCAGAAGCATGGAATATATTAATGACAGTATTAGATGAAGGTCAGCGATATTTAAGACTAGACGAATCAGTTAATGCACCGATAATTAAAGTAGCAAAAGGCGTTTCATTTATTGCCACAGCCAATATTGGTACTGAGTATACATCGACACGAGTATTAGATAGAGCATTAATGGATCGATTTGAAATTATCGAAGTTGATATTTTATCACTAGAACAAGAGTCTGTGTTGTTAACAAAAAGATTTCCACAAATTGAATCGACACTAATATCAGCAGTAGCAGATATTGCCGACTCCACAAGAAAAGAATGGAGATCAGAAGAAGGTAAACTGTCAACCATGATATCTACTAGAATGACAGTTAGAATTTGTGAGTTATTAGCCGATGGATTTGATTTAGCAGAAGCCACACAGGTATCAGTATTACCATTCTTTGATGCATCTGGTGGTGCTGACTCGGAACGAACATTTGTTAAGCAAGTTATACAAAAGCATTTAGCAACGGATGAATCAGATTTATTCAATGTAGAGTCTGAATCGAATGATCCCGCACTCTAATGTAATCTAATTTAATTTTTCATATCTCGAAGAAAGGGCGAAAACACCATTGCAATGGAAGCAGAGTAGCCCTTTCTTTTTGAATTATTATTGGATTTTTAATTATTTTTTCTTATATTATATATATAAAACATAAGATATGGGACAGTTAAAGTACACAAATGGTGCTTCATCGTTTTGGTTAGACGATTTAGATAATAGCACATTTAAAGATGAACATGATCGATTAGACTATACTAAGTTAGCTGGTACTCAACGTGCTATAGCAAACTTTGTCAATATCGTAACAGGGATGCAAATTCCAGTAGAATTTCAAAGATCAGATAACAGTTACACAGACGGAAAGACAGTGGTAATTGGTACTAAATTAGATGGAAAGAATTTTGATTCTGAAGTTGGTTTAGCATTACATGAAGGATCACATATAGCACATACCGACTTTATGTTGTTACAAAATTTTGCTGCTAGTGTGCGGATGCGTGGAGTTGACCCAAACTTTGATCTAACTCAAGAGCAGGAAGATATTATTAAATCATTATTGAATTGGGTTGAAGATCGTAGAATAGACTATTTGATTTATACAAAAGCTCCTGGGTATAGAATGTACTATGAATCAATGTATGATAAATATTTCAATGATCGAGCAATTGATAAAGCATTAAAGTCTGGAGTAAAGAATAAAGAAACTATTGATGATTACTTTTTTCATATTATTAATTTTACTAATACAAATCGTAACTTAGATCAATTAGAACTATTAAGAGATATTTGGAATTTAATTGATTTAAAGAACATTTCCAGATTAAAAAATACAAATGACTCCCTAGATGTAGCGTGTGATATCTTTAAGAAGCTTAAAGCTCATTTGAATACCGGTAATCAACAAACTAATAATTGTAATTCTACAGATAGTAATAAGTCAGCTAGTAATAAAAAGTCAGAAACACAAAATAATCAAGCAGGATGTGAATCTCCAGATAATACATTGACTGATGACGACATAGAAGATCTTGCAAATAATTCAGATATTGAAAATGTAAATAATAATGCTGATAACGCTGTACAATTAACAGAGAGACAGCAGAAAATTCTAGATAATGCATTAGCAAGACAAAAAGACTTCTTAGATGGCAATCCGAAAAGAAGAGGTCGTTTGAGTAAAAAACAAGCTAATATGATGAGTGTATTTAAAGAAGCTGGTACAGAAACTGTGTCAGTTGATTTAGGTCATGAGATTGTTGATACTATTATTATTAATAAGTTAACTAAAAACATAATTCAAGAGTTACCTGAATTATTTGGCAGTGGTAGAAATGATGATCATATAACTGAAGGTATTAGATTGGGTAAGATTCTAGGTAGAAAATTAAAGGCTCGAAATGAAAATCGAACTCTTAAACATACCAGGCTGGTAACTGGTAAGATTGATAGACGTTTAATTTCACAATTAGGATATGACAATACCAATGTATTTCATAGAATTGTAACTGATCGATATAAAGATTATTTTATTCACATATCAATTGATGCATCTGGGTCAATGTGGGGTAAAAAATTCAGAAATGCATTAACATCAGCAGTAGCTATAGCACAAGCAGCTTCAATGACAACCGGTATACGAGTACAAATATCTGTCCGGGGAACATCACATATTGGTGGAAAAGGTAAAGATCGATCAACCACTATTATAGCATATGATTCAGCTGTTGATAAAATGGTCAAGATAAAAAGAATGTTCAAGTATTTAGCAGTATTTGGATGTACGCCAGAAGGTGTTGCATTTAAAAGTATTGAGAAAAAATTAGCAGAGAATAAGCGAGGCGTTGAATCGATATTTATTAATTATTCAGATGGATATCCTACTCACTGCGGTCATCATGGTAGTTCGAATCCGCAAGCATATACTAAAAACATAATTAAAAGATTTAAAGAATCTGGAATGTCTATTATATCATATTTTATAACAGAATACAGTAAAGATTTAACCGTCTTCAGATACATGTACGGTGCTGATGCGGTTGATATAGATCCAAAGAACATGTTGCAAGTAGCCAATACAATGAATACGAAATTCTTAGAAAAATCATAATAATATGAATACACATCGAACACAAAAAAACGGCAGAGTTGTTAATATGCCAGTATATATTAGTGAGCATATAACAGATGAAATGATTGAATTGTTTCTAAATAGTGGTGAATCATTATCAGTTAATACTGGTATTATGTCAGAGCAGGTAGTATTGCCATATCTAGAGACACACTTTGGATCCAAGGGATTCGTGGCTAATGCTGATGGATATGATCATCTATTTGACAATGGTATTCGAAATGAACATAAAAAATTAGCAATTCGAAAGACATCAGCTACGGCTAAAAATATTGGAAAGAATAAAGAAGGTAAATGTGATACTATATCATTTCACCATCCTAGGGTCAATGGTATATACGTTATAGAATCAAATACATTCTTCGAGCATGCTATTTTAAACTATGATAAAACGGGTAATTGTTATGACGTTAACTTTTATTCCGATATGCAACTCATAGGTAAAGGTAAAAGAATTGGGTGTAATGCCTGGAAGAATACAGAAATGTTAATCAAATATGCAGCTTTAATTGCATTGTAATATTTATATAAAAGTTATAAACTAAAAGAAAAAGTAAGTTATGTCTAAAAAAATCATTAAATTTGATAACGACGCCCGTAACGGATTAAAATCAGGAGTTGATACATTAGCAGATGCAGTGAAAACAACTTTAGGTCCTAAGGGAAGAAATGTAGTTATTGGAAAGCAATTTGGTACTCCACACGTCACAAAGGATGGTGTTACCGTAGCAAAGGATATCGAATTAGAAGATGAAATTGCTAATTTAGGTGCACAAATGGTAAAAGAGGTTGCTTCGAAGACCGCCGACATTGCTGGTGATGGAACAACGACCGCAACAGTTTTAGCTCAAGCAATCGTAGCAGCTGGAATGAAAAGTGTAGCAGCTGGAGCAAATCCAATCGATTTAAAGCGTGGAATTGATAAAACAGTTACTAAAGTGGTAGAATATCTCAAAGAGTTATCAGTAACAGTTGGGT